>Ga0233437_1000240_pt1 | contig 132073 bp, 129 predicted proteins | sample SI_122_August201_FD_182714 | JGI IMG/M metagenome (GOLD analysis project Ga0233437, IMG submission 182714) | Seawater microbial communities from Saanich Inlet, British Columbia, Canada - SI_122_August2016_200_MG | ecosystem: Environmental > Aquatic > Marine > Inlet | place: Canada: British... | reverse complement strand
ATAAAATAAAACAAGCAGGATAAGCCTGCTCATTTCTTCTTAGTAATTAAAGTCATTATAACAATTAGTATAATGACAAATGCAATAAAAAGAGATTTGATATTCAAACCAGCTGCGATTAGCCCAAATGGTTTCAACCACCAGTTCACCCACTAATACTTTCTTAACTTTATTTATTGCATTATGTTTATTTTTAATTAATTTCATTTTATTCACCTATTAATCCTATTGTTAAATTCAAAAATTGTTTTAGAACTCTAGTTTCTCAATTGATAGATGAATTGTTTAGCAAGTCAAAAAGAGCAAGTGTTTATATAGAGCACAAACTAATAGAAGTATCTTCTGTTTCTGTTAAAAAAATGTGCTAACATAACTTTAAAATTAACTATTTTATATATAAAGTTTACTTAAAGTTCATCACGTTCGCTTTGAATAAAAGAAAAAGGAAGACCTTTTAATTTTTCACCATATACTTTAAATCTTCTTTCAAGTTCATCAGGACTTAGATTTGGTGCTAATTGAATTAAACCTTTAGATGCAGGCGCACTAAGTATAGTATCATATTGTATTTCACCTTCATCTCCTTTAAAGAATCTAGCATGACCACATTCTAATCTATTCTCAGGAATCTGTGCTTGATCAAAAACAACAAAGTACTTATCCCCTTTAGAAAAAGAAGTTGATGAGAGAGATCCATTTTGGTTTATAGCAGCTTGACCTTCAACATCTCCGTTAACAATATTAACATTTAAAAAGGGAGTTTCTCTATCATAAATCCTTAAAGGGGCTTCAAATCCATTCTTTAATATGGCTTTAAATAAATAAAATGAATCTGGGGCAATCCATGTTTTCCCAATTTCATCTTTAAATTTTTTTTCATAAGCAAGTTTTCTATTCACTCCATGAAATAAAGATAAAGGAGTTAAAATAAAAGAATCATTTTCAGGAGTTACCAATACAGGAGTAAATAACTCTCCGGAAGGGTACCATAACATTGCAGAATTATGTGCCTCTATCATATCTTGTAAGATCTCAGGAGTATCATCTGTATAGAGTATTGCTAGTTCATCAATAGTTGCAGATTTTGGTATCATATTGAGAAAAATAATTAACCATTTATAAACCTTATGGTTTGTTATAACTAAGTAGTAATAAAACAATATGCCCCTCTTAAAGAATCCAGGAAAAAATATAATAAAACCCAACTAGAATAAAAACAACTGAAACAATTTTTCTAACCCATTTCTCAAAGAAACTAACTTTATTCATAATTTTACCTAATTTAGAAACACTTTTAACTAAAATAAATGAAAAGATAATTACAGGTAAACCAGTTGCAAAGGAAAAAACAGCAGGAACTAAAATCCCATCACCAGTCTTTAAAGCAATTGGAATTAACATTCCAAAAAATAATACTGCACTAAATGGACAAAACGCTAAAGCAAACACAACACCTAATAAAAAACTTCCAATTAACCCATGATCTGATAACTTCTCTTTAAAATTAGCAAGCCATTTATTCTCCTTAAATAAATTAAGTTTAATGACATCTAACATAATAATACCTGAAATTAACAATAAAGGACCTAATATTTTATCACCATACTTTTGTAAAAATAGTCCAATTCCCTGAGTTTTTAACCCAAACCAAACAATTAAAGATGCAATTAAAACATAAGTTAACATTCTACCAAGTGTATAAAGAAATGAAACAAGAATCGTATTCTTACTATTATTTATTTTCTTACTACAATAAGCAATAGCAGTTATATTTGTAGCAAGAGGGCAAGGACTTATTGCCATCATTAAACCAATAAAGAAAGATGCTAAAAGAGGAATATTACTTGTGCCCATTGCTTCCATAAATAACATTAAACCCATTTTAATCTTTAGACCCATTTAACGATTGTTCAAATAATTCTTTAAGATAATTAATAGAATCTTCTTTATTGCTAATTTTATACCAAATATTCAAATTCTCTTCAGCATGAAAACCTGATGAATGATAGGTTCCAATATAAAGAGATGAAGCAGTTGCACCATATTTATTTACAATCTCCCTATTTTCTAAAAGATCAATATTAATATGATCAAAAATAATTTTTCCATTTTCAACTTCTTCTAAAAAATAAGTATTAATAGTTTCTTCAGCATGTTCTCCTATAGTAATACAGGAATAACATTGAGAACTAGTATGAAAATGAAACACTTCAATTTTAATAATTTCTTCATTCATACAACAAGAATTAGATTCATCACAAGATAGATTTTCAACAGGAGTAAATGAACAACTTACTAAAAGTAAGGCAAAAACAAGTAAAAAACTTTTATTCATAACCATTTTTTAATTTCCTCAGAGTTAGCAATTCTACCATAACACTTTACTTCACCATTAATAACAATGGCAGGAGTAGACATTACTCCATAATCAATAATCTTGCCAATCTCAGTTATTTTAATTACCTTAACCTTTAATTTTTTTCCAAAAATCGCTTTATTAAGATTCTCTTCAAGTATTTTACACTTAGGACAACCAGTCCCAAGTAATTCAATTTTCATATCAGACACAACAAACATAAGGAATAATAAATCCTTCTAAATCTCCTGCATTACTTTCACCATCATTACATAGAGCTCCAGCAATATTATTAGCAAGACGTCCACCCTTAGATTCACATTGCACTTGAGTTAAAGCACCAGTTTTCAAATCAGCTTGTTCAACTTCAACAGCCATATTATGAGTAACTTCACTTCCTTGCATCATAAGTCTTACTTCAATAAATTTAACTGAACTAGCTAATTTAGGAGTATTAACACCAAATCTAAATACATAATCAATCTTTTCAAATCCAGAATCAACCTTTCTAATCATGTTTAAGTTTCCACCATTATAATCAGAATATTCAGGAATAGCCTTAACAAAGTCTTCGGCAATTTTGTCTGTATCAATTACTACAGGTGCAGTTGAAGTTGGTGTTGTAGGAGTAGTTACAGGTGTTTGCGAACTACAACTAACTAAAAATAATGTTAATAATAAGAATGGAATTATTTGTTTCATATAATAAAAAACAAATTTACATTATTTAAATTTTTAGTAAGAATCAACTAAGTTCTTTAACCATATATTCAACAATCCTTTTAATTAAATCATAAGGAATTTCTTTACCAAAAGGAAATTTAATTGTTCCTTTAGCAGTATCATAATCTTTTAACTCATCTTTAAAAAACTCAATAGCAGTAGGTGAGGGATAAATCCCAATATGCTTCTTAAAGGCAGCATAATAAATTAAATATTCTCCATTTAACTTAAAGGCAGAAACACCATAACCCATAGCTTCAATAGCACCAGGTGCAGTTTTCTTAACTAAACATCTAATCTTATTTAATTCAGCTTGGATTTCTTCAGAAAATTTGGATATATACTCCTCAGGTGTTTTAGCCATTTAAATAAATAGAATTTTAATATTAATAAAATTATCTAGTGAATTTAATTTTCACTGGACAAACTCTTTCCATACCTTTTTAAATACAAATTTAATCTTTTTTTAAATGAAGGACATAATTATCAAGGGTGCAAGAGAACATAATCTTAAAGATATTAATGTTAAGCTTCCTAGAGACAAATTTATAGTAATAACTGGCCTTTCAGGATCCGGTAAATCAACCCTAGCATTTGATACATTATATGCAGAAGGGCAACGTAGATATGTAGAAAGCTTATCAGCATATGCTAGACAATTCTTAGGCTTAATGAATAAACCAGATGTTGACTCAATTGAAGGTTTATCACCAGCTATTTCAATTGAACAAAAAACAACGTCTAAAAATCCTAGATCAACAGTTGGAACAGTTACTGAAATTTATGATTATCTAAGATTATTATATGCAAGAATTGGTATTCCTCATTGTCCTGTTCATAAAATTAAAATCAAAGCTCAAACTCCTTCAAAGATTGCAGAAAGAATATCAAGTGATAATGAAGGTTTAGTTACAATTCTAGCGCCAATAGTTAGACAAAAGAAAGGAACTTATGAGAAATTAATTGAGGACTTAAATAAAGAAGGATTTCTAAGAGTAAGAGTAAATAATGTAATTCAAAGAACTGACGAAAAAGTAAATTTAGACAGATATAAAAAACATAATATTGAAATTGTTATAGATAGAGTTGAATCAAATAATATTGAAAGACTAACTGAAGCAATAGAAAATGCTTTATTAAAATCAAATGGCTTAATCATTTCATTATCAGAAGACTCAGAAAAAACATATTCAGCAAAAATGGCTTGCCCGATTTGTGGAATCGCTTTTGAAGAATTACAACCTAGAATGTTTTCATTTAATAGCCCTTTTGGAGCTTGTGAAGATTGCCACGGCCTTGGAATTAAGATGGATTTTGATCCTGACTTAATTATTCCAGATAAAACTAAAAGTCTTGCAGATGGCGCTGTAATGATTTATAGAAATGCAATAGATGGCTGGAGGGGCCAATATTTATCAGCAATTGCCAAACACTTTGATTTTAATGTCTTAACTCCTATTAATAAGTTAACAGAAAAACAATATAATGTTTTAATGTATGGAACTAAAGAAAAGATAAAATTTGAGATGACCATGAAAAATGGTGATGCTAATTGGTCTCATAAAGGTTCTTGGGAAGGATTAATTCCTCAATCTGAAAGATTATTTCACCAAACTGAATCAGACTATAGAAGAAAAGATTTAGAAAAGTATATGAGAAAAACTACTTGCCCTACTTGTGAAGGAAAGAGATTAAAGAAAAAAGTTCTAGCAGTAACAATTGGAAATAAATCAATTATTGAATTAACTGATCTTGCTATTAAAGACACAATCAAATTCTTTGATAAATTAGAAATTACAAGTAAAGAAGAAGAAATAGCATTTCAAATCTTAAAGGAAATAAAATTACGATTAAGCTTCTTATCAAAAGTTGGCTTAGATTATTTAACACTATCAAGGTCAGCAGGAACATTATCAGGCGGAGAAGCCCAAAGGATTAGACTTGCAACTCAAATTGGATCAAACCTAATGGGAGTAATATACATATTAGATGAACCTTCAATTGGACTTCATCAACGTGACAATCAAAAACTAATTGATACTTTACATAGATTAAGAGACATTGGAAATACATTAATTGTAGTAGAACATGATGAGGATACAATTAGAAAAGCAGACCATGTAGTTGATATGGGCCCAGGCGCAGGAGTTCATGGCGGTGAGATAGTAGCACAAGGAAGTCCTGATGAAATTATTAATAATAAGGAATCATTAACTGGAAGATATTTATCCGGAGAATTAACAATAAAGGCTCCATTAAAAAGAAGAAAACCTAAGTCTTATATTACCTTAAACGGATGTCAAGGTAATAATCTAAAAAATATTAATGTAAAAATACCAACAGGTGTTTTATCTTTAATCACAGGAGTTTCAGGATCAGGAAAATCAACTTTAATTTATGAAACATTATACAAAGCATTAATGCAAAAACTCTACAAGTCAAAACCTAAACCAGCAAAATTCAAAGATATTAATATTTCCGATATTGATAAAGTAATTGTAATAGATCAATCACCAATAGGAAAAACACCAAGAAGTAATCCAGCAACTTATACAAAAACATTTGATGAAATAAGACAAATATTCTCACAAAGTAAAGAAGCAAGAATAAGAGGATATAAACCCGGAAGATTCTCATTTAACGTCAAAGGTGGCAGGTGTGAGGCTTGTAATGGAGATGGTGTGATAAAGATTGAAATGAACTTCTTACCTGATGTATATGTAGAATGTGAAGAATGTAAAGGTAAAAGGTATAATAAAGAAACATTAGAAATCAAGTTTAAAGGTAAATCAATTTCAGATGTTTTAGATATGAGTATTGAAGAAGCATCAATTCACTTTCAAAATATTCCAAATATTAAAAAGAAATTAGATGTATTATTAAGAGTAGGTCTAGGTTATATTAAACTAGGCCAAAGATCTACAACACTTTCAGGCGGAGAAGCTCAAAGAATTAAACTAACAAGAGAACTCGCAAAAAAATCAACTGGAAAAACATTATACTTACTTGATGAACCAACAACTGGCCTTCATTTCCACGATGTTAAAAAGCTAATTAAAGTGTTTAATGATTTAGTTAATTTAGGTAATTCAGTAATTGTGATTGAACATAATTTAGATGTGATTAAATCAGCAGATCATATTATTGATTTAGGCCCAGAAGGAGGAGATAGAGGCGGAGAAATTTTAGTTTCAGGAACTCCTGAAGAAGTAATTAAGAGTAATCGTTCATACACTGCAGAATTTTTAAGACCATTATTAAAATGAAAAAAACACAATCTAAAAGAGTTCTGACATTTCCAGAAAATCCAGGATGTTATTTATTTAGAAACTTTGAAGGCAAGGTTATTTATGTTGGAAAAGCAAAGAATCTAAACAAAAGGATTTCATCATATTTAGTTAATAAAGAAAGACCAGAAAAAGAAAAAAGATTACTTGAAAATTATAGAAAGATTGATTTCTTTATAACAGATAGTGAGACTGAAGCTTTAATTCTAGAAAATAATCTAATAAAAAAATATATGCCTAAATATAATATCTTACTAAAAGATTCAAAAAGATATGCATATATTGAGATGACTAAAGAAGAATTTCCTAGATTATTAATAGCAAGAGATAGAAATCTAAAAAATAAAATATTTGGCCCATTTGTTTCAGGAAATATAAGAGATCTAGTATTACAAACACTACAAAGATCATTTCAAATAAGAACGTGTAAAAAACTTCCAAAAAAAGCGTGTTTAAGATTCCAATTAAATTTATGTTCAGCACCCTGCGTAAATCAAATCTCAAAGGAGAATTATAATCAAAGAGTAGATTCAGTTGAAATGGTTTTAAGTGGCCACGTTAAGGAATTAATTAAGAAATTAAAAGAAAAAATGAAGGGCTCTTCAATAAACCATAAGTTTGAAGAAGCTTTGGTTTATCGTGATCAAATCAATGCATTAGAGTGGCTTAATGAAAAACAAAATGTTGAAAGAAAAAAGAAATTTAATGAAGATATAATTAATTATATAATTAAAAAAGACAAAGTTTACTTAATCTTATTTAATGTTCATAATGGTATTTTAGACAATAAAGAAGAATTCATTTTCGATAATGAAGAGGATTTCTTAGAAACCTTTATTATGCAATATTATTCAGAAAATAGTATTCCAAAAGAATTAATCCTACCAAAGAAAATCACAACAACTTTACATAATTACCTTGAAAAGATTAAAGGATCAAAATTAAAAATTACAATCCCACTAATTGGACAAAAAAAAGATTTACTTAAATTAATTAAAAAAAACATTGAGAAAACATTTTTTAAAAATGAAGTGCACCTCAATGATTTAAAAGAAAAATTAAAATTAGAATTCATTCCAAAAGTAATTGAGTGTTTTGATGTGTCCCATTTAAGTGGAACAGCAAACGTTGCATCAATGGTTTCATTTAATCATGGTGTACCAGACAAATCAAATTACAGAAGATTTAAACTAAGAACAGATAAGAATGATGATTATTCAGGAATTAAAGAAGCAGTATCTAGAAGATATTCAAGATTATTAAAAGAAAATAAAGATTTCCCAGATTTAATAATAATTGATGGTGGCAAAGGTCAATTAACTGTAGCAGTTAGAGAATTAATAAAGTTAGGATTAAAAATCCCAACAATATCAATAGCTAAACGCGAAGAAGAGATTTATGTCCCAGGTAGAATGTTACCATTAAAAATTGCTAAAACAAGTAAAGCTTCAATTTTAGTTCAGCAAATTAGAGATGAAGCTCACAGGTTTGCAATAAAATATAATAAATTATTAAGAAAAAAGATAATGAAAAATGAAATTTAAATTAAAAGCACCATTTAAGCCAAAGGGATCCCAACCAGAAGCAATAAAAGAGTTAGTTGAAGAATTCAAGAAAAGTAAGATTCAAACTCTTCTAGGTGTAACTGGTTCAGGTAAAACCTTTACTATGGCTAATATTATAGAAAAACTACAAAGGCCAACAATTATAATTGCTCACAATAAGACTTTAGCAGGTCAGTTATATAATGAATTTAAAGAATTCTTTCCAGAAAATCGAGTAGAATATTTTGTTTCTTATTATGATTATTATCAACCAGAATCATATTTACCAAATAAAGATATGTACATTGAAAAAGACGCTCAAATTAATCCAAAGATTGAATTAATGAGACTTTCAGCAACAACCTCTCTTCTAACAAGACCAGATACAATTGTTATTGCATCTGTATCCTGCATTTATTCTGTTGGAAAACCAGAAAATTATGAAAATATGGGTATAGAACTAAGGGTTGGAAATAAAATCAAGCGTAAAGAATTAATTAAAAAATTAGTGGAAATACAATTTCAAAGAAATGATATTGAACTAACTCCTGGAAGATTTAGAGTAAAAGGAGAAACAATTGATATTGTTCCTGGATTCTTTAACCAAATCATTAGAGTAGAAATGTTTGGAGATACGATTGAAAAAGTTAAAATTCTAGATAAAGTAACTGGTGAAGTAAAAGAAGATCCTGGTTTTTTCTTTATTTTTCCTGCAAAACATTTTATTGCTACAAGTGAAGAAAGAGAAAAAGCAATTAAGTCTATAAAAGAAGAATTAGATATAACTTTGCCAAATATGGATCTAATTGAATCACACAGGTTAAAAAAACGTACAATGTATGATTTAGAAATGATAAAAGAAACAGGTTTTTGTAAAGGAATCGAAAACTATTCAAGTCATTTTGATGGAAGAAAAAAAGGAGAAAGACCATTTTGCTTACTTGATTATTTCAAAGACGATTTTTTATTAATTATTGATGAAAGCCATCAAACAATTCCTCAAATTCATGGAATGTATAAAGGAGATCGTTCAAGAAAGAAATCATTAATTGATTATGGGTTTAGACTTCCATCAGCATTTGATAACAGACCTTTAATGTTTGAAGAATTTGAAAAAGATTTCCTTAATAAGAAAAATATTATGTTTGTGTCAGCTACACCAGGAATTTATGAAAAAGAAAAATCAAGTAAAGTAGTTGAGCAAATTATTAGACCTACAGGCTTAATTGATCCAATAGTAGAAGTTAGACCTATTGCAACTCAAATTAAAGATATAACTAAAGAAATCAAAGATACAATTAAGAATAAGAATAGAGTTTTAGTAACAACTTTAACAAAAAAACTAGCAGAAGAATTATCTGAATATTTATCAAATGCTGGATTTAAAACAAGATATTTGCATTCAGAGATTGATACACTTGATAGAACAGAGATTATAAGGCAATTAAGACTAGGTAAATTTGATGTATTAGTTGGAATCAATTTACTAAGAGAAGGTCTAGATATCCCTGAAGTTGGTTTTATTGGAATTTTAGATGCAGATAAAGAAGGCTTTTTACGTGACACTAAAAGTTTAATTCAAATAATTGGAAGAGCAGCAAGGAATGTTAATAGTAAAGTAGTCTTATATGCAGATAAAATGACAGATAGTATAAATCGCGCCCTAGATGAAACAAAAAGAAGAAGAGAAATCCAAATAAAATATAATCTTGATAACAATATAACTCCAAAAACAATAATTAAACCAGTTAAAGAAGAAGTTATTGACATAAAAGATACTAAACATATCCCTAAAAAAGAAATTCCAAACTTATTAATTGAATTAGAAACTGAAATGCTTAAAGCAGCTGACACTTTAGAATTTGAGCGAGCAATAAAGATTAGAAATAGAATTAATAAATTAAAAAAAAGGGTTAATAATTAACTTTTTAAGAAATCTTTAAAAAAGGTAGGCCATTTGCAAATTATAAATGATAAATCTATCATTTATTAGTGAGGTTAAAAAAATGAATGGAAATGTAAAATTTTTTAATAGAATGAAAGGATTCGGCTTTATTGCAGCTGAAGATGGAAAAGAGTATTTTGTACACCAGTCTGATATTGGTGAAGGTATTGAGCTTAATGAAAATGACGCTGTAACCTTCGATATTGAAGAAGGTGATAAAGGTCCTAAAGCAGCTAATGTTAAATTAGGTTCTGCAGATGCTGCTCCTGCTGAAGAAGCACCAGCTGAAGAATAAGATTATTCAGCAAAATAAATTAGGAATTTAATTCCTATTTTTCTTTTTTTAAAATTTTTTTAAAAAAAATTAAGACTCTCTTGAGACTTCTTCTATAGCTTTTGCAACTGTTTCAGCAACTTCTAGATTAAGAGGAGATGGAATAATATTATCAGCATTAGGATCAGTAATAATAGATGCAATTGCGTGAGCTGCCTTAACTTTCATTTCATCAGTAATCTTTTTTACTCTTGCTCTAAGCGCCCCTTTAAAGACACCAGGAAATGCAAGTAAATTATTTACTTGATTCGGAAAATCAGATCTGCCGGTAGCAATAACCCCTACTCCGCCAAGTTTTGCTTCATCAGGTAGTATTTCAGGATTAGGATTAGCCATAGCAAAAATAATTGAACCTTCATTCATAGAACTAACCATTTCTTTATTCACTAAGTTACCCTTAGAAACACCAATAAATACGTCTGAATTAACCATAATTTCACTTAAACTTCCTTTTTGTAAACTAGGATTAGTTATTTTAGATAATTCTTCATGATGTGAGGAAACAAATGTATTTTCATCATCTGAGGATATTGCACCGTTTAAATCACACATTATGACATTTTTAGCCCCACTATTTAGTAATTGTTTAGCTATAGCAGTGCCAGCAGCACCACTACCATTAATTATAATTTTACACTCATCTAGATTTTTATTAACAACTTTTAAGGCATTAATAAGACCTGCATGAACAACAATAGCAGTTCCGTGTTGATCATCATGAAAAATTGGAATATCTAATTCTTCTTTTAATCTTCTTTCAATTTCAAAACATCTTGGAGCAGAGATATCTTCTAAATTAACACCACCTATTCCTGGAGAAATCATTTTAACAACATTCACAATCTCATCAACATTTTTAGAATCAACACAAATAGGAATAGCATTAACATAACCAAATTCTTTGAATAATAAGGATTTTCCTTCCATTACAGGAAGGGATGCTTCAGGACCAATATCACCAAGGCCTAAAACTGCAGAGCCATCAGTTACAATTGCTATAGTATTTCCTTTGCCAGTATATTCATAGACTAATTCCTTATCTTTAGCAATTTCTTTACAAGGTTCAGCAACACCAGGAGTATATAAAATTGATAAGTCATGTCTATTATTAACAGAAGATTTGCTTATAATTTCAATTTTTCCTTTAGCTTCCCTATGTACTTTGAGAGCTTCATCTCTTAAATCCATAAGAATATTAAAAAAATAAAGAATATAAATAATTTACTTAATCTAAATTTAAAGCTTTCATAATTTTATCAAGCTTTTCATTAATTTTTGCGAATTCTTCAGCGTTATTGGTTTTTCCGCCTTTTTTCTTAAAACAGTCATTACATAAGACTGGTTTACCAGGAGTTGGTTTAAATGGAACTTCGCATTTTACTCCACAATCATCGCAAACGACCTTAGTCATTTCAATTTCTGATCTTTCTCTTCTTGGACGATCTGATCTATCAAATCTGCCTCTTGATCCTCTATCAGAATCTCTAGAATTAAATCTACTAGGACCTCTGTCTGAGCTTCTTCCAAAACCTGAGCTTCTTCCAAAACTTGAACTTCTACCAGAACTTCTGCCAGAACTCCTTCCTGAACTTTTCCTTTCGGCCTTATAATCTTCGTAACCTGCCATAGTTCTTACAGATTACGATGCCTCCTTTTAAAGTTATGGGTTAGTAGTGACAAATTTTCCCCAAAAATAGAAAACTCCAAAAAAAATATAAATAAAATAGAAAAAAACAATTATATGCAGAAGAAAAAAATTAGAATAATAATTCTATTAGCATTTCTTATTTTCTTTACATATGCATCAATTAAACATTTTGTTTATGGTGGTGGAATTGCACCCTCCGTTGATGCATTATGCCCATTTGGAGGATTTGAAAGCCTATTTACATATATCTTTACAGGAACTTTAGTCTCAAGAATAATGCTTTCAAGTATGGTTTTAGCTTTTGCAGTTCTATTAATTTCATTTATCTTTAGTAGAGGTTTTTGTGGTTGGATTTGTCCATTTGGAACAATTCAAGAGCTACTAGGAAAATTAAAAAAGAAAAAAATAAAACTTCCTCAAATCATTGAAGAAAAAGCAATTTACCTTAAATATGTTATTTTAATCATAATTATAATAGGAACAGCAATTACTGGAACCTTAATATTTAGAGGTTATGATCCTTTTATGGGTTTCTTTCATTTTGGAAAAGGAATTTTATGGGATAGAAGTGCTGAGGAATTTGCAAGTCACCTACTTCCATTTATTTTAGCAGTTATTGTTGTTATGTCTTCCATATTTATTTCAAGACCTTGGTGTAGATTCTTCTGCCCTCTTGGGGCAATTACATCTTTATTTGGTAAACTTGGATTAACAAAATTAGTAAGAGATAAATCTTGTAATTCCTGTAAGATTTGTGATAAAGTTTGTCCAACATCAGTAAAGGTATCAACATCAAATAACATTAAAGGAGGAGAATGTATCTCTTGTAATGAATGTATAGAAAAATGCCCTCAAAAATCATTGTCTCAGCAAATTTTCAAGAAAAAATTACCATACTTTGGATTAATGATTGTAGGTTTATTACTAATAGTTATATTAACTGCTAAATTCTCAGGATTAATGCAAACTCTACCTTCAGAAAACTCAATTTCTTGTAATGGTGATAGCGATGAAATAAAAGGATGGATGTCATTAAATGATGTGGGCTCTGAATTTGATATTGATTTGGATAAAATGATTCTTGATTTAAAATTACCAAAAGACCTAGATAAAAATCTCCCGATTAATAGAATCGGATCAACATATGGTTTTACTTTCCACACATCAACAATTAGAGAATATATAAAAAACTTTAAATAGTCAAATTCTAAAATAAACTTAATAGTGGAAAAAGGAAAAATCACAATAAGGGAAGTAAGGCCTGAAGATCATGAACAATTACATAAGGTAATCAAACAAACAACTAAACATTCTATAAGAAGAAGCTTTGATTACAATGGCCCTGACGCTTTAACAGGTGAAGATGTTTTTGGTCATGAAGATGTTTATCCAGATTTAGAAAGAGCAATTTATATGACACCTGATGAGAATATTTGCTTAGTTGCCCATCATGAAGATGAAGGTGTTGTTGGCTATGCCTTCTTAGATAAAGGGAAAATGAGTTTTGGAAGAAGTGTTTTAAAATCAGGATTTGCTAAAGACTATCTTGCAGGAAAACATGGAAAGAGATTAAAAACATTAGGAAAACTAATCAAAACAAGCAAAGGTGCAAAATCAATGAAGCCGCCAGAAGAACACGCTGTAATCTCAATCGGAGTTAAAGAAGGCTTTTATCATGCTGGTCTAGGCTCTCAAATGCTTGAAGACTTAGAATCAAGAGCAAAATCTGATGGCGTAACTAAATTTGCAGCAAGAATTGCCGGTGGTAATGTAAGAAGCCAAAATTTCTTTGAAAAAAACAGATATAAACGCCATAAAACTGGTAGATTCATCAATCAAGAAGGCCATGTTTATGTAAAAGACTCTTCAGAAGCTTATTCATCAGAAAGTTCAAGTTAACTTTAAAAATCACCAATCAATTTTAATATTTGTGCATGAGTGCTGTAGTCAGGCCAATAATATCTCCTTCTTGAGACGAGAAATCATTATTACATTAATTTTCTTTTACTAAAAACAACCTGCAAATTCCAACCATTATCATTAGCGAGTTGTTTTAGAACACCTTTAATTTCATGAGGAGTAAACTCAAAGTTCATTACTTCACCAATCTCCCCATTTTCTTTAATTGCATACCTTTTTTCTTTAATTTTAGTATTAATTACAGGGCCATTTTGAGTATAGGAATAAGTTCTCACACCTTCCATTCCACTTACTCTCCTACTTCTTCCAACCTTTTCAAATAAATAAATTGTTTTATCATCATTATTTAAGGAACCTAGCCCATAATAAGAGTAATTTTCCCAATTTTTCCCAATAACACCAATCCATTTAGCATCACTAATTGTCCAATCTATCTCAAAATCTCCTTTTTTAGAAACATCAAATACATTTTTATTTAATTTTAATATTTTTTTAAGTAAAATTTCCTTAGAAACAGCTTTTATTTCTTCTTTAGCTGGATGATACATTTGTTTCTTAGCAATCTTAAGAATAATTAATGTGGTTACAACCATAATTACAATTGGTATTAAGAATATTAGTATAATTAACATAAAACTAATTAAATTTAATTTTTATAAAAACTTTTCCAAAAATTATAAAAATAACTTCTGAAAAATAAAGTATATGAAAAAACTAATTATATCTATAATCTCAATAATTATTTTGATTATTTTGATTTTTATAATAATGGGTGGATGTCAAATGGAAAATGTAGAAACAACAAAAGTTCAATTCGGAACAAATAAAGGAAATATTACAATCGAATTATATAATGAAATGCCAATTACAGCAGGAAACTTCAAGAAATTAGTGTCAGAAGGTTATTATGATGGAGTAATCTTTCATAGAATCATCCCTGGCTTTATGGCTCAAGGGGGAGACCCTACAGGCACAGGAAGAGGCGGACCAGGATACTCAATTGAAGACGAGTTTACTAATACTGATTTAGATAAAAACAACAGAGGAACTCTCTCAATGGCTAATGCAGGCCCTAACACAGGAGGGTCACAATTCTTCATTAATTTTGCAAATAACAACTTCTTAGATGGAAAACACCCTGTCTTTGGAAAAATTGTAGAAGGAATGGATATTGTTGATTCATTAGCTTTAGTTGAAACTGATCCAAGTGATCGACCTCTTGAAGAAATTAAAATTATTAAAGCATCAATAATTTAATTTTTTTTCTTTTTTTAACCCCATAGCATTTAAATACTATTAATTAATTCTAGGACACATGGTAAAGAAACATCCAAAAAAATCTGAAAATTTCAGTGAATGGTTTACATGGATTTGTAGCGAAGATGGAGCACAATTAGCAGACTTAAGATATGGAGTTCAAGGTTTTGTGGTTTTACGACCCTGGGCATATAAAATTATCAGAAGAATCTATGAACTATTAGAGGATGAATTTGAATCAACTAATCACGAACCTTTCTTATTTCCAACAGTAATTCCTGAAGCGAATCTACAAAAGGAAAAAGAACACGCTGGCTTCACCCCAGATGTATTTTGGATTACACAAAGGGGAGACTCCAAATTAGAAGAAAAGTGGGCTTTAAGGCCAACTGGAGAAGCCGCAATTTACCCTATGTATCATTATTGGCTTAGATCATACAATGATTTACCTTGGAAAGGTTATCAATCTAGGATTACTGTTTTTAGAAATGAAAAAACAACAAGGCCATTTATGAGGGGAAGAGAATTCAATTTCTTAGAAGCCCATAATGTATTTCAAGATCATAAACAAGCATTAGCCCAAATTACTGAGGATATGCAGATCACTAAAAGTGTTATGAATGAAGCTTTAAAAATCCCTTATATCTTCTTAAGAAGACCTCAATGGGATAAATTTAAAGGAGCAGTAGACACATATTGTGCCGATACTCTTCATCCAGATGGTAGAAAAAACCAAATGAGTTCAACTCATGATTTAGGTCAAAACTTTGCAAAAGCGTTTGATATTAAAGTCAAAGATGAAAAGGAAAAAAATATTTATCCATTCCAAACTTGTTTTGGACCAGGTATCTGGAGAATTATGGCAGCATTAATCTCAATTCATGGAGATGATAATGGTTTAGTTTTACCTTTTACTCTAGCACCAATTAAAGTTGCAATTATCCCAATTACTTTTAGTAATAAGAAAAAACTTACTGAAAGAGTTTTAAGATATTGTAATGAAATTGTATCTAAATTAAATACAATGGGAATAAAGGCTAAACTTGATGATTCAGACAATTCCCCAGGATTTAAATATAATCATTACGAAATGTTAGGAGTTCCTTTAAGAATCGAAATTGGACCTAGAGAAGTTGATGAAAAAACTTTGACTATTGTAAGAAGAACAGACAAAAAGAAAGTTTCAGCTTCATTAAAGAATTTAGTCTCAGAAGTTCATAAACAAGCAACTATTGTTGATAATGATATTGATAAAGCGGCTAAAGATTTCTTTGATAAAAAGACTCAAAAAGCAACCACCTTCAAACAAATGAAAGATCTTATTGAAAAGGATAATTGTTATGTTAAAGTTCCTTTCTGTTCAATTGAAGACGATGGTGAAGCTTGTGCTGACCAAATTAAAGAAAAGCTAGGCGCAGATGTAGGCGGATCAATTTATGGATCAAAAAGAAAGCCCTTACCAGATCATAAATGTGTAATGTGTGGCAAGAAAGCTAAGGTTTACGTTTATGTCGGTAAATCACTTTAAATTCTTTTATTATTATTAATATTACACCTAATACTATAAATGAATCTGCAATGTTAAAAATAGGCCATAAGCCAATGTCAATAAAATCAATAACAAATCCATAAACTAATCTATCAATTAAATTTCCGATTATCCCACCAAATAAAAAAGAAAATTCTAAAATATATTCTGATTTTAAAATATCATTAATTTTATAGAACAAATACCCTAAAACAATAAAACCAAAAAACATCAATAATAAATTCTGATTTCTAAATATTGAAAAGGCAGCACCAGTATTAGTAGTATAATGTAGTGAGAAAAAACTTAATTTAAATGTAGGTCTAAAAAAAGAAAAAATACTCTTAAGAATTTGATCAATTAATACTATAAAAATAACAATAAAAGAAAAAGTTTTAGTCTTCATTGTGAATCAGATGCAATTCGTTCAAGATTGGCAATTCTTTGATTAATTGAGTCCATTTTAGCTAAAACTGTATCTAATTTAGCTGAAATTAACTTTAAATCTTGATCTGAAGAAGCACTTTCATGCGCTTTATTTTGTTTAAATGACTTAACCTCATCATCAAACATAGGCGGCTTAGGAAATTTACTCTCACTCATTTTATCAGCCATTAAGCTAGATTCAGCAGGTGGAGTGAAATCCATCGGAGGATCAAGAGGCGGAATTGCTGATGCACTACTGGAATCCAGTAAAGGATCTTTTTTCTTAAAAATCTTATCTAGAAAACTCATCTACGACACCTCCAATTTTTTCATTTGTCTTTTCTAATAATTTCATAATAGATTTTTCAGGGATATATTGAATCACTTTAAACATAGGAGTTTCCTTTTCGACCCAAACATTACCATTTTTAATTTGATGAATTAACTCAATTGGATTCTCACCCATTATTTTCATTAAGATTGATGTGGAGAAAAATGTTGCCCTAATTTCATCATTATTAAAATCTAGAAATTCAGGAGGCAATAATTCTAATGGGGCTTTGGAAACTAAAACATCATAAGTTTGTTTTTCATTAAAGCTATAATCCCCTAGCTTAACCTCATCAAATTCATATTCATCAAAAATATCTAAATCTATAAAGAAAATCTTGTAAAAATCTTTTAATAAAAAATTCCAGTTTTCATTATCAACATCTTTTTGATAATCTACGGAGGCTAGAATGCCATCTTCATCAGAGATCGCAATAAAAGATTTAGTCTCTCCATCTTCCATTAATACAAATAAGATAGGTTCCTCATTCATTTTCTCACTAAACTTCTGAGCATCTAAGAATATCGCACCACCAATAACAACAGAGATTATTAATACATATCCAATTACAAATAAAACAACTTTAATTATTTTATGAGTTAATGAAAATATAGCTATTATTCCTAATATTAATATAATAAATAAAGCAATTATTGTAAAATCGATCATATTATCACCTTTTTTTAACTTAATTATGAAAGTAGTATAAATAATTTATTAAACTTTTTGAAGTCTAAAGCAAGCAACTTCAATAAAAACCTTATTTTTTTTATGAAACTTCATTGTTCTACTAAGAGCCATTTTATAAGGAATTATATGAGTTAACTTAAACCCATTATCTTTACTAAATGCCTCAATAAAGCCCTTACTAGTTATTTTATGTATAGAGTAAATCACATTACTGCAACTTACAGCCTTTTGTAAAAACACTTTATCATGATGTTTAATTTTAGTCCCAAATGGAGGATTCATTAAAACAGTGTCAACTTTTTTATCAAATTCACTTACATCCAACTTAATAATTTCAAGATTTTTTTCAATATCTAAATTCTCTTTAGTGGTTTTAATTGCATAATCATCTTTGTCTACAAAATAAACAAATTTAGCACCTATTTTTAAAGCCCCAATTCCAAAAATACCAGGCCCACATCCTAAATCAGCAATCTTTTTATCTTCAATATCTTGATTCATATAGGCAAACCATAGCATATCAGCTGCGATTTCTGAATCTGTAGAGTATTGTTCAAGCGAAGCCTTAGGATTTTCAAACTGTTTTAGTCTTGAAAGTACTATTGCTAAACCTGATTTTGAAACCATTTTAGAAAGTTATAAAAGTGAATATTATTTAATGTTTTCTAACGTGACGGAAGAAACCAAAGATACATTGATTAAAGTCAAAGATAGTTTCAAAAAGATTAAAGAAGATAATGAAGTTTTATTAGACGGTATTAACCAAAATACTAATGAAATTCAATCAAATTACGAATTCTTATGTAGATTAGAAGCAAAGGTAGATTTAATTAACGAAAAAGTAGAAGCCTTACAAATTAGATTAACTGAAATTGATGAATCAACTGAGGAAAAAGAAGAAAGAATTGATCTAACATATGAAGAAAAGAAAATATTCTTAGTTATCTACAAATATTCTACAAATAAGAAATTCTTAACTTATTCTGAGACCGCAAAAAAACTAAACATTCCAATTTCAATGGCAAGATTCTATGTGACAAATTTAATTGAAAAAAATGTTCCGATAATTAAAAAATACAGGAACAGAGAAGTTTTTGTTGGACTTGATGATGAATTTAGAGAAAAGCAAGCAAAAGAGAATGTCGTCAATATCAACGAAAGTATAACTAAATACATTTAGAAAGAGTTAAAAACTAGTTTTCTTTAAAAATATATAATGATAGAAGCATCGTTTTATGAGGATTTTGAAAATGACTCAGTTAGATGCAGACTTTGTCCTCATAATTGTGTCATAAAGGCATTTCAAAAAGGAAAGTGTGGAGTAAGAGAAAATAGATACGGAAAATTATACTCTAATGTTTATGGCAAAGTAATTACTTTAGCTGTTGATCCAATTGAAAAAAAACCATTATTTCATTTTGAGCCTGGAAAAAAAACATTGTCAATTGCAACTATAGGCTGTAATTTCACTTGTTCTTTTTGCCAAAACTCAAACATAAGCCAAGGATATAAAACATCAAAACACCCACCAGGAAAGACTTATTCACCTCAACATATTTTAGATTTAGCTAAAGAAAAAAATACCAACATAATTTCATTTACATATTCTGAACCAACAATAGCATTTGAATATTATAAAGATATTATGAAGCTAGGAAAAGATCAAGGATTCAAGTTTGTTTTTGTGACTAATGGCTATATTAATCTTGATCCCTTAAAAGAATTAAAAGGATTAATTAATGCAGCAAATATTGACTTAAAATCGTTTAATGAGGAATTCTATAAAAAAGAAGTCTGCGGTAAATTACAACCTGTTTTAGATGCAATAAAACTTTATTACGATCTTGGAATTCATATTGAAATAACAACGTTAGTAATTCCTACAAAAAATGATACTGAAGATAATTTTAGAAAAATAGCTCAATTTATATTTGATCTAGATCCAACCATCCCATGGCATATTTCAAGATTTTTCCCACACTTCATGTTAAAAGACTTACCTCCAACCCCAATTGAAACCTTAAAGAAAGCAGCAGATATAGGAAGAGAAGTAGGTCTAAAAAATATCTACTTAGGAAATGTATAACCCGAAAAATTTTCGATTTTAATTATATCAATGTTATTTAACCAAATTTCTTAATTAATTAAATGAAAGGTGTTTATGATAATTACTTAATTACAAAAGAAGCATCACAAAAAATTGATATTTATACAAAGATAATCTCAGAAATCTTAGGTTTTACACCCCAAATTAAAGGTTTAACACTTAATTATCCAAATAGACACGATGGTATAACAAGGGATGTTTGTTTAATCCCATCAGATTTATCTCAAATTCTAGATGATAGTGATTTAGTTACTTCACTAAATATAGATAGATTAATGATTCCTGACGGAATATGGCACAACCATTCATTTGAAGGTCATTCAGATAAAGATTTAACACTTCTTCAAAGAATATATTATACCTTCTTAGCACATAAGAGATACTCAAAAAACCAACTAATATACACTCAAAGACCAACCTTCTTAGGAAAAGATAAAGAAATAGATATTGAAGGAAGAACAATAGAATTCAAATATGGGTTTTTAAGAAGAATTCTAGAGTATTTACTAAATCATTCACAATATAAAGAAAAAGGAAAACAAGTAATCGCAAAAAGCTTGGTTACATTACAGGATAATAATGAAGCAAGATACATCGGTGAAACAAAAAAACCAAAAAAAATCAAGGTAAAAAAAGTAAAAGAAAAAAATAATATCGAAGTTTCTCCAGATAAATTATACGATCAAGTGATAGAAAATTCTTCATATAATGGCAAAAAAATAAGTGAATACACTAATTCTGAAACTAAACCAAGAGTATTGTCTAAATTTACTACAAGAAAATCTCGGAGAAGAACAAGAAGAAAGATTAGATCAATTAGTAGATCATTAAAAAGAATTGAAAAAGAGTTTGATGATTTAGAAAAAAGAATTACAATTTTAGAAAAAAGACTAAAAGAGATTTAATAAACTTTAAATAAGAATAATAAAATCATCAAACAATGGCAATAATAAGTATTCCTGAAATTATAGATATTATTATTATGACTCTTGCTATGGGTTATATTTTTCAAGGATACTTTAAAAAACCAAGAAACTTAGATTCATATGATCCTTTAGTAAAAAGAAGTAAAGGATTTCTTAATATTGACTATGAAAACTTTAAATTTGCAATGTTAGTTACTGCTCCAGCAATTATTCTTCACGAATTTGGCCATAAGTTTGTAGCAATTGCATTTGGGGCAACAGCAGTATTTAAGGCAGCTTACACATTTTTAATACTTGGAATTGTTATGAAATTCCTTAATTTCGGTTTTTTATTCTTTGTCCCAGCATATGTTACTTATTCAACAGTTGGAATAACTTACTTTCAAAGTGCATTAATTGCCTTTGCAGGTCCATTTGTTAATCTAGTCTTATGGCTAGGTGCAAAACTAATATTAAAAAAATCAAACTTAAAAGGATGGAAGAAACAAGCTCTATTCTTAACATCAAAAGTAAATATGTTCCTCTTTATCTTTAACATGCTTCCAATACCAATGTTTGATGGATTTCATTTCTTTAAAAATTTAATTTTAACTTTCTTTTAAAAGGTAAACTTTATTAATAACCTAAAATTTTCAGTCTCTAATGGGGATTAAAGACATTTATGAAAAAAAATACAAATTATTGTTATTAATACCAATAATTCTTCTTGTCTTAGCTATTAGTCAAATTTCCTATCAGCAAGCTACAACTGGTAGTTTCTTGATAAAAGATATCTCTTTAAGGGGAGGATTGACCTTAACTATTTTTTCTGATGCCCCTGTAAATACTGATGATTTACAAAGAGATTTATCAGTTGCTTTTCCATCTGATGACTTTTCTGTAAGAACATTAGAAGAAAATGGCCTTCAAACAGGAATTATTATAGATTCTACAACTGATTCAGAAAATGTAGATAACTTAATATTATCTCTTGAAAGCAAATTTGGAAAAATTCCTGAAGATAAATATACTATTGATTTAATCGGATCTTCATTAGGAGAATCATTCTTTAAAGAAACAATCACAGCTTTATTATTCGCATTTTTATTAATGGGCCTTGTTGTTTTCATTTACTTTAGGGTACCAATCCCATCTATGGCAGTTATTTTATCCGCTGTTTCAGATATCCTAGTTACATTAGCTATTATTAATATATTAGGAATTAAAATTTCAACTGCTGGTATTGCAGCATTTTTAATGTTAATTGGTTATTCAGTTGATACAGATATTTTACTTTCAACTCATGTTTTAAAAAGACATGGAAAATTAATGGAAAGAATCTATCGTGCTATGAAAACTGGTTTAACTACAACTGCAACAACTATTGTTGCAATCTCAATTGCATTTTTCTTTTCAAAATCTGCAATTATTAAAGAAATCATGTTAATTGTTTTAATTGGTCTAGGTATTGATTTAATTAATACATGGATCCAAAATGTAGGTATTTTAAGAATATACTTGGAGAGGGTGAAAGGTGAAAAAGCTTAATCAAATTGTTAAGAGCTTTAGGGTAATTTTATTATTAATTGTATTAGTTTTATCTATTGCTGCAATTAAACCTAATCCATGGAATACTGGAGTTTCTATTAGAGGAGTCTTAAAACAAAGTGTTGCAGGTGAATTTTTTGAAAATCCTGAGCCAACAAGCTCTCCAATGAGTAGAGAAAGAATTATTTCAATGAATAATGTACCTATTAATAACGAATTAGATTATTATTCTTTTGTTGATGATTTAACATATAATAGAACTGTTAATATATTAACAAATAAAGGAAGTTACTCTTTAGTAACTAGACCACTTTATGAAGTAACTATTTTACCTGAACTTGAAGAAGTAGAAGTAGAAAAGGTTATTCAAAAAAATGTTACTATTAATGGTACAACTGAATTAGTAAATGAAACAGTAATTGAAATCGAATTAGTAAATAAAACTATTAGTGAAATTATTGGAACAGAAGATTTAGGATTTAATATTTATAATTCACCAACAACTAATATCAAAAAAGGTCTTGATTTAGCTGGAGGAACTAGAGTTTTACTAGAACCTGAAGATAAATTAGATTCAGAAAACTTTGACATCTTAATTGAAAACTTAAAAGAAAGATTAAATGTATATGGTTTAAGTGATATTGTTGTAAGATCAGCATCAGACTTATCAGGCAATAAATTCATTTTAGTTGAAATTGCAGGGGCAAAGAAAGATGAAGTTAAAGATTTAATTTCAAGTCAAGGTAAATTCGAAGCAAAAATTGGAGAAGACCTTGTATTTGGTGGCGGAGATGACATTAAAGCAGTATGTAGAAGTCCTCAATGTGCAGGAATTGATATTAATAGAGGATGTTCAAACTTACAAGATGGCTCAGTTGCCTGTAGATTTAACTTTAAAATTTCATTATCAACTGAATCAGCAAAAAGACAAGCTGATTTAACTAAATCATTAACAGTAGTTGCTGAAGGTAACGAGAAATATCTAAGTAAATCTTTAGATTTATATCTAGATTCAGAAAATGTAGATACCTTAAGAATTTCTTCAGAACTTCAAGGAAGACAAGTTACTGATATTACAATTTCAGGTTCAGGCTTTGGAAAGACTAGAGAAGCCGCTGAAAATGACGCTTTACAAAATATGAAGAGATTACAAACAATCCTAATTACAGGTTCTCTTCCATCAAAATTAAATGTTGTTCAATTAACTAGTATCTCACCATCACTTGGAAACGAATTTTTAAGTAATGCACTTTTAGTTGGTTTCTTATCAATCTGTGGTGTAGTAGTAGTTGTTCTAGCTAGATACAGAGATTTAAGAATCGCGATTCCTATGGCTATTACCTTATTTTCAGAAGTAATTATCCTATTAGGATTTGCATCATTAATCGGATGGAACATTGATTTAGCTGCTATTGCAGGTATAGTTATAGTAATTGGAACTAGTGTAGATCATCAAATTGTTATCACTGACGAAATTTTAAGAGGCGAAGGTGGATTAACAAATTGGAAACAAAGATTGAAAAATGCAATGTTTATTATCATGGGTGCTTATTTTACAACTGTTGTTGCTATGTTCCCATTAATGAGAGCAGGTGCAGGATTATTGAAAGGATTTGCAATCACTACAATTATTGGAGTAAGTATTGGAGTTTTCATTACTAGGCCAGCATTTGGAAAAGCAGCAGAGATTCTTCTTAAAAAATGATTATAACAATTTCAGGAAAGCCTGGAAGTGGAAAAACAACCTTAGCCGAAAATTTAGTAAAAAAATTAAAATATAAAAGATATTCTCCAGGTAAAATTAGACGTCAAATCGCAACTAAACAAGGTATTTCTATTGAAGAACTCAATAAAAAAGATAATATAAAATCTACAACTGATGAAATAGTAGATAAAAAAATTAAAGAATTAGCAAATAGCGATAATTTAATTGTTGATGGTAGAGTTGGTTACTTCTTTATTCCAAATTCCTTAAAAGTATTTGTAGATGCTGATTTAAAGGTAATTGCAAAAAGATTACTTAATGACTCTTCAAGACTAGCTGAGCCGATTAAATCAGAAGAACAAGCATATAATGACTTAGTTAAGAGGTGTGATGATGATCAAGAGAGATTTAAAAAAATCTATAATACAGATATTTATGATTTAAAGAATTTCGACTTAGTTATTGACTCAACTTCATTAAATCAAGACCAAATTTTAGATTTAGTTCTTAAAAAGATAAAATAGTTCGAAATATTTATAAAACAATCCTTGTTATTTCTCGATATGAAAGTTAAACTAAAATTCCCGGATAAATCCGTAAAGGAATACGAAAAAGGGATTACTGGTAATGAAATATTAAAAAAATTACCAAAGCAATTACAGAAAAAAGCACTTGCAATAAAAGTAGATGAAAATCTTTATGATTTAACTACACCTATTACTAGTTCCGGAACTTTCACTATTTTAACTTTTGATGACACCGAAGGCAAAAGCATATTTTGGCACTCTTCAAGTCATATTATGGCAGAAGCGATCTTGAGATTATTTCCAAAAGCACAGCCTGCAATAGGACCATCAATTGAAGAAGGATTTTATTATGATTTTTACAATCTAGATTTAGTCCCTGAAGACTTTCCTAAAGTCGAAAAAGAAATTTATAAGATTTTAAAAGAAAGCCAAAAATTTGTTCGAACTGAATTAACAAATAAAAAGGCCTTAGCTGAATTTAAATCAAATAAATTTAAAACTGAAATGATTAAAGATTTAGGAGATGTTTCAACATATACTGTTGGATCTTTTTCAGATTTATGTAGGGGCCCTCATGTCGTTCATTCAGGCAAAATTAAATCTTTCAAGTTAACTAAAGTGTCAGGTGCTTATTGGCGTGCTGATGCTTCTAAAGAGCAATTAACAAGAGTTTATGGTATTTCCTTCCCTGATTCCGAATCTTTACAACTTTATCTTAAAAGGATTCAAGAAGCAGAAAGAAGAGATCATAGAAAGATTGGCGCTCGTTTAGATCTATTTTCACTTCACGATGAAGGACCTGGATTTGTATTCTGGCATCCAAATGGAATGATAATTTACAATGAATTATTAGACTTTTGGCGTAAAGAGCATAGAATGGCAGGTTATGATCAAGTTATGACTCCTGTAATCTTAAGTAAAAAGCTATGGTTACAATCAGGTCATTGGGAACATTATCAAAAAAATATGTATTTTACTAAGATTGATAAAGAAGACTTTGCAGTTAAACCGATGAATTGCCCCGGGGGAATTATAATTTACAAAAATAAAAAACATAGCTATAAAGAATTCCCATTAAGACTCGCTGAAGTTGGCCTCGATCATAGACATGAAATGTCAGGTGTTTTACATGGATTATTCAGAGTAAGATCATTTTGGCAAGATGATGCCCATTTATACTGCCTTCCTGAACAATTAGAAGATGAAATTGTTGGCGTTGTTAATTTAACTGACAAATTCTATAAAATGTTCGGTTTTGAATATACTGTAGAATTATCAACTCGTCCAAAAAAATTCCTAGGTAAAAAGCAAGATTGGGATAAAGCTGAAGATATCTTAAAGAAAGCACTTAAAAAAGTAGGTTTAGATTTCCAAATTAATGAAGGAGATGGTGCTTTTTATGGACCTAAGATTGACTTCCATATTAAAGATTCAATGGGAAGAACATGGCAGTGTGGAACTTGCCAATTAGATTTCCAAATGCCAGAAAAATTCGATTTAACTTATATGGGTCCAGATGGAACTGAAAATCATAGACCAATAATGCTTCATAGAGTTATATATGGATCTTTAGAAAGATTTATCGGTGTTTTAATTGAGCACTTTGCAGGAAAACTTCCTTTATGGTTATCTCCATATCAAGTAAGAATCTTGCCAATAGCTGATAAATTCAATGATTATTCTAAAGAAGTTAACAAAATTTTATTTGAAGCTGGAATCAGATGTGCAATTGATGATTCTCAAAACACAATTGGAAAGAAAATTCGTGAAGCTCAAATGGACAAAGTTAACTACATGTTAATTATTGGTGAAAAAGAATTAGAGAAAAAAACCTTAGCAATTAGATCAAGAGACACTGGTGAAACTGAGTATAAAGTTTCAACCAAAGACTTTTTGAAAAGACTTGAAAAAGAAATCAAGTCTAAATCATTACAATAAGGTTTTTAAATAAAAGTATTTTTGTGATTTTTAAAAGCCCCGTGGTGTAGCTGGCCAATCATCGTGCCCTTTGGTGGCGAAGATTAAAAGAATCAGTCTTCGCTGAAGACAGGCATGGACCGCGGTTCGAATCCGCGCGGGGCTACTTTTCTTTTCATTATGATTCAGTAGTTAGTTTTTTAAATTATTAGCCCCTTCTTTAATTTATGAATGCCCATTCAGAAGGAGAAACTGATGAATCTTTACTTGCATTAAAAGAGGATTTAGAATCAAGAGTTAGGATTGCAAGGAATATTGGAACTGTTCAAACGTTAGTTGGAAATGAAGAGGACATTAGAATTGCATATGGTTTTAGACCTTCTGGAGTTATCCATTTAGGAAATATTTTATCTTTGTTAATCAGTAGCTATATAGCAAAAGAATTGGGTATTCATCGAGGAAAGTTACAAATAACTAATTGTGATCTTGAATTACCTACGGTTTATGATATTCCGCAATTAAAAAAAGTTATTCACCCTCAAATTATGAAACATTTTGATGATATTGCTGTGTATTTTAGATATTTGAGTTCTGAAGGTAGCACTGTTCCTATGTCTGAAGAATTTGCAGAACCTGTAATTAATTTATTAAATTTAGTTCAAACAAAAAAAGGAGTGCAATCCGAAGTTCATCTATTATCTGAAATTCAAAAAGAAGAAGGTTTTAGAACTGCAGTTCAAAGATTCTGTGAGAGAATCGAAGAGATTGCTCTATATTTCCCAGATTGGAGGGGCGAAGATTTAAAAAGAACTGGAGGTGGGAGATATCTCTTTCCAGTTTGTCCAGAATGTAATACAGGAAATAAACAAGGTAGCGTTTATAAGAGGGGAAAACTAAAAACTCATTGTTTGGCTTGTGACCAAGATTATGAAATGGAAATATTAGACCCAAATGCAGAATTAGCTGTGCATTTCCTCGTAGATCCTCTACGAGACTTATCCACTTCAGCAAGATCATTAGTTCATATTTTTGGTGGGGACTATTCTTTAGAAATTCCTGGTAATTTCACAAAACTAGAAAAAATTGCCGCTATCTTTGATGTTGTAAAAGATGAACCAGAACAAACTCCTATCTTATTTGGAGGGCCAATTGTATATGATGAACAAGGAATTCCAATGGGCAAATCTAAACAAAATGGAATAGAATGGAATTCTTTGCAAAATGCACTTGGAGAAAAAACCCTTCAACGGTTATGGACTTATACTGCATATATTCTTAATCAAGGAATGTTACATGTAGATTTTGCCACGACTAGAAAACATTTATTATGATGATTGATTTAAGATTTTTTTTCTGAAATTAGGCTTTTCATAATTGAGAAGATTATAATTCTAAATTTTTGAAACATTTGTTTGGTCAAAAATAAAACCTAATAAAAAACTTAGTTAATCTCATTCAATAGAAGCAATATTTACTTCACCTAAACAAGGATATTCGCCTCTAATTTTATGCATTTTCTTTCTAAAATATTTTGCTAAATAAACATTAAGAGTACCACAAGCATCAGCGGAAATTAAATCTTCATCCCCTAAAATCTCTTTTAAATCATTTTGATATTCGGCTTTTACAAATTCTAAACCACTAACTCTCCAAGCAAGAGAAGGTAAACCTTCAGAATCCTGAAGTTTAAGTAATTGTGTCTGTGCAAACCTTGGATTTTCAGATCTAACCATTTTTTCATAAGCTTCAAATGCCTTGTAATATCTTCTTAACCCAGTTTCAAAATCATCCATTAATGTAGCTTCATAAACAAAAACAGTAGCACATGAAGTATTAAGACCAAATGAAGAATAACAACCAAGTAAACTTAAATTATTATATAAAGGATTATTGGTATTATCAAGCCTAGTTTGAGAAATCCCCTCCCTAAAATTTGAAGCTACTAGACCTAATTTTGTATATAAGTTTATTGCAGCGGTTCTCGTAATAGGATCATCAAATTGCGCAATCCCTGGAATTTTATCAGGAATATCTAATCCACAAAATCCTCCGGGAAAGCCAAGGTGGGGATGTTTAATTAAAACAAATCCTTCCCTATTCTTATCATATAAAATAACCACGGCAGCTGCAGCCATATAGCTAGAATCAGTTAAAATTCCCTTTCTTTGAGCAAGAACAGATATAGAATCCATTGGCTTTGCTTTAATTCTTAAATTTCGTGAAGAAGGAACAATTTGTTCAAGTTGGGTTTGATTTAAACCTAAAATTAAGTTTCGCCATTTTGATTCTAATTCATCAGGATTAATTTCAAGCCCTATTGCCTCATAATATTCTTGAATCAAACCAAAGTTAACGTCAGGTCTTAGAATTTCAGTTCCAAGTTCTTTTTCAAAAGCAAAATGTTTTTCTAAATCAACTTGGATTTTTGTCCCAGGACTAAAAACATTTAGAACCCAAATATTTTTCATTTTATTAATTTATTAAAACATCATTTATAAAGCTAATCCTCGTAAAGTTTTTATATAACATAGACTATTCAAAAGTATGGAAAAAAAATCAAAAAATCAAGAATTACAAGAAAAATTGTCTCATAAAAGAACTAGTGCTTGGATTACATTAAAAAAAGAAAAGAGTAAAATCCAAAAATTCTCTAAAGATTATATTGACTTTATAGGAAAAAGTAAAACTGAAAGATTATGTGTAAATAATGTTCAAAAGATTCTCTTAAAGAGAGGATTTGAAGAAATTTCAAACTTTAAAAAACTTAAAGTAGGAGACAAAATCTTCAAAAACTTTAATGATAAGTCTTTAATGGTAGCAGTTATTGGTGAAGATCAATTAAATCTAAGAATTATAGGAAGTCACGTAGACTCTCCTAGACTTGATTTAAAGCCACATCCTTTATATGAAGATTCTGGATTTGGAATGCTCCAAACTCATTACTATGGTGGCGTTAAGAAGTATCATTGGGTAAACATCCCATTACAGCTATTTGGTGTAATATTTAATAAAAAAGGGAAAAAAATTGAATTTAAAGGTGAAGAAACCTTCATAATTCCAGATTTACTTCCTCATCTTGCATCAAAACAAATGGATAAAAAAGCAAAAGTTGTAGTTGAAGCTGAAGAATTAAACGTTATTTTAGCAAATATCCCAATTGATGATAAAAACCTAAAAGATCAAGTTAAATTTGCAATTTTAAAATCATTAAATGAAAGGTATGATATTAGTGAATTAGATTTCACAACCGCTGAGCTTTCTTTAGTTCCAACTTCAATGCCTCAAGAAATTGGTTTTGATAAATCAATGATTGCAGCATATGGTCAAGATGATAAAGTCTGTGTTTATACTTCATTACAAGCTTTAATTGATTCGAAATCAAATAAAAACACAAATATCTGTATGTTTGTAGATAAAGAAGAAATCGGATCAATGGGAAATAACGGAGCTCAATCACTAATCCTAAGAAACTTTGTTTCTGAATTAGTATTTTTAATGGGAAAATCAGAAGATCCTAATTTAGTCTTATCACGTGCTAAATCAATGTCAGCTGATGTTACAGCTGCCTTAAATCCTAACTATAAAGATGTAAATGATCCACAAAATGTTTCTTATTTTGGACATGGTGTATCTGTAGAGAAATATGGCGGAGGTCATGGAAAGTATTCAACTAACGATGCTTCAGCTGAGTTTATGTCAGAAATTAGACAAATCTTAGAAAAAGCAAATGTTCCTTGGCAAACCGGTGAATTAGGTAAGATTGAAATTGGCGGTGGCGGAACTATTGCTATGTTTATGTCTAGATATGGAATGGAATGTTTAGATGTAGGACCTTGTATTTTAGGTATGCACTCAACTAATGAAGTAGTATCAAAAGTTGATGTATATTGTGCTTATTTAGCATATAAAGCTTTTTTTAATTAATTTCTATTTACATAAAGAAATAATTTATCATTTTTTCTTACTTTTTCTTTGATAGGAATAGTAATTTCACTACCTTTAGAAATTTTCTTAAACTCTTTATTATCAAAAACAATTTTTTTAACTTTATCTTTAATAACACCAGTTGTTGGACCAATAATTAAAATCTCATCACCAACTTTTAATTCATTAGAAAAAATTTCAATTTCAGCAATTTTATTCTTATTAAAATAATTATTAACTTTACCAATTTGGATCTTTACTTTCTTAGATTTAGATCCATAAGAATCATTCCATTCACTAATCTTTTCACCAAGATAATAACCATTTTCCCAAAATCCCCGATTAAAAACATCATTTAACCTTTCTTTCCATTTTTTAACTTTAGATTTAGTAAAGGATTTTTCTAAAACAGAATCAACAGCTTCTCGATAAACGGATGTAGTCTCAGATACATATTCAGCTGACCTTGCTCTACCTTCTATTTTTAAAACAGTGACACCTGCATTAATTATCTTATCAATTATTTCAATAGTACAAAGATCCTTAGGACTCATTACAAATTTATTATCTATAATTAATTCATCATTAGTTTCTAAATCAGTTACTTTATACTGCCTTCTACAATTTTGTAAACAAGCACCCCTATTAGCTGATTTATTGTAAGTTGCAAGACTCATATAGCATTTACCAGAAATTGAAACACATAAAGCTCCATGAATAAAAGCTTCAATTTGAAGTAATTCCCCTGATTTACCTAGAATTCTCTCTTTCTTAATCTTATCACAAATAGTTTTAATTTGTTTTAAAGTAAGTTCGCGAGCAAGAACAATTACATCTACAAACTTAGAATAAAACTTAACCTCTTCAATATTAGAAACATTACATTGAGTAGATAAATGAACATTTTGATTTATTTTATTACAATAATTTATGACAGCTAGATCTGATGCAATAACTGAAGAGATATTATGCTTTTTAGCTAGATCACATAACTTTTTCATCTCTTTAATATCATCATCATAAATAATTGTATTTACAGTTAAATAGCTTTTAACATTATTCTTATTACAAATTTTTGATATTTCTTTTAAGTCATTAACAGTAAACTTAGCTGAATTTGCTCTCATATTAAGAGGACCACAACCAAAATAAACTGATCCAGCACCTGCTTTAATAGCTGCAATTAAGCATTCAAAATTACCAGCTGGAGCCATAATTTCAATTTCTTTCATATATTAACACATTAACGTAAGAATTATAAATCTAACTATTTTCCAGAATATTATGCAAATCGGTGTTGTAGGAAAACCTAATGTAGGAAAATCAACTTTATTCAAGGCTTTAACACTAGCTGATGTCTATATAGCTAATTATCCATTCGCAACAATTAAGCCAAATTCAGGAGTAGGTTATGCAAGAGTTGATTGTGCGTGCAAGTTCTTTAAAGTTCAATGTAATCCAAGAGTAGGATATTGTGTTGAAAATACAAGATATGTTCCTATTGAACTAATTGATGTAGCAGGGTTAGTTCCTGGCGCCCATGAAGGAAAAGGAATGGGAAATCAATTCTTAGATGATCTTAATAAAGCAAATGCTTTAATTCACGTGATAGACGTTTCAGGGAGTACTAATGATGAAGGTAAACCTGTTAAAGCAGGAACTTATGATCCTGCTGAAGATATTAGATTTTTAGAAAAAGAATTAAATTTCTGGTATAATAGAATTTTAAAAAAAGGCTGGGAAAAATTCGCAAGAGAAGTACAACAAACTCATAAAGATATCAAAGTAGCTCTTGCAAGACAACTTTCAGGTCTTGGCGTTGATGAAAATCATGTGGAATCATCAATTAGAAAATTAAATTTAAATAAAGAAAAAGTAATTGATTGGACAGATGCAGATTTACTTAATTTATCAACTGAACTAAGAATTTTAACTAAACCTATGGTTATAGCTTGTAATAAAATAGATGTTGAAAATGGAAAAGAAAATTTTGAAAAATTACAAAAAGAATTTCCAGATGATTTCTTAATTCCTTGTTCAGCAGAATCAGAACTTGCATTAAAAGAAGCTCAAAAACACGGACTAATTGACTATAAACCAGGTGGAGCAAACTTCACAATCAAAGATGAATCTAAATTATCAGAAAAGCAAATTTTAGCATTAAATTTTATCAAAGATAAGATTTTAAAAGTATTTAATTCAACAGGTGCTCAAGATGTTATTGATACAGCTGTTTTTGATCTATTAAAACTAATTGCAATATTCCCCGGAGGGGTAAATAAACTAGCAGATTCAGATGGTAACGTTCTACCTGATTGCTTCTTACTTCCAGTTGGATCTACTGCTCTTGATTTTGCATATAAAATTCATAGTGACCTAGGTGACCGTTTCATTAGGGCAATTGATGTTAAAACTAAAAGAACAGTAGGAAAAGATCATGTTTTAAAACATACAGATGTAGTAGAAATAATATCAGATAAATAAAAAAAAAGAATTTATTCTTTCTTAGCTTTTTTTTCAGCCTTAACAGGTTTTACTTCTGTTTTGACTTCTTTAGGCTTAACTTCAAGCTTTTTCTCAACCTTAACTTCTTCAGTTTTGGTAGGTTCAGCTTTAACTTCTTCCTTTTTCTCAACAATTTTTGATTTTGGAAGTTCACTAGTTGCTACAAATTGTCTAACAACAATACTTCTTACAGGGAATACTTTCCTAATAACAGGAACTAATTCTCTTTGAAGTTTATTTCTAACAACATCATTAGCTAAATCCATAAAGTTTTTAGTAGAAGCTATTTTTTTAATATGAGCTGATAATGCATGTCTTACTTTAGTTAAAATTGCATTTGCTGCATTTTTATAAGTAACTAATACAAATTTAATAACACATTCTACATTATCTTTAGTTTTAATAATAACTCTCAAGTCAATTCTGTCTCTTCTTCTTCTAATTAATCTTTTAACTGAAGGAAATGAAGTTTCAAATCCAACAAAATCAGTTTTTAATAATTGTCCGGAAGTTCCAGAAATTAATAATAATAATTTATTATCTTGATGCCTAAAATCTTTTGTTATTTGGTTCAAATTTATTGACATCTTTTTACCAACTAAATTAGAAAGTTCATCTGATAAAAGTTCTGCAATAGGTTTTTGATTAAAAAACGATGGAGGCATTAATGAAAACCATCTCTTCTTCTTCTTTGCTTTTAACTTTTGATTTGTTTTAGCCATCTAAATCTCAGGAAAAATATCTTATTTATAAAGCTTTTCATTTCATTAAAGACCACAAAGTATTTAAAAAAATCTGCTTTATGAGAACAAATGCCAAGACAAATTAATTTGATCCCAGAATTACCACTCAAAAGAATCATTAAAAAAATCAATGATTTAAGAATTAGTAAAAAAGCATCAAGTAAACTAAATATATATATTAACAATAAGGCAAGGGATATTTCAAAGACTGCAGGCAAGATTGCTCATCATAGAAAAAGTAATACAATTAACAAAGGGGATATTAAATTAGCAACGGGCCGATAGTTAAATGGTATAATACTCCCTTGGCTTGGGAGAGGCTTCGGGTTCGACTCCCGATCGGTCCAGGTGAATTAAAATGAATGAAGATTGTGTTTTTTGTAGGATAATTAAAGGAGAATTACCTTCATTTAAGTTTTATGAAGATGAAGATTGTATTGCAATATTAGATTTATTTCCAAACACCTCAGGCCAATCATTAGTTATTTCTAAAAAACATTATGATAGTTATTTTGTAAAAGAAAATGATGAACTCTTTACAAAAATGTTTTTGGCTGCAAAAAAAGTAGCAAAAATTTTAGATGAAAAACTAGGAGTTAAAAAAACAGGTATAGTTTTGGAAGGAATGGGAATAGATCATGCCCATATCAAATTATATCCAATGTATGGCTTAGGTCCTAATTGGGAACCAGTTGTAGCCGAAGAGCGAGTCTTTTTTGATAAATACCCAGGGTTTATTACAACAAAAATGGGATTTGAATCCCCAGATGATGATTTAAAAGCAATTTGTGAGATGTTAAAAAAATGAAAAATATAGAATTATTTAAAGAAGATTTTGAAAAACTAAACAAAAAGTACAAAGGTTTACCTACATTAGATGAAATTCATAATGAATTTGAAATTCTAGGTTTCATAAGAGAAAATGACTCAAAAATCCATTTTCCACTACGATTCTTAAGAAGACACATTTTCAACTCATTTAACTTTCTTTTAGGATACTGCCATGACATCATTAGACCAAATCAAGGCTCAGCCTTCTTAATGGAAGAATTCAAATCCTTCACTGAAGAAGAAAAAGATAAAGTCGTAACAATGATTGCAACAATCATGACTTTAATGAGAAAAAGCACCAAATACTCAATCTTTCACGAAGAAAAAGAAGAAGCAGAATTCTTCACCGAATGTTTCACCAAATGGAAAGTATTAAAAAAAGAATTAAAACCAATTCTTGAGAATAATATAACTTTCTGGGAAAATTATTCTGGAAAAAGTATTTAAATAACCTATTTTTTTAAAATCATATTGGCGCAGTAGCTCAGCCTGGTTAGAGCGTTACGCTCATAAGATTGAGCGAAGAGCTGTTCGCAGCGATGATTTCACGTTCTAAGAAACGTAAAGGTCCGGGGTTCAAATCCCCGCTGCGCCAATTTTTATTGGTAAAGCAGGCTCAGAAACCAAAGGTTTCTCGTTGTCCGCTGCGCCTTTTTAAATCTAAATATTTTTAAACCTAACACATTTTTAAATAATCAAAATCTACTTCTAAAAATGTCTCTTCACCACGTCTTTTATGAATTTAAATTATCAAGGCAAGTTCTTTCACATTTAGTTGAAGATGTTGGTTTGACTCACGGAAAATTAACTACTGAACAAATTGTAGATTTATTTTATTCTGCAAAAAGTCTAGATGAAACTGAAGGAGGGGATTATATTCTTGCTTTTAGATTTTTAGATGTTCCAGGATTAAGAGTAAAAATAGGAACTGCATTAAAATCAGATCAGTTTAATGATACAATAGAAGGATTAGAAGCCTCAATTCATGCAAGTAGTGAAGGAATGATTGACTTAACAGAATTTTGCAGATATACTGAAGCAAGTTTAAAATTACATGGCTATGATTTCACCAAACATTAAACAACATTTAAATATAAATTCCAACTTTCTCTCCAATATGCCTACAGATAAAGAAGTAAAAGTTCAATTTAAAAAGACTTTTAGCGCATCACCAGAGAAGTATTATCCAGTAAAATATCTTAAAGAGCTAGGTTTCAAAAGGTCTCAGTGTAAAAAATGTAAGAAGTTCTACTGGTCTATTGAAGATAGATCAGTTTGTGGAGATGCTTCTTGTATCGGTAAATATGAATTCTTATCAAAGAAAATAACAAATGTTAACTTATCATATTCACAAGTTTGGGAGAAATTCTCAAAGCTATTTGTAAAACTGGGATATAAATCTCTAAAGAGATATCCAGTTGTAGCTAGATGGAGAGACGATACATTATATGTAAAAGCGTCCATTTATGATTTCCAACCCCACGTTACTTCGGGTAATATTCCACCACCAGCTGAAAAATTAGTTGTCCCTCAACCTTGTTTAAGATTTAACGATATAGAAAATGTTGGAGTTACAATGAGCCATATGACAAATTTTGTTATGATTGGTCAACACGCTTTTCAAGATAAAAAGAAATTCTCACAAATCCAAGTCTTTACAGACATCTGCACATGGCTATTTGATGAATTAAAACTTCCATTAAATGAAGTTATCTTTCATGAAGACGCTTGGGCAGGAGGAGGTAATTTTGGACCTTGTATGGAATTTTTTGCTGGAGGCCTAGAACTTGGTAATCAAGTCTATATGATGTATGAAATGACTGAGGATGGAATTAAAGACTTAGAACTTAAGGTCCTTGATATGGGGATGGGTATGGAGCGTGTTGCTTGGTTTACACAACAAGCACCAACTATCTATGATGCAACCTTCCCTGAAACTTTCAAAAAAGTATTAAAAGCATCTTCTGAAAAACTAGACTTTTCAATATTAAAAAAATATGTTCCATTTGGAGCATTACTAAACCAAGATGAAATTGATGATTTAGATAAAAACCTAGGATTAATTGCTAAATCAATAGGTGTTAGTAAAACCAATCTAACACAATTGCTTGAAAAAATATCAGCGTTATACTCAATTACTGAACATGCTAGATCATTATTATTTGCAATAGCTGATGGCTCTTTACCAAGTAACGTAGGAGATGCTTATAATTTGAGGATTTTACTTAGAAGAACATTATCCTTTATCAACAAATATAAATGGAATATCGACCTATTAAAAGTAGTAGAATGGCACGCTCAAGAACTAAAATCAGTTTTCCCTGATTTAATTCTTTCAATAAATGATGTTAAAAAAGTAATTAGTGTTGAAATTGAGAAATATATCTCATTTAAACTTGATACCCATAAGTTAATTAAAACATTAAAAAAAGAAAACTTAAAGTTATCTACAAAGAGTTTAATTGACCTTTATGATTCAAAAGGAATAAACCCTCAAGATTTAAAAGAGGCAGGATTAGATATTAAAATTCCTCAAAACTTTTATTCATTAGTTGCAGATAAACACAATACTAAAGTAAAATCAAAAATCAAAAAGAATTTAATTAAAATTAAAGCTAATCCTACAACCCTATCATTCTATGAAAATGAGGATTTAGATTTCGAAGCAAAAATAAAAGATATAATCAAAACAAATACTGAAACAATAATAGTTCTAGACAAAACCAATTTCTACCCCAAATCAGGTGGGCAAGACTATGATACTGGTTTAATTAACAATCTAGAAGTAAAAAGAGTACAAAAACAAGGAGATCATATTTTGCATTTTATTAACGATAAAACTACATTAAAAATCAACCAAGAAGTTAAATGTAAAATAAACAAAGAAAGAAGATTACAATTAACAACCCATCATACTGCAACTCACATAGTTAATGCTGCAGCTAAAAAAGTCCTAGGAAACCACATTTACCAAGCAGGAGCTAACAAAACTATTGAAAAATCAAGATTAGATATAACCCATTTCTCACCATTAAAAACAAAAGAAGTATTAGATATACAAAAAGAAGCAAATAATATAATCAAACAAAACCTAAAAATAACAAAATCATTAATGCCGAGAAACATAGCTGAAAATAAATATGGTTTTTCTATATACCAAGGTGGATACGTGCCAGGTAAACAACTAAGAATAGTTGAAATAAAAGGATTAGATGTAGAAGCTTGCGGTGGAACTCATTTAAACAATACTAAAGATGCAATTAAAATTAAGATGATTAAAACATCAAAGATCCACGATGGAATAATCAGGCTTGAATTTATGGCAGGAAAAGCAGCAATTGATTACGAAAACAAAATTAAAAACTCAGTAGGTAAAGATATATCCAGTAATCTAGAAGAGATTTCTAAGCTTTTTAGAGTCCAAAAGGACAAAGTTAAGTTTACAATTGATAGATTCAATAATGAATTATTAAAAAATTATGCTTATTTAACTAAGATTGCCAAACATTTAGGAAAAAAGAAAATTTCTTTTAAAATGATTAAAGTAACTAATGTAAATTCTGCTAAAGTTTTATTCAAACTCTGGAGAGATTCACAAAAACAAATCTTAGTAGAAGAACTAAACTTAGTCAAAAAGTTATCAACTGAAATAAAAGAAAAGTCCATAATCAATCTAAACTTCCAACCAGGAGTCCTAATTAAAATAGCAAATAACTTCAAGCAAATATTATTATATTCTAATTCAGGCTTTTATGTCTTTAAAGGTAAAGAATCAGACTTTAATAAACTAAGAAACTTAGGCGCAAAAGGCGGCGGAAAAGACGTAAAACAAGGTAAAATTGAATTAAAGAAAATAAAAGAATTTAATTTTTAGCTATTTCTAAAATCTCAGCTTTAATTTTTTCCATAGCTTCATTAGTTCTACCTTCAGCTGTAATCCTAATAATAGGCTCAGTATTAGACTTTCTTACATTAAACCAAAAATCATCAGTTGTAACTTTAATACCATCTAGCTTGCAAACATCATAATCTGAAAACTTCTCTTCAATCTTTTGTAAAACTAAATCAGCATCTTCAACCTCAATATTAATTTCTCCAGTTGGAAAAAATTTATTAAAAGGTTTTACAATTTCAGAAAGTTTAAGCCCTTTAGAAGTTAAGATTTCAACTAAAATTAATAAACATCTAATAGGAGATTCATTGTTATTATTATCGCCAAAGAAGAAATGCCCAGATAATTCTCCACCAAATAGGGCATCATTATTCCTCATTACAGACTTAATTGAAGGATAACCTACTTTTGTCTCAATTAATTTAGCACCATTATTTACTAAATTTTCTTTAGCAGCCCAACTACTTCTTAAATCATGAACAATAACTTTTTTATCAGAATCTTTTAGTAAAAACTCTCCGAGTAAGGACATCAATATATCAGGGGCAACTCTTTCTCCTTTTTCATCAAGGAAAAAAACACGGTCACAATCGCCATCAAATACAGCTCCAAAATCAGCATTAACTTCTAGAATTTTATTTTTTGCTTGAATTAAGTTTTTATTCTCAGCAGGATTTGGTGGATGATTCGGGAAACTTCCATCTAAATCTTCATTTAAAAAATGAAAATTAATTGGAAGTGATTTTAAAATAGTATTTGCAAAAATCCCACCCATTCCATTAGAGAAATCTAGAACGACATTTAGATCTTTAATTGGTTTTAAGCTTCTTAAAATCCAATCTTCAAAATCTTTTAAAACATCTATCTGAATAACTTTCCCCCTAATTTCTACAGAGGAATCATCAATATTACCGATTCTTTCATGAACTTTGTTAATACCATTAGCATAAAAAATAGGTATTCCTTTTTCTCTTGTAAATTTAAGCCCATTATACTCGGCAGGATTATGTGAAGCAGTAACCATAATTGCACCATCATAATTATATTTTGAAACAGCAAAGTAAATCAAAGGAGTACTAACAACCCCAATTTCAATAACATTAGCACCACTATCACAAATGCCTTTACATAATGCTTTAAACAATGATTCAGAAGATTTTCTAACATCTCTGCCAACAACTACATTACTAAACCCAAACTCTTCAATAAATCCTTTTCCAATTTTATAAACTATTTCTTCATTAATCTCTTGAGGATAAATCCCCCTTACATCATAAGCCTTAAAGATTTTACTCATTTTTTATTCACCTTGTTTTTCGTATTTAAATCCTTTCCAATTTGTAATTGCATTTTCATACCTTTCCATAGTTCCAGTATCAAACCATTGGCCTCCAAAAGGATAACCAATTACTTTATCTTCATTAGCAAATAATGGAAAGATATCTTTTTCAAGCATTACATATCCCTCTTCAATTGAATCTATAACATCTGGTTCCATTAAATAAAGTCCAGCATTAATTAAATTAGATGGAGCAAGTTCAGCAGATGGCTTTTCAACAAAATCAATTATCTTATTACCATTCATCTTAACTACACCATATTGAGTAGGATCAGATATAGTAGTTAAAGCAATTGAGATTTTAGCACGATTTTGAACATGAAAGTTATACATCTCTAATATATCAATATCTTTTAATTCATCAGCATTAGTAACTAAAAAAGTAGAATTAAAAGATTTTCTTGCAAGTTTAATTGGTCCAGCAGTTCCAAGAGGTTCTTTTTCAACAGAATAAGTAATATTAATACCCCACCTAGACCCATCACCAAAATATTTCATTATTTCAGTGCTCTTATATCCGATAGCAATAATAAAATTATGAATCCCATAATATTTTAACATTTTAATTAAATGCTCCATTACAGGTATTCCATGAATAGGTAATAGTGGTTTAGGTATTTCATGAGTAATTGGCCTTAACCTTTCACCCCTTCCACCTGCTAAAATAATTGCAGAATTTAATTTTTTAATTTCAAAGTGATTATGTAAAATATTTTCCATTGCATGAGACCGGTTTTTAATTGAAACACCATCAACCATATTATCAACATTACTGAGTAAATTAGAACTAATTGTTAAGCTAATTCTTTCTTTCATTTTAAAGAAGTATTACGAAGTAATATTTAAGATTTTATATCCTTTTAGCCCTTAAATCATATGAAGAAACATCAAAAACTCTCACAGAAACTATCTTTCCTAGTAATTCACTACTAGAATTAATAATAACCTGCCTATAACTTTGATTTCGACCAATTAATGAGTTAAACTTGCCAACTTCATTAATAAAAATATTACCTTTCCACCCAATCCACTTCTTATTTTCTTCAAAAGCTTGTGGTACATACAATTTACTTAACTCCCCACTTCTTTTTTTAGCAATTGATCCATTATAACCTTTTAATTTTGACGCCTTAGTTCCACTTCTGGGCCAAAACCGAGAAATATTTACAATTTCAATTTTCAAATCCTTAATTAAATTTAAAGTGTCATCAAACTGCTCTTTACTTTCTTCTGGAAATCCACATATGATATCAGTTGCTATTGTAATATTTCGAATTCTTTCTCTAAAGTCATTAACAATTTTCTTAAAATCATCAACATTATATTTTCTATTCATTCTTTTTAATACTTGATTATTAGCAGATTGTAAAGGAATATGTAAAAAAGAAAACAATTTTTTATTAGTAAAACACTCAATTAATTCAGGTAAAAACTTAATTATATGATTAGGATTACCCATCCCTAGTCTAATCTTAAAACTACCTTCTAAATTAAGTATTTTATTGAGTAAACTAGGAAGATTAGTATTAATATCAAGCCCATAGGCGCCCACATCTTGAGCAGTTAACCAAATTTCTTTAAAACCATCATTAATAGCATTTTGAACATTTAATAATATTTGTTCTTCAGAAAACGATTTTAACTTACCTCTTGCAAATTTAACTTTACAATATGAGCAATCACCAAGACATCCATGACAAATAGGAATAATCGAAATTAAATCAGATTTACTCTTGGATTTTAATTCAAGTCTATTTATACTACCTTCAGCAATTAAAGTTATTTTAGAATTATGAATAGCTTCTTCAACAATTTCAACAATATTATCTATCTGATGAGTCCCAATTAAGGAATAATTCTTTAACTTTTCAATATCTACTTCAGTTTGAGCTAAACATCCAGCAAGAATAATAGGAATTTTTAATTTTTCAATCTCCCTTAGCCTTTTATAGATTTTATTTTCAGTTGGTGTTTTAACAGTACAAGAATTAAGAATAATTACATTACTATCTTCAATATTAAATGTTTGAATAAAGCCATTCTCTTCAAGAATTCCAGCCATTTTCTCACTATCAGAAGTATTTAACGCGCATCCATAAGTCTCGATAAAGAATTTAATCATAACATTAGAAAAACTTTACTTTTAAAAAACATTTCGACAAAACATTTATTAATAAAAGCCATATTATTTGATTTAATGGATCTTGAGAAAGTTTTTGAAAAAAGAAGGAGTATTAGAAAATTTCTATCTGTTCACGTTGAATGGGAAAAATTATGTAAAATTGTTTCAGCCGGAGCCTGTGCTCCTTGTGCTGGAAATATTCAAAACTGGAAATTTGTTATTATTACTGACCATGACACAAAAGAAAAAGTAGCAGAATCCGCATTAGAACAATACTGGATAGGAACAGCGCCAGCAATTATTGTTGTCTGTGCAGAAACTTCAAACATCAAAAAGTTTTATGGCCTTCGTGGTGAAAAACTATATTCAATTCAAAACTGTTCTGCAGCAATTCAAAACATGCTTTTACAAGTTATTAATTTAAATCTAGGAACTTGTTGGGTAAGTGCCTTTGATGAAAATATGTTATCAAGAACCTTAGGTATACCTGATGATGTCAGGCCTCAAGCAATTTTACCTATTGGGTATCCTGATGAAAAGCCACCTAAACCAATGAAACTAGACCTTGCTGACTTTACATATAAAGAAGGCTATGGTAATAAAATTGATAGTATGGATGATTATCTTAAAAACAGATATTATCTTGAAAAAGCAATTGATAAATCTAAAGGTTTCATTAGTAAGTTAAAGAAAAAATAAAACCTTAAATACATCTTATTAAGTTCTAACTTTATGAGTAATTATTTTCCATATGATATTCTTAGAAGTGGGCAAAAAGAAATCATTGATAACATAAATGAAGCACTTAATTATAAGAAACATTTACTAATTCATGCACCAACTGGTATTGGAAAAACAGCAGCAACTCTTTCTCCTACAATAGAATATGCAATTAAAAATAAAAAAACAGTTTTCTTCCTTACTTCAAGACACACCCAACATAAAATCGTTGTTGATACAGTCAAAGAAATTATAAAAAAACATAATAAAAGAATTAATGCTGTTGATATTATTGGAAGAAGATGGCTTTGTAGTGAAGAAAAATCTGAAGAAGTTAAATCAAAAGATTTTTCTGAATATTGTAAGATTAGAAAGAAAGAAGGGACTTGTAAGTATTATGAAAAGAACAAAAAAGCTGAAGAAATTAAAAAGTTCATGTCAATCTTAGAACTATCTGACCCACTTCATGCTGAAGAATTCTTAAATAAAGCTAGATCACACGGTTTTTGTGCATTTGAAGCCGCATTAGAAAAAGCAAAGTATGCAGATATTATTATTACAGATTATGCCTATATTTTTGATGAATATATTAGAAAGAACTTTTTGCCTAGAATAAATAAAGATCTTGATGAATCAATCATTATTGTAGATGAAGGCCACAATTTACCTAATAGAATCCGTGAAATGCTTTCTGACACCATTACTTCATTTTCATTAATCAATTCAGCTAAAGAAGCAAGAGACTTTAAATTCACTGAATTAGGGGTTAAAATTGATAAATTCAAATATATGTTTGAAAAATTAATTTCTCAAGATGATGAAAAGTTTGTTACTAAAGATGAAATTAAAAAAATAATCAATTCTATTTCAGATTATGATCAATTAGTTGATGAATTAAAGAAGAAAGCTGAGATTGTAAGAAAAGATAAACATAGATCCTGGTTAGGCGGACTTTCAATGTTTTTAGATTTATGGACTAATGAACATGAAAGTTACATTAGATTTATTAAAAAAGAAGGACAAAAATATACTTTAACTCTAAAAGCATTGGACCCAAGTTTATGGTCTTCAGATGTTATTAACCAATCTCATTCAACTATTATTATGAGTGGTACATTAAGCCCACCATCAATGTTTATTGATTTACTGGGATTTCCTAAAGATACAAAAACAATTGAATTAGAAAGTCCCTTTCCACCTGAAAACAAATTATCAATGATTGTTCCTATTGTGTCAACTTCATATAAAAGAAGAACACCCGAGGAATTTCAAAGAATTGGTCATGTTACTGGTTATATTGCATCCTTAATTCAAGGAAATGTAGCAGTCTTTTTTCCTAGCTATAGTATATTAAGTAAAGTAAAAGATGTATTTGAAGAAAACTTTGGACGTGAAATCCTCGTAGAAAAATCAGGTATGCATAAAGAAGAAAAACAATCATTACTTCATAAGTTTGGAGAAAAAAAGGATAAAGGAGCAGCAATTTTAGGAGTAATGGGTGGATCATATGGTGAAGGAGTGGATTTACCAGGAGATTTACTTAAAGGAGTTATTATTGTAGGGATTCCTTTTTCAAGACCAAATTTAGAAACTAAGGCTTTAATTGAGTATTTTGACAAGAAATTTCATAAAGGAACAGAATATGCTTATATTTATCCTGCAATAACTAAAGTATTACAATCAGCAGGAAGATGCATTAGATCAGAAGAGGATAAGGGAATTATTGTCTTAATTGATGAAAGATATTCATATCCTAGATATTATTCATATTTACCTAAAGACTGGAAATTCTTTGTAACTAGAGATTTTGAGCCATTTGTTGATGACTTCTATAACGGAAAACTGTAAATTTAATACTTTCTGACGATAAAGTAAGAATTACTAGAAAAAAGAACGCTATTTTTATACAAACCAGTATACAAAAACGTAACATTTATATATTAGTTTAATATTTTAATCATTATCACCTTCCAATATGACGAATGTCATAACTATCAATTTAGTTATGTTCTAAACCCCTTACTCTTGATGGCTCTCGAGATCCCTAGAACTAATTCTCTAACCCACCCCTCACATACTTGGGGGCCATTATCATTTTTATAAAAAATTCATTAATATAAGATTCATAAAGAAAATCAATATCAAGACGATAAAAACGTATACTAACACAAAGATTTATATATTAGTATATATTAACTTTTCAATAATAAAATGGTAATATTATTCGACAGATTTCACATGCCAGAGGATATATATGAAATAATTTTTGCTACAAAACAGCAAAAGATAGTTGGAAAACTTCTAATTGCGGAATTAAAAGAACATGGAAACGAATTAACAAAAAGTGAAATGTCTTTTTTTGCAACCAAACTTCATGAAGGTAAGGTTGTAGCTGAAATCGATGAACCTGAATACAAAGGTAAAACAGTAAAGTTATCATATAATAAACGACAATTCTATGATCGAATTCTTACACCTTTTAGGTCAATGGGAATGGTAGATTATGATATGTATGATAAAAAATATAAACTATCTAAAAACTTCAAAAAATCCATGTTTGAAATCGGAATTATGTGGGATAGAGAAGCTGATAAACCTGCTCAAAAATTCAAAATTAAAGAAAAACTCAAATAAATTTCTACAAAAACTTTTTAAAACAACTCAAAATACTTAATCTTACACCGCGCCGGTGGTCTAATGGCTATGACAACGGCCTTCCAAGCCGTTTATCTGGGTTCAAATCCCAGCCGGCGCAATTTTCTTTTGCTTAACTGCTTTTTCTAAAAGCAGTTGTATCTAAATCCCAGCCGGCGCAATTATTTTTCTAAGAAAAGTTACAATTCAATTAACAAAGCATCCGCATAAGCACTTGCAACTTGTGTTAATAATCTTCTAGAAGCCTGATCTCCAACAGTAGTTTTAGTTTCAACTAATAAATAATTTCCTAACATTCCAGGTTGTACAAAACCATTAAAATATTCCGACCAACCTCTTAATATAGTTACATCATTGTGTTCAAATGCTTGCATAGGATGATATTTGTCAACACCTTGACCTTGGATTAATTGAAAAAAAAGAGCTGTAGGTAAATGGGAAACAACCATTGTGTCAAGAAATTCCTGGTCAGTTGAGAAAAAAACAATCCCATCAAGTCCACTTCCTAAAGATCTAGAGATAGGAACAGAATTTAATATTGTTTTAACAAACTCAGTCTCAAGATCATATTTTCTTTGATTTTCATTTTTACCTAATTTTTCTGAAACTTGTTCTAAAAGTAAAACATTTTTAAAAGCAGAAACTAGCAATTCAAGTTGTTCATCAGGTAAATAAGAACTAGAATTTGTAAGAAGGCCACCACCTTCAAAAAAAGCAATCTTATCCTTTATCTGTAATGGCTTTGGCAACTTGCCAATTCCAAAATGCCCATACCCGCTTATTGTAACAACACCTTCATGATCAACAGGAGAATTAAAATCAATTGGAAGACCGATATATTCTTCAAACCTATCCATCACTTTAGTAGCTTGCCTTTTATCTCTTAAAAAAAGATGTAATTGAGTATAAGCAATATTTCTTTCATAAGATAAACAAACACCATCTAAATCTTCACCTTCAAGTGCAGCAAAGTGAGGTGAAATTACTCTTGGAATTAAATGGCCTAAGTATTCAAAGGGAACTCCTTGAATTTCAAGAGAGATTGTTTTGTCAAGATTCTTAATAGGACCTTCATTAGTATTATCAACTAAAGGAAACTTTAAATTATTACCATCTATTAGTTTAGGTAAGGCAACAACTTTTCCATCTATTACAATAACCTCATATCTATTATTAGGTGTAATAGAATACCTTGATTCAACATCAATAAAATTGCCATCTTGATCAATAGCCCCATTATCTGTGGCTAAGATAAAAATTCGTGCCATACCAAGAGTAACTTAATACTCTTTTATAAAACTAACCCAAAACATTAATCATTTACCTTGCAAAAATAAAATAATTTTAAAATTTAATCAAAATTTATCCTCAATAAAATCCAAGTCAAATTAAAAATCAACAAATCAAACATTTTCATCAAAAAACCCCACTTTTCTTAATCATTTAAGTTATATTTTCACAAGAATAAGGCATTAGCCCTTAAACTCATAACTAACTCTTTTAAATTATAAAGTATATTATATTATTATGGGAATTGAAAATAGAATTAAGCGTATGGAGATGGCACCAAGTAGACAAGGAGAAGGTGTTTTAACAGACTTACATAATCATATAAGTAAAGCAACTTCTATTCAAGATTTATTACAATTATCCACCCATGGAATCTTAGGAGTAACAAATCACGCTGTTATGAGAGAAACTTATAATTACGAAGAAATGCTTCAAGTATTAAATAAAGAAGCAATAAATAATTCTAGAGTAAATGTAAATGAAATTGAACCTGGTCTAGCAATGGTCCAATATGAAACCCCAATTGGAGAAAAAAGACAAGGATACATCTTAAAAACAACTGAATTCTTTGCAGACAGATCTCACATAGTAAGTTTTGGAGGTTTTGAACCAAATTGTCATTCAGATAAAGATCAAATTCGTAGACTTAATGAGGCTGGGGCAACTACAATTTCAGCCCACCCATATTTACTAAATAGACCTAAAAATGTAATGATTCAACCTATTAAAAACCCAAGTGAAGAAATAGAAAAGGAAATAGAAGAAGTAGCTGAATTAACTCATCTAGTTGAAGCATTTAATGGTCAATTAGGAATGTATAAACATGTAAATGATTCTGCTGAAGAATTAGCTAAAAGAATGGGGAAACAAGCAATTAGTACAACTGACGGTCATCCATTTCAAAAAGCAGAATTCACAAATGGAGTCTATGTACCAATTCCAGAGCAAGGGTTAACAATTGATAATTTAAGTAAATCTTTAAGATCAGGAGACTTTGTAAGAGCAGAAAATCAATATTTGCCAATAAAAAAATTAATTCCTTCATTAGTACTTGCAACAGGAAAAGAAGGATATAATAGATTAAGAAGAAAAAGGAATTAAATAAAGTCATCCCTTCTTAGTAACTAAAAAAGATACATTTATAAAAGATTACTTTATACATAATATAAAATGGTATCAACTTTCAAAGGAGATTTAGTGATTGGAGTTATTTTAGGATTAATGGCAGCACTTACATTAACCTACGCTTTGAGTCCTTATCTTCCAGATTCCGCCCAAAACTTCGGAACATACCAAGAAGCTGGAATTGATGCTAGAATTCTTGATAATTATAAATTACAATTTTGGTCAGATACAATTGGAGGAACTTCCTCACCAGGAAACCCTTCAGGAATAGCTTCTTCGCCTGAATATAATCATTTAATTAGATTATTAGAAGAAGGTGAAAATAAAGGAGAAAACGGTTTTGCTTATATTTCTGATCAACACCATTTAGGTTGGGGCACTCTTGAACAAGCTATAAATGAATGCCCACATGAAAGAAGTTTCTTAGAAGCTAGAATTTATAGAATTGATAGGAAAGGTAATGCAATTACTAGATACACACTTAGAGGAGAAGAACTTATAATTGAAGATTTAGGAGATGATTCTAAGTTTAATTACGAAGCAGCAATTGAAGAAGATAAAAAAAATTACAATAGTTCTATTTAATATTTCTTAAAACCTTACAAAAATTTTATATACTAGAAATAAAACTATCCTCTTATTATAAAAACGAGGTGCTTATTATGCGAAAAGGATCAATGCAACTTTCTATTAATGCAATAGTTATTGTTGTTCTAGCAATGACTTTTTTAGGTTTAATATTAGGGTTTATTACTTCTCAAACAAATGAGATTGATAATATGAGTGGAGAAGTCTTAAGTTCAATTAGCGACAAAATTCTAGATGATTTAAGAGAATCAGACGACAAAATGTCTCTACCATCTTCAGAAATTGAAATAACTAAAGGTAAAAATAAATTAATTGCTTTTGGTGTTAAAAATCTTTTAGATGATACTTTAACTTATGCAATTGAAGTAGAAGATTTAAATGATAATATTGATACAGAAGATGGACCAGTTGAATGTGAACTTGAATTAAGCCCATCAACTAAAATTTCAAAGGATACACCTTATTGTGCTGCATTTTTTTGGGATAAGTCAAACGCTTTTTTAGATTCAGATGAATCCGAAGTTAAATCAGTTAAAATATTTGTTCCAAATAGAAGAGGATCATTCATGTATAAAATTAAAATTATGCAAGTATTTGATGATGATACCTTAGAAACTTATGCTACCAAAACAATCTTTGTCGAAACAAAATGAAAAAACGACTTTCACGAGGAGAAGAATTTGATATTCTAAAATTAGTTTTAGATAAAATTCTTTATCTTGGTTTTGCAATAAGTGCATATGGTATGTATTTAATGTATGTATCAGCTGGACAAAAAGGCTTTATGGTAATAATTACAGGAATTATCTTCTTGTTTTTCTTCTCATTCCTATTAATAAAAGAATATGAATTAATAAAATGAAAAAAGGAGCCATAGAACTTTCATTAAATTTTCTTATTATTATTATTATAAGTGTAATTATTTTAGCATTTGGTATTAATTTTGTTAGAAAAATGGTTGGAGGAGTAGATGATATTATTCCTAAACTTGACCAATCTATCATAAATGAAATTGAAAAAATTACAGTTGGTAATAATAGAGTAGCTATTGTATTTAATTCTCAAGAAATTAGAAGAGGACAATCTCACTTATTTGGCCTAGGAATTAAAAATGCCTTTCCTACTCCTGACGATAGGACGTTTGATGTCTCTTATTCATTTAGATCAGCAAGAGACCCTAGTATGAATAATATTTTGAATCCTAAATCTAATTTTGATATTAAAACTCCAGAACCAGAGATTACTATAGATTCTGATCAAAGAGGATATTCTAGATTTTGGATAATTGCTAAGAAAAATGCAACCCCTGGCGAATACATTATTGATGTAACAGTAGAAAATAATAATATTCCATATGGGGATAAAGCTAAGATTTTCATCAGTGTACCATAAAGATGGTCAAAAAAGAAGAATATGAGCTCCTTCCACATAAAGAAATAGAGAGCTTAAAAAAAGAACTTGCACAATTAAGAGATAAAAAAGGTATTTCTAAATCTATTGAAGTTCATAATGATATTAAAAATCTTCAAAGGTCTATTAATAAACTATTAAACGTATTTGATAATGCAACAGAGCTCATTAAAGATGATATTCACCGTGATGAATCTGGTTTTGAAGAAAAGGTATTAAAAGAATTAGATGGCTTTTCCAAGCAAATAAAGAGAAATACTGAAGAAAATGCAGTTATTGCTAAAGTATTATTAAAATTTAATGATAGTGTAACAGATCTAGAAGGAATGTTTGTAGATTTCAAAAAGTCAATTAAATCTCTAAAAGGATTAACTATACCAGAAAAGGAACTTAAAAAAGAACAAAAAAAGCAAACAATTGATAGAACAATCATTTTAAAACAATTTAAAGACGAATTCAAATGATTTCCTCACTAAAATATAATGATAGTTATGAAACTAAATATTTATTCAAAAAATTAATTCTAGGAAATTATAAATTTGATAAAAAAAAATATCTTAAAAAATTCTTAAAAAGTGATTTAGAATTACTAAAGGAAAGATTATCAAACTACAAAGACTTAGATCAAGCTAAAAAGCTTAAAAAAAGAATTAAAGATCTCGAGGTAATATAGTTGTTCTTTTGTTCTTGATAGCCCGTTCAATAGCTTTTAACACTAATTCTTTGACTTTTATATCAAGTTCAGTATTAAAATCAATAGATTGACGTAAATCATTCTCTTTAATAAACTTCTTTATCCCATCTTTATTTATTAACATTTAACCAAAAACTCTTCTAAGCCTTATAAATTTAACGAAAATTATATATAGTGAAATCCTAAAATAAACCAAATGGGAGATGTTAAAGTTCCTAAAGTAATGAAAAAGCCGCCTCAAGCAGCAGATTTTAAGTTACCAACCTGGAGAATTAAGTATAGAGGTACTTTTAATTTCACTAAATTATATAATTATGTTTGGACTTGGTTTACTTATCATAAATACGTAACTTGGGAAAAAATGCATAAATTTAAACCCCCGGAATTTGAAGTTAACATTGGCGGAAAAAGAAAAATATCAAGTTACTTAAGATATGCTCCTGAAATTCATATTCATATGTTTTTTGATGAAAGAATTCCAACAATGATTGATGGCAAACCAGCTGAGTTAGTAACTGCAAGAATTACAATAACTTTAACCGGTGAGGTTTTAACAGGTTATGCAGATCAATTAAAACATAGCTTTTGGGAAGAATCCTGGTTTACTAAAAAATTAAAAGCAATGATTAATAATACAATAATGAATGAAAACTATAATGCCCTTGATTGGGATGTATTATATTACGAAATGATGGGAATGCATACTGAACTTAAAAAAATAATGAACTTTACAGCTAAAGGAGGCGCGTACTAATGGCTGAAACATATTTCTTAGTAAAACCTACAACAATCAAATATACGGGTGTAATGAACATTGAAGAATTATATAATATGATTGATGAGTGGTTTTCAAGAAAAGGATTTGATAAACATGAACTAAAATGTGAAGAATTAGTTGAAAGTGGTGGAAGATATATTGAGTTATTACTTGAACCATGGCATAAATTTACTGATTACTTAAAAGAAGTTATTAGAGTTCATATTAGAATATATAGAGTTAAAGATGTTAAAGTTAAAATTGATGGGCATACAATAAAAATGCAAGAAGGAGAAATCCATTTCTTTTCAGAAGGATTTTTCCAAACAGATTATCAAGATAGGTGGGAAGAAAGACCATTATACTTTTTCTTTAGAACTCTAATTGATAAATATATTTATAGAATTTATAATCAAAAATATGAAAAAGAGTTAAAATCGAGATGTTCTGAATTAAGGGCTGATGTTAAAGCCTTTTTGAATTTATATAGATTCAAAGTAGAAAAATAGACCATAAGATTTATAAATAATCCAAAAAAACAAAAAAAGGTGGTATAAATGGATGTAAAACATATTGACGCAGGAAGTGTAAAAAAGGGAACAAATATCATTGTAGATGATGCACCATGCAGAGTTAGTGATATTCAAATTTCAAGACCTGGTAAACACGGACATGCTAAATGTAAAATTTCAGCTGTTGGAATTATTGATAATAAAAAAAGAGTTTTTATTAGTCCAGGTCATGATAAATTATTAGTACCTATTATAAATAAAAAAAATGCCCAAGTACTTTCAATAACTGGAAACCAAGCTAATATAATGGATTCTGAAACTTATGAAACATTTGATTTAGAAATCCCAGAAGAATTAAAAGCAGAAGTTCTAGAAGGAAGTACTGTCCATTATTGGGACATTATGGGTAATAAAATGATGAAACAGGTGAAATAGATTGGCAAAAGTTCCAGAAGCAGAAGCTCGAATGTTCCATAGGATGTTTGTTTGCAGAGATTGTAAAACAAAAAATAAACTTCCTGTTCTAAAAGTTTCAGAAGGTGTTGCAAAATGCAGAAAATGCAAAAGTAATGCTATGAGACCCGTTAGAAAAAAATGAGTATAATCTCATCTATTCTATCGTTTAAATATGCAATTATATTCTATTTAGGTATAATTATATTTCTTTATATATTTCGAAAAAAGTTTGACAGACAAGGTAAGTTTATCTTCTTATATAGAACTAAATATGGCATTAAGTTTTTTGAGAAAGTAGCTAAAAAGTTTCCTAAAACTGTTAAATGGCTTAGTAATTTTGGAATCTGGATTTCATATCCTTTAATTTTAATAATCACAGGCTTAATCATAAAAAGCTTTTTAGAATCTTTTATTTTACCAAGAATGATTCGTGTAGCACCGGTTTTACCTGGTCTTCCTATTGCAGGAACTAGCTTAGTATTTCCTTTAGTTACAGGCTGGTTATGTCTTTTCATAATTATTTTAATCCATGAATCTTCTCATGGAATTGTCGCAAGATTTTACAAATTAAAAGTAGTATCCTCAGGAATTGCTTTCTTTGGCCCATTACTTGCAGCTTTTGTCGAACCTGATGAAAAAGAATTAGATAAATCAAAACCAAGAATTAAAAACGCTGTATATGCAGCAGGTCCATTTTCAAACATCTTAACTGGAATTTTATTCTTCTTAATCAGTTTATTACTAATTTCACCATTTGTAAACTTTACAAATGAAATTGACTCAATGACTGTTACTCCTATCAATAATTCGCCTATATATAATTTAGGAATTACTGAACAATTTGATTTAGTAAAAATTAATGATATTGATATTGTAAACACTAAAGAATTTTTCTTATTAGTTGACTCAACAAAACCAAATGATACATTAAAGTTGACAACTAAAAATAATGAATTCTATGTTAATGCAACCTCTAATCCGGATAATTCTTCAAAAGGATTTATAGGAATTACATATAATAAATTTAACCAAGTACCTAAATTTCCTGGTTTTCTTGGATTAATAGCACAAAAAATAGCTAACTGGTTAGACAGTTTCTTCTTTTGGTTATTCTTCATAGGAATTAATATAGGATTAATTAATTTATTCCCTATCTACATAACTGATGGAGCAAAGCTAGTAGAATCAGCATTATTAAAGCATATGAAAGATAAGAAAAAAGCAATGAAGGTTTGGAGTATTATTAACAAAACTTGCCTATGGCTTTTAATATTATTATTTTTCGCACCTTTAATTAGATTAATTTTAAATTTCTAATTTTTTTTCTTTAAATGCTTTAGAAAGTGAGTAATATATTTTTTTAGCAGCTGTTCCCCAAGAATAATTGCCATTTTCAATTCTTACATCATCAACAACAAAAATTCCAAGCTCTACACCTTTATTTAAGTGATAATAAACAACCCTCATAGTTACTTTAGGAAATCTAGAAACATACTCTTTATACAAGTTATAACCGCATTGAGGACCTAATTCTTCTAACAGTCTTGTCATTCTATCCCTAATAGGGCTATTTGGCGGTCTTCCTCTTGGCATTTAATTCAACTCTTTTTTTAAATCTTCAAAAAGTAATAATAAAGTTTCTTTAAGATAAGGATTAATTGTAATATACTTATATATAATTTCTTCGATTTTATCTTTAGGCAATTCTGAACCACTATTTATAGTAGAATCACTCATAATAGGATCAATATTAATTATTTCAGATTCAGTGGTTTCTTTAATCTCAGGAGCCATTTCATTAACTTGTGGATTACTTTCAACCTCACTAGGTTGATTTAGATTTTCATCATCATAAAAATCAAGTAAAGAATCTCCTTCTAACTTCTTCTCTTCAATAATCTTCTTTAAAGTAATTACAGTTACCCTTCCTTTTTCAAATCCAAATTCAAAATTAGATTTTCCAAAGTTCTTAAGTAAATATTTACTTAAATCAACAATTTGCTTAAGCTCTTTCTCATTTAATACAGGTTTACTTTGAAGCTCAGGTGGAATTAATTTCTTGACAAAAACCCCATTATCGTCAATTCCAAAAGCAAAGTCTTGAATTTGTTTATTATGTTCAATAACTGAATTAGAATTAGGTGAATAAGACCAAAACTCTACTGCAACTTTATTAATAAATCCAGTTTGGCCCCAAAAAGCATTAATGTTAATTGAGTCAGGATAAACATTTACATTTCCTGATTTCTCAGATTTAACCATTTTTTGAAGAATTAAGTTCATAGAGTTATTAATGTCAAATGTATCAATCTTAAAATATGAGGCCCAACAAGATTTAATAGCTTTAAACAATTCTTCTTTATTCTTAATATTAGTAAAAGTATCAATGTTTTTATCAGCATCTGATGCTCTAACAACTAAGAAACATTTATTCTGTAACTCATAAGATGTAGGAGTCTGACCATTATAACAAGTTGCACTATATAATTTATTTAAATTATCAAGGAAATTCTCATTAGGATTTAAATTCTTAATAACACTAAAGATTTTATCTAAGATTCTTTGATCTTTTTGAAACTTTAAAGAACTAATTAATTGATTGTATTCATTAATAAAACCATTTGAAGAAAATAAATCTAAGAGAGAATCATAAGTAATAACAAAGGTTTTAGGAAAGGGGATTTTATTATCACTTAAAAAATTAAGAAACTTTACCTTTTCTTCTTTAAAATTTTTACATTGAGTAAGAGTATAAAATGCCATATAATATATCTAGTCTTTGGATTTTTAAATATTATGTTAAAAGATTACCTATTTTAATTCTCATACTTTAATCATTAATTCTAATAACTATATCGACAGGATCACCAGATTTAGTTTTTAAAATCAAAGGATTAATCTCAATTTCCTTAATATCAGGATAAGAAATTAAAATCTCCTGAATTTTATCTAAGAAATCAATTAAAAACTCAATATCTTTTTTAGGTAGGCCCCTAAATCCTTTTAATGATTTACTCAATTTTAAAGAATTAACCATTTCTTCTAAATATTCTTTAGAGGAAGGGGCTTTTCCAAAAGAAATATCTTTTAATATTTCAGTGAAAATACCTCCAAATCCAACACTTATTAATTCACCAAACTTCTTATGGTTAAGCCCACCAATAATAAGCTCTGCCCCATCAGAGAAGCCCTGACAAAGAATATTACAGTTAGATAAACTTTTTAATCTTTCAAATTCACTTTTTAAAGATTCAATAGTTGTTAATTTTTTAGAAACAAACCCTTTTTCTGTTTTATGTGAAACACTATAATCATCAACTTTCAAAACAATCGCTTTGTTTTTATCAAAAAATTCTTTACATTCGTCATAATCTCTTGTAAATATAGAATTTTGCTTAATACCATGTAAATCTAATATTTTAAACCCTTCCTCCATACTTAATAAATTCCTATTTTCACTTCTAACTTTCCCAAAGATACTATCAACTTCGTCAATTGGTTTTTCACTTAACTTTGCAAAGTTATTTTGTGACTTGGAATTCTGATAAGAAATCAACATTTTAAGTGCATTTACACCCATTTCAGGAAATTCAAAACTAGGAATCTTACTTTCATCTAAAATATTATGTGCAATTTTAATTCTATTCTCATTTCCTACAAATGAAGCAATAATTGGTTTACCAGTAAAATTAGAAGCAGTTTCAGCAGTTTTAACAACTTCAGTCATAGATTGAGGTGTTAATATTAAAAATATAATACCTACATCATTATCTTTACCTAAAATATTCAAAGAATCTTCAAACCTTTTATTATCAGCATCTCCAATAACATCAATCGGATTTCTTACTTGTGCATGTTTAGGTAAAACACCCCTTAATTTATTAATTGTAGATAAAGACAAATCAGTTAAAGGGATACCATGAAGTTCACATTTATCAGCAGTAATAACGCCAATTCCACCACCATTAGTTAAAATTGAAACATTATTCTTTTCAAGAGTAGTATACTTAGAAAATATTTCTGCAGCATCAAATAACTCAGCTAATGTATCAACTCTAATAATTCCTAGCTGCTTAAATAATGCAGAATATAAGTTATTATCACCAGCCATTGAGCCAGTATGTGAAGCAATTGCAGCACTACCTGCTTTAGTTACTCCAGATTTAATCATAACAATTGGTTTTTTAGTAATTGTTTTCTTAACAGCTTCAGTAAACTTTTCAACATTTGATAATGATTCAAGATAAATAATTATTAATTCAGTATTATCATCTTTTCCTAAATATTCAATTAAATCAGATTCATCTAAATCAATTTTATTACCAACACTAATAAACTTACTAAACCCAAAGTTTTTATCAAGGCTTAAGCTTAATATACTCGTACATAAAGCACCACTTTGACTAATAAAAGCAATATTACCCTTTTTAGGAAATATCGAAGAAAAAGATGCATTTAAATTATAATTTGCATTAATAAGACCTAAACAATTTGGCCCTAAAACTTTTACATTATATTCACGAGCAATATTCATTAATTCTGTTTCAAAATAAAGACCTTCAGAACCAGTTTCTCTAAATCCAGCAGAAATAATTATTGCAAAAGGAATTCCTTTAATTCCAATTTGCTTCATTACTTTAACAGCAATTACAGCAGGCACACAAATTATAACTAAATCAATAGGATGAGTTATATCAAGAACAGATTTATACGCTTTAACACCTAAAATAGTATCAGAATGGTTGTTAATCGGATAAATCTTACCCCTAAAGCCTGAATCAACTAAATTAGAAAAGATATTATTTCCTACCTTAGAGGAATCGTTAGATGCCCCAATAATAGCAATTGATTTAGGCTCAAAGAGTTTAGTTAAACTCATTTTACTTTACTTTTTAGCTCCAACCATTGTTTATCAATCCGTTCTTGCATTTCATTAAGAAATTCCTTATCATTAGCAACATGAGCAAACCTTTTTTGACTCTTAATCCATTCACCAACAGGTTTTTTATTCTTGCCAGGATCATAATTTATTGTATAAACACCATCCTCATATTCAAATAAAGGCCAAAAACAGGTATCAACTGCAAGTTTAGCTATATCAACAGATAAATGTGCAGGAAATCTCCATCCTCTTGGACAAGGCGAAATAACATTAATAAAACTAGGCCCAGGTGTATCAAGAGCTTTTTTTACCTTTTTCATAAAGTCAATATGATTTGAAATTGATGCTTGTGCAACATAAGGTATATTATGTGCAATTACAATTTTAGTCATATCCTTCTTAAACCTCTTTTTACCCATTTGAGCACTTCCAACTTGACTTGTATTAGTCCAAGCACCCTTAGGAGTAGCTGAAGATCTTTGAATCCCAGTGTTCATATAAGCTTCATTATCATAACAAATGTATAAGAAGTCATGACCACGTTCTAATGCACCAGATAAAGATTGTAAACCTATATCATAAGTACCACCATCTCCACCAAAAGCAATAAACTTAATATCCTTTTTAATCTTCCCTTGTCTTCTAAAAGATTGATACGCAGATTCAACTCCACTAATAGTAGCAGCTGCATTTTCAAATGCATTATGAATCCAAGGAACATTCCAAGAAGTAAATGGATATATTGTTGTTGATACTTCCAAGCATCCAGTAGCATTAGCAACAACTACCGGATAGTCTGATGCAAGCAAAGCCTGCCTTGCAATAATGGCAGCACCACAACCAGGACACATTCTATGACCTGAAACAAGTCCAGGTTTTTTCTTAGCAAGATCTTTAACGTTCATCTTTATCCCTCACACCAATGAAATTTTGCTCATTAAACTTATTAGAAATTAATTGATTAAAACAATCTTCAATTTGTTCTTCATTAATTTCTCGACCTCCAAGGCCATATAAATAACTAACAATCTTAGGTTTATTTTCCATATCATATAATGAGCTTTTAATCTCATGATAAACAGGTCCAAAATTACCAAAAGAAGCAGATCTATCAAGTATTCCAACAATTTTCTTTCCTTTCAAATACTTTTGAATAAAATCATGTGGAAATGGTCTAAACATCCTAATTTTTAAAGATCCAACTTTCTTTCCTTTTTTTCTCATCAAATCAACAACATGTTTAACAGTTCCAGCTGTACTACTAATTGAAACCAAAACATATTCAGCGTCATCTAAATAATACTCTTCAACTGGTTCATAATATTTATTAAAGATTTTACCAAATTTCTTACTAATTTTTTCAAATTCTGGTATAACTTTATCCATTGCTTCAATTTGTTGACGTTTATGTTCAAAATAATAATCAAAGAAATCAAGCGGTCCTGAAGTAATTGGCTTTTTAATATTTAATAAATAATTATCAGGTTTATATTCACCAATAAAATTTCTCACAGTTTTATCATCTAAAATATTAAGTGATTCAACAGAGTGACTTGTAATAAAACCATCCTGACAAACCATAACAGGTAAATTGACAGTTTCTGCTAATTTTATTGCCATAATTGTATTCTCATAGACTTCTTCAGCGTTTTCTGAATATAATTGAATCCAACTTGAATCACGACAAGCCATTGTATCAGAATGATCACAATGAATGTTAATTGGCCCAGATAAAGCTCGGTTAACAACTTGCATAACAATTGGAAGTCTGTTTGATGCTGCAATATAAACAATTTCAAACATTAAAGCTAAGCCATTTGCTGATGTTGCAGTCATTGCCCTAGATCCAGCAGCTGATGCACCAAGTGTAGCACTCATTGCAGAATGTTCACTTTCTACTGTAATAAATTCAGTATGAACCTTTCCATTAGCAACAAACTCACAAAATTTATGCATAACAGGAGTTTGAGGAGTTATAGGATAGGCAGCAACAACATCAGGATTAATTTGTCTCATAGCCTCAGCAGAAGCATCAGCTCCGGTTAAGACTACTTTTTTAATTGTCATTATTCATTCACCTTCTTCATTTCAATTGCTTTAACAGGACATTGATTTGCACAAATCCCGCAACCTTTGCAATAATCTAAATCAAATTTAGAAATTTTGCCATCTTTTACTTTGATAGCATTATCAGGACATAAAATAAAACATTTTAAACAACTAATACACTTTTTTTTATCATGAATTGGTTTAGAAGCTTTCCAATCACCTGTTTTAAAATCAAGTGAATTACCTGCATTTACAATTAATCCTCCTTCTGGAATTGATTTCCAAGATTTCTTTTTCACAGTACCTTCACCTCTTTATAAGCAAGCTCAATTGCCTTTAGATTCTTTAAAACAAGTTCTTTAGATAATTTCTTTTCAAACTTAGCTTTAATTTCATTTTGTAAACTCTTTAAGTTTAATTCAGGATAAACTTTACATAGTGCTCCAAGCATTGGAGTATTAGGAATGTTTTTACCAAAGTTTTTAATGGCAATATCTGAAGCATCAACAGTAAACAATTTACCTTTCTTAGGAAGTAATTTCTTAAATTTAGATAAATCTTCAGAAGTATTAATTAAAATTGAGCCTCCATCTTTTATTCCTGAAAAACAATCAATTTCAGAAATCAATGTTGGGTCAATGACAACAACAATATTTGGTGTTTTAATTCCAAAATGAACTTTAATTGGATCCTTATCTATTCGAGTAAAAGCAAAAACTGGTGCTCCTTCTCTTTCAGGCCCAAACTCTGGAAAAGCTTGAACATCATAAGAATCTTTAAATGCAGTAAAGGCAACAATGTAAGAAGCTGTTTTAACACCTTGCCCACCTCTTCCTATAAATTTTATTTCAATCATAAATCTCCCTCTTTTATTTTAAAAATCTAAATGATTATTATAAATTTTTCTGTGTAGTTATGGTTTGGTCCATTTACATTCATAATAGGTTATATCACCTTCATCATCAACAATAGCAATATTTAACCTTTTCTTTGTACTATGAGCAACACGGTTTTTAGCAGCAAAATCATGCCATGTTAACTTATCAGACTCATGAACAGGATATAAAATCCATTTAGCATGATCTTCTCCAGGTTTAACTCCTCTTGAATAAACCCTAAAATCAGCTCCAAATTTTAAAGCAGTTTTTAAGATATAACCCCTATCTCTCATATCTTTATAAACACAATATCTAACCCAGAAATTAGCTTCTTCATCCTTAGCAAATTTAAGTAAAGTCTCAGGCTTTACCTTTCTTAAACCTTTTTTAATCTCAATCCAACCTTTTTCAAGTAAATATAAACCTTCAATAATAGATAATGTTAAAACCTTATCTTCCCCTAAGTTACCATAACTTCCTTTACTAAATAAATCACAAGCAGAATTCTTATCATCAATTATAATTCTTTTATTTAAAAATTTGGCTTTAAAAACTTTCTTTCTAGGCATTTATTAATAGTATCTGTGTTGTTTTAAATAATTTTCTACCAAAAGTTATTTTAAGATTAATTCTAAAGTAAAAATAATGATTAGAAAACCTTGTGTTGCCGGCCAATTTTATCCTCCTAAATTTAAGGAACTTGAAAATTTAATCATAAAATGTTTTAAACACCGCCTAGGCCCAGGTGATTTACCTATTTCAAAAAGAAATAAAAATCTTAAGGCAGTTATAGTTCCTCACGCAAGTTTCTCCTTTTCAGGCCCTTGTGCCGCCTGGGGATATAAAGAAATAGCTGAAAGCAAATTTCCTGATACTTATATTATCTTATCACCAAATCACACAGGAACAGGAAAAACATCAACAACTTCACATGATTGGGAAACTCCATTTGGAATAGTAAAATCAAATAAAGAATTGATCAAACAAATAGTTAGCTCAACTGAAATTGTTGATGATATTAATCCACATTTATACGATCATGCAACAGAAGTTCAACTACCATTTCTCCAATTTGTATCTAAAGAACATCTTCAAAACCTAAAGATAGTTCCAATTTCAATTAGAAATGATATCAATTTCAAAGATTTAGCCTTAAACCTAAAAGAAGTCCTAATGGATTATGGTAAACCAGTTACTTTCATTATTAGTTCTGATTTAACTCATTATGGACCTGCATTTCACTATTTACCATTTGAACTAAATAAAAAAGAAAGCTTAAACGAACTTGATAATAAAATTATAAATTTAATAAAAAAAGGTGATCCTGAAAAATTATACGATTTCTTTGAAGAAACAGGGGCAACAGTTTGTGGCATCTTTCCATTAATTCTAATTCTAAATTTAATTAAATTTTCAGAAGGAACATTACTTCAATATTATACCTCAGGAGACTTAACAAATAATTATAAGAATTCAGTTGGTTACGCTTCATTAATATTAAGGTGATTTACCAAGGCAATGATCATAATATTCACATTGACCAGAATGCCATTTACAAAGTCCTGATTTTTTAGTTTTATAATCATTCTCACTCTTAGAAAGGGTTCTTTTATGCACTTGAGATATAGTTTTAGCAGCACCCATTACCATCTTTTTAGTTGCAGGAATAGTCTTAATATTATGCATTAAAAAATGAATTCCAACTTCATCAGGTAATTTCTTGAAATTTTCAAAATACATTAACGAATAAATAGAAAGTTGATTTTTATAGGCATCTTTCATATCATCTTTAGCACAAGTCTTATAATCTAAAATTACTGTTTTATCATGCTTATGAACAGCATCTAAATAACCATGAATCTTAAATCTTTCACTCTTAAGATAAACTTCACGTTCAGGACAAAGTCTCTTAAATGCATTCTCAAAGTTCATCATTTCTAAATTCTTATGAAGTTTACCTGAAAATGTATTCAAAAAATTAATCAACATTTTCTGTGCATCATAAAAATAAGCAATTCTTATACTTTGATTAAAGCCTAATTCATCAAATTCAGCTTGAAGTTCTTCCCATCTTTTACTTAATCTTTCTATTAAAATGATTTTCATTTCAGCTAAAAAAGAAATATTAGAAAAAACTTCAGGCTTAATATCAAAAAAGTCTTCTAAAATAGAATGTAACAATTTACCTCTAAGTTGATCAATTGTAGCAACTGAGCTTAAACCTTTAATATATCTAAAGAAATATTTCTTAGGACATTGAATATAAGTATTAATTGAAGAAGGACTTTGAACCCTACTAAAATCATCAACTTTATGTTGATCTAAATGTTCAGTAGTTAACTCTTCACTTTCCCCATAATCAGTTAATTTTTTCATTTCATCAAAAACTTCTTATTTGTTAAATCAACAAATGAATCAGCACAATTAATCAATTTCTGTGACGCAGTTTTCTTAAAAGCTAAAACTTCAACCTTACAACCATGAGATTTCAAATATTCTACTAACTCACTAAAATCACCATCACCAGAAACAAGACAAATAACATCAAGTTTTGATGCAAGTCTCATAGCATCCATAGCAATACCAACATCCCAATCTCCTTTTTTAGACCCATCAATAAAAACTTGAATATCTTTCATTTTAATTTCATATCCAATTTTCTCAAGAGCACTAAAGAAGTTTTTCTCTTCCTTAACATCTGCTTTAATAACATAAGCAAATGCTCGAATTAATTGTCGTTGGTTTACAGCAGTATCTAAAATCTTTGCAAAATTAACTTTACTTTTAAAAAGATGTCTTGCAGAATAATACATATTTTGAACATCAACAAGCACCCCTACCCGCTGATTTTTCTTAATTATCATCGTTATTACCATAAAATTAAAGGCAATATATAAACCTTTTGAAGTAGATTAAAAAAGAATTACGATAACTATAAAAAGATTAATTCTTTTCAATAGATTATGCCCAAAATTCCTTTTATTCCATATGATATTAGTTATAAGATTGAAAATAATTTACCAGTAATTGAACTCATTGGATTATCTAAGAAAGAAAAAGTAAATGTACAAATTACTCATTTTTCTCCTTACTTTTTAATTAAATTAAAAGAAGATCAAAAAATCACTGATTTAAATAAAACTTACAAAATTGAAGATAAAAATATTGAAATTATTAAAACTCAAGAATCTATTAAAAACGTTAAAGGGAAAAAAACTACTTTTCATAAAATCTTTATTAATGACCCTAAAAACATTCCACATTTATCAAAAAAGCTTAAAGAGTTTGAATATGATACTTATGAATACGACATATCATTTGTGAAAAGATTCTTAATAGATCAAGAAATTAATTTACTTGACGAATATGAAGTAGAAGGAGAATATGTTAACTCATCATTAAGAATTAAAACAATAAAAGCAGAAAAACTATCATTTAAATCAGATAAGAAAACTAATTTTCCAATTGTTGCTTTTGATATAGAAACATTTTCTAAGAATATTGATCCTAGAAAAACACCAATTCATATGATTGCAATCTATGGTAAAAACTATAAAAAGGTTATTGGTTGGGGTAAACCAGTAAATCTAGATTATGTTGATATTGTAGAAAATGAAAAAGAACTATTATTGTTATTTAATAAAATCATAGTGGAATTAGATCCAACAATTATTACAGGATATTATTCAGATGTCTTTGACATGCAATTTATTAAAATAAGAGCTAAAGTAAATAAAATAGATTTAGACTTTGGAACTGATTATTCAGGAATTAACATATCAAAAGGTAAAACTAAAAATGCAAGAGTAAAAGGAATGATTCACATTGATATCTTTAAATTTATTAGATATATCTTAGGCCCTACTCTTGAAGCTTCAAATTATGACCTTGATTCCATTGCTTCATTTTTCTTAAATGCTAATAAAAAGAAAATAGTTTTTGAAGACTACTTTGACTCAAAAGGAAAAGATTTAGAAAAATATTTTGAATATAATTTAGTTGATACAGAACTGACATATAAATTAACTGAAAAGTTCATTCCATTAATCTCAGAGCTTGCTAAATTAACTAAATCATCATTATATGATGCTAGTAGATCAAGATACTCTAAATTAGTTGAATCTTATTTATTATTAAAATCAAAGGAATTTGAACAAGTTATTCCTAAGCTTCCAAGCCACGAATCAATATCAAAAAGAAAGTATAAGAGATTCCAAGGAGCATTTGTTTATCAGCCTAAACCTGGTTTATATGAAAATGTAGCTGTTTTTGATTTCTCATCACTATATCCAACATTAATCTCAGCTTATAATATATCTCCAGAAACTTTAGATGAAGATAATAAATTCACACAAAAATTCAGAGGTTTTATTCCTAAAGTCATTAAAGAATTAATTATTAGAAGGCAAAGAATTAAAGAATTAATTAAAGAAAAACCATCAAAATATTTAGATGGAAGATCTTATGCCCTTAAAACATTAGCTAATGCAATGTATGGTTACCTAGGATTCTTTGGTTCTCGTTTTTATTGTTTTGATTGTGCTAATGAAGTTACTTTAAAGGGTAGAGAACAAATTCAAGATGTTATTAATATATTAGAAGAAAAAAAATATGAAATAATTTACGGAGACACAGACAGTATCTTTGTATATTTAGATAAGAAGAAAACCGAGCCCCTTAATGATATAGTATCAAAAATCAATGAGAAACTCCCCGATTTGATGGAATTATCAATTCAAGACATTTACCCTAAAGCAATCTTTGTTGCAGCAAAAGGCTCTTTAAAAGGTGCTAAAAAGAAATATGCATTAATAACAAAAGAAGACAAAATTGTGATTAAAGGTTTTGCAGCAATTAGAAGAAATTGGTCAAAACTAGCAAAAGAAGTACAAAAAGAAGTTCTTAAAATAATTTTAACAACAAATGATACAGAAAAGGCCTTAAAATATATTAAAGAAATTATTGCTGACCTAAGATCCAATAAAGTTCCAACTAAAAAAATGAGTATATCAACTCAAATTACAAAACCAATTGACGATTATGATAGTATTGGTCCACACGTCGCAGTAGCTATTAAATTAAGAAATAAAGGTATTGAAGTAAAACCTGGAGATATCATCAAATATATAGTTAAAAAAGGAGCAGGTAGGATAGGAGATAAATCTTATCCAGAAGATTCTGTATCTCAAGAAGAATATGATGGTGAATATTATATTATGAATCAAATTCTACCTTCAGTTGAAGAAATATTAAGAATCTTCAACATTAATAAAGAAGATATTTTATCAAACAATAATCAAAACACTCTTTCAAAGTTTTTCTAAAAAGTATAGACAGTTTTATAAAAAATTAATTTATTCTTCATACTATGATTATTGATGTCCACGCCCATTTAGATGATAAAAGGTTTACTAATCTAGATGAAGTTATCAAAAAAGCAGAAAAAGCAGGTGTCAAAATAATTATTAACTGTGGAATAGATCATGACACAAATGTAAGAACAATCAAGTTATCAAAAAAATATCCAATTATTAAACCAAGTTTAGGTTTATTTCCAACTATAGGAGAAAAACTATCTAAAGAAGAATTAAAAAAAGAAATTCTATTTATTAAAAAGAATAAACCAATTGCAATAGGAGAAGTTGGCTTAGATTTAGCATATGATGGAGATATAAAAAAACAAATTGTTGTGTTTAAAGAAATGATTAAACTAGCTAAAGAATTATCTATCCCATTAATTGTCCACACTAGAAAAGCAGAGAAATATGTCTTAGAAGTTTTAGAAGAAGAAAAATACAAAAAAGTAGTTTTACATTGTTTTATGGCTAATAAAAAACTAATAGAAAAAGCAATAGAACTTGACTTTTACTTCTCAATTCCAGTAATAATAAAGAAATCAAGCCAATTTCAATTATTAACTAAAATGGTTAGATCTTCAAGATTATTAACTGAAACTGATGCTCCTTATCTAGGCTTAATTAAAGGCGAAATTAATACACCAGATCAAATTGAAATATCGATTAAGGAAATTGCCAAAATCAAAGGATGGACAACTGCTGAAACAAAAAAAGTGATTTTTATGAACTATCAAAGGCTATTTCAATGAAAACAAAATATTTCTCAGAAAAGATTAATAGACTTCCAAAAGGATGTAAAATGTGTGTTAAAGGAAGAAAACTCGTCCTTTTTGTTACAGGTAAATGCTCAAGAAAATGCTTCTATTGTTCAATATCAGATAATAAATACCAAAATAATACTATTTATGCAAATGAAAGAAAAGTTAACTCTTTTAACGATATTATTAATGAAGCAAAAATTTCATCAAGTAAAGGAGCAGGTTTAACTGGTGGCGACCCACTTGCAGACCTTCCTAGAACAATAAAATTAATAAAACTATTAAAAAAAGAATTTGGTAAATCGTTTCATATTCATTTGTATACTATACCTGAATCAATTACAAAAGAAAACTTAATCAAACTTGAAAAAGTTGGTTTAGATGAAATTAGATTACATCCAAACTTAGAAAATGAGAAATTCTGGAAAAATTTAAAATTCTTAAAAGAAATTAAAATTGATAAAGGAATTGAAATACCCGTAATTCCTCACTTGTATAAAAATACTATAAAATTACTAAAATATAGTTTACCATTTGTTAAATTTATTAATTTAAACGAATTAGAATTTGCAGATAATGATATTAATTCAATAAGACAAAAAGGTTATGAAACTGTTAATGATTCCTCATATGCTGTTAAAAGTTCATATCTTTATGGTCAAAAGATACTAAAACACTTTAAAAAATCAGGTAAAAATCTACATTTATGTAGTTCAAAACTTAAAGATAATATTCAATTAAAAAATAGAATTAAATTAAGAGCAAAAAATATCAAACTTCCTTGGGAAAAAATAACTTCTGAGGGAACAATAATTAGAAATGCAATTTACACAAAAAATAGTCTCCCTCCTAAAAAAGGAAATCTAAATGATATTAAATTGTTAAAAAAACTAAAAGTAAAAGAAAAACATAAATTAGATAATAAAAACTATAGAATATTAATAAAAAAGAAAATAAAGTTACCAAAAGATTACTTCTTTTGTAAAATTGAAGAATACCCAACTGATGATAACTTCATAATTGAGCTAGAAATCAAGTAATTTCTAAAATCTCAGGATGACCGATAGGTTCAGTTCTTCCTAAATTAAGAGTGTTTAATTCTTGTAAATAAAAACTACTTGGGGTTTCTGATATATCGCGACTAACTGACGAAATAAGTTGATTGTTATTCCCAATTACTTCATCTGAAAGTGCAATTATTTCTTGAGACATTTTCGCATCAGCATCAAGAATTGGATATGAAGATCTAATCAAATCTAACCTATCGCGAGTAATAGAAAGATATGAGCAAATTTTCCCAAGTATAGTTAATGATCTTATTGTAGTTCCTTCTAATTGCTTTTCATCATCTCTAGTACGAATAAGCATAGAAACATGATTATTTAACACATTATAATTCATTAAAGCTTGATTATATCTTCTCTCAGCTTGAATAAACTCATTCTCAACTTCAGTATAACGACTAGGATTATCTTCAAAAGTAAAACTTGACAACTCAGTTTCATACTGTTCTTTTTCAGATTTTTTTGAAAATATAATATCTCTTAATTCCTCTAATTTAGAAGTAATCCTAAGTGGAATCATAGAATCATTATCACGTTTACCAGTAATATATTCATACATTGATCTAGTTTGATCAAGCATTCCAGTTGCAGCATGAAACAATTGATCTACACTTTGATATTGTTCATCTAAAAGAGATTGTAAAGAATAGTCTTGATTATCAAACCACATTGAGAATCTAGCAAATAATCGTTTAAGGGCATTCTTATCCTTTAATAAAGCAACTTTCTTAATTAACACCTGGTTTGGCAAGATTTCTTTAACTTTTCCTAATATCCCTTCTAAATCAACATTACCAAAAGTCCTAGCTAAATCACCCTCATTTAAAGACACTAAAGACATAATTTCTTTATGATTACCAGTTGCCATTTCTTATCACCATTATCAAATCCAAAAAAAAGGAATTTATCTTTATGCCAAGAATTTTCGGAAAGTTTTCGATAATAAAGTTTTTATACTAAATTAAAAACCAAATTAATATGGATATAAGAAAAAAATTAGTATTATATTTAGAAAAACAAATTGACCTTTCAAAAGAAGAAATTAATCTTTCTTTAGAAGTCCCTTCAAATAGTGAATTTGGAGACTTTGCCTTACCTTGTTTTATCTTATCAAAAATCAAAAAAGAAAATCCTAATAAGATCTCAATTGACTTAGCTAAAAAACTTAAATTACCTTCATTTATAGAGAAAGTAGAATCAAAAGGAATCTACCTAAACTTCTACGTCAAAGGAAATTTAATTGTTAAAGAAGCATTAGATTTTAATCCCTCTTTTAAACCTAAAAAAGAAAAAATCATGGTTGAATTCTCTCAGCCAAATACACATAAATCTTTTCACATCGGCCATTTAAGAAACGTTTTAATTGGAGATTCATTAGTTAGAATCCTTAAGTTTAATGGTTATAACGTCACACCAGTAAACTATATAGGAGATATAGGAACACATGTTGCAAAATCAATTTGGTATCTTGAAAACTTTGTTAAAAAATATCCAAAAGAAGATTATGGAACTTGGTTAGGAGAATTATATTCAAAAGCTAATCTAAAACTTGGAGATAATAAAGAGTATAAGGAAGAAGTTGATTTAATTCATAAAAAATTAGATGATGAAGATAAAAGGCTAACAAAATTATGGCAAAAAACAAGGAAATGGTCTTTAGACGAATTTAATAAAATATACAAAGAATTAGATGTTCATTTTGATAAAGACTTTTTTGAATCAGAAATAATAGAAGATGGTAAAAAGATTGTTAAAGATCTTTTAAAAAAGAAAATTGCAAAATATGATCAAGGAAGTGTATTAGTTGATTTAGGAAAACTAAAAGTATTCTTAATCTTAAAGTCAGATGGGACTCCTCTTTATTCTACTAAAGATTTAGCTCTTGCTAAACTTAAGTTTGAAAAATATAAAATTGACAAAAATATCTATGTAGTAGGATCAGAACAAGAATTCTATTTCAAACAATTATTCAAAACACTTGAAATCATGGGTTTTAAGAATTCTGATAAATGTGTCCATATTAGTTATGGTTTAGTTCAATTATCTGATGGCAAGATGTCATCAAGGTTAGGTAATGTAATTAATTATTTTGACTTTTCTTCAAAAGTTAAAAAAGATGCGAGTTATGAAATTGAAAAAAGACACAAAGATTGGAGTCAATCTAAGATTAAGAAAACTTCAGAAATCATTAGTATGGCAGCTATAAAGTTTACAATGCTTGGTAAGGATACAAAGAAATTCATTAAATTTAATGTTAAAGAATCACTAAGCTTTGAAGGAGAATCAGGGCCATATATTCAATATGTTTATACAAGAATTCAAAGTATTATAAATAAATCAAAAATTAAAACTTTAAAAGCAGATGTAGATTTATTAAATCATCCTTTAGAGAAACAAATTAGTAATAAGATTTTAGAATTTTCAAAAGTTGTAGAAAAAATAACAAAGAACTATCAAATCAATTTACTCGGTAGATATTTACTTGATTTAAGCCAATTATTTAATGAATATTACCAAAATGTAAAAATACTTGATGAAGATCAAAAGACTCAAAGTTCAAGATTGACATTAATTAAGAAAGTTCAACAAATTATTAAACAAGGTCTAGAATTATTAGGAATAAATGTTGTAGAAGAGATGTAAAAATGAAGTATAAATCAACTAAAGATATTAAAATTGAGAAAAACTTGATTAATCAAATTATTGGTCAAGACGAAGCTGTAGAAATAATCAAAAAAGCAAGTCTTCAAAGAAGACATGTTTTACTAATTGGTAAGCCTGGAACTGGTAAAAGTATGTTAGGCATGGCTCTAGCTCAATTACTTCCTAAAGAAACCCTAAAAGATATACTTTCCTTTCAAAATCCTAATGATTCAGCAGCACCTTTAATTAGAGAAGTTAAGAGTGGAAAAGGACGAGAATTTGTTCAAGAAGCTAAAATAAATGCTCAAAAAGCTTTCAAAATCCAAAATATAATTGTATTTGCATTACTTATTGCATCAATGATAGCACCTTGGTGGGGTTTTAACCATTATTCTAAAATTGAAGGTGGATCAATGCTCCTTGGTGGAGTAATGTTTGCTTCTTTATTTTTAGGAAGCATGGTACTTTTAGTTGGTGTTGTAGCATTCTTAAACTTAGGTAAAAAGATGAGCACAAATAATACTGTTCCACCTAAGATTATAGTTGATAATTTTAAGAAAAAACAGGCTCCATTTTTCGATGCAACTGGAACTCATGCAGGTGCATTATTAGGTGATGTCCTACACGATCCATTTCAATCAGGTGGCCTAGGAACACCCGCACACTTAAGAGTTGTTGCAGGAATGATTCATAAAGCCCATAAAGGTGTTTTATTTATTGATGAGATTGCAACATTAAGACCAATTGCTCAGCAAGAATTATTAACAGCAATTCAAGAAAAAAGATTCTCAATTACAGGTCAATCTGAAAGATCAGCAGGAGCAATGGTTAGAACTGAACCAGTACCTTGTGATTTTATATTAGTAGCAGCAGGTAACCCAGAAACAGTTCGTTCACTTCATCCTGCATTAAGATCAAGAATTTCAGGATATGGTTATGAAATTTATATGAAAGATGGTATGATAGATACTACGAAAAACAGAGATAAACTAATTCAATTTGTAGCTCAAGAAGTAATTAAAGATGGAAAAATCCCTCACTTTGATCCAAGTGGAGTTAAAGAAATAATTAATGAAGCAAAGAAAAGATCAAGAAGAAAAGGATATTTAACTCTTGAACTAAGAGGTTTAGGAGGCTTAATTAGAGCTGCAGGTGATTTGGCGTTAAAAGAAAAAGCTAAATTAGTAAAACAAGATCATGTTATTAGAGCAAGGAAGTTTGCAAGACCTCTAGAACAGCAAATAGCTGATGAATTTATTGACAGAAAAAAATCATATGAAGTTATTGTAACTTCCGGAAATAGAATAGGTAGAGTTAATGGTTTAGCAGTACTTGGAACAGATACTTTCCAATCAGGAATAATCCTTCCTATTGAAGCTGAAATAGTCCCTGGAGGAAAAGAAAAACAATTCATTGCCACAGGAAAACTAGGTGAAATTGCAAAAGAAGCTATTCAAAATGTTTCAGCAATTGTCAAGAAATTCTTTGGTGAAAACTTAAGAGAAAACGATGTCTTTATTCAATTCTTACAAACATATGAAGGAGTTGAAGGAGATTCAGCATCAATTGCAGTTGCAACAGCTATTATCTCAGCTCTCAAAGACATACCTATTAAACAAGATCTTTGCATGACTGGTTCATTGACAGTTAGAGGGGATGTTTTACCTGTAGGAGGCGTTTCAAGTAAAACTGAGGCAGCAATTGAGGCAGGAGTTAAAACAATAATAATTCCATATTCTAATAAAGAAGATATTGCTATTAGTAAAAGTAAACTTAAAGATACTAATATTATTTATGTAAAGAATATAATTGAAGTTTTAGAAAATGCTCTTATCTGGAAAGGAAATGAGAAAATCTTAAAAAGTCTAAAACAAAAGAAAAAATAAAGAGGTGTTTAAATGGAACTTGTTTTGAATAAAAAACCTAAAGATTGCACAATTATCCAAGGATTTCCAGGTATCGGTCTTATTGGCACAATATCAACAGAATTTTTAATGGAGCATTTAGACTTTGAACCAATTGGAAAGATCATTTTAGACGACGTTCCAGCTGTTCTAGCTATCCATAAAGGTAAAATAGTTGAGCCACTTGGTATCTTTCATAATAAAAAGAATAATATTACTCTAGTTCATGGCCTTAACATGATGTTAGGTAATGAATGGGGTCTATCAAAATCACTTATAGAATTAGCTAAAAAGCTTACAGCTAAACAAGTAATTTCTATTGAAGGAGTAGGATCTCCAGACGAAACAATTAAAGAAAAACCTGAAGTTTATTATTATACATCAAATAAAACTTTTGAAAAGAAATTTGATAAATTAAAAATAGATAAACTTGATGATGGAGTAATTGTAGGAGTAACATCAGCTTTAATTCTAAGAGACTCAAGTGTACCTTTATCATGTATATTTGCAAAAACTCATACTAAACTCCCTGATTCTAAGGCCGCAGCTGAAGTTATTAAGGCTTTAGACCAATATTTAAACCTAGATGTCGACTATAAACCTCTTATTAGAAGAGCAGAAGAATTCGAAGAAAAACTAAAAGGTTTAATGTGGAGATCTAAGAAAACAACTGATCTTCAAGAAAAGAAAAGACTGGATTATTTTGGTTAGTTACTATTGGGAAGGGATAAAAATGGTTAACTTTATAAATGATTAATTTATTTTTTTTTTATGGCTAACAAAGTTGGTAAATTTGGAATAGACTTAAAAGAATTGCAAGCTCCTTTTATATCTCCACAAGAATTCTATGCACAAAAAGATAAAAGCTCAACAATAGAAGTTGTACCTACAGGTGGATATTTTCGAAAAAGAAAAGGAAGAAGTTTAGAAAGCCTTATGTATGAAGTTTATGGAACCTTATTCTTTTCAGAATTATTGCGACAATATAATAGTCTCTTAACTGGGAGTGATGTAGTTTTATATTCACCACCATCAATTCAAACAGAATATACTCCCGGAGAAAGTAATAAATCTCAAGAAGAAAGGGTAGAGTCAGATCTTGAAAAAGGAGGAGACACAGTAATTACCCAATTATTCTGCCCCGGAAGACCCCTAAACCATATTAATGGAAGTAGATCCTTAGATTTTTTTGTTGAGGGGGACCCTGTTAGAGTAGAACACAGAATCAATTATCTTGCAGGAATGTTATATGAAGTCATGAAAAGAGAAGGTATTTGCCATGGTGATCCAGCCTCAAGACATTTCTTACTTTTACCAAAAGAAGGGTATGTAATTGGTATTGATAAAGAAGAAATATTATATCAAATTCAAGGAAGAGCTGGTTTAGGCGTTGTAGACGTAGAAAATTTTATGTTTGATGATGAAAGTACTCAAAAATGCCAAAAAGACAATGAAAAATTTTTGAAAGTTTTTGAAAATAGATACAAACATGTAAAAGGAGCACAAAAAATGTTTGCAAGAGGAGCTGAAGCCTTAGAACAAGCATCCCAAGGGGCCTTATTTAGAGATATTGCTATAAGAAGAACTGAGGAAGTTTTCATAAATAGGTTTTCTCCAAATTATGTAATTAATCCATATGACCAAAAAATAGTTTTTTCTGAGGGCTTAGAGTGATCAAATAATTTAACTTTCAATTAAATTTTTTAGCTATTTTGTTTATATAAACTTGATTAAATATTTTAATTATTTATTAAACTATTTTAAAAACGTTAATTTTAATAGATATATAATTATGTATATATTGAAAAGAAATAAAAACCAAATTTTATAACTTTTTGAAATTTATTAATAATTTTAAAAATTCGATTTTTTCAAAAAACCATAAAATCCCAAATTCTAATAAAATACTATATTTATTAATAACAATATTGAAAAGAATTAAACCATCAAAAAACCCCTTTTTAGATAACCTAATTTTAATCAATTACCCTAACTTTTTCATTAAAATACCGCTTTTTAGCACGTTTTTTTAATATCGACGACAAAATAACAAAGTTTAAATATTACTTCGTATAATGTATCTTATACGAAATGGATATCGACGAGAAGAACAAAATCATTGTAAATTCTTTAAAGAATCTTAGTTCTGAATTAAAATTAAGAGGCTTTTCTAAACAAACTATCAAATCTTACCTTTATCAAAACATTAAATTCTTTCAATACTGTAAAAAAATACCAAAAGAAATTACCGAAAATGACATAAAAAAATATTTGAGTTTTTTGATGCATGAAAAAAACATTAAGAATTCTACTATTTCATTAATTAAGGCCGCATTAAAGTTTAATTTTGACGAACTTCTAAAAATGAACTTAATTAATTTCAAAACCCCAAAAGGAAATAAAAAGCTTCCTGTCGTCCTAACTAAAGACGAGACAAGACGATTAATTCGCCATTCTGACTCAATAAAAAGCAAACTAATTATCAAATTCTTATATTCTACTGGAGTAAGAGTGTCAGAATGCTGTAATATGAGGATAAACGACCTTGAAATGAGAGAAGGAATAGCCTGGGTTAGACATGGTAAAGGGGATAAAGATAGACTTATTTTATTGTCTGAAAACCTTAAACAGGATCTTAAAAAATATATTCCTACACTAAAAAGTGAGTTCTTATTCCCAGGAAAGAATGGAAAAATGAGTGAAAGAAACATACAACTGTTAATTAATAAAATAGCAAGTATTGCAGGAATATTCAAAAAAGTAACACCTCATACTCTTAGACACTCATTTGCAACACATCTTCTAGAATCCGGAGTAGATATAAGAAAAATCCAAGAGCTCTTAGGCCATTCAAATTTACAAACAACTCAAATCTATACACAAGTGAGCACAAGTGAGTTAAAAAAGCTAAAAAGCCCACTTGATGATTTGTAAAAAGTATTAAAAAATAGCATTCTAAATAGTTTAATTAATAACTAATTCTTTTAATTAGAATAATAACTATAATAAGTAATTAATACTTAAATACTTTAATAATGTTAATTATGCTTACGGAATTCTTTTCAATATACACACATATTAAAAAATAAAAAAATCATTACTTAAAAGTTAAGATTTATAAACCATCAAATTACTGTTAAGAAGTAATGAATCTAACCTAGAAAATGAAGTTGACGCATATTCCCCTGGTAATTCAGGGCTTAATAAGACAGGTAAAACAAGACCTTTATTATCAGAAACTAAAGACCTAACTGATTTCTGTGGAGGAAAATAATGAACTAACCCACTAGCTTGATTTTCTAACATTCTTCCTAAAGCTAATTGAAAACCATCTCCTCCACCTAATAAAAATTCTAATAATTTTTGATGATCTTCATTTTCTGGTTTAGAATAAGATTGCAAAACGCCTAAACCTTGATCACTTCCCCATACAACCCCCATTTGTGTCAAATTAACATAAGCTTTTTGATCAATTGAAGTAAGAAATTCATTTCCTTCTAGAACTAATAAAGAAGGTAAGAGTTCAGAACCATTTAATGTTTTAATTAATCTAAAAATCGGATTTTCTTCTCCTTTATCACCTAAATATATGATAACATCATCATCTTTTAATGTTACTATACCATAAGAACTAGTAACAAAGGGCAAGCCCATAATCTCAGGAATTGTTTGTCTTTCTTGACTAATTTGAGCACTACTTAAAATATTTAAAAGGTCAATATCTCCATCTCTTAATAAATCTCTTATTTTTCCAGATAAAGTAACAGCCTCACGCATAATAACAACAAATTAACAATCTTATTTAAATTTAACAATAGTTACAAAAGCTATTTCAGAGAATATATGTGAAATTTCAACGAAAACTTTATATAGGAAAATCCATTTTTATCATTAATCGTAACCAATATGGGTGGTATGAAATGAATAAATTCTTATCTAAAGTCAAAGAAAAAATTAATGATTTTATTAGTACAGAGGAAGAAGAAAATATGTTATCCGACTCTGAAGCTGATTATATCGAGTTAGACACAGAAACATGTAGAGAAAAAGCGAGTCTAACTGTGAAGACTTACTCAATTGATGATTTTACTGATATTAAACCTATCTTAGATAATCTTAGAACTGGTGAAGTAATTGCTCTAATTAACATTAAACCCCTTAAAGATAAGGATTTAGTTGAATTAAAACGTGCAATTAACAAATTAAAGAAAACCACCGACGCTATTGATGGGGATATTGCAGGGTTTGGAGAAGACTATATTGTTGTAAGTCCAGCCCATGTTAAAGTTTCTAGAAAAGAAGAAGAAGAAAAGGTTCAAACTAGATCTTTAGAAGACGACGAATTCTAAATTCCGAGTTCTTCATCAACTTTTTCTGCTATTTTTTTCATATTAGCAATTATTCTATTAGAATCACGTTCAATATTAGCTACAAGATTCTTTAAATTATCTGCACATAAGAAATATCTATTCTTTTCAACAACTACTAATCCTTCTTCGATTAATCTATTAAGATGATGAACAACAGTTCCCCTTGTTAGGCCACTTCTAAAAGCAAGTTCCTGAGAAGAAATCTTATCTTCATGTGATTTCAATAAATCTATAAAGATTCTAAAACAAGAACTCTCCTTATCCCTTTGTGTGAATAAACCTAATGATCTACCAAACTCTTGAATAAGAATATTAACACTATCATTAACATTATTATTAATTCGAACTAGTGTAATCCTTCTTTTTTCTATCATTATTTAATTACTTTATTTCAAATATTTAAAAGATTTGCCATAAACTTTATAAAGAAAAGGCTATTTGTTGATTTAAGATCAACAAGATGGCTAAAAAAGAATTAAATACCAAAAAAGTGGATGAATTAACAGATTTATTAAAAAGAGTCCAAGCTGAATTTGAAAATTTCAGGAGAAGAAAAGAATCTGAGATTGAAGAAATTAAGTCTTGCTCTAATGAAGTATTAATTAAAAAGTTATTAGATATCTTAGATAACTTTAATTTGGCTTTAGCGTCAAAAGAATCAGAAAATCTTCGAAAAGGTGTTGAATTAATTTATTCACAATTACTTAATATATTAGAGAGTGAAGGATTAAAGCTAATTCCAAAAAAAGGAGAATTTGATCCTAATCTTCATGAAGCAATAGCTATTGAAGAAAGTGAATTAAAAGAAAATCAAATAATTGAAACCTATCAAACAGGATATCAATTAGGAAATAAAATCATAAGACATGCTAAAGTAAAAGTAAGCAAGAAAAAATGATGATTTCAAAAGACACTAAAAAAGAGGATATCTTAATGCTTGTAAAAGACTCATGTAAAACATGCGGTCATTGTTGTAAATTTGGAAGCGGAGTAATATTAAAAGAAGAAGCAAAGAAGATTGCTGACCATCTTAATATTACAGAAAAGGAATTTATTGAAAAATATACAGAAGAATTCACCAAGTTTTCGACAAAACAAAAAAGATTCAAGCAAATAAGAGAAAACTTACCACACGGTAAATGCACATTCCTAGACGGAAATAAATGTCAAATCCATAATGTTAAACCACTTTATTGCAAGATTGGATCTTGTAGTGCAATTGGTGAAGACATAATCAAATGGTTTGATGCAAACTATTTCCTCAATCTAGAAAATCCTCAATCAGTAAGGGATTATTCACTTTATTGTGAATTTAATAAACCCTTATCAGGATTTGAATTGGAAAAACTAATCGAACAAAAGAAATTAAACAAAATACTCAATTATGAGGAGGGATAAAAAAATGGCAGATAAAAAATCTTCATATAATAAAGCAATAGGAATTGATCTAGGTACCACTTTCTCAGCTGTTTCAGCTATGGAAGGAGGTAAAGTTACAATAATCGCAAATAGTGAAGGAGATAGAACTACACCAAGCGTTGTCTCTGTTAAGGCAGATGAAATTAAAGTAGGAAAAATTGCAAAGAATCAGGCAATTATGAACCCTGAACACACTGTTAGAAGTATTAAAAGACATATGGGTGAGCGAGACTTTAAAGTTACAATTGATGATAAAGATCATTCTCCAGAACAAATTTCAGCAATGGTTTTACAAAAGCTAAAAAGAGATGCTGAAGCCTATTTAGGAGCTGAAGTTACTGATGCAGTAATCACTGTTCCAGCATATTTCGAAGATTCTCAAAGACAAGCAACTAAAAACGCTGGTAAAATCGCAGGTTTAAACGTTCTAAGAATTATTAATGAACCAACTGCAGCAGCTTTAGCTTACGGCCTAGATAAAACAAAAGAAGGAAAAATCTTAGTTTTTGATTTTGGTGGAGGAACTTTTGATGTTTCAATCCTAGAAATTGGAGATGGAGTTTTCGAAGTCTTATCAACATCAGGAGATAACCACTTAGGAGGAGATGACATTGATGATTTAATTGTTGACTATTTAGCTGAAGAATTTAAGAAAAACCATGGAGTTGACTTAAGAAGCGATAAACAAGCAGGTCAAAGGTTAAGAGAAGCTGCAGAAAATGCTAAAAAAGAGCTTTCTCAACAACCAAAAACAACAATTAACTTACCATTCATTACAGCTAATGATTCTGGTCCACTTCATTTACAAGCTGAATTAACTAAAGCTCAGTTTGAAAAAATGATTGGAGACATTATCAAAAGACTTGAAGAACCAACTAAAAAAGCAATTGAAGAAGCTAAATTAAAAGCATCAGAAATTGATAAGGTATTATTAGTAGGAGGTTCAACAAGAATTCCAGCAGTTCAAGATTTAGTTAAATCTATTACTGGAAAAGAAGGTGAAAAATCTGTTAACCCAGATGAAGCAGTCGCATTAGGCGCTGGAATCCAAGCAGGAGTCTTACAAGGGGATGTTAAAGACGTCTTACTTTTAGATGTAACGCCTTTATCACTTGGAATTGAAACTTTAGGCGGAGTATTTACTAAAATTATTGAAAAAAATACTACAATTCCAACTAAAAAGTCTCAAGTGTTCTCAACTGCTGCTGACAATCAAACAGCTGTATCAATTAAAGTATTTCAAGGAGAAAGATCAATGGCTAATGATAACAAGTTATTAGGCCAGTTTGACCTTATTGGAATCCCGCCAGCACCAAGAGGAATTCCACAAGTTGAAGTTACCTTTGATATTGATGCAAACGGTATTGTTAGTGTATCAGCTAAAGATAAAGCAACTAATAAAGAACAATCTATTAAGATTACTAACTCTTCACATTTATCTGAAGAAGAAATTGAGAAAATGCGTCAAGATGCAAAATCTCATGAAGCTGAAGATAAAAAGAAAAAAGAAGAAATTGAAACAATTAATCAAGCTGAAACTATTGTTCATGCAACTGAAAAGTTAGCTGAAGAATTTAAAGACAAAGTTGACAAAAAAGAACTTGACAAATTGTTAAAATTAAAAGATGAGCTAAAGAAGTTACTTGCTGAAGATAAAAAAGATTTAACAAAAATCAAAGCAAAATTAGAAGAAGTCTCTAAATTAACTCAAGAGATTTCTACTAAAATGTATCAAAAAGCTCAAGCTGAAGAACAAAAAAATGCTAAAAAGGATGACAAGAAAAAAGACGACAAAAAAACTTATGACGCAGACTACAAAATGAAGGATAAAAAGAAGAAGAATGATGATAAATGAGTGATAACTTTTACGAAGTACTTGGAGTAAATCAGGAAGCATCAACTGATGATATTAAAAAGGCATATAAGAAATTAGCTAAAAAATATCATCCTGATTTAAATCAAGGAAATAAGGAATACGAAGAAAAGTTCAAAACAATTAATGAAGCTTACAGAGTTTTATCAGATTCTAAACTAAAACAAAATTACGATAGATTTGGAAGTGCAGAAGGATCTCAAGCAGGTTTTGACCAATCCGGATTTGGCCAAGGAGATATGTTTAATGATATCTTTGAATCATTCTTTGGTGGCGGAGGATCTAGTTTCTTTAGAGGAGGTAGAAGATCACGTAAAAGAACACCAACATTTGAAGTAGAAATAGGAATTACTTTTGAAGAAGCAGCTAAGGGCACATCTAGAACAATTAATATTCCTACAATAGTTAAATGTGATAAATGTAATGGCACAGGCGCTGAATCTGATGATGATATTGAAACTTGCCCAGATTGTCAAGGACATGGTTTTGTTAATACAACTAGAAACATGGGTCCATTTGGTAATATTTCTCAAAGAGTAGAGTGTAGAAGATGCCACGGTAAAGGAAAAATTATCAAAAAGAAATGTAAAAAATGCCATGGTGAAGGAAGTCTTAAAACAGAAGTCCCTGTTGAAGTCGAGATTCCATCCGGAATTGACAATGGAGATAGATTAAGACTTAGAAATGTAGTCTCAACTGATGATTACAATGCAGATTTAATTGCACACATAAGAGTTCACCCTCATAAAATCTTTAAAAGAGAAAGAAACAATATTATTATCGAAATAGATGTTCCTTTTAATATTGCAGCACTTGGTGGAAAAATTGAAGTTCCTACCTTAGATGGCGATGCAGACCTTAAAATTCCAACTGGCCTTGAACCTAATTCAATCTTAAAAATGAGAGGAAAAGGGATTAAGGATGCAAGAACCGGTTATTTAGGAGACCTTTTAGTAATTACAAGTATTTCTGTACCTAAGAAATTATCAAGAAAACAAAAAAAAATATTAGAAGATTTTTCTAAACTTTAAGTAGAGCCCCTTCTTTACCTAGACCTTCAAAAGTAACATCAAGATCTCCACTACTAGCATCAATACAAACATACTTAGAACCTTCTAAATTTAATTTATCAATATTAAATGCTTCAAAGTTCTTAACTTTAATAGGTGCTTTCTTTTTAATTATAAATACATTATAAGCATCAGAGGAGTCCTCAATTAAAGGAGATTGATATTTAGGAGTATTAGAGCTTAATAAAGGATCATTATCAAAAAAACACATAGCTATCGCCCCACTAGGTAAATTATAACTCTTTACACAAACTTCACCATAATCTGAGCAATCTGCTACATCTTCACTCATAGTTTTTTTAAATTGTTCCATTTCAATTAATTTCAAATGGTTAGTAATACCAGTTATAGCAGAAAATCCAATTAAGGCAACTGCACCAACAACAACTAATACTAGAATATAAACAAATATTTGTGATTGAATTTGACCTCTTTTCATACTTTTAATTTTAACTAAAGAATATTTAAATTTGTCGTTTTAATATAGATTTAATTTTATCTAAAGAAAGTTCTTGTTCTTTACCACTAACCATATCTCTTAATTTTAATTTATTTACTTTTAATTCCTTTTCACCAATAAAAATCACATATGGTATATCACAAGAATTAGCATAATTTAGATTCTTTGAAATTCCTTTATTAGTAATATCAACTTCTGTAGCAATTCCAACTTTCCTTAATTCTTGAGATATCTTAATACACTCATTTTGAGTTTTAATTGGAATAATAAAAACTAAAGTCTCTGAATTTTTTACTTCAAGTTTTTTTGCTGCAATCAATGCATCAAAGATTCTATCAAGTCCAAATGAGATTCCTACAGCAGGATAATCTTGAGGTGAATTTAATAATTTCCCAATAATTTTATCATATCTACCACCTGAAGCAATAGCGCTACTAACTTTATTATTTTTCAAAAATGTTTCAAAAACAGTACCAGTATAAAAGCTTAAACCACGAGCAAGCCTTGGATCAAAATTAACCTTTACATTATAACTTTTTAATAAGTCAAGCAAAGTTTTAATCTCATTAATACCATCACTTTCAATTTCTTTTTCAAGTAACTTTAACTTTTGAATATTAGTTCCAGTAATACCATCAAAGAAATCTAAAATCTTTTCAGCAGTAATTTTAGAGATACCATTATCTTTAAACTCTTTAAAGATCTCATCCTCTTTTAATTTCTCAATCTTATCAATAACTAAAATAGCAACTTCCTTATTACTAACTTTTAATTTGTCTAATACAGCATTAAGAATTTTTCTATTATTAACTTTAATTTCGTATTTTAATCCTAAATTATCAATAAAAGTAGCAGCAATAGCTAAGACTTCAGCATCAGCATTCATACCCTTAGCACCAACAGTATCTACATCACATTGCATAAATTCCCTATATCTACCTAGGCCAATAGGTCCATTTCTCCAAACCTTAGCAATTTGATACCTTTTGAAAGGAAATTTTAATTGTGGATTTTGAGCAATTACTCTTGAAAAAGGAACAGTTAAATCATATCTTAATCCTAATTCACGATTACCCCTATCAGTTAATGTAAAAGTCTCTTTTAAAATATCAGCACCACCAGTATATTTAGCTGACAATAAATCAAAGTTTTCAAGTGCAGGTGTATCTAGTGGTTTAAACCCAAATAACTTGAAAGTACTCTTTAATTCAGAAATAATCTTTTCCCGAATTATTTGCACTTCTGGCAAATAATCCTTTGTTCCTTTAACATTACCTAATTTCATCTCTTTTTACCTAAAGGGCAAATGGCGGGAGTCGAACCCGCTCCTGAAGCTCCACAGGCTTCCATGCTAGCCGTTACACCACACTCGCCATTAATGAATTGTTGTTGAGTTTGATTATAAAAAGTTTTGGTTTCAAATCTAGAAGAATTTATGCTCACAATGAATACAACCAACTCGTTTCATAAAAGAAAAGAATAAAAATATTGTTTAAAAAGGTTTTGGTTTAACTACTATATTCAGTAACTAAGGCTTGCCATCTCTCAACACCATATTCTTGGATGTAAGGAACTGCATCATCAAAAATCATTCTTTGATGAGTAGGTTGAGTTGTTAAATCTCCATTATCCCCAGCCCATGTTCCTAAAACAGCCTTTAAGTCTTGGTAACCTAATCCAACTTCTTGACTTAATACATCAATTGAAGCCATCATTTGAGGAACAACAAGATTTCCATGTTGTAAAAGTGTTTTATGCATTAAGTCTGCTAAAGCATTAAATTGTAGATAAGGTTGACTACCATGAAGCCTTGTAAGCATTTCAAATTCCTCAGGTTGGTCTAAAGATAAATCAGAAACAACTTCTAAAATTTGATACAACTGAGCATGTAGTAAATCCCCTTCATTACTTAGTTTTATCAAATTAGCAGTTGGATCCTCACTAAGAAATCCTTTTTCTACCATTACATAACCAATAACAGGAAATGGATCAATATCAAAATCTAAATCTCCAAATTCAGTATCAAATATTAAATCAGCCATACACTCTAAAAGCTGGCTACCATATTGTGGACCTTGAGTAAAGGTTGAAGAATTTAAATGGTTATAAAATTCAAATAATTGAATTACTCTCAATTCTTTTTGATCTAAATTATCTCCATTAGATCCATCATGATTCTTCAATTCTCTTGTAACAGAAAGTTCACTACAAATATAAGCTAATGCAGCTAAAGATTGTCCAATTAGACCATGACCTTTAGAACCAATAACATTTTTAAAGAAACTATATGAAGCCAGCTGTGAACGATCCAGATTATGAATAACCTGATCTATTGAGTTAGAAATTCTAGGAACATCTTTTAGCGGATCAGAAACAATACTGGATAAAGTAGAAGCAATTTCATCTAAACTGCATAAAGGACAAGTTTTATCTGTATTGCCATGTCTTGATCTAGATAATGAAACAGCCAAGTCAAACCCTTTTCCCAATAACCCTTCACTTACTTCTGTCCAATCTCCAAAACCATTATCTTCATAATTCATTAAGTGTTCTAAAAATTCTTGATCTCCTCTTTGTCCATGTCGAATTCCTAAATTTTTACCAATTCTAAGTAAAGAAGAAAATCCATTATTAATTATTCTTAAAGAGTAATAATATTTAAATCTTCTCTCATAAAAACAGAAAAGCATTTAAATAATCTAATTTCCTCACACCATAGGTGATATCAGAATGGAATTAAATATCATTGAAGATAAAAAGGATTTTTTAAAATTTGAAATAATTGGAGAAGAACACACTCTTTGTAATGCTTTAAAGATGAAGCTTTGGAAAGATAAAGCTGTCGAATATGCTACTTATGACGTTAGACATCCTCTAAAAGGAATTCCAGTCATGATTATCAAAACAAAAACTGGCAGTCCTAGAGATGCTTTGAAAAACGCAGTTAAAAATCTAAAAACTTTAGATAAAAAATTTCTTGATGAATTTAAGAAATTAAAATGATCGATGATCCAAATAAATTAGTTCAATTTGTAAGATCAATACTCGAACATGAATTATTAGGGAAAGAAATTTCCTACACTTTTTTCTTTGAAAACTATAATGAACCTTCTGGAGTTTTTGTAACATTATATAAAAATGATAAACTCAGAGGATGTATTGGCTATCCCTTACCTTTTCTACCACTCTGGAAAGCAATTATAAACGCAAGCAAAGGTGCAGCATTTAATGATCAAAGATTTTCACCAGTGACAAAAGAAGAATTAAAGGATATTTCTATTGAGGTTACAGTTCTTTCTAAACCAGAAGTAATTGATGTAAAAAAGCCTGAAACTATACTAGAACATATTAAAATTGGTGAAACAGGACTCTTAATAGAAAAAGGACCATTCTCAGGCTTATTACTCCCTCAAGTTGCTAAAGAATACAATTGGGATAAGATTACATACTTAGAACAATTATGCTTTAAAGCAGGCCTAGATAACGATTCTTGGAAAGATAAACAAACGACTATTTCTAAGTTTACTGGAATTGTAATAAAAGAAAAAAAATAATTTATTTTTTATTCACATAATATAAATAACCAGCAGCACCAATCATTATTAAGGCACATAAGACAAAAATCCAAGGATGATCTCTTGCGCTTGTTATTAATTCCTCATTAATTCTTCTTCCTGGCTTTTTAACATAGTCATTATCAACAACTGGTTTTGGGTCATTATCAGGATTAATTACATCCTCATCAGAATCTGTAGATCCTAACACTTCAAAAGTAAAATAGGCTCTGAAGTATCCAACCTCTCTATTAACTTCATTTAAACTAATTGCCAAGTCATTTACATTATCATTATCAAAGTCTATGTATTTAGTATCATTTACATTAATAGTAACAAAAAATGTATTTGATGCAATCTTTAACCTTGCTTTAGTTAATGAAATTTCTTCAATAGTAGCAGAATGTAATTCATTTGCAGCTTCGAATTCAACTTCATCTCCAGTGGTTAAAACAAATGTTTTTGATTCATCATTTAACATATACTTAGTCTTTGTAAATCCTGTAACTGAAAATCCACCACTACTACTGCTACTCGCAGCTGCGGTCACATCAACTTCAAAATTAACAGTACTTGATGTACCCATTGTATTTGAATTAATATCTACACAACTCACATAATAAGTTCCAGTTGCATCTGAACTAAAAGAGATTTCATCACTATGTTCTAAATTATCATCAGTAGTGAATTCTCCAGTCATATTCGCATAGGCGTCATTAGTTAAACTATACCTACAAGTAGCGTTCTCATTAGTTACAGCAGTCAATGTCAAAACAACAGAAGTTGTTCCTGTTGTTGCTACACTTAATGAATCAACAGTTGGAGCAACTGAATCATTTATTGTAAAGTTAAGGAAATCAGTTGTAGATTGATTTTTCTCATCAATACAAGTTAAGGAATATTGATAGTTGTCATTTAATAAAGCTGAATAATTAACTTCATAACTACCTTCAGTTCCAACCCAAGTAACATCAGTTAATTCAATTGTACCTGAATCATAATCACTTCCATTCTTAGTCATATTATAAGTACAGAAGTCATCTTGAGGATAAGCTTCAATAAAACCAACACTTATTGTAGTAAAACTATCATTAATCTCAGACTCATTAACTGGACTTGTGAAATTAATACTTGGTGCAATACTATCATTAACTAGCGCACCTCCTGATAAATGAGGTAAGTATAATGTCACATTAAGTGAAGTATTCACATAACACATGTTTGTTGTATTAATGGTTCCAGTTGGAACAATGCTACATTCATCAAGCCTGTATGTTGACTCTCCTTCATCATCTTCAATAAATAACACATAGAAGTCACCAAGAGGTGAATCAATTACAATTCTTGCACCATATGTAAAATCTTCTTCAGGAAGAAATTTATCAGCATCTGTAAATACAGAAATTGCAGTAATCAGAGTTCCAGAATTGTCACCAGTTGCATTTGCAATTACCGAATCAATATCAATTTCTAAATCAAAGAGTTCTCCCCAATTTGCATCGAGTCCATTAAAGTCAGGAATAATAACAGTTACATTATTATTTGAAGAATTAACTTCCATAGTCAATGTTAAAGATTGATTTGCTAAAACAGATTCATTAGTTGAAACATCAGTTCCATTAATATCTAATGTAATTGTTTCAATTGTATCAGTAGTACCTGCCACAATCTCAGCAAGCTCACTTGTTACATTTAATGGTAAATTAATAATAAACTCAACAGTACCCATTCTTTCATTACCTAAGCTATCATTAGCATATAAGTAAACATTATGAGTCCCAGTATCTAAGGAAGTAATATTAACTTCAGCGGTAGCACTTGCTAACACAATTTCAGTTGTAGAGTAATCTAAAGTATACCATACACTATCAACTAAAGAGAAGGCGTCTACAATAGAATAATTAAAAGTTGCATTTGAACTAGCAAATGATTCTAAAGCACTTGGACTATTAATTGTAATAACAGGTGCAGTTGTATCAACTGAGATGTTCTGAGTAGCAACCCCTGAATTATTAACATTATCAAGAGCCCTAACAATTACATAATATAAACCATCATCTGAAGTAGGAACTTCAAATGATCCATTACAATCAACACCTAAATTTACAAGTTCAGTATCATTTACATCATAAGTTGTGTCTTCACTAAAGTAAGCATAACAAGAAGCGATTCCACTTAAGTTATCACTCGCATTAGTAGTAAGATTAATTGTATCTCCCGCTTGTGAATAAATTGAACTTAAAACCAATGAATTAACAATTGGATCAACTTTATCTAAACTAGCATAAATAGTGTTTAAACTTTCAGTATTACCGGCATTATCATATGATAAGTAAGTCACAGTATGATTCCCACTAGTTGTGATTTCAACAGTAGTTCCAGTACCTGGAGTTCCATCTACACTATAATTAGTACCATTAACTAAAGAGGTCGCATCAGTTGGACTCAAAGTTAAATTAAAGTCACTTCCTTGCCAGGAGCTATAATTAGCTACATCAGATGTAGTCACTGGTGCTGTTAAATCAAGTAAGGCATAAATGGTATTTGCAGTTTCAGTATTACCTGCATTATCGTGAGAGTAAAAAGTAATTGTATGATTACCTTCAGTAGTTATATTCACAAAATCAGCAGTATAAGTAACTGAATCAAATGTATAATTTGTATATTCTACTCCATTTATATCACTTGCACTAAAATTAATTGTAAAGGCACTTGTTGACCAACTACTTGGATTATTTGAAGTAGTTACAGGATTAGTTGTATCAATAGTCATTGCTTTAGTTCCAATTAAATGATTATTAGTATTATTTGCTAAATCCCAACATTTAACATTCCAATCATAATCACCATCAACTAAACTTGCATTTACAGTTAACAAAGTAGCCGTATTATTAAGAACAGCACTATTAATTGCATAATAACTGCCATTTACATCAAGCTTACATAAAATTGCAGTATCAAACTCATCAGTTACAGTAAAATTTAGAGCTGGAGTATTATTATTTTCAAGTAAACCATTAACTGAATTTAATGTAACAACAGGTGCATTATTATCTACAACATAAGTAAAATTTTGTGCATCTTCTTGTGCATTTGAATCATTAGCCCAAATTTCAACAATAAAAGTTTGCAAATTATCCCAATGACTAGTATTAACAGTATAATTTAATGTTTCTAAAGAAGTTGTATTTGTTTGAGTTTCTAATAACTCAGTTGAATTATAAACTTTATAATAAGTATCACTAAGTCCTAAACTAGACTGAATTCTAAATATTAAATCAGTTCCATTATTAATATAAGATCCACTTGCAGTATCCGCTGTAAAAGTAGGCCTATCTGATGGAGTTCCTGAAACTTCATTAGAATTCACACTTGAATTATAACCACTAGCAACGCCTGAATCAGTATCAATTGCCTTTACAACCATATAATAAGTTGTGCTTACTGAAAGCCCAGTAAAAGTATAATTGGTATCAGTTGTGGTATCATTTGCAGTTGTATAAGTTGCAGTTTCATTTGATAAATAAACATCATATTCCTCAGCATCAGTTATTGCATCCCAATCTAAATTAATCACACCATTACCAGCAGAGACTATTGTTACTGTTGGGGCAGTAGGTTTAATATCATCAAGTGATGTTTCTTCAACAGCAACTGACTTTGTACCTTCATTACCAGCATCATCTTTTACACTAACTTGATAGCTGTATAAAGTTCCATCAACAGCAGTTGTATCTGCATAATATAAAGTCCCAATACTTTGATTTGCAATATTAGTTGCATTTCTATAAATCATATAAGTAGCATAACCACTTCCATCACCGCTTGCAGCGTTCCAAGTTAAATTTAAACCATTTTCATCTGCAGTAATATCAACAACAGCTAAGCCAGTTATTTGATCTGGGTTTAAATCATCAAGAGGAGCAGCACCAGCTGGACTTGAGTTTACTGATGGATTGTCACTAGAATCAACAGCAGCAATCATATAATAATAAGTTTCTCCATCAGTTAAAGAATCATCAGTATAATTTAAGTCTGTTAATGTAGATTCTAAATCCCAAGTAGTATTATCATCTGAATAATATAAAGTGTAATTGACAACATCTAAATCTCCAGGAGCAGTCCAAGAAATAAATAATGATTCTTCGGCGTCAGCTTCATCAATTACAGTTAAACTTGTAGGAACACTTGGAGCAGTAGAATCAGTTACAGACTCACTTGCTTCACTAGAGGCGTCTCCTTCATTTACACTGTCCATTGCCGAAACAATATAATAATAAGTTTCACCGTTTGAGGCACCTGTCACATCTAAATAATCAGTTTCAGTAGCATTTGCAATATTTGTTCCAGTACTTGTTGTTAATCCAGTAGTTGTACTTCGGTAAATAAGATATTTTTGAACGCCAACATCATCAGTTGCAGCAGTCCAACTTAAATTAATTGAACCAGCACTTGTTTCGGTTGCGCTTAAAGAGGTAGGTGCACTAGGTTCAGTTGCATCAGTCAGGGTTAAATCTAAAGTAATAAAATCAGGGGTATTATTAAAGATTGAATCTTCAGAGGCATTGATAGTAACTTCTCCAATCTTTACTTGAAAAGTAATGGCATCTCCATTATTACATCCGTCAGGAGCATCTGCCGCCCAATTGGGCACATTAAGATAATAATTACTATTTGAATTCACAGTTGCATTTGCAAAATTCCCAGAATTACATGTTGAAATAACAATAGAACCTTGACTTACATTAAGACCATCAATTGTTACACTTCCAACAAATGTTGAACTAACTCCTGCTGGCGCCACAATTGGCCTAACTAACATTAATAAAAGTAATAAATATACTAACCCCTTTTTATTCATTTTTAATAACCTCTTTTTTTACTATTTCTTTTTACCCTTAAATAAAATAATAACAACAATTAATATTAATAATACTAACCAAAATGTAAATGAATTATCTTTCTTTTTTTCATCTTTAGTATCATCTATATCAGATTCTTTTTCATTTTCAGTTTGTTTGCTTAATACTTTTGAATCATTTTCTTTAATTTCATCATTAACTTCATTATCAATAAGTTCAATAGTTAAATTCTCACCACTTTCATTAACATCAATTGAAACATTCTCAGAAACAATTTCAGTAACAATTGTTTTACTAGAACTACTTGATGAAGTAGATTCTTGAATTTCTAAAGATAATTCTTTAGTATCACCCAATTCCCAAGTAGAAGTTTGAGATGCAAATCGCCCATTGACTTTAAATCTTACTTCATCGCCATTTACACCACCATCTTGAATAGGTGTATCTAAATCATCGCCCTTAATAGTCATAATTCCAAATAGTCCTTCATTTTTAACAATAAATGAATCATATTCCCCAGAATTAATATATGCTTTAACTTCAGTCCCAGCTGGTGCAGGATTACCATTTATTGTAACTGAACCATAAAAATCACAAGGTAGCGAAGGTAAAGCTAAAGCTGATTTAATGCATACTAAAAATAATAACAAAAATAATATTTTTTTCATTTTAATTAGTAATTGTTAAAGTGTCTTCTGCTGACATTTTAATCCAATATCCTTCTCCAACTATCATTGTTTCTAAAGTTTGAGTAAAACCTTCTCCTAAAGCAGGAATATAGGTATCCCAATTAGTTAATGTAGTATTCCATCTCCAAACTTTATCATAATTACCATCAATTGAAGTTAGAGCAGTTGCAATACTTTGATTTGTAGTTGACGGAAATCCAATTAAATTAAAATCAGCAATTAAATCAATGTTTGTTGTTGTTGGATAACTTCCACTTTCATCTAAAGAAACACCTTCACTTGTAGTTTTAATCCAGTAACCTTCACCTACAGACATAGTTTCAAGTGTTTGAGTAAAACCTTCACCTAAAGCAGGAATGTAAGTATCCCAATTTTCTTCAGTAGTATTCCATCTCCAAACTTTTGTGTAATTTCCTTCAATACTACTTAAAACAGAAGTAATAGCTGAATTACTTGGAACTTTCTTTAATGAAATCAAATTAAACCCACTATATAATTCCCTTGCATCCTCAGGTGTTAGAACACTTGCTGCAGCTGAATCATGTAAAGTATCTCCAATATAAACCTTAGTTGTATAAACTCCAGATTCATTATAGCCTGTTTCATTAGTCCAGGCATAACTAGCTGATGCGCCAGCATTGATAGTTGTTGGGTAATTTACAGTATCATAATCATTTAATTTTAATTTAATGTTATTAGCAGTAGTTCCACCAATATTAGTAATCTTAAAATCAAGTACAGTTACAGATGGATCATACAGGCTTGGAGGTAAAACATATTCCAATACTAATTGAGCTTGTGCCGGAACTTCAATAGCAGTAGTTGATGCTCCATTCCAAGAATTAGTTCCAGATGAAACTAATTGATAACTCATTGAATATGTATTAGGTGTATCTCCAGCAACGCTCCACTTAGCACTAGCAGATTGTTGATCTCCAATTGTTGAACTTATTACTTTTGAACTTGTAATAGTGAGTCCAGTTCCAGGTGATGGATTAGGTGTAATTTGAATATTACTTACACTTCCACCAGATGCTGAACATGAAACCTCAATCACATAACTTGAAAATTGAGGAATCTCAATACTAGGATCACTAATTTGCTGGCAAGTTAAGGTAGCAGCATTTACTGTTGTTGCTAATAATACAATAATAATTCCAAATAAAATTGTTTGTTTCATTCTTCACCCTCACTTACACAATGATCTACATCCCAAGTACATCCTATTATCCCTTCACAAAATTCTACAGGTGCAAACATACAAGAGCCACATTCTTCCTCACCAGGAGGTCCACCCCAACCACAGTCTGCTGCAGTACAAGTTTGTTCATTAATATTATTTTCACAAGGATCACCTGCTTGTCCTTCACCACTAACATTTAGAGCTTGTTCTAGATCAATCATTCCAATAATTAATTCAGAACTATCAACAACATTTGGATCACTTGCATTAATAACAGACTCAAATGGAATTTCAAATTCTAATTCATAAGAAATTGTAGTTTCTCCTTCAGAAGCACTAACTCCAATAGTATAACCTAATTCTTGTGCTGTTCCTCCAAGAATTGTCGCAACTTCATCAGCATATTCAGATTCTTGTCCAATATTAGATGCATCTACAAACAATGTTGCATTAATGTCATAAATCTCAGTATTGTTAACTTCTAATGAAAAGTTAAAAGGATTACCATTTTCAACATCCCAAAGCTCTGGATTTGCAACTTCATCTAAATAAACATCATAATAAAGATGTGGAACCATAAAATTCAAGTATGTATGCCCACTAATATTTACATCTGTTAAATAGATTTCATAAGCTTCAAAATCGTGTTCATTTGGAATAAATAGTTCAACATCATAAAGTCCTGCATCAACAGTGGTATTAAACCAACCAGTCTCATCAGTAAGATCACTTTCTACATATGTTTGTCCTAAACTTCCCCAAATAGTAACATTAGCATCTGTAATAATTGATCCATAAACAAATCCAGCTAAGCTACCTTGTTCTACAGGAACTTCACTACAGCTACTTACATCAAATTGACATTGTCCATTACAAGCTAAAACTCCACCATCATAAACACCTTGAAATTGTTCAGAAGTACAAGATTGACTATCTAAGTTATCACCATCACATTGTTCTCCTTGATCGACTACATCATTACCACAATCTTCAGAAACTTCTTCGTTTCCAAAAGTTACAGTCCAAGTGATATTATCAGGGCCAAGTAAATCTTTTACATTGATTTCAAAAGTTCCGTTTGAGAAATCCCAAGCAGTAGATGTATTCAAAGTCCTCCATTGATTTCCAAAATTATCAATAGTATCCCACTCTACACCATCAACAGTTACACTTACATTAGTTGATCCAAGTTCCATCATTAGGAAATATTCTCCTTCTAAGTTAACTTCATCCCTATTATCACTATAATTCATATAATCCTCAGTTGAATTCCAATCAGGAGTATTGATATCATCAACTAACCAGAAATTAAAGATAATTCCTTCTCCCCCTTCACCAGGTGGCATCATATGTGTAAAGTTCCAATCACAGAATTGATGATTATCAAATGGATCTGTAATCCATACACAACCATCAGCATCACCCATAAAAGCAGGGCTATCTCCACATGCAGACTCATCATTACAGGCAGGACAATTTAATGAACAATCCCACGCCATATCACACCATTGGTTTTCACTATTAAACTCATCCACTCTCCATTCACAACTTGTTGTGTTAGTACAAGTAGTCTCGTTTCCACAAAAGTGACATGCATCATCGCTACAGTCTTTACTAAAATCACAGAAAGGATCATTTCCTTCTTCTTCAATAATAACACATCCTTCTCTAGTTGTACATTCATCAACATCACAAGCCCAACAATTATCAGTATCACATCTTACTTCACAATGGTCAGCAGGTTCAAAAAAGCTAAATGGATTACAAAATAATCCATCAAGACACATTCCAGGACTATCACAAGGATCAAAGTCACTTTCACCTTCACAATCCTCAGCACAGTTAAAAGTCTCATCTGAATCACAATTTCCATCTCCACAAGCAGAACCATGAGAACAATCTATGAAACATCCATTGTTTTCATATTCATCAGGGGAACAATATCCGTTACCACAATATTCAGAATATTCAACTGCTTCTAAATCCTCATCGATCAAACCATCATCATCATCATCTTGATTGTTATCAATTTCTTCATCTGTTTCATTATCACCATCGTCATTCAGTCCATTTCCAGGAGTTGCATAAGTAATAACTTCATATCTTTTAATTAATGAAGAACCAATTGTTGAATTTACACTCACCCCATCTAAGGTAACATAGGAATCAGTTGCTTCTGGATCTTTAGCAATAATTCTTAATTTATAATCATCATTTTCAAATCCTGCATATAATCTACTAAAGAATACTGAAGTAGTATTAAATGCCTCAACGATTGGATTATAACTTTCTTCACCAGACATAGCAATTCCTGTTAAAGATAAATTATTCATTCCTTTATTTCCAGTATTATTCAATGTTACATTAATCCTTAATTTAGTAGTTGATAAATCATAAGCTGGAGATGTTATGTTAAATAAAGTCTTAACTAAACTTCCACTGAGACCAAGTTCATATAAAGTAATATTTAACTCTTTATTATCTTGGAATCCTAATTTATCTGTTTGCATGAAGTATTTTAAGTCATCTTCTTTCTTTTCAACAATTACTGATTTAGTTCCTTTTGGAATAACCATATAGAAAGTTCCTTCACTTGAACTAATTGCAGTAGATTTACCAATTGAAATTAGTGCGCCTTCAACATCACTACCATCTTTATCAATAATTTTTCCTGTAACATTAACTGAATCTAAAATTACCTCAATAGGAGTCATCATCATTTCAGTTGCAGCCTCCATTGGATCACCACCTGCAAAAGAAGCAGATAATGGTAATATTGGCATTCCTAAATAATAATGACCTGGTTCTTTAGGTGTTAAAATCTTAAAGGAAGCACTACTATCTCCAGTTCCATTTTCAAAAAAGATACCATTACTAATTTCCCACATTTTTTCTGATTCTGCATTTTCTTTTAAAATAAATGCACCCATTAAAACTTTATATGGTAAATTATCATCAGTAGTAACATTTACTTGTATTAAAGAGTTTGAATAAACTCTATCATCAGCTTCTATAAAAGATTCAGCACTCTTTTGAATAAAGAATGGCATTGTTTCATAATCATGGATTTGGTCATCAGAATCTTGAACTAAAATTCTAACAAATGTTGGACCAAAAGTAACATTATGAACTTCTCCGTCTTTTGCATTAGTTGCATTAGGAGGGATTGTAAATTGATAATTTGCTTCTCCATTAATTAATTCAATAGTTCCTTCACTTTCGTCAATGTCTAAATCCATTTCAAATTCTTCTTCTGCTAATAATTCAAATGCAGTTTCGATAGCTAAGATAGTACCATTTACTCTATTACCGAATTCATCAGTAACTAAAATACTATAATTAACTTCTTCACCAACCATATAACTTATTTGATCACTTTCTACACTGAAATCAAAGGAAGATACAGAAAATACTCCAAAGAATCCAAAGTCCCCATCACCGTGTTTTCCAGGTTCCATTGGTCCTTCATCAAAGTTATCAAAGACCGGGAAAACTCTTAAATCATATGAACCAAGAGGCATAGGACATAATTCTAACTCATACACTCCTTCTTCATCAGTTTGAATATGCATCATATTATTACTTCCACCATCACTCATACCCCAATTTTCAGGTCCTGCCTCTAAATATGTACAGTCGATTCCACCTTCTGGGAATACATTATTTTCATGATCTTTCCAATGCATTAACTCAATATCTAAACTTTGACTTTTAGGTTCACCAAGTCTATCAGTTGTTGAAATTGCAATAACAATATTTTCTCCAGGTTCATATTGTGAACTCAAATCAATTTCCAAGTTTCTAGAACCAACATCAATAAAATAAGCAATGTCTTGAGTTTTATTTTCACCATCGATTTCACAAAATGCATTTCCATTTACAAAATATTCTCCAGGCATTGAAGGAGCAGTGTATGTAAAAGTCATTTCTCCATTAACATCAGTTACATTTTGAATACTTAATGATTTTACCTTTTCATAATCTTTTCTGGAATAAACTGCATCAAAAGTTATTTGACAACCAGAAATTGAGCTTCCATTCAAATAGGCAGTTTTTATCCAAACAGGTTGATCAGAATTAGGTGCTAAATTTTCAACTAATCTTGAAATACCAACATGGAAATCTTCAACTTGAGTAAATATTTTACCTTCATATTCTTCTCCTTGGCTATCAAAATAACTAAAAATTAAATCATAATTTTTTCCAGATTCAAGTCCAATAATATCTGGATCAATTGTAAACTCTACTTTTCCCGGTTGAACAAATTCATGATGTCCACCTTCTTCATCACCAGGCATTTCATTTTGATATTCACTTAAGTTTACATTACAACTTACTTCCCAAATACAATCTGAGTTTGAGTCACATTCGCTTTGATCAAAATCTCTACATAATTCCCATCTAGTTTGACATTCAAATCCACCATTATTTTCTAGCCAATAACAGAACTCTTGTTCATCACAACTAGATGAATCTTGATAACCATTACATTCACCTTCAAAATACCATTCATCAGGTTCAGGCAACCACATCATCCAAGATTCAAAGACATCAGTAGTTCCATTTATATTCAAATTGCTTAAATTAGTATAACTAAAGTCAGACATATCTTTAAATCCAGATAAAATTACTGTTTTATTACCTAACGGACCAAACCATTGACGTTCACTACAATGTCTATTCCAAGTTGGACAGAAAGGATCATTTCCTTCTCCTTCTAAATATAAATCTAAAGTGAAATTAACTCCAGGAATAACATTTCCATCCATTTTTCCTTCAAGACTAGTTCCAGATCCAATCATAAAATCAGCGTTCATCCAATCATACCAACCTTCTTCACGTTCAACTTCTACTTCAACAGTATAATATCCAGGCATATTTGGTGTTGTAAATTCAACAGATAAAGTTCCATTTGTTTCAGTAAATTCTCTATCAAAATTCCTATGGTTAGGACCCCACATATTTCTTAACATAGCACTCATATTTTCAGGGCCAGTTAATTGTAAAGTATAATTTTGGTTAGGGAAAATAGTATCAGGTTCAGTTCCAGCACCATTAACTAAAGTTAATGTTGGTTTTTCAGTATTACTAACTCTAAATCTACCAAAACCTCTTTCTTCACCACTTGAAATATCTAAACTAAATTCCAATTCAAATTCATAAGGACCATCTAAAGTAATTTCAGTTGTATTAATTTGCATTTCAATTAATGCTTCACCATTTACAACTTCAAAAGTAGTATTACTTAAACTTAAAGCGCTTAAATTAATCTCTTCTCTTTGCCAATCTTGAGTATTCATCATCCATTGATTTTCAATAGTTACATTTCCATCTTCTAAGATTGGATCCCAAGTTGTAATATCTCTTGCCCTAATATTTAATTCAATAGCATCAGTAAGTCCATGTTCCCATTCCTCAGTATAGGAGTCAATTTGGTAACTTCTTACCATAAAGTCAAACCAAACAACTTGTCCACCTACATTTAATCTCCCACTATATCCTCCAGAGCTTAAACTTTCTTCAGAAATATCAATAGTAAATACAATTTTTCCTTCAAAATCAGTTGCATTATCATCAGTTGAAAATGTATAACTTGTTAAAGTTACGTTTTCAGGTTCTTCTTCCCAATTATCAGGTCTTGTTTCAAATACCATCAATGTTACAGGAACGTCTTCTACTCTTTCACCTGAATCCCAAGCTTCAACAGTTAATTCAAAATTATCAGCAGAGGTTACATCCCATTGGTTTTGATAAGTATATAATTCTAAATTATCATTACCTCTTACAAAGAAAGGAATCCCCCTATATGTTTGAGTTCCATCAACAGTAAAGTTAACTTCTGAATGATAATGACCAGTTAACCAATTCTCATCAGTAGTAATTTCAAAATAATCATTTCCTGGTGTAAATGAAATAGTTGGATTATTTTCTCTTACTCCTCCAGGATTATCCATCCATGCAATACTTACATCATCAGGACTAAGTCTAGTATCATCTACAATATCATAAACTTCAGTTCTAACTGTAATAGTATCACCAGCATTATATTCCCATTGATCAGTCCATGCCCAAGCATCATACCGAGTTGGGAAAACATCTACAAAGAAAAACTCTTTTAATTTTGCTCCACTAACTGGTTCAACAATTAATTCAATATCTTGAGGTCCAGTTAAACTTAAAGGAATATTATATTCAGTTTTAACTTCAGTATGAGGTGTACTACCTAAATCAACAGTAGATTCTTCACCAGTAAAATGACTTCTAAAGTTAATAAAAATTGGTGAATCATTTACAGCAGTTGTAACATTAAAAGTTAAATTATCAATGCCAGATATATATCTCCATTTATCAAATGGCCATTCAACATCAAATCCTTGTTGTCTAACATTAACTTCTCTTGCATTTTGCCAAATGTCCCATCTTTCATTTCCAAACCCATACATATATCTTCCAGGTCCTTCAAAGGTGTACATTTCTTCAACATCACCAGCACTAATGTCTCTTTTAACTAAAACAGTATCAGTATAAGGCTGCATAATCCAGAATTTAGATTCAATACTTGATGAAATATTAAATTGAGTTTCTTCACCAACAAATACTTCGTCAGGTGCTAAAATTTCAACATCGTGAACCCAGACATCAAAATGAGCGTCTCTTGAATAAACTTCGTCACCTTGACTAACTTCAAACTGAACTTGATACCATCCATTTTCTAAATCATTAAATTCAAAAAATCCATTTTGATTTAATTCATTTAATTGTTCATTTTCCCAATTATGAAAGTTATGTATTTCAACAACTGTATAATTTATATCACCACTTAATCCAGCAACTTCAATTGTTAAATTAACATCACGATTAGTTCTTTCAATGTTATAATTAATATTTACATCTTTATCAATTCTAAAATATAATGATTCGCTATAATCAGGATTCTCATCAATTTCAAAATGTAAGAAATAATCTCCTGTTGGTAGTTCAGAAACTCCTTCAGGGAATTCTATTGTAGATAAATCTAAAGTTTCAGATCCTTCTCCATTTGCTGAAAAATTAACACTAACATTATAGAACTCATTATCCCATAAATTCTCAACTTGAGTCATAATAATGGTTCCAGAAGATGGTGACCATCCATTAAAACCAAAAGTGAAAACAGAATAATCAAACTCTAATGTACCATCAGGCCTATACCAATTATTTTCCATACTCATTGAAGCCCAAGGAGCAATAATTTCAAACCAAAGTCTCTTAGTTTTACTTTCAGCTCCACTTGCAATAGTTACATCTAAATAATATTCTCCTGGGAAGAAATTATTGTTTAAAGTTAAAATTCCATTACTATAATAATAATCTATATCAACACTTTCTCCATACATATCTTCACAAGTACTTGTAACAGTAACATCACCAATAACAGTAACATTTACTAATATATCATCAGATGTTGAAAAGCTTGAAACAAAATCAACAAAATCAATTGAGGAATCAAAAGGTCTAATTTCAAATTCACTTTCACCAAATCCTACAATATTATTATCAAGAGTAGTCACATTTACAACAGGTGCATACCATGATGGATTATAAGAAGATGCAGCTAGAGAAAATGAAGCAATACCATTACTAGAAGTATTAGCTTCTCTACCAACTTGAATGTCTCCCCAAGTATTCAGATTTAGTAAGCTTTCTAAAACAACAGGAATGTTTGCTTTTGGACTTCCGTCGCTTCCAGTAACTAAAACATTAATTGCAATACTATCGGTTGAAGAAAAAGATCTATCTTCATCTTCTAATGAAATTGAAACTTCATCGCTCACAATTTCAAAACCAAATCCAGCATAAACTCTATCATTAGCTTTTTCAGCCCTCATATCTGCAAAATAATGGCCAGGTTCAAGTGATGATAAAGGTGTTAAATTAAGTGTAGTTCTTCCAGAACTATCTGTTAAATTAGCAGTACTTGTAAAGGAAATTTCCTGCATATCATATGATCTAAACAATCGCTCAATAGTTACATTTGTATCATTAATCAAAGTACCTGATTTTTCAACAACTAAATCTACTAAGATAGAGTCATCTGGTGCAAATTTACCATTATCTCTTAAATTAATACTTCTAAAGTTCAAACTTCTAATTTCAAACCAAGCATCTCCGATTCCAGTTTCTCCATTAAAATCAACTTCAACTCCAAAAGGATACCATCCAGATTCAGAAGGAAGTTCATTATTAGCAGCAGTAAGTAAAGTCCAGCCTGAACCATCAGTTATGTTAAAGGTTTTTTCATCAAAAAAGTCTCTATGAATAGTAGCAGTTCCATTATCTTCACCAACATTTACAGACACATTAATAGTTGCTCCTGGCGAAAATACTTCTTTACGTTGACCAGTTTCTCCATAAGTTGTAACCTCAACATTAAATGCAGAAATCCCAAACCAACCTTTTCCTTTGAAAGATTTTCCATTTTCATTTACTAATGTATATTCTAACTTATAAGGTCCATTTGGTAAATTCAAAGCATCAACATTATATACAACAACTCCAGTTGCCCTATTACTTAATGTTTCATTTTCAACAACATTAAAATTAGTATATTCAATTTGAGTTTCTTCATTAACTAACTTATCAAATTTAACTTTAAAATTGCTTAAATCAACCCCTTGACCTTCAGAAATATCAAAGACCCTAATCTCAGCTAAAAATGCCTCATCTCCACCTATAATATATTGAAATTCATTTTGTGAATTTTTAACATCCATAAATGAATGATAATTTTGAACAGAAAACCATCTATCTTCATAAACTTCCTCACCATCAACAATTGCCACAATTTCAGCAACATATTCTTGTTGAACAGAAGGTGCATTAAAAGTAACAGACATAGTAGTAGATTCACCACTAGTATTAGCATTTAATTGTAAAACATCAGACTTATCATATACATTTACAGTTAAATTACTGATATTTTCATCAGACCTTGTAGTTACCTTAATCATTTCTCCTGGTTGGAAAAACTCTCTCCACCCACCAAAATTATCAGTAAACTCTACAAATAATTCATTGTTTCTAACTTCAATGAATTCCTTTCCAAATCCAATTTTCCCATCAGACTCAGCTTCAATTTCTAAAATATATCCACCATCATCTAAATCTTCAGAAATTAAATAAGAAGCTAAAGAAGTCATAGTAATATCAGGATGAACAACTGAATCAAATCCAGTAGATTCATATAAATTTCCATCACTCATTAATTCAAATGAATATGTTACATCACTGTGATTAATTAATGTCCCATCTTCTAAATCTCGAACAATAATATCAAACTCAGCTTCTTCACCAGTAATATATGGTTTTTTACTTAATAAATCAACATCAATAGATAATCCAAATACAGTAAAAAATCCCTTTACTCTTTGTTCATTATTTGAACTATCTTTCATAATAAATTCAACTTCATAGTCACCAGCAACTAAAGATAGTGCACTTCCTGCTTGAGTGACATTAGTATTTCCTAAATATAATCCAACATCTTCAACAAAAGGAATAGTCCTCACATTTCCTTGAGGTGTTGTAATTTGTGCAGTAACTGTTGCATTAGTTAATTTTTGTCCATTTGAAAAACCTTCAACCTCAAAATATGCAATAGCACCAGGTTTAAACTCATTTTCAAAATTACCACTAACATCAACAATATTAAATTTTAAATCAAATTTTGATACTGAGATCATAAATGATTTTTTATTATCAATTTTAACAGAATACATTCCAACAGCAGAAGGCAAAGTTAAAGTTTCTTCCACACCACTTACAGCATCAACAGTTTCATACAATGTTCCATTACTATAATATACTTTAAGTTCTAAATCATCATCTGTTAAAGTTTCTCCTAAAAACTTTTTAATTGTTAAATTCAATTCAGGGTCTCGGTAAGGTACAGTTAAAGAACTTGCTAGAATTTTATATGAAGGGGTAGTTTCTTGAGGGAAAACAGTAAAACTTAATTTTGAGGTAGAGGAGGAGGTATTTACAGTTAAATTATGAGTTCCTTCTGTAAGGGAAGTAAGGAAGTACTCATAATAACCAGAGTCAGACGCCGTTGTCGAATCAATAAATGTATCATCAAGATACACATCGACACCAGCCGAATCTATACCCGTATAAGTATCATCATAAACATAACCGAAAATTTTTGCAGATTCTCCAACCGAATATTCAGCTGAGTTTAAGTTTAAAACCAAAACTTCTGCAGAAACAATTGATATTGATAAAATTGCAGCCAAAAGGCTAAATAATAGAACTACATTTAATTTATTCCTTACCATTTACACACCCCTACTTTTTTGTGTAGAATTTAATTGTCAATATTTTATATATAAACTTTATGTTAACTACTCAGAAGGGAAATTTATTCATTAATAATTCTTAACACTTCAATTAAAGAATTTTTTACAGCTGTGTTCTCGTCTTTAATAAAATCTTTTGGATCAAAAGGAACATAGTTAGAACCAGCCCTTACACAAAAGCATTTGAAATTTTTAAAAATATTTTGAAACGCAAAAAAGAAAGCAGTTTCCATGTCAATCACATATGGCTCATTAGAATTATATAATTTTTCAAACTTAAGAACTGCAGGAGGTGTTTTTTTTGTTTTTGCACCTTTATAAACAATTCTATTCTGTTCTAAAACTCCACCAATTGCATAAAAACTATCTGAAGAAACACCCATAGCGCTTTTAAGTTCACCAGGTTTAAACTTACTATTAGGGTAAAATGTTTTAATCTTAAAGTCATCATAAAAATCAGGAGATCCAAATTCATAACTAGCTTGATTAATAAAAATAGGTTCACCAAGTTCAAAATGTTTAGAAATCCCACAAGTGCCAGCAAGACCAATAACATTAATATCAACTTGTAATAGTTCTTGTAAAATTAATTCAATTGATGCACTACCTAAACCTGTTACAGCTAAAGTTAATTTCTTTTTATTATAATTAATTACAAAAATTGAGAACTCTCGTTTTTTTAATACTAAATCATAAGTAATATTCAGCTCTTTTAAAACATTAGTAATAACAGCTAAATCTTCACCACAAATAAGAACACATTTTCTCGGAAGGTTATCTTCAATTCCTAACAATCCAGATTTTTTCATTTGTTATAAATACCCACAACTTAAAAAAAATGCCAATCTTTATTTTCCAAATCTTCTTTTCCTAACATCAAAAAATTCATCCATTATATCTCTTAAATCATCAATGTTAAATTCAGGCCAGGATTTTTTTAAGAAAAACCATTCTGAATAAGCAGACTGCCACATTAAAAAGTTAGATGTTCTAATAGAGTCTCCTGTTCTAATAATTATGTCAGGGTAATTCTTTGAATAAAGATAATCTTCAAATTCTTCTTTACTAACTTCACTCTTACCAGATTTTATTACCTTATTAACAGCATCAACAATTTCTTCCTGTCCACCATAAGCAATACAAAAGTTTAATTTAAATTTACTATTATCTTTAGTCTTTTCTCTAACCTTTTCTATCATATCTTGAACATCTTGCCTTAATAAATGGGTCCTACCAAAAAAATTAACTTGTATTCCTCCCTCTAAAAATTCTTTATGATCTAAGATTTTCTTAAAACTATTACAAAATAAGTCAGCTAGCCAAGTTAATTCTTCTTCACTTCTCAAAAGATTTTGCATTGAAAGAACATATAAAGAGGCTTCAGTAATATTATATCTAGAGTTTTCATTAATTAACTTTTTAATTCCCTTCATTAAATTAATGAGATTTTCAGCACCACGAGTGTGTCCAATTAATCTAGGAAGTCCAAGTTTATCTGCATATCTTCTATTCCCATCTAAAATACAACCAATGTGTAATCCCATAAGAATAAAAAATTATAAAAGCTTTATAATTCTTTTGGATATTTATGGAAGATAATATTGAAGAGGAAAAAACTCAAGGACCTTGGAAATTCTTTATTAGTATTATATTATTATTCATTATAGTTCTATTTGTATTTCCTCAAGGTGCAATTAAAATAAATCCTTCACCAAGTAATATTCCTGAATTAAATGAATTAAATTTGACTTTAAACACAAATTACACTTCATATAGCACACTTTATGAAGCCTTACAACCAAATGATCCTCAATTAAGAGATATAAGTAATTATATAATTGTTAAATCATGTCAAGATTCAAATAAAATATGTCATGCAAAAGCATTATATTTATTTGTAAGAGAAAATATAATTTACACTTCAGATCCAATTAATTCTGAATACTTTGAACATCCCCTCCAAGTTTTATCTACAGGCGGAGGAGATTGTGAATCCGGGTCAATTCTATTATTATCAATGATGCAATCAATTGGAATTTATGGTGAATTTGTTTTTAATCCAGGTCATGCTTTTATTAAAATATCCTTACCTGATGCACCTAAAAGTGTTAGACAAAATGGAGACTTTGTTTATTTAGATTGGACTTGTAATTCCTGTAAGTTTGGAGATTTACCCAAAAATGCTCTGATTTAATCAAAAACTTTAAAAACACCTTCTTTGTTATTCTCGAAATGGTAACATTATTTAATATTAACATCGACGATTTAGTAACTAAAGTGTTTACTAAATGGATTTTAGCATTAATCATAATCCTGATTGGATTAATATTAGGTAAATTAGTCCATAAAATTCTTAATAAAGTTCTTAGAAAATTAGAATTAAATAAACTAATTTCAAAAACAACAGGACTTAATTCCACAATGGAAGAATCAATTTCTGTTTTTGTAGAATATTTCATTTATTTCATTACTTTTATCATTGCACTTGATCAATTAAATATCACAACAACAATATTAAATTTCATCTCAGGTGCTGTAATTGCATTTATCTTAATATCTTCATTAATTGCAATAAAAGATTTCTTTCCAAATTTTATTGCAGGTATTTACATTATCAATAAGTCAGGCATTAAAGTTGGAGATTTTATCGGACTAAATAGTATTAAAGGTAAAATTAAAGAAATTACATTAATTGAAACTCGTGTAGAAACAAAAGAAAAAGAAATCGTATATATACCAAATTCAAATTTCTTAAAACATAAATGGAAGAAATTAAACTCCCTCAAGTAAAGAGGTAATATTCCATAATTGAGTTCTAACATAAGCTTGAATATTAGAATCTTCAGAAATTTCTTCTAAATGCTGAATAATTTTATCAGTTTTAATATAAAAATCACAATCATCATTTTTTATAACATCTAGAATAACATTTAGCTTACTTGTAACATTCTTAGGAACACCTTGATCTTCAAAAATATTTTCGATTATTTCTTTAACTTGATCAAAAACTTCTTGAGTCATTTAAATCACTTTGTTCCTTCAATAGTCTTCATAACTTCTTTTTGAAGAGCCTCAGAAACAGACTTAATTTCATTTTCTTGTTTCTCTAAAGCTTTAACTCTCAAAGCAAATTTATTCTTATCTTCTTCAAGATTTTTCAAAATATCAGAATTTGCAAATTTAATCATAACATTGCCTACAATTTGAAAACTTTCTTTATCTTTAGAATTATTAATTCCTTCAATTGCAGATTCAACTTCAAGTAATTGAGATTCAATTTCCTGCCTTTGTGATAATAAAGCAGTCATCTTTTGTTCATATAGTTGAAGTTTTTGAATTTTTTCCTGTGCGTTTTTTGGTAGGTCCATTTGGGATTCCTCTCATTTTTTCAAAGATGCTTAATAACCTTGTAATTGTGTTAAGTGTTGCACGTAAGGCAACAGCATCTTTTGCTTTTATATTAAATATTATTAAATCGTCTTTTTTTATAACTGAATACTTGGATCGTGAATTTTTTGAATGTTTATTTTCAGGTGCAAAAACCTTAATAATATTTTCATCAAAATCAGTTGAGATAGTTGCTTCAAAATTCATCGGGCCTTAACATGAGTTACTCTTTCTCTAGGTTTAAATAAAATTTTGCTTCCACAATAAGGACATCTTACTTTTTTCCTTATATAATCAATAGAAACTTCTTCATTACATTTAAAGCATTTATAGGTTACCATTCTATTCTTTAGTATCCTCCACCTTTCTTTTACTTATAGAATATGCTTTATCTGTGAATTTTGATCCACACTTAGAACATTCCCATATACCAATTGCAGACCATTTAGCAGCAACATAATTACAATAAGGACACTTTTGTCTTCCTTTTTTCATAACTTCAATCTTAGCTAATTTCTTCTTAATTCTAAGACCGTATCTTGCTCCAAATCTCTTAAATGCCTTGCTATGTTTCATTTTAAACCAAAGTATTAATGAATTACTTAAATAGTTTTCGGACGTTTATTTGTCTAAAAAAACTACTTTTTCTTTTCATTTTAAAAATTTAAATTGGGGCTACCCGGATTTGAACCGGGGTCCTGGCGTCCCAAACGCCAAAGGCTAGCCAAGCTACCCCATAGCCCCATATTGTTCTATAAAGTTATTAACTCCATACCTTAAAATATGAGTTATGTATTTTTTTGAGAACAAAGTCCTATTTTTAAAGGTTTTCATTATAATTTTCTAATTCTTGCAACAAAAAAACCTTCTGTATCATTATCTTGAGGCCATAATCTTAATGTTTTTTTAATCTCAGGAGAATACTTCTCGCCATCACTTTCTAATATTGTTTTTCCAGGCTTTAATTTAATATCAACTTGCTCAAGTTTAGCATTTTCATACTTATTAATTAAATAATTAACAACACCTTCATCTTCCATTGGTTCAACTGAACAAGTAGAATATACAATTACTCCCCCTTTTTTTAAAATCTTAAAGGCATGCTCAAGTAATTTTCTTTGCTCGCCAGCAAGCCTTCTAATTGAAGCTAAATTCCACATAAGTAAAGTCTTACCAGATTTTCTAATTGCACCAGTTGCAGAACACGGTGCATCAACTAAGATCCTATCAAATTCCATACCATTAATGGCAGCTCCATGTTTTAATGTAATTACACTATTAAGAAGTCCACAACGTTGAACATTCATTCCAAGTGATGCCAATCTTTTACCTTTATAATCATTAGCAACTAAAATACCTTTATTTTCCATTTTAGACGCAATTTGAGTTGTTTTAGAACCAGGTGCAGCACACATATCTAAAATAACTTCTCCAGGTTTAGGATCTAATATTTCAACAGGAATCATTGATGCTGCCTCTTGAACATAAAAATAACCTAATTGATGTTCAATAGTATTTCCAACACCTTTCCTACCTTCATGTTTATATTTAATAAAAAATCCTTCTTTACACCAAGGAACAGGTTCAAAATCCCAATCAGCCTCCATTCTTTTTAATAATTCAGGAACAGTAATTTTAAGAGTATTTACACGAATACTTCTCCTCAGATAAACAAAACAAATATCTTCAAACTTCTCATATTCTTTTCCAAGTAGTTCTTGATAATGTTCTCTAAACTTTGGTTTAACATCTTTTTTTGAAAGCATTTATTTAAAAAAAAGATCTTTATTTATATACTTAATGTAAAAATTTAAATAAACCATTAATTCATTTCAGTAAAAAGAGGATGAAAAAAGGATACTTTTTCACATTGGATGCATTTATTGCAATTGGAATTATTATCATTGGTATAATAGTTATTTATTCTTACAATCCTGCATCTACTTCAAGAGAACAAGCAAACATTTTCTCAAATGATATACTACTAATTTTAAGTTCCACAAAAGTTCAGGATTTAAATGTTCCAATAGTTAATGAATATGTATTAACTGGAGTTATAACTAATATAGATAATACAATAATGGAACAAATTGCAGAATTTTATCACCGAGATCAAATTTATGGCACAACTGATTTAGAAGATTACGGTGGCCAAATGTTAGCTCTCATAACTGATGATATTATCCCAAAACAATATGGCGTAAGCTATCTAATTGAAGACACATTAATTATGACAAGAAATAGTTTAACTAACACTTCAAATAATATTCTAACTTCAAGAAACATTGCTTCAGGTATCTTTAACTCAACTCATTTATGGGGACCATATAAAACAGAAGTGAGGATTTTCCAATGAATAAAAAAGCAGTGTTCTTCACGTCAATTGCATTATTAATAGTCTCACTATTATTATTATCATTTAGACCAAGAATTATAGAAATCCAAAGTGCAAAAACAGATGTCCACTTAATCAGAGCAGAAATCGCTAATAATTACGTTAAAAACCTTAATGGGGGTTTTATTGAAGGTTCAGTTAAAGTTGCAGCATATCGAGCCCTACAAGCAATGATGCAAGAAGTTTCCTCAAGTGGATACTTAAATCAAATTAATTCGACATTTGAAGAAATATTTCTAAACGGAACTCTAAACCAAGTTATAATTCCTTCAATGAATGGTTTTACATTAAAGGAATCTCTTGAAGAAATCGAATATATTTCACTTGATTTTCTAAAAATAGAAACAACTTTTGATAAAGAAGATATCAATGTAAGTATAACTCAAAACAATCTTTCAGGCCCAGAACATATCTTAGTACTTTTAGATTTAGCATATTATATTGATTCAGGTGTAGCACAGTGGAATACTTCAAGACACTTTGAAATCCCTGTCTTTATAGAACATCTATATGACCCATTATATATTGAGGAGTTCAACATTAATATTCCAATTATTTTTGTAAGAAATGAAGTAAATTATTCAGAAGATGAAATAAGCCTAAGTTCATTCATTGAAGATATGAACTTCATTAAAGAACCTTTTGCACCTAGCTTCTTAATGCGTTTAGAAGGTGATTTTAACGAATCTAAGTGTTGTGGAATTGAGTCTCCATTAAATCCAAATGTTTTAGGATTTACTAAACAACACAATATTACGTATATTGATTTTTGTAATGTGTCTAAAAGATGTGTCCCAGATACTGGTCAAGGTACTCTTTATTCAATTGATGGAATAACATCAACTGTAGATACTGAAGATTATTATGGGTTCAAATTAGATGCAAGACACTTTGTAAAATATGGTGTAAGCTAATGGAATACAATGTTTTTGCAAATAGTTACAATGAACTTTATGGAAAAGAACAAGTTAAGAAAATAAAAATAATTAAACCTTTTATTAAAACAAATTCTAAAAGCCTAATTCTAGATGTTGGCTGTGGCACAGGTATTGCCTCAAAAGACTTACTTGGAATAAAATATGGAATTGATAACTCTAAAGAATTATTAAAAAAAGCAGATCTTAAACAATTCTTAGGTGAAGCAGAAAACCTTCCATTTCAAAATAATATGTTTGATTTAGTAATTTCACTCACTGCAATACACAATTTCACAGATCCAGAAAAGGCAATTCTTGAAATGAATAGAGTTGCTAAAAATCAAATAGTAATCACTGTCTTAAAGAAAAGCAAATTCTTAGATAAAATTAGTAAACAAATCAAAAAACACTTAAAAATTAATAAAAAAATAGAAGAAGAAAAAGATATTATCTTTATCTGTTCAAAAAACTCTTAAGTTCTTCGACCTTGTCTGTTTTCTCCCAAGTAAAATCAGGATCATTACGTCCAAAGTGCCCATAATTTGCAGTTTTCTCATATATTGGTCTCTTAAGATCTAAATCAGCAATAATTGCTTTAGGCCTTAAATCAAAGACTTCTAAAACAGCCTTGTGAATCTGTTCAAGTTCTACTTTTTCAGTTCCAAAACATTCAACATAAATATTTGTAGGCCTAGCTACACCAATTGCATAGCTAATTTGAACTTCACATTTATCAGCGAGTTTAGCAGCAACTATATTTTTAGCAACATATCTAGCAGCATAAGCACCACTTCTATCAACTTTACTTGGATCTTTTCCAGAAAATGCTCCACCACCGTGTCTACCAACACCACCATAAGTATCTACAATAATCTTTCGTCCTGTAACACCAGAATCTCCTTCAGGACCACCAATAACAAAAAGTCCTGTTGAATTAATATGAATAGTTGTGTTTTCATCCAAATATTCTCCAAGGACTGGCTTAACAACTTTTTCTAAAATTTCTTTACGTAATACATCAACTGAATAATGTTTAAGATGTTGTTGAGCAACAACTACATTACTTACACTTACTGGAGTATTATCCTCATATCTAACTGTAACTTGAGATTTAGCATCAGGGCCAATATTATCAATTTCACCATTCTTTCTAACTTCAGATAACTTCTTTGTTAATTTATGAGCCAAAACAATTGGTAAAGGCATTAATTCAGGAGTTTCATTACTAGCATAACCATACATCATTCCTTGATCTCCAGCACCTTGTTCTTTATCATCCCCTTCACCTTCAGAAACACCTTGACTAATATCAGGAGATTGTTCATGAACACTTACCCAAACACCAGCATCCCCACAATCAATTCCAAAATCAGGATTTGTGTATCCAATATCTTTTAGAGTTTTTCTTACAATTTTTTGAATATCAGAATAAGCTTTAGTAGTAACTTCTCCAGCAACATGAACTGTTCCTGTAGTTGTTAAGCATTCAACAGCAACTCTTGAATCAGGATCTACAGCAAGTAAAGAATCTAATATTGCATCACTAATTCTATCACACACCTTATCAGGATGTCCTTCAGATACACTTTCACTTGTAATTGAATATTTTTTAACCATTATTTATCTACCTCATTAGTATTATAATACAAAATTTTAAATCAAAGCTTTTTAAATATACTTGAAAGAAATATTCCGAAAAGAATAAAAAGAACCTTAAATTATGATTCTAAATGGTAATTGATATTTCAGAAATTAAACAAATCAGAAAACAACACGGTTTAACCCAAACAGAGTTAGCTCAAATTTCAGGAGTATCACAATCATTAATTGCAAAGATTGAATCAAACCTCATAGATCCTTCATATTCAAATGCAAAAAAAATAATAAATACATTAAATGAATACAGTCATAAAGCTAAAAAGAAAGCTAAGGACTTAATGAATAATCAAGTAATCTCAACTAAACCACTAGACACATTAAAAGTCACAATTAATAAAATGAAGAAATTCAATATTTCTCAAATGCCAGTTATTTTAGACAATCAATGTGTTGGCTATGTATCAGAATCAGAGATTCTAGAAGGATTACTAACAAAAAAAGATTTATTAATTAAAGATATTATGAAAGAAGCACCACCACTAATATCAGTAACAACATCAATTGATGTCATTACAAATTTGCTAAAATTCTATCCATTTATCTTAATCGGGCAAAAAGGACAAATTAAAGGTGTGATAACAAAATCAGATTTAATATCAAACATGTAACAAAAAACTTAAAAGTGAATCTAAATTTTTCAAAAAACATGAATCCGACAAATATTAATTTAAATGATTTTAAAGAAAAAATATCATCAAAAGTTCACGTAATTGATTTCTTTGCAGAATGGTGTGGTCCATGTAATATTTTTGCACCTATTTTTGAAGAAGTAGCAAACGAATTCTCAGATATTAACTTTATGAAAATTGATTCAGATGCATCACCTGAGCTTTGCCAAGAATTTAATGTTATGAGCCTCCCAACAATCGTTATTTTTAAAGATGGAAACGAAGTTTTTAGACACACAGGAATTCTAAATAAAGAAAAGTTTACTGAAGTTTTAAACAAACTTTAAATCTTTTATTTTTCCAAATTCATAAATATCATCATGAAGTAAATAGACTTCAAAATCTTTAATATTCTTAAGTAAAGGACTAAGTAACCTCTCTTTTTTTACATCAGTTCCAATAAAAATAGGATTAACTGAAGGCATAACAATTAAATCTTTATCTTCATATTTACCCTTCAAAAATATTTTAAATTTTTCAACCCTAAAGTTTTCCTTTAATGAAATTGCAGGATGTTCATGCCCAATTATAATTAAGTCCACTTTCTTTAACAAGTCCTTAGAAGGTTTCTTATCACCATGAATTATTAATGTCTTATTTATTATCAAATGATCTTTCACATTCAAATTAATCTTTCCTACAAGTGGCTCAAGAATTGTATCATGATTTCCTTTAATTAAAATAATCTCTTTAGTAAATTTTGATAAATATTCAAGTATCTTTAATGTTTCATTCCATTCTTGGCGAGATATTGTTCCAAACTCGTGTTTCAAATCACCATTAATAATAATTTTATCAAAATCCTTAGTCAATATTTCACTTAATTTATTCTTAATATCTTCAAAACTAAATCTTGGAATAAATAGTCCTTTTTTATTGAGCTCTTCTTCATAACCAATATGAAAATCAGATAATACTAAAGAGTTAGATTGTTTCAAAAAAATTCCAGGGCCTTTTATTTCAATGTTATTCATTAGTTCCATCTACGTCAGTTAATCAAAAAAGTTTATAAAGTTTGTTTAGTTCCGTCAATTAATGGAGTCACTAAAACAGAAATGGAAAAAATTCGATTCAATTAATAGTGCACACCAATTCTATCTTAAGTTTATAGAGAAAACAGAAGAAAAAAAACTTCAAAAAACAACTGGCAAAAAACCACCAGAATATTATGTTGATTGTTCTAAATGTAAAAAAGAAGTAAAACTTGCCTTTACAGCAATTGAACCTAAAAATAATAAGTTTATTTGCTTTGATTGTTTAGTTTAGATCTTAAAAAATCCGTGTCCATTTTACTTAAATTCTTCTTTAAAGAAATTTTACCAATAACTTGTCTATGAATTTTCTTTAAAAATTCGGTCTTATCATCAAGCCACATAATATCAGAATAACCATGAGTTGCAATGTTTGATGCAAAAGGACTTGGAATTTCATTAAATATTTCAACAATTGATATTTTATTATTTTCTAAATCTTCAATTATCTTTTTAGTATTATCATAATCCATTGCATCATCTAAAACTTCACGTCTTGCCTCTTTTAAAATTGGAAAGTTCTTTGATATTCTTTTAACTGCACTCATTAATATTTGAGAGCTTACCTGTTTACGCCCAACATTTTTCTTAACACCCTTATAATAACTTATTATCATTAAAGCCCTACTTGCACAATGCCTAAACCTTCTTCTTAAAATCTCAGCATTTTCAATAGCTGATTTCATTAAAAGATCCATCTTTTCAGATTGAATCAAATCAAATGCACGCCTTACATTTAACGGTTTTTTAGAATCAAGATAAAACCCATTATCAGTTATTGAAACACTAACACTTGTCTTAAGAGTTTTAGTTAATATAAATCCAATTGCCCTAGATAAAGTATCATTAACTTTACGTCCAAATAAAGTATGAACAACATAATATTTCTTATTATCATCCTTAATTGTTTCAATTATAATTTCATTAGATTTAGGAATTCTTGCAAATAAATATTGCTCATGAAAAAACTCAAAAATAGCATTAGCAGCTCTTTCATCTACATATAAATAATTATTAATAAATGCTAAAATATTTTCCTTACCTTCTTTACTAGAAAACCTTTCTTGCATTAATGATCTAAACTTCTGAATCTTTATAGCTAAATCATAACTTAAAGGTAACATTTCAGAGTACCACCTTGGAACAGTAGGAGACCTTCCACCAGCACTTTGAACTTGTGCACTTTGACCTCTAGCAAATAAAAATTGGTAAGATGATCCACCTAAAACAAAAATATCTCCACGAGATAATTTTTCTAAAAACCCTTCATCAATCTTTCCTATCGGACTATCTTTAATTTTAACTACAACTCCACTTTGATCAGGAATTGTACCAATATTAGTCATATAAATTACTCTTGCAAGTTTACCCCTTTTATAGATCATCCCACTTTCTTCTTTAAATGAAATCTTAGCATAAACATACCTTTGTTCTAAAGAAACATAATCACCATTTAAATATTTAATAATCTCATCAAAATCATCTCTTTCTAAATCATGATAAGAATAAGATTTCTTAACCATTTCAAATAAATCTAAAACATGAATTGGTGACTCAATAACAATTCCATAAATCTGTTGAGCTAACACATCTAAAGCATTTCTAGGAATATGAATTCTATCAATTTCATTTTCAATTGCTGCTTTTAATAAAACTGAACATTCAATTAATTCATCCCTATCAGTAACTATCAATCTTGCTTTAACAGTCTCATGTAATTTATGACCCGCACGCCCAGCCCTTTGTAAAAATCTAGCAACAGACTTAGGTGAACCTAAACAAACAACTAAATCAATAAATCCAATATCAATCCCTAATTCTAAAGAAGTAGAAGAAACTCCAACTTTAAGTTTACCTTCCTTTAAATCACTTTCAATCTTAAATCTATGTTCCTTTGATAAAGAACCATGGTGAGCACCAATATTACTTTCATTATAGAATTTAGGATATTTCTCCTTTAAATTATAAACAATTCTTTCTGTTCCTGCCCGAGTATTAGTAAAAACTAATGTAGTAATATGTTTTTGAATTAACTTATGAAGTAACTTATACATTTCTTCTTGAGTATCTTCATATTTTGATTCAATTAAATCTTTAACAGGACTTAGCACCTTAAAATCCTTCTTTTTAGCAAATTCAACATTTATTAGCATACAATCCCGAAGTTCACCATTTTCAAATCCAACTAAGAACTTAGCAATTTCTTCAAGTGGAGCAATAGTTGCTGAAAGTCCAATTCTACACATCCCAGGTGATACTCTTTGTAATCTTTCTAAAGATAAAGATAAATGTGTCCCTCTTTTATTTTCAGCTAAAGAATGAATCTCATCAATTACAACCCAATCTACTTTTTGTAAATTAGCTTTAAACTTAGGTGCATTTAGCATTATTGCTAAAGATTCAGGAGTAGTAATCAAGATATGAGGGACTTTTTTTAACATCTCACTTTTCTTCTTAGTAGGAGTATCCCCAGTTCTAACAGTAATATTAATTCCAAATTTCTTTTTACTCATTTCTTCCATTTCTCTAAGCGGAGAAATGAGATTTTTTTCAACATCATTACTTAATGCCTTTAATGGAGAAATGTAAATTGCATAAACACGATTTTCTAAAATTCCTTTTTCAGAGGAATCAATTAACTCATTCAAAATAGAAGTAAATGCAGTCAATGTTTTAGTTCCTCCAGTTGGAGCAGAGATCAAACAATTATTCCTAGAATGAACTTCCATAATCCCAAACTTTTGAGGTTCTGAGAAACTTTTAAACTTTTTAAAAAACCAATTATTTACAATTGGGTGCAAAATCTTCTTTAAAGCACCTACACTGTTTGGTTTTGTTTTCTCAGAAATCATTTTATAAATGAACTCGACGTCATTTAAAAACATTCTCGTATAATATGTCTAGTGAAATATTACTCAAACTGATTTCCAACAAATGCCATTTCTTTTTAAAACCTCTTCCCGATAATCTCTTTCAATAAGGCAAAAGGCCTCAGCTAATTTAATATAACATTCAGAAGATTTTGATACAAAAAGCTCACTCTCGATTGCCTGACTGACAAAAACATCAAGAGGTTCTTTTAAGCCAATAAGATTTTCTCTATATGTTATTAAAAACCTAAAATCCGGGTCTTCAGGAAATTGACAAATCTCTTTCCAAGGTAAAGAATCATAAAGTTTTGTTAAATATTGATATCCCATTGTTATTTGATTTATGGATAAAAAAGTAGCCTTACCATCTCTTATAGTTGCTATAGCACCAAAAAGTGAAATTCTAACTGTGCCAAATCCGGTTGGATTATCTTCACTATCATCTAGACCCTCCCACTTTCTCCAAGCACTAAAATCAGCCTGGACTAAAATTTCTAACTTCCTTTTTTGGTCCATAATTTATTATAATACGCCATATTTTATAAATAAAACTAGGCAGATAAAACAAACTAGATATCCTAACATCATAAGCTTTTTAAATGAGAATTATTTTGTCAAGTCTGGGGTGCTTAGAATGTCTAAAGAGATCAAGCTTAAAGTCGCAGAAGCAATTCAAGATGATGTAAATAAAGGTATCATTAGAATTGATTCTTCATATATGAAACAAATTGGAGTTCTTCCAGGAGATATTGTTCAAATTAAAGGAGAGCGGGAATCTATTTCTATCATAGACCGAGCTTATCCGGGTGATATTGGCCTAAATATCATTAGGATGGATGGAATCACTAGAAGAAATGCAATGACAGGAATTGGCGATATGGTCGGAATTACTAAAATTGAAGTAAAAGAAGCAAAAAAGATAATTCTTGGCCCAGCTAAAAAAGGAATTCAAATTAGAGCATCACCATATATCTTTAAACAAGGTTTACTAGGTAGAGCAGTCATAAAAGGAGATGTAGTCTCTCTTGGTGGAACTAGAACTAGAAGAAGCACAATGTCTCAATCAACACAATTTGAAGATATCTTTAATATCATTGATGAAAGCTTAATGGGTTTTGGATTTGGAGATTTAAAATTTGTTGTAACAGAAATCTTACCTAAAAACACTCCAATTGTAATTACTGATTCTACTGAGGTAGCATATGATCCAAATGCAGAAATAACTGAAGAAAAAATTATGGAAGTTTCATATGAGGATATTGGTGGGCTTGATGAGGAAATTAAAAAAATAAGAGAAATGGTAGAACTTCCTCTAAAACATCCTGAACTATTTGAAAGATTAGGAATTGAACCACCAAAAGGAGTGTTATTATATGGTCCACCAGGAACCGGTAAAACTCTATTAGCAAAAGCTGTGGCTAATGAAACTAATTCAAATTTTATATTAATTAATGGTCCAGAAATAATGAGTAAATATTATGGGCAATCAGAACAAAACTTAAGAAAAAAGTTTGAAGAAGCAGAGAAAAATGCACCTTCAATTATTTTTATAGATGAAATAGATGCAATTGCATCCAAAAGAGAAGATACTCGTGGAGAAGTTGAAAGACGAGTTGTAGCTCAAATGCTTGCTTTAATGGATGGCCTAAAATCAAGAGGAAAAGTTGTAGTTATTGCTGCAACCAACATTCAAAACGAATTAGATCCAGCATTAAGAAGACCTGGAAGATTTGATAGAGAAATTGAAATTGGTGTTCCTAAGAAAAAAGGAAGATTAGATATTTTAAAAATTCACTCAAGAAACATGCCTCTTAAAAAAGATGTTAATTTAGATGGCATTGCAGAAATTACTCATGGATTTGTAGGAGCTGATTTATCAGCATTAACTAAAGAAACAGCTATGATTGTTTTAAGAAGAATTCTTCCAGATTTAAAATCTAAAGAAAATGAAGCAATTCCTAAAGAACTTCTTGAAAGACTAATGATTAGTAATGATGATTTCTTTGAAGCACTTAAATTTGTTAGACCAAGTGCAATGAGAGAGGTCTTAATCGAAGTTCCTAAAACAAGGTGGGAAGATATTGGTGGCCTAAATCAAGTAAAACAAGAATTAAAAGAAGTAGTAGAATGGCCACTAAAACATACAAAAAGATTCTTAGAATTAGGAATCAAACCACCAAAAGGTGTATTATTATATGGCCCACCAGGAACAGGTAAAACTCTTTTGGCTAAAGCTGTTGCTAAAGAATCAAGAGCAAACTTTATTCCTGTAAGAGGTCCTGAATTAATCAGTAAATGGGTAGGAGAATCTGAGAAAGCAATTAGAAAGATTTTTGAAAAAGCAAGACAAGCATCTCCATCAATTATTTTCTTTGATGAAATTGATAGTTTAGTTCCAAGACGTGGAATGAACTCATCAGATTCAGGAGTAACTGAAAGAATGGTTAATCAAATGTTAACTGAACTTGATGGTATGGAAGAACTATACAATGTTGTTATTATTGGTGCAACAAACAGACCAGATAGATTAGATCCAGCATTACTTAGACCAGGAAGGTTTGATAGAGTTATTTTAACACCTGAACCAGATGAAGAAGCTAGACTTAAAATTTTACAAATTCATACTAAAAATGTTCCTTTAGAAGGTATTAACTTAAATGAATTAGCAACAAAAACAGAAGGTTATTCTGGCGCTGATTTAGAATCATTAGTAAGAGAAGCAGCAATGATTGCTCTTAGAAATAATATGGATTGTAAAACAGTTAATGCAAGTTGTTTTGATGAAGCACTCAAAAAAGTTGGACCTTCATCAAATAAAGAAATCGAAAAAGCTTATGCTGAATTTAAAGATCAATTTAGACAAGCAAGAGCAAAAGAAATGAAAGACGACAAACCATCTTATTATGGTTAAACTTTTTTTATTTTAATAGCTTGGCTTTCTTCTAAGAATTCACATTTAAAACCAATTTTCTTTAATCTTTTAGAAATGCTTATTTCAAGACCCCTTCTATTTTTACTAACACCGGGTCTAGGAATATACATATACCCAATCCCATTCTTCTTTAAAACACGGTATAACTGAGAATAAAACTCATTTGAATATAATAATCCTGCATATTTCAATGTTGGAGGATCGTGAATAATCCTATCAAAAAACCCATCTTTAAATTCTTTAATACCTTCAAAAACATCTTGGTTTTTTAAAATTATATTCTCACTACTAAATGCAAGATCTGAAAAAGGATTTACTTTTGCAATCTCAATAACATTACAATCTTCTTCAAATGTATAAACTTCTTTAGCTTTCTTTGAAGCCATAATTGCAGTATATCCAAGACCAAAACAAGTATCTAAAACAATTCCTTTAACAGGTCTAATTACCTTAATTTTTAACTCAGTATCCTTCTTTGGATCAATTAAAGTAAACCTATGCATTGGTGTAGAATCAAGAGTTAATGTAGGCCATTTCTTAGTTGGTAATAATTTATAACTTCTTTTCCTAGTCTCAGAAAAAAAATAAAATTTTTGCACTTCAGAATTCTCAACAAAATAAATATTATTTTTCTTAATTTTTAAATCCTTAAACTTTTGAACTAAAATTTTTTCAGTTTCAAAGTTAATAATACCTTTACCAATCTTAAATTTACTTAGACTTTTACCTAAGTCTATTGAAATTTCAATCTCATCTAAATCAAGCAACTCTGAATTAATGATTTGTTTTATTTCCTTTTCTGTTAATAAAATCATAGAATATATGAATTTCAATTAGTATTAAAAACTATCCATAAACTTTAATATAACTTTAATCATTAAATTAATAATGAGAAAAATAAAGTTTTTACTGAATTTGCCTTTCACATTCTTAAGTAAATACTTTGAGTTTAACAAGCTACCATTCTTTTATGTTTTCTTAATGGATTACAGATGTAATTCTAAATGTAAAACATGTGGGTTATGGAAATCAAAAAATGAGCCAGAAATAAAAAGTCTAGATTGGTTTAAAATTATTGACTCAATTAAAGACTCACCATTTTGGTTTACATTCACAGGCGGAGAACCATTCTTAATTAAAGACTTTGACAAAATTGTTAAATATTCAATTTTGAAAAATAATCCTTCAATGATTTCATTTCCAACAAATGGAACCTTACCTGAAGTAATTTATAAAAAAACAAAATCAATATTAGAATCATCTTATAAAACAGACATAGTTATTAATCTTTCATTAGACCATTTATTTGAAAAACACGATGAATTAAGAGGAAATGATGGAAACTTTGAGAAATTAATTGAAACAATAAATTTACTTAAGCCCTTAAAAAGACAATATCCAAACTTCTACATCGGAATTAATACAGTAATCTCAAAATATAACATTAATGAAATTTATACAATATATAATTACGTTAAAAAATTAATTAAGCCTGATGATCATATTTTTGAAGTTTCTCAAGAAAGATTTGAATTAAATTCAAAGGGCCAGGATTTTAAAGGAATAAAAGTCAAACAATTTCTTAAGTTCTTAATTAAAAAAGACAAAAAGGATTTAATGAGAAAAAAAGATTTAAGTTTCTTAAAGACCTATTTACGAATTAAATATTATAAAAGTATATTTAAAAAAAATAAGAAAATGTGCAATGCAGGAATAATGTCAGCAGAAATTATGCCAAATGCAGATGTAATCAGATGTGGAATTAATAATAGAATCCTCGGGAATCTTAAAGATTATAACTACAACTTCAAAAAACTTTGGAAGTCTAAACAAGCACGAAAACTAAGATCAAAACAAAGAAGAATTAAATGTAATTGTGATCTAGTTTCAGTATTCTACATAAACCAGTTCTAAACGTACCGTAATCTTTAAATAGGATGAGTGATTGTTGTAACTACTATAAAATAATAATCGGTGGTAAAATATGAACTTTAAAGGCTTTTTAACTCTATTTGCTGTACTTTCTGTTCTATTTGCATCTCCTGTTCTTGGGGCTCTAGATATTAAAGATTTAGTCCTTCCGGCAACAGCAGATCCAGGAACTTCAGTAAGTGGTAGTTTTAATTTGGAAAACAAAGGATTAGAAGCTGTGTCTGTAATATTTACATCAACAGATTTGATTCAAAGCACATACAAGATTAACGGACCAACAATCTCCGCTAGAACTGTAGCTGCAGGATCAACAATTAATGTACCTTTCACACTTAATGTAGGAAATAACTTATACTTAGGACCTTACACTGGTGGATCAATTACTGCTACAGCAGGAGTAGAAAGCGACACAGAAAGTTTAGCTTTAACTGTTAACTCTAAACCAGATTTAACAACTACAACCTCAATTAGTGGTACTATTGCAAAAGGAGTTAGCGATGATTTTACATTAGCAATTGCAAATGTAGGAAACTCACCTTTAGCAAATGTTGACATTGATTTTTCTGATTTAACTTCAGGAACAAACATTATCTCAAGTGGTCAAATCTCATTAGATAAAGATAACTTTAATGTAGATTACACCCAAAGTGAAAATGTTGTTGTTACAATTAATGTACCAACCTCAGTAAATATTGGAACTTATACAGGAACTTTTACAGTTACAACTGTTGGTGTTACACCAAAATCAGGAACTGTTTCAGTTATTGTAGATGAACCTGTTTACTCACTAAGTTACTCAAACCCATTTGTTTTCACAGATGCAGAGAGAGACGAAGTTAATACTAAAACCTTAACCATCACAAACGATGGAGACTTTACAATTAATAATATTGAGTTAGCTTTAACTGGATTTTCATCAAGTTATGATTTCTCAATCTCAGAAACTGGACCTTTTAATTTAAACCCAGGAGATAAAAAAGATATTACTGCAGAAGTATTCATTTTTGATGACGAAGATTCTGAAAACAAAGAAATTGGAGAGATCACCTTAACAAGCACTGAACTTACAACTTCAACAATCAATGTTGAAATTGAAGCAGAGTTAATGTTAGGATTTGAAGATTTAGATTTCAAAGTTGATGGAGACAGCGACGATGTTAATGAAGATGGTGGAGACACTGTTAAAATTAAACCTGGTTCAACTGTTGAAATCAAAGCTAAAGTCGAAAACCTTTATTCAAGTTCAGACGACATTGTCTTTGACGATGTTTATATGGAAGTGAAAATTGATGGTCTAGATGATGGTGATGATGTTGAAGAAGAAAGTGATAGCGTTGAAATTAAAGAAGGAAAAGATAAAACTTTAACAGTTGAATTTACTGTTCCTTTAGAAGTTGAAGACGAAGAAACTTACGATTGTGAAATTGAAATTATTGGTGAAGATGAAAACGGAGGAGTTCACACCTTAACTGTTACTGTTTCATTAGAAGCTGAAAAAGAAACTCACGACATGCAAATTACTGAGTTTAGAATTAGTCCAAGCACAATCTCTTGTGAAAGATTAATCCAAATTGAAACCGAAATAATTAACTTAGGTTCAAAAGACGAAGATGAAGTTGTTTACACAATTAAGTCTAACACCTTAAAAATTGATTTAATGGAAGGTGGACCTGGAGAATACTTAGATATTGAATCCGGTGAAGATTTAGATGATATCACCTATACAAGAACTCATACAATAAGTTTACCAGACACTATTAAAGCTGGAACTTACAATGTTGATATGAAATTGTATAGAGATAGAGACGATCTTGAATTCATCCAAACAGCTCAAGTTACTGTTGCAAAATGTAACGATGAACCTGTTGATGAAGATGAAGACGAAGATGATGAAGATGTTAGTGTTGTCATTACAACTCCAGGAACAACTGGACCTATTGTAGCTGATGACGATGATGTAACAACTGACTCAACTTCAGGATTAAGTCTAGAATGGATTGTATTAATCGCATTAGCAATTTTATTAGTTATTGCTTTTATTGTGATTATAATCTTATTAGTTAAATAAGAGTTTTAATCCAGAATAAAATTTTTCAATTTTTTCTTTATTTTTTTTAAATTTTTCTTTAGCAATATTTACTATAGTCTTAATATAATTCTCATCAACTAATAGTTTCTCTTTGTAAACAAGAGAACTAAAACCATCACTACCAACAATTTCAAGCATATAAGTATTACCTAAAGATATAATCCCAGAATGTTTTAAACCAACCTTTCTTGCAACTTTTAAGATATCATCAGTAACTTTTAGGTTCTCACATCTAATATGTAGAATAAAAGGATCAAAACAAAGCCAAACCTCCCCTTTTCTTTTAACTCCTTCTAAAGTTTTTAGAAAATCTTTTTGAGAAGGATTACTGTGTGTCTTAAAGAGCCACTCAGTTTCATTCTTTTTTTTAGTACCATATCGATATAATAACAAACTTCTTCCAGAACAGGATGATGTTGTAAAAACATTATCATTTTTATTAATTAAATTTATCAAAGGAATTAATAATTTGTCAAAACTACCTTTAACAGATTTATCAACTCTTCCTAAAGCATTCTTCTTAATTACACTAAACATTTACTTTTTAAGTCCATATTTGTTAATAAACTCTCTCATAACTTTGACAAAGTCATATGCTTCAGAGTAAAGCTTATCAAATTCTTTTCCTGAAATTGCTTTAAGTTCTTTTTTAGTTATTGACTTATATAGTCTAAAAAACTTATCAACAGTATGAGAATATTTTTTATTTAATTCTCCTGGTTTAACAAGTTTTTCAATTAATAAATCAGAAATATGTTCAGGTGAGGGTGGCATTTGATCAATGCTCATTAAAGCAGCATGGGCTGAATCAACAACAGACCAATATAGATCAATACAACCTTGCATAAGATGCCATCTTGCGTTATTTAAAGTATTAGGGGCTCTAGAAAAATAAGTGTAAACAGCTTCAATACTAGGCCTTATTTGCCCTCTTTGAAGTAATGCTTTGGCAGGACTAAAAAAACCAGAATCTAAAAGAGGAATACCTTCCCTTAAGATATTTAATCCAACAGGATCTCCTTTTCTCATATAATCCCAAAAGCTTGTTAATTTCAAACTCGTAATATGTAATCTTTCTGATACTTCTAAAACTAATTTTTCAACAATAATTCTATAAGCTTCGACAAGTTCTTGTGCAAATTCCACAGTTACATCATCAATAATTATCATTAAATCAATATCACTTGATTTCTTTTGAACATTTTTAGAATGACTTCCAAATAATACAACTGCTTTAACTAAATCACCAAACTCTTCATGAATTTGTTTAGAGAATTTATATGCTAAATCCATATCACTTTTAGGATACTTAGTATGATCAATACCTTTCTCTTGAATTTTAAATTCCATTTTATACCTCTTTTTTTACTCTAACCTAGTTTGAGACCACAATTGCCATTCTTGTGGATTAGGAGCCTGATCCCCATAAATAAAATAGGGCGGTGCACTTGCACCAAAATATGAATTTTCTACATTAGACCAACTCAAAGGGCCTCCTTCCATACCATATATAGGGCCTCCAAACTCACTCCAACCACCAAGCATTGCTTTATAGTCTTGATGAGCAGCTTCAACAATAACATCAGTATGCCCGTATTTTTTAAGCTTTTCTAAAATCTTTCTAATAGGAACATTACCTTGTCCAGGAGTTACGTGTTCATCTTCATAACCAAAATTATCAGATACGTGAACATGACCAATTACACCAGCCTTACCTAGTTTATCAACTTCTTTTAGTACCCATTTATCAAACTCTTTATCTCCTTTTGTAAAATATTTTCGCCAAGTATAAACATGCCCCATATCAAAAGTTGCCTTGATATGAGTTCGAGCTTTTTTCTTGGCTTCTTCTTTAGAATATTCGCCTTCATTTACCAAATTCTTAACAAATTCTTTTCTTGAATTTATTATTATCTCCTTAAGTTCTTGAGGATGCGCACCATATTGTTCTGGGAAAATATTTTCCGGAGCAATATACAATGGTTTTTCAAGTTTTTTAGACTTAGCCATTGCTTCTTGAGCAGCTTTTGCAATAGTATCATAAGTTTTCTTTTGAGCATATCCTTCTAAAGAAGTAACTGCTTTTCTTTTTTCTAGTGTTTGAACAGCTTGTGCGTCCGCTGCTGATGAAGCTTCATGAATATAAACTAGTCTATTTTGATTTGATTTAATAAAATCACCAACAATTTCATGAGGCGCCTTACTTTCAGAACCTAATAACTTTACTTGCTCTTGAGTATTTCCAAATAATTTATCCCTCATCTGTTCTTTTTGTTGTGAAGGAGTCATATGTTTCCAGGAAGTTTCTAAATTCTTCTGAACTTCTCTACCCCTAAGTAGATTAGCTTTTACATTATCATAATCCATAGCATGAAACAATGATGAACCTTTTTGCTGTAAAATCTGATTATCTAATTGAGTTTCAGCAAAAATTTGTGCAGGAGTCTTCTTTTCTTTATGAGTCTCATTCCATTCAACAGCTTTTTTATCAAAATATTTCCAATCTCTAGTTACTGCATTGAATTTCAAATCCTTACCATCCCAACTTGGAATCCTTTTAAACAAATCAGTTGTATCATTAGTATCTAAATAATTTCCATCAAGATCAACATAATCTTCTTTAGTAATTTTACCTTTCTTCTTTTCAGAATATTTACCAATAACATCAATTCCAAACTCTTTTTTTACATCTTTTGCATTTAAAAAAACAGGTTCAGCTACAACTTGATCCCTACTAAAACTAACAATTATTTCTCCAGTTCTCTTATCAACTGCATATTGTTGTGCCTTTTCTTTCTCAGATTCATACATCTCAAACTTTCCATCACCATTACGATTCCATTCTGCATCAGCAAATGGCCGTGGAAATTCACCAGTATGAACAACAACAGCGCCACCTTTTGTAGTATCTTTAGCAAAATCAATTGTCCTTTTAATTTCACTTAGAGCTTGAGCTCTTGCTTGCTCATTAAAACCACGATCAGTAAATCCAGATAAATTTGATATTGCTGGAGAAACGTGTGTAGATAATTCAACCTTATTATAATCAGCTAATTCCTTAATGTCCTGTCTTTCATCTTTTCCAAGCATTCCAGGGGTAGTAGATCCTTGGCCCATACTTCCTTTTCCTTTACCCCAAAAACCAAGTTCAACCTTTTTTGTTCCTTGAAAAATCCTAGCCTTTAAACTTTGCAATTGATCTTTCATAGGAGGTGTAGAAGTACCAATATCCTCAATTTTAATAGGGCCCCAATTAACTTCCTTATTAGGTCTTAAATCTAAAGAATCATATCCTCTTTTTCCGCTATCAAGATAGTCTGACATTTTTACCAAGTAATCATTTTATGCGCTTTTTTGAAATTCTTAAAAGATAACCATAAAACACCATGAACAACACTTTTTGCACTTTTATACGCTTTATCATAAGATAAAAACTCACTTTTTTCTTTACCACTAAAAATGCTTGAGAAATCAAATTCAGTTAAACCACCTAAACCAAAAGGTTCTAGAAATAACTCCTTAAGTCCTGAACCAATAGCTGTAACAGGAGCAAATGCTGTCTTAAATCCTTTTTTTAAACTAGTTTTTTCTTTTTCTTCCTCTTCTTCTTCCACTTTTTTAGGAATTAATTTATCCTTAGCTTCTTCAAGATATTTGTGAAGTTCATCTCCAAGTGAATCTAAAGCTTCATTTAAGCTACTATCAATATTTGATAATAACATAAGCCCTTCTTCTTCTTTCATTTTCTTATAATTAGTAATTTGCTGATCAGTCCATAAATAACCCCTAATATCCATTTCAACTCGACCCATATGGGTAGGTCCCCTATGATACATATCTTTAGTATGATTCATTTCAGGAGAGGATCTAAATAAAAATCTAATATCAATAACTGGTTTTACTGTTTTCATCTTTTTAGCAGCTAAAAATTCAACTTCAATTAAAGAGGTCTCAAAAGCTGAAACCATATCTGTATCATTAAATTTTTCTTGATCTTGTTTTAATCGTTCAATGTTTCGCAAATATGGCATAATCCAAGAAATGTATAACTTAATAGTATCATAATGTTGTCTTAAATAAGAAATTGTAAATCTCCTTCTTTGTTCTAATTCACTTTGAGTTCTCTCTTTCCATTCATAAAACTGTCTTAACTTTCGTTTTAAGACTTCTTTAACTTTATCGTTAAATGGAATCTTTTCAATTTGTTCATCCATATCTTCTAACTTATCTATCTTAGTTCTAAAGAAAATATCAGGTAATATTGAAAACCCAACAGTATTAGCTAAACCATAAACTGATGATGGATTTTTTGATCCACCTTCAACTTGGTCAATATAAACTCCTTTTAATGTGATTTCAGATGTCTTAGCTAATTTATTTCCTTTCTTAATATCCTTATAATAAGTTAATCTTTGATCAATAATTCTAAGTTCTCTAACAATTTGAAACATAGCCTTAGTCATCTCACTAACACCACGTAGAAACTGAGCTGCTTTATCTTGTTGAAGTCCGATTCTCTGCTCAACTGAACCCCAAAATGAAGAATTTGGTGAAGCACTAAAAACATCTGTAATCTTATGAAATTCAGTAAAACCCATGTCTGTTCTTAAATGATATTTATGCCAAAAATAACTTTCTTCAATAATATCTTGATTTGATTCAAATATAATATGATTATGCCCATATGGCTTTGGATATCCAGTTTCATCAAAAACTTTTCTGGCTATTTCATGAGTCTCCATATCTGCTAGCTTTATAATTTCCTTTTTATCTTGCTTCTCTTTTTTTAGAAGAAATTTCTCCATTTCTGCTTCTGTTTTACCAGCAAACTCACCTCTATAACTTTCTTTAATAAACCCATATTTAACCAAAAGTCTAGATTTCTTAAATAAAGTCTCTGCATCCATAGTAGTTATTCTCTTAAAACAAGTTTTTAAAACTTTATAACCATTTCAAAGTAGTTATTTTAAACTTTTATTATGTAATTTTAATTCATCGATATGAGTAATTTTAGCATCAATTAGCTTTCTAAGATCACTTGAAAATTCTTCTAACATTACAGCCATATGCTCCCCACCTAAATAATGTGGAACAATAACATAATCAGCCCCTTCTTCATATAAATCTAAAGCTTCTTCTACAGTCATAGCAGTAACTAAAATTATTGCTTTATGATTTCTTTTCTTAGTCTCTTTAATTAATAAAATATTATCATATTTCTCAGGAACAGTTGAAATAATCTTATTAATTTTCTTAAGGTTTAATCTTGACAAAATTTCAATATCTCCAACATCACCATATAAACATAACTTCTTCTTTTTCATTAATGAATGAATTACTTCAGGATCTAAATCAATAATCAATACTTTCTCACCCATCTTTTCAAGCTTTCTAAGTAAATGAAAACCCATCCGATTATACCCAACTAAAACAGTGTCATATGACTCTTCTTCAGGCATATAAGCTAAATTTTTCTCCCGTTTTTTAAATATATCATAAGGTCTAAAGACCTTTGAAATCTTATTTAAAATAAAAGTATCATATTTAGATAAATAACTAGAAAAAGTCATTGTTATTAAAGCAAGTAAGATCGCTAATGTGAAAATTTGCTGACTTATTAAATTTAAACTCAAACCTAATGCAACAATAATTAATGAAAACTCACTTACTTGACTAAGCCCCATACCAGATAAAAAAGAAGTACTAAAAGTATATCCAAAAAACCTACAAATAGTCATAATTAAAAGAGGTTTTACTAAATAAAATATTAAAACAAATATAATTAATGGAATAAGAATACTTGGTATTGATGATAAGTGAATTTGCATCCCTAAGGCTGCAAAGAAAATAATTGAGAAAAAATCACGTAATGGTTTAACATGACTAACAATTTCTACACTATAAGGAATATTTGCAAGCAAAATTCCTGCAAAAAATGCACCAATAGATATAGAAAAACCCATTTGTTCAAATAAAAAGGAATAAGCAAAACAAAAAGATAATGATACTAAAAATAGTAACTTTGGACTTTTAGCTACAAACTTAAACAGTGGGTTTAATAAATATTTGGACAAAGCTAAACTCCCTAAAACAACAATTAAAGCTTGGAAGAATGCAAAACTCAAAAGCCCTAAAGAACTTGTTCCTCCAAGTAACGATAAAACAAGAACTGCTAACAAATCCTCAGTTAACAAAGTTCCAACAAGAATCCTTCCATGAAGTGTATGAATTTCATTTTTCTCAGCAAGAAGTTTAATTACAACCATAGTTGATGAAAATGAAAAAATAAGGCCTATGAAAAACGCATGAGTTTTTGGAAAATTTAATGATAAACTCACAAAATAAAATAAACCAAATAAAACACCTGATTTAATTATACAACCAAGAGTTGCAACTTTACTAACAACTTTAAGTCTTTTAAAGTCTATTTCTAGCCCAACAATAAATAATAAAAACGCAATTCCAATTTCTGCTAAAACCCACATAATGTCAGTATTTACAATACTACCAAATAAAGGCCCAATCAAAAGCCCAGATAAAATATAAGCAGGAATCAAAGGTTGTTTTAATAATTTAAAAATAATTCCAAGAATACTTGCAAAAATAATTACTAATCCAATATTATAAAATATAAGTAATTGCTCCATTTTCCTCTTTTTTTAATGTAATTAAAAACAAAGAACTCTTATATAAAACTTACTTTTTTAAATCAAAGCCACCAGCAGGTAAAACTCGAATAATATCATCTAAATTTGCTTTAATTTTATGTTGAATTTTCTTAGCAATAGCTGAAGGCTTTCCTCGCCCAGGTGCTAACTCAATAAATTCTTTGCAATTAGATTTAATTGCAGTTTTTGGACCAGCTAACAATTCATTATCTTCACTTAACCCAACTGCTAAACTTAAATTAGACTTAAGTAAATGTTTTTTACCATAAATCATAAATGCCCCTTTAGTTAAATATTCACCAGATTGAGCTTTTTTACTAACTTGTTCTGGAGTCACATAAAAAACTTCTACATTTCCAATATTTTGTTTCCAAGCTTGAGAAAAAGTAGCAGTAGCTTGCCCCACTTCTTCAATATCTTCTTTAGTTAACTCTTTTTCATCTAATTTAATAACAGAAAAAGGACTCTTTGGAATTGATGTATGAAAAACAATATCATCTTTCTCAGTATGTTTCTTAATTAAAATTTCATTTGTAGTTGCATCTCTTCCCATTACAACTAACTTTTTTGAAGAAGTATAAAAAAATCGATATTTATCATACCATTTCTTAATTCTTTTAACTTTAATTTCCTCTTCAATTTCTTCATCAACAAATCTTGAAAGCTTCTTTTCTTGAATTTTTAAAGCTTTATTAGCGCCTTCTAATTTCAATTTTGCCTTTTTAGACTTTTCAAAATAAGTAGAAGCATTCTTCTCGATACTTTTCTTTAAATCAATTTGAACTTTCATTATTCACAATTAGGAATAGTAGAAATCGTTAAATAGTTTTCTGAACAAATTTGAGAGTTATCAATACCGCCCACAATTGGCATAACTCTTACTTCATTTATATCTCCATAAAAATACTTATCATATGGAATGATAATTTTTTCTAAATCACCATCAGTTAAAGAATATTCTATAACTTCATTAACAGAAAGAATTTGTTTAGAACCAACAACTACAATCTTAAAGTCAATTATTTCTCCCTTTATTACTTCTATAGTCATTAATAAATTATCTTGATCAATACAAACATCATTAATTCCATTAGCAAAAGTAAAAACACCTAATTCAGATTTTTCACAAATGATACTTAAATTCTGAGAATCTTCATACACTTGATTACCCCAACTCATAACTACAGCTCCTAAAGCAACAGCAAAAGCTATCAATAACACAGTTGCAATTAGAGGGGAAATTCCCTTTTTATCTCCAAAAAAGATTTCTATCACCACTTTTTCAAGAAATATAAAAGAAATACTCTATATAAATATGTTTTGTTAATTCTTATCTTTCTTTGAAAAGAATTTAAAAAACTTAATTCCATGATGAGATAAAAAGAAATAACCTATCAAAGTTCTCATAATATCCCTAGCTCGAATTAATAAACTAAAAGCAATTGCTTGACTCGGTGAATATCCTAAAAGTGTAAAAATACTTATTTGCCCTGCTTCAAGAGCACCAAGTGCACCAGGAATAGGAACAGCATAAGAAATAGCAATAAACACCCCAATTAAAAAAATACCAGATAAACTAGGAGAAACTCCAATCATTTTTAATCCAAAGTAATATTCAACATACATAAAAATCCATAATAATAAAGTAATTGTAACACATTGATGAAAACCCTTACTTCCATGATTCATAAAACCACTCATAGAAATCTCAATTTCCTCAACTTTATGAATAAACTTCTTTACAAACTTAAATCGGTCAAGTCTAAATTTTTTAAATAATTTAACAAAAATTCTTTCATTACGTTTAAGTTTTGTAAAAAACACAATGATTAAAAAAGCAGTTATTGCTAAAGCCAAAAACATTGCAATATATGTAAATGAGCTAGCAATATTAAAGGTCAATAAAACCATAAATAAACCAATTGCACTAAATATAATATAACCTGCCATTTCAATAGATTTATCTAAAATAACAGAGGAAAAGGCGTCACTTGTCTCAACACCTTCTTTTTTTAACATTAAAGCTCTTACTGGCTCACCACCAACATGAGCTGATGGAGTACTATAACTAACTGCATATCCCATCCACCTATAACTTAAAATCCTAAAGAAATTGGTTTTAAAACCCATATATTTCAAAATAGTATGCCATCTTAAAGCTAAAAATCCGTCAATAAAAAAAGAAATCCCCATAAATAATATCAATGGTAAAATTGGAGACTTAGAAAAAACATCGAAAATTTTACCAAATCCAGTAAAACCAATTATTAAAGAAAATATTCCAAATCCAATAGCGACTGACAATACAACCTTAAGAATCTTCAAAAGATGCTTTTTCATTTTATTAACATAACCTAAACATTTATTTATATACTTTTTGATGATTTAAAATAGTTTGTTACTACAAAGAGGCGAAAGACTTAAAAAGAAGAATTAATCAACTTTTTTCATGAATGTTGCTAATAGGAAAAAAACAGATCCTTCTGAAATAATTAAAACATATTTGCAAAGTAGAGAAATTATGAGGTTTTTACTTTCTCCAGAATATAATGTTATTCCCTTATTAGTTCCAAGTGCTTCTCCTTCTCAAAATAATTTAAATGGAAGAATAATAGAGTATTTTCAAGCTTTATATCTAAATGAAATGCAAGCAGAAAGAGAAACTCCAGAGATTACAGATTTAGTAACAACTATGTCATGCTTAACTCCAGGAATGGAAAAAAAGGAATGGGAATCTATGTTTGATCGAATTGAAGGTAGTATAATTATCCTTGAAGAAAGAGCATTAACTGTTATAGACAAACTAGATAGTCTAATACTTAATGATGAATTTCAAGTGCAAACTTATGATCAAAGAGATGAAGTGTATGCAGATTTCCCAGAATTAGCTCAAAGAATGGATAATGAACCAGGATTTGGTCCAAGAACATCAAACATTAAAATAATTACAGTAGATGGGCAACCTGTTCTTACAAGAGTAAATTATACAGAAGGAAATAAGCGAATCGAAGTTCTAAAACAACTTGTTTATACAGATTAATAAAGAGGTTGTTACTACAAAGGGGCGAAAGACTTATAAAGGGAAATAAATTCGAATTAAAAATGACAACACATCCAGTCGAAAGACAAGAAATATTAGCATTATACTCAGCAGTTAGGTTTCTCGCAACAATGAACTCAAGAGATGAAATCCAGCAATTAATGTCTATTCCTTATCATGAAGCTCAGCCTTCTCAAGAAGAAGTTCTTGAATTATTACAAGAATTTAGAAATTATCAACTAAATCCACTAGGTAAAGAATTTCTTCCGGAATTTCAAAGATTAACTAGTTTAGCAGATTTAGTCTTTGATGAAAAATCACACGGAATTACATTTGACACATTCTTAACAGAATTAGATTTAGCTGCAACTGGACTAGAACATGCAGCAGTAAGTATGTGTGGTCGTTTTCAAGAATTAATAGATTCAGGAGCAATTCAATTTAGAACATATGATGGAAATTCAGATGTCAGAGGAGATTATCCGTCAATTGCAATTAGTAATGGAGATAAACCCCATTTATGGGAAGATTCAAATAACATTGAATTAGTAACCTTTTCAAGTGGAGAACCAATTGCTGCAACCATAAAAGGAGCATTCGGGAACTTAAGATTTCAAGAAACCGCTGAAGTTGAAGAAGCTTATTTTGGGTTTCTAGATTAATTTTTAATTTTTTTTATTCATTTAATTCTAATTTATTTTAATATAAGCAAACCTAAGGAGATTCAGATACGCAACTTTTAACAAAAGCAGCACAAAAAAACACGCTCGAAGACAAAAGAAATCAAAAAGAGATTTCTAAGCCTTCTCTTGCTACGCACTCGAAGGGATTCGAACCCTCGATCTACAGCTTAGGAGGCTGTCGCATTATCC
>Ga0233437_1000239_pt1 | contig 132293 bp, 117 predicted proteins | sample SI_122_August201_FD_182714 | JGI IMG/M metagenome (GOLD analysis project Ga0233437, IMG submission 182714) | Seawater microbial communities from Saanich Inlet, British Columbia, Canada - SI_122_August2016_200_MG | ecosystem: Environmental > Aquatic > Marine > Inlet | place: Canada: British... | reverse complement strand
TGCAACTAATGGGTAAAGCACAGATAGCTCTCCACCCTTCAAAGCAGGCACAAACAATATAGTTCCAATAGCATAAAATAAAATACCTAAAAAAAGATAATAATTTTTTATTAAACTCTTTATACTCATAGATATCTTACCAGAAGCCTTCTTCAGCATTATTGGTCCAAATGAACCTATCAAACTAGCCAACAATACTAATCCAATCGCCCATAATTTAGTTGCCATTTTAAACCACATCAACATGCTTTAAGATTTCTCTTTCCTTTGAACCTATACTGATAAGCACTACCCCACTTATTATCACAAATATCCCTATTGCCTTGAACAAATTCAAACTTTCATTAAAGAAATAAACTGATAATAGGCTAACCCATATATAACTTGTAGCAACAATAGGATAAAGCACAGACACCTCACCACCCTTAAATGCAACTATCATAATAATCGCCCCTAACCCATATAATACCATCCCTGTGATTAAAGGCACATTAGTAATAATCTCCATAAAACTAAACACTAGCTTATCAGCACCCATCTTATAAAACACCTGAGCAAAAGAAGTAAAAGCAGTGCATAGCACCATCAATCCAATAGCCCATAATTTAGTTGTCATATAAAGAAGAAAGAACTATATTATTTATAAAATTTTGCTTTAGATTAATATAATAAAGAACTAATCAATCATTCAACAATATCTCGATAACCTTAGCATAAGCTGGTCGTGTTATAAACACAGATATTGAAACTCCAATTATTGTGATTATTGCAAAACCTTTCAATAATCCAGCACCTGCAAATATTAAAGGGAGCATTGCAAATGTTGTTGTTAGATAAGCGCCCATTATTATAAAAAAAGCACCCCTAATTCTTTCTTTCCAATTAAATATCTTTTGCGTCTCCCCTTTTAATGTTTCATCTGTAATAAGTATCTTATGATCTACTCCAGTTCCTACTGCAATTATTATACCTGCAATAGCTGCAAGATCTAGATTCCATCCTATAAGTGCAGCAACCCCTAATAATATGATAACTTCTGAGATTGACCCAAGTACAATTGGGATTGATACTGCTAGTTTCTTATATCTTATGAATATGATTATAGACACAGTTAAAATAGCGATCAATCCTACTAATAAAGCATTCTTCACAAACTCATCACCTAATAAAGGGGATATAGTGTCTGTTTTTACTATATTTAGCTTAAATGGCAATGAACCAGTTATCAATACTGTCTGAAGCTTTTTCATGTTTTGTAATGAATTTACAGCAGCTTCTTGTTCTGAAACACCCACACCAGAACCAGATATCTGTATATTTGTTTCAGCTTTTCCTTTTAATTCTGCACCTATTCTTAACAGATCAACTTGTGTATCATCCAAATATAAGATTAAGTCTTCACTTAGATATTGATTTTTGTCCTCTGTAAGTACATTTAATTCGCTTGTAAGGTCTGCCTGTCTTTGAGCAGCTTCTGTTGATAAGCTGATTGAAAACCTAAATCTGCATGACCATTGGTTTCCACTTTGCCCACAACCATAAAATGGATCAATACCAGAACAATCAGCAGACCTGCATACATAAGTGATATCATTTCCACCTTTAAACACAGAATTATTACTTATCTTTGCTTCAAATTTGCCTTGTTTTGCAAGTAAGTTCTTTACCTCTTCTTCAGTAGCCCCTGCTATTTCAACTAAGATATACTGATTTCCAGACAAATCGCCTGCTTCTCTGATTACCAGATCACTTAAACCATAAACATTAAGCCTTTCTTTCATTACAGCTATTAAATTCTCTATATCATTATTCTCTAATTCATCTTCAGGCTGCAACAATACTCTTGTCCCACCTTGTAGATCAAGTCCTTTCCTTATATTTGTTTTAGGAGCATCATAAACTCTTAATCCTATATTCTCTACACCCAGACTCATAACTTCTGTTTTAGGAACCTCTACTTTTTTTGTTATTGTCTTATTCTGTTTTACAACTTCCCCCTCAATAACTTCTTCAACTTCAATAATTTCCTCTACAGTTATAATCTCAGTCTCATTCAATAATATTATCTCTGTTTTTTCTTTTGTCAATAATCTATAATTATTAGCATCAGTTCTTATTTGCACACTGACATTTGCTTTTATCTTGCTGATTTCATCTGAGTAACTTTCAACATCACTTATAATCTTATTATTTATAGCAACAACCACTTCTCTGCCCATCGGAGCCAAAGTAGGCTTAGGACTTTGTATCCCTGCTAGGTTAGCTGAAGAATTTGCAATAACAGTTCTTATCGCAACCCCACCCTTATAAGGATTTGGATGTATAGCTACAATAGCAAGTGCTAAGAAAACTAGTAATAATATTACCCTTACATCTGTAAATATTCTCTTAACTTTTCTATTGACCATCTTTTTTAGCCTTTTTCTCTAGATAATACCTTAATATCCCAACATTCTGTATCCATGTATTGACCATATCAACAAACAAGCCTATAAGTACAATCTTCATGATCTGGCTTATGACTCCAGCTTGCACAAACACTATTCCTGCAATCAATGCGCCCATAGTAGTTAATGTCATCATCATCCCAGTTTTAAAAGAACCAATCACTCTATCAAATACACTTCCGCCTTTTCTTCTCAATAATCTTGTAGTAAGCAGCATGTCTGTATCAACAGAATAACCAACCAACATAAGGAAAGCAGCTATGCCACCAGTACTTAGTTTCATGCCCATCAGATTAACTATTGCCAAAGTAACTATGATATCAGATAAAGCAGCAAGAACAACTGCTAAGCTAGGGACAAATGTTCTGAAATAAACAAATACAACAATACTCATCAAAATAAATGCAATTATCAAAGCAGTGATTGTTTCTTTAAAGAAACTAGCCCCTAATGAACTCCCCATAATCTCAACACTATAATCTTTTTCCAGCAACTCAGCACCTATACCTGATTCAATTGTATCCATAAAAGAATCCACTTCTTGTTTATTTGTGCCTTCAATATCCGCTGCTATTACAACGCCAGTTTGCTTACCACTGGTCTTTATAGACCTGACTGAAAGATCATTATCCGGAAATTTTGATTCTAACAAGCTTTCTAAAGATAAGATATCTATCTCAATATTTTTTGTTATAGTTAACGTAACACCACCTTTCAAAGAAACATCTTTGTGTATAAAACTGCCAGTTTGAGATACTTGGATCCCTATTACTAAAATAGCAAATACAAACAGCAATAATGGGATTATCATCAATTTCTTATACTGTTTATCATAAAAATCTATAATCCTTTTTTTAAGTGGTTCTTTAGGCTCACTATATTTAGCTTTCTCTTCATCCTTTGGAGCTTCACTCATTTCTTTTTTCTCTTCAACTTTTTCAGCATGTTCTTCTTCTTTCTCTTCAACTTCTTCTTTTGGTTCTTCAACACCACTTCCTTTAACTTCTTCATTAACAGGATTATTAGCCTCAGCCACAATTATCTCATCATCCTTGATAGGCTCTGAATTCTCTTCATACACATCTAGTTTATCTTTATGCCCTTCTTTGTCTATTAAATCTATCTCAGGCTGATTAGAATTATCTTTTTGAATAGTCTCTTCTGGCTTATCACCAGGATTCTCTATATTTTGTTTTTCTTCTTCCAAATTATACACCTAAACTCTCTTTTATTGAGAAACTATGACCCTTTAAAAAAACTTCGTTTCTGTAGTGATTATATTGACTTTTAAGCATATATGTTCCAGAAAATAATATCTCTATATTATATATACCCCTTATCAGAAAGGGGTCATTTCCTAAATTCCCCTCTGAATTAAGCTCATTACCATTTAACTCAAGAAAACCTACTCTTTTTCACTTAGCAAAGGCTGTACTTTTTGTATAAAACTCTTAGCAAATAAGATAGAAGATTTAGCATCATCTTCCATGATCTGAACTGCCTTATAAACTGAGTTGTTTCTCAATTGCCTAAAATGGTCAAATTTATGGATTTCTTCATCACTGAAATTATCATTATAAAATTTTTTGATAAAACTGATAGTCGCTTCATGAGAATAAGGTTTGAATCCACGAATAGACATAAGAGACTGTGCAGCTTCTCTGGCTGCTTCATAAGAATCCTGCAAAACAAATTTTGCAGTTTTTTGATTTATATCTTTTAGTTTAATATATCCCATCCTTTCCTTAGATTGTTCAAAAAGGGCATTTGCTTCCTCATAATCAGGAGATTTTATCTTAACCTTCCCAACTTTCAAGTAGTTTTCAAATTGGCTTATCATTATATCACCTTAAGATAGCCATATAAAACAACCCCATTGGCTATAGCATTTTTAAATTCATTTGAACTCTTTTCAAGGGATGGTAAAATATGCAGGTTTATTTTTCTGTTTAATTCTTTCTCACAAACCCCTAGGAAATCACCGATATCTTCATTTCCCTTACGATTAGTTATTATTAATATATCTATATCACTTTCTTCTATATCCTCCCCCTTAGCAAATGAACCAAATAGCACTATTGTTTCTGCTTGAAACGTTTCTTTAAGGTTGTCTATAATAAGGTACCTTTCAAGCCTATAAAGATTAAAGATTTTCTTGTAAAACCCATAAGCATCTGATCCAGTATCTGCTTTTATATTGGTTGTTAGGTCTGTTTTGTTTAAGCTAACAATCTTAAATTTATTTAAGTCCTTGATAGCGCTAATAACTGCCGTAGTGGATTGTTTTGTTTCTTTGGCAAGTTTTCTTATATGGAATGTTTTATTAGGATAATTAAAAATAAGTTCAGCTACCTTAAAAGATGATTCTCTAAAAAATAATATCTTACTTCTGTCTTTTTTTTGTGACATCTGTATTATAAAAATAACAACTGTTATTTAAATGTTTTGGTTCTCAGACCAACTTAATTATTCAGATACTTCTTATCAGAAAGGGGCAATTCCCCAAATTCACAATTCTCACAAGTCCAATCTAGATAGACCCACTCACCTATCTTATACCGTTTCAAAGCATCATTCAATTTAACCCTTAAAAAAACATGATTAGGCACAAAAACCAGTTCATAATTCAGACCAATAGCACCAAGCAAACTAGCCAGTGCAGTAGTGCCGTCATCACAATCCCCTGCTCTAGTATATAATGTTGACAATGGATCTGAAGCATACTCAAATCTCAATGGGTCACTAACATATTCAATATTGTCTCTAATGAAATAATATATTGCTTTAGCCTGGCACACCTGGCTCCCATCACAAGCCATTGTAGCTATCTTATTTGCTGTCTGCTTGATCAAAGGATCACTAGGTTTAATAACCCCGTAAAAATCATTTTTATTATTTATCTCTATACTCTTGTTATATATCCCTAAATCTGTAGGCAAAACCTCTTCAACCAAAGGGATATAACTAGGTTCAGGATCAAGTTTAATACTCTCTTTTGGAAAATACCACATCACTATTATTAATAAAAGAAATATCATCATAATATATCTAATAGGCCCTTTATACCAAGGGTCTTTTTCTAAATCCTCCATTGTCACTTCATCAATGTTTATCATTAATACTAATTAGTCGTTATTGTTTAAAATAGTTTTTATTTATATGGTAATATAACACAGTTAAGTTCAATTTTTAGGCTTCGAAAGATATTTATAGTAATGATAATATTCAATATGATAATTAGAGGAAAAAACAAAGAAAAATGGCAAAAGTAAATAAAAGATCAAAAAAAGAATATGTGACCATCCCAAAAAAAGCAATGTCGGGAATTGCACCTGCCATTGCAATAGCTGCGATATTAATTTCTAAACATCAACCAGGACCTTTACTATTATTTTTTGTTGGAATTGCTGCTGGAATAATCATAGGTAAGGGATTTTTTGAAGAATGAAAAACCAAAAATTATTTTGCGTCTTTGGAATATTACAGATAATAACATTAGGATTAATCCTCTTCTTTATTTTACAAACAACAAGTATTGGAAAGGATACTTCAATTGTCTTAAGTATTTTATTTCCAGTTCTTACTTTAATAATTGAATATATGATTTACTCCAAAAAATAATTATAGTCTTTCTCTGCCATTAGTTCACTTCATGAACTGTAGTGCTCGACCACGTTGCACTCTCGACCAACTTAACTTTGTTAAAAATTAATTTATAGATTATTCCTTAGCAAGAAAAGCCCACCAAGGTTTTTTTGACGAAATAACTTCGCCAGTTTCTGCATTTATTCTTGCTTGAACTTTCATTTTTACTGGAAACATAAATAAGAATTTTCCTTTTTTGCTTCCAGTTATAGAATAAACTACATTTTCAGATTCTTCTTTTAATTCTGTAGTTTCAATAGATGTTGTCCCTAAAATCTCAGAAATTTCCTCAGGCATAACTTTTATTTCTTTAGTAGAACCAGAAGATGTCTGCATTTCAAGTTTTGAATTTGTAACAGATACTTTTTCAGATGTGACTACTTCAACATTTCCACTTTGTATAGATGTACTACTTGTCCCTGTTTTTGATATAGATACTGTTGAAGTTGTAATGGCTTCTTCCTGTGTTGATGTTCCACTAGTATCTTGTGTTGAAGTACTCCTAACTGAATTTCTTTGAATCTCTGTTGTGATTGTTGTTTGTTGTTCAGTTGGGCAAGATATACTATCCTCATCACATACACAACTTTCAGGGCAGGTTGACGTTGAACCCCTCTGGTCAGGAGTACTTTCACCACCTAGAACACATGTCCCTCTTGTTCCTACAATACCTTCAGGGATATATTGTGATAAACCAGAACAGCATTGAATATCATTTCCAGGAACTACAGCACCTAAACTTTCTCTTTCACCAACACAATTTGCAGTGCATCTACCTACAACTGCCTGCGGGGCTCCAGTAACCAATTCTGAAACAAAACCAGCACAACAAGACGTTGGACCTTTTGTTTCATCATTATAAATATAGTCTCCATCTTCAGAACATAATTGTCCAAGTACACTTGTAGAAATTGTCTGCGATTGTCCTCTTGTTTCAGCTCCAACTAAAACAACACAAATTAAACTCAACAACATTAAGCTTGTTAATATCTTCTTTATCATATTCATTCATCTCTTCTTAGGAATATTGGCATATTTAAATACGTTCTTATAGCTTCAATTGGGATTGAAGTTTAATAACTTAACTAATTTTCAAAATCAATCTAGATCTCAGGGTCAGAAAAAATAATATAACCCAATTCATCCCAATCTCATCAAAACAACACCATACTTAGAATTCTAATCCCTTAATTTTTTTGTTTAATAACCTTTATAAATATTAGTATATTACAATCAATGGGGGTAATATGCAGGATATAACAACGCATTTTTTAGATATGGTTGAATCTCCAAAAGATATCAAAGTTCTAAATAGTCAGCAGCTTAAGCTTTTAGCAGGCGAAATAAGGCATAAAATCATAACAACTACTGCAAATACTGGCGGTCATCTAGCACCTAGCTTAGGTGTAGTTGAATTAAGCATTGCATTGCATTATACATTCAATTGCCCTGATGATAAGATAGTCTGGGATGTTGGCCACCAAAGCTACCCTCATAAATTATTGACAGGAAGAGCAAAACGATTTAACACATTAAGGCAATATAAGGGCATAAGCGGTTTTCCCAAGATAAAAGAAAGCAAATTCGATGCATTCGGAACAGGCCATAGCTCAACAGCAATATCAGCAGCACTAGGCATAGCAAAAGCAAGAGACTTAAAAAAAAGCAGCCATAAGGTTATAGCAGTTGTTGGAGATGGAGCATTGACTGGTGGAATGGCATTCGAAGGTCTAAACCAAGCAGGCCACTTAAAATCTAATCTTATCGTAGTTCTAAATGATAACAAGATGTCAATAAGCCCAAACGTAGGAGCCCTATCTTCCTATTTAGGTAAGATGATAACTCATCCTAAATACAAACAGACAAGAAAAAAGATAGAACTATTCCTAAAGAAATTGAGCAAGAAAGCAGCAGAAAAGGCATCTTCATTAGAAGATTCAATAAGGGCAATGTCAGGTCCGGGATTACTATTCAAGGAGATGGGCTTCAAATATTTTGGACCTGTTAATGGACATGACTTAGATTCGTTAATCAGGCTCTTCCATAATATAAAAGACATAAAAGGCCCGATTTTAGTTCACTTAATCACCAAAAAAGGAAAAGGATATGCTTATGCTGAAGAAGAAGTTGTAAAATTCCATGGCATCAGCAAGTTTAATATAGACAATGGAAAAAAAATAACATCCCCATCTAATATAACATATACCCATGCATTCTCTAAAGCATTGTTAAAATTAGCAAAAGAAGACCCCAAGATATTAGCAATAACTGCAGCAATGGCACCAGGAACAGGCCTAGAGAAATTTAAGGAAAATTTCCCAGATCGGTTTTTTGATGTAGGCATTGCAGAACAACACGCAGTAACATTTGCAGGGGGCTTAGCATCCAATGGATTTAAGCCAGTAGTTGCAATCTACTCAACATTCTTACAAAGAGCCTATGATCAGATAGTCCATGACATATGCCTGCAAAACCTCCCTGTTGTTTTTGCTGTAGATAGGGCAGGGCTTGTAGGAGAAGACGGACCGACACACCATGGCATTTTAGACCTAAGTTTCCTAAGGACAATACCCAATATCACGATAATGGCTCCAAAAGACGAAAATGAACTAGGACATATGCTAAAGACAGCTATAGATATGAACTCCCCAGTTGCAATACGTTATCCAAGAGGATCTGGCATTGGCATAGAGATACAAAACCATTACAAAAACATAGAAACAACAGCAGAAATACTAAAACAAGGCAAAGACGTTTTAATAATTGCAGCAGGCCCTCTTGTTTATGAAGCATTAGCAGCAGCAGACGAACTAGAGAAAAAGAACATATCAGTTTGTGTTTTAAATCCCAGATTCATAAAACCTCTCGACGAAAAAACAATTCTAAACCTAGCAAGAAAAACAAAAAAGATAATCACGATAGAAGAAAACACCCTTGAAGGGGGCTTTGGCTCAGCAGTTCTTGAATTACTTGAAAAAAATAATATAAGATCAAACATTAAAAGGATGGGCATTCCTGATAGTTTTATAGAACATGGAGCTACAAGCATCCTGAAAGAACAAGTAGGCCTGACAAAAAAACATATTATCCAGGCAATTAAAGGTATGTAAATATGGATATAGAAAAACAACCATTTTCTGATTCTCATTTGGGACGCAGAAAAACAAAACAGATTAACATAGGAAATGTTTCAGTAGGGGGAAACTCCCCTATAAGCATCCAAAGCATGTGCAACACATTAACAAAAGATGCAAAAGCGACAATAGAACAGATACACAGATTAGAACAAGCAGGCTGCGAAATAATCAGAGTTTCCGTACCAGACATAGAATCAGCAAACACCTTAAAAGAGATAAAAGAAAATATATCAATACCTTTAGTTGCAGACATCCATTTTGATTACAGACTAGCATTAGAATCTGCAAAATACGTAGATAAACTAAGAATCAATCCAGGCAATATTGGCGACGAAGAAAAGATAAAATTAGTGATAAAGGCAGCAAAAGACAGAAACCTACCTATAAGAATAGGCGTTAACATGGGTTCTTTAGAAAAAGACATAGAATCAAAATATGGCCTGACAGCACAAGCACTAGTTGAATCAGCAAAAAAACACATAGAAATCCTAGAAAGCCAGAATTTCTACAACACAATCGTATCATTAAAAGCATCAGACGTCCCAAGAACAATTGAAGCATATCGTTTATTCTCAAAATTAAATGATTACCCATTACATATTGGTATATCAGAAGCAGGTACTGGCTTTACTGGTGGTATTAAATCAGCAGTAGGCATAGGAACTCTACTAGAACAAGGCATAGGCGACACTATCAGAGTTTCATTAAGCGCAGATCCAGTAGAAGAAGTAAAAGTTGGAAAAGAGATTTTAAAATCACTAAAACTTAGAAAATTTGGTGTAGAGGTCACATCATGTCCGACATGCGCAAGAGCTAATCTGGATATTCCAAAAATAGCCTCAGAAATAGAAGAAAAAACTTCAAACATAAAAAAACCAATAAGCATAGCAGTTATGGGGTGTGCTGTCAACGGTCCAGGTGAAGCAAAAGAAGTTAATCTAGGAATAGTCGGTGGAAAAGAAGATTGTTTATTATATAAAGATGGAAACATCATCGAAAGATTACATTTTCCTAAAGGAAATGCTAATCTGGAAGAAAGACAAAAGTCTTTCGACAAAATAAAACAAGAACAAATAATAGAAAAGATTCTAGGGGAGATAAAAAAATGTACATAGGACCAAGAAACTTATCAATATTAGGATCAACAGGATCTATTGGAACTCAAACACTAGATATAGTCAGAAAATTCCCCGAAGATTTCAAGATATCTGCATTAAGCTGCAATTCAAATATAGAACTTCTAAAAAAACAGATAGACGAATTCAAACCAAAGATAGTTGCAGTTTTTGACGAAGAAAAAGCAGACGAGCTAAAAGCAGATATCCCCATCTATAAGGGCATGGATGGTCTGCTAAAAGTAGCTTCACTAGGTGAAATCCACACAGTCATAAACTCATTAGTGGGTTCTATCGGAGTTAAACCAACATTAAAAGCGATTGAGAACCTAAAAAATGTAGCATTAGCAAACAAAGAAACATTAGTTACAGCAGGAGAATTAGTAAAGAAAAAAGTAGATTTCCATAAGGTGCAATTACTGCCTATCGATTCAGAACATTCTGCAATCCTTCAATGTCTACAAGGCTCAAAAATTGAAGATGTAAATAAAATCACACTTACTTGTTCAGGTGGAGCATTCAAAAACAAGACAAGAGAAGAATTACAGGAAGTAAAAGCAAAAGACGCACTACAACATCCAACATGGAATATGGGTTCTAAGATCACGATAGACTCAGCAACATTGATGAACAAAGGATTTGAGGTTATAGAAGCACACTGGCTCTACAATATCCCTTATCCCAAAATAGATGTAGTAATTCACCCTCAAAGTATAATCCACTCTTTTGTTGAATTCAAAGATCATTCCACTATAGCTCAATTAGGAATTCCAGATATGAGAATACCTATTCAATATGCATTACATTACCCTAAAAGGATGCCAAACGAAAGTCTCCCTAAACTAAATCTTACTGAAAACAAAGAACTAACATTTAAAGAACCTGACTTAAACAAATTCCCATGTTTAGCAATGGCTTACGATGCAGGGATCAAAGGCGGCACATTGCCTGCAGTAATGAACGCAGCTAACGAAATAGCTGTCAAGTATTTCTTACAAGACAAGATAAAGTTTTTAGACATCCCAAGAATAATAATGAATGCAATGGAACAACACAAAATAACAAAGAATCCAGACTTAGATGAAATATTAGACCTAGATAAGAAAGTAAAACAAGATACTGAAAAAGCAATTCAAGATAAGAAAAACCAATAAAGAAAATTCAACAACAATGACGAAAACTGCCTGAAGAGGAAATTTCCATACAAAGTGTGGAAATTTCCTTTTGGCATAGGGCATTTACAAAGTAAATGAATGTGTTTGAGTCCATAGTTGTTGTTGAATTTTCTTAAAACATCAATTTAATATATCCAAAATTAAAAATGAACAACGTAATAATCACAGCAGCTGGAAAAGGAAAACGCATGGACAGCAAGATAAATAAAATTCTTCTATCAATAAACCAACAGCCGATTATCTATCATTCTATAAAACCATTTGAAGAATCAGAATTAATCAATAGTATAACTTTAGTTGCCAATAAAGACGATATAGAAAACCTAAAAGACCTAATAAAACAAAACAACATAAAAAAAGTAAAACAAGTAGTTGAAGGTGGACAAGAAAGGCAAGATTCAGTCTACAATGGAATAAAATCTCTAAACCAACCTAAAGAAGATGATATAATATTGATACACAATGGAGCAAATCCATTTATCTCAAAAGAATTGATAAAAAACATAATAGAAGGAACCGAACAAAATGGAGCATGTGCAGCAGCATTCAAAGCAAAAGACACAATAAAAGAAGCAGACGAAAATAACATTGTAATAAAAACATTAGAAAGAAAAAAACTATGGCAGATGCAAACCCCCCAAGCAGCAAAATACAAACTATTGGCAAAAGCATTCATCAAAGCATACAATGATGATTACTATGGAACAGATGATGTTGAATTGATAGAACGATTAGGGGAAAAAGTAAAATTAATTGAATGCAGCAGAGAAAATTTCAAGATCACAACACCCTTGGACCTAAAAAACGCAAATCTGATCATGAATGCAGACAGAGTAGGAATTGGCTTAGACTCACACAGATTTACAGATAAAGAAAAACCACTTATTCTTGGAGCAACAAAAATACCAGATGAAAGCGGACTTGAAGCAAATTCTGATGGCGACGTTATATTACACAGCCTTTTCAATGCATTATCACAAGCAATAGGTGGAAAAAGCCTCAGCTTCTATGCAGACCCAATATATGAAAAAGGAATAAAAGATTCATCTATTTACCTAAAAGTTGCTTTAGACATGGTAAAAGAAAAAGGATTCAAGATAAACAACATTGGAATTATGGTAGAAGGGAAAAGACCCAGATTATCAAAACACGAAGAGCTGATAAAAGAAAACATCGCACAATTATGCAACTTAGAACATTCTCAAATTGGTTTAACAGCAACATCTGGAGAAGAATTGACTTCATGGGGCAGAGGAGAAGGCCTCCAAGCATTCACAATTGTAAGTTTAAAAAAAGTGAACAACAATAAGGAAGAAAACAATAAAGAAGATGATCAAAACTAAAGCATACGCAAAAATAAATCTAACCCTTGATATACTAGATAAAAGACCAGACAATTACCATAATATTAATTCAATCATGCAACAGATCAACTTCTATGATGAACTCACATTCGAGAAATCAGATAAGATTGAACTAAACACTAAATTTGAAGATGACATCATTCTAAAGACAATAAACAAAGTAAAACAACTATTCAATATAGAACAAGGGACAAAAGTCACTATCAAAAAGAATATTCCAGTAGCAGCAGGTCTTGCAGGGGGTTCAGCAGATGCAGCAGCAACTTTGATAGCATTAAACGAACTATGGGACCTTAAACTAAACCAAAAAGGCATGATAAAAATAGGCTCAGAACTTGGTGCAGACATACCTTTCTGCATAGTTGGAAAATCATGCTTTGTATCTGGAAAAGGAGAAATCCTAAAAGAGATAACCCTTCCAGAATTAAACATGTTGATGGTAAATCCTGGATATGAAATCTCAACAAAACAGGCATACGAAGATCTGGATCAGTTAAATTATGAAAAAAAATCTTCAAGTCTAGCTATAAAGAATAAAGAAAATATAAACATAGAACAACTAACTCAAGAAATACACAACGATTTCCTAAATATACAAAAACCAGACGTAAAACAACTAATCAAAGAATTAAAGGACAATCAAGCACTAAGCGCTTCAATTACGGGTAAGGGTCCGACAGTTTTTGGAATCTTTGATACAGAAGAAAAAGCAAAACAAGCATATAAAAACCTAAAGTCTAAACATAACTTTGCTTGTTTATGCAGGACTATAAATTAGTTTACAGTTAAGATGGAAGTAATAAGGGCAAAAGAAGCAGGATTCTGTTTTGGGGTAAAACAGGCTATAGATAGGATAAGCACACTTCATGGTAAAGGCGATATCTTTGTATTGGGTAAACTTATTCATAATCCTCAGGTAATAGATGAGCTTAAGGGCAGGGGCATAAAGTTCGTAGATAATCTAGATGAGGTAGATCATGGGACTTTAGTGATCTCTGCACATGGCATCCCTGATCACATTATCCATGAAGCAAAGAAAAAAGGTCTGGATGTTATAGACACTACATGTTCTCTTGTAAAAAATGTCCATAATATAACAAAAGAACTTGAAAAAAAAGGATACAAGATAATAATATTTGGTGACAAGAACCATACAGAAGTCAAAGGGATAACAGGTAACCTTGATGATCCAATTGTAATAAGTGGTGTAGACGATCTTGACAATATTAGTCCTGGAAAATATGCTTTAGTTTCCCAAACAACTCAGGAAGTGATTAGATTTAATGAAATTGGGGATAAATTAAAGAAAAATATAACAGACTTGATTATAAAAGATACTATCTGTTCCGCAACCAAATTAAGGCAGGAAAGTGCAAAACAGGTAGCAATGCAGTCTGACCTTATGATTGTTGTAGGCGGTCTCAACAGCGCAAACACCAGGCGCTTGAAAGAGATTTGCAGCAAGATAGTCCATACTGTACATATAGAAAGCACTTCTGATATAGATCGTAGCTTGTTCTATGGCAAGAATATAATCGGTGTTACAGCAGGAGCCTCAACACCAGAAAATGTGATAAAAGAAGTTATAGGTCTGATAACTAATAGATAATTAAATAAATTAATAAAAAAGAAAAAAGTTTTGGCAACATCATTGCCAATACATGTTTATTCTATAAACATGCCTGCTCTCTTTGGATCATATTTCCATTCTGAAGGCAATTTACCAGATTTCTTATAATATTTGATTAACCTTCTAATCTTCGATTCAGTTAATGTTAATCCCCTATGGGCTGTTTCGTCTTTTTTATTCACTTCTATATGTTTGTTTACTGCGATGCTTTTTGTGATTAGAGCCAACAGATCTTCAGGTATCTCTGACAATAACGCTTTCTCTTTCAGGATTTGTGTTATTGATTTCTTTGTAACTAAGCTTGAATCAGGTATCCCATATGTATCCCTTAATATCATACCAATCTTAGATGGTTTATTGCTTTCTTTTGCTAATTTTACGATTAACATCTCTATTTCTTTCTCTTTATAGGTCATCCATGAATGTACACTTGGTTGTGCAGGTTTATTTGAACCAGCATTACCTCTCTTCCTTGAATGCATTTTTGCCATAGTTTTTCACCTTTATGTTTATTTACTTGGAAACAAATGAGAATTCATCTTGTCTCCAGCATAACCGAGCAATGGTTTCCCAAAACCAGATTATCTCTTGATACTCTTAGAAATATTCATCCATTTAAAAACCTTGTGGATTTGATAAAGCAAGTCAACAATGGTTTAGAAATAACCTATTTCTAAAAACTTTCTCTCTACATTCAAAGCAGCATACCTAAGTTTCCACTTATCAAAAACTCAAAGCCTTCTTAGGACACACATCAACACATCGAGAGCACTTTATACAATCGGGTTTATGTGATATTTCATTAACAGTAAGCCCCATAGGACATACTTTATTGCATAAATTACAATTAACACATTTATTCTTATCAAACTTAAGCTGGTATCTCTTCCCCCCAAACCACCTTTGCAAAGTCCCCATAGGACAAAAACTGCACCAGGTTCTTGGATTTATCAATATACCAAATAATATAGCAATTAATGTAGTTACAATACACATCACAACTAAGACCATACCTACTTTGTCAACTAAACCTTTAGTGCCAATAATCCTATAAACAAAAAAGACCATAAATAGGATAAAAACCACAGTTCGTAAAGTCATGCTCTTAAACGTATTAGGAATCTTTTTTTTCAAACTGATTTTCCCTAGCCAAAAATCATTAAAACTCCCCCTAGGGCATAAATTGCCGCAAAACCACCTCCCTCTAAAAGGGCTGATCAGCATCAAAGCAGCAAACACTAATAATAGAAAATAACCTAATTTAGGATACCACAATCCACCAATAGATACAATCACTACCAATATTCCTAGATAAGGGGTTATCTTTAACATACCCTACTCAAATCACAAATCCTTTTTAAATATTATCTTTAATGTTTTAAAATCATACTACTTAGAATAAAATTAATAGCCCCACGCAGATTCGAACTGCGGTCCCCAGACCCAAAATCTAGGATGATTGGCCACTACACTATGGGGCTATACTCCGAAAGAAATAATTTACAATTTATAAAACTATCTATAGAAAAATATTTATACTAGCATTCCAATATCACTATCAGAATGAGAAAAATCCTAATTTTTGTTGTTCTGACTTTATTTCTATTAGGTTGCTCAAAACAAGATATAGAGCCCGAAACTAAATTAGCAGGCAATGTAGTTATAGACACAAAAGGACCTACAACTTGCGAAGATTCTGACAATGGAATTAAAGAAGGGACAGCAGGAAAAATAACAGGAGAAACTGATGGGGAAGATTATTTGTTATACGACAAATGCATAGGGGACACAAATATATTGGTAGAATACCACTGTGAAAACAACAACCCAGTTAACCAAAACATTAGATGCACAACAAAGAAAGGTTGCTTAGCAGGCGCATGTAGGTAATCATCTGTACTTTTTTAAGAACTCTTCTTCCATAAAGTGCATCTTAGAGACAACTATTAAACACTGTGGAAATTTCTTAAGCTTTTTCTTCAACAAATCACTGACTTTTCCAGCTTTAATATCAGGTTCTTCACTGCCAATGCCCCCACAACCAACACAAAGTTGAGCTTTAGATACCCCCATCCTGACTAAATATTCCAAAGCTTCATTAACTGTCATATACTTATCATTTGAAGGATCAAGATCAAGAAGCACTAATGTATGTAAATTATTCTTTAAATTATTCTTAATCACATCATAAGGTGATTTTACATTTTTATTATCAAAAGGTATTGTAGTAGTTCTTCCAAACTTATACAGATCAAGTCCAGTAACACCTATAGCGATAAGTATAGAAACATTCTGCACTACCTCAGTCTTTATCCCTAATTCATCAGCCCTTACCTTTAGATCAATATGGGTTGTAGCTGAAAAAGGATCACCAACAACCAAAAACACAATGTTTTTCTTCTTAGCATTCTTCAATATAGTCTCAGAAGCCTTATTCTCAACCATATCCCTATCAGCGGAAATTATCTTCTTGCCATAGAACTTCTCAAGGTCTTCCTTACCCGAACGAACTAACTTAGAAGTATACTCTTCAAGATATATCTCATCAGCTTTTTTGATAATCTCAAGACCCCTAACGCTGATGTCTTTCTCATCTCTAAGCCCTAAGCCAATAAAGTATAGTGTCATATCAATATAAAGAAGCCATATCTTTAAAAATTATTTGTTTTTATAAAAGAATTCAATCAAAAAAAATAAAAAAAACCTTCCAAAATCATTGGGGGTGGTTAAGGAAGGCATAAGAATAGGATTCACCTGAAGCCTTTGTTCTTTTTAAAAAAAGAAAAAAATTGCCTTCATCAAAAAACATTGGGGGTGGTTTAAAATGAAGGCAAAAGAACTTTCTCACCACAAAGACTAAAGGGGTGAATATTATACCAGTTCAATGCCTAGCTCTTCTGAGATCTGTTGGGCTTGTTCTGATGGTTGTGAATAGTCAACCTTCCCTAATATCCAGGGAGACTTTACACCAGTAACAATGGTCATTATTGTAACCTTACCTTTCATCTCTTCATCGACTCTAGCTCCCCAGATAACATTTGCATCTGGATCTAGTGTTTCTGTAACTAATTCGCCGATTTTTGAAATCTCATCCAAGGTCATATCTGGTCCGCCACTTATATGGATCAAAGCACCAGTAGCTCCTTTATAGCTAATATCCAACAATGGATTGCTTAAAGCACCTCTAACTGCTTCATCTACTCTGTTGTTTGTGTCAGAAGCACCTACTCCGATAGCAGCTACTCCTCCATTTGTCATGATTGTCTTAACATCTGCATAATCCAGATTAACCAATGAAGGTACAGCTATTGTTTCAACAATCCCTTTGATCATTGTTGCAATCAATTCATTAGCTACTGCAAATGCTTGTTGTATTGGCAGATTACCTGCAATACTTACTAATCTGTTATTATCAATAACAATTACTGTATCAGAAACTTGTCTTAATTGTTGTAATCCAAATTCTGCTTTATCAACTCTAGCTCTTTCAATCTTAAATGGCATAGTAACAGTCCCTATCACTATAGCACCAGCATCTTTAGCAACCTGTGCTACTATTGGAGCACCGCCAGTACCTGTTCCACCGCCCATTCCAGCGCATACAAATACCATATCAGAAGCCTTAAGGGTTTCTTTTATCTCCTGAAGACTCTCTTGTGCAGATTCAGCTCCTTTTTCAGGATATCCTCCACACCCTAATCCTCTTGTAACCCCTCTTCCCAGCAAAATTTTTCTATCAGCATTAATTATATCTAAATGTTGTTTATCAGTATTAGCCCCGATTATCTCAGCACCTTTAACCCCTTTATTATATAGCCAGCCAATCATATTATTGCCTGCTCCCCCTACTCCAAACACCTTTATATTTGCTTGTCCTACCTCTACTCCGAATTCAGTTGTGTCCATATTCATTTTATATCCCCCTTGTGGTTTTCCTATTATTATATACCTTAATATAGATATTTGAGTACCGATATATTTATATTAAAGTACTTTCATAATCATTCCTAGAAAAAACTTAATTGTTCACGCCAATGGACAGTTAACTAACAGTTTTTCAAATACCAAGAAATTTGCTTTCGCCAAAAAGCTGATTTAAACAACATTTGAGTTTTCGCCAAAAAACTCATTAATTCTTAAATTTTTATCTTTATATGGGTATAGCTTATATTTAAACATTTCTCGAAACTTTCTAGTAGTGAAATTAGTATATTAGTATAATAATAACTTTTATCGTCTAAAAGTGGAAATTTGAGGTAATCATTAGCATAACACTCTAAATTTAGAATTAATACAATTATCTCTACTTCTTCAAATTCTTAGAAACTCGCTTTAAAGCACCCTTAGCGTCGTCTATAGCTTCTTTTAACGCAACACTGGCATACCCTCTTGCACTATAGCCTTGTCCTTTACCACCCCATCTATCCAGATAGACAGTATGCTCCAATTCTCTCCTTGGAGGCATTTCTGGTTTTTCATCTGCATAACCTATAGTTAATATCGCTTGAACAGTAACATCTTCAGGCATATTCAATATACTCTTTACCTTATCTTCATCAAAAGCCCCTACCCAGCAGCTTCCTAGACCAGCATCACAAGCAGCTAACATCATATTCTCGACAGCAGCAGCACAACTTTGGATTGTATACAAACTCTCCCCTCTAACTCCATAAAATTTGGAAGCTTTTTCAGGTTCACCAACAATTACAATATAAATTGGCGCTTCTCCCATCCATTCTTGGTCAAATGATGCTTCAGCTAATTTATCCCTTGTATCTTGTTTCCGGGCTACAATAAATTTCCAATTTTGTATATTGCCTGCACTAGGTGCAAACTTACCACAATCAACTATCTGCACTACTTTTTCCCATTCTACTGGATGATCTTTGTATTTTCTGACAGATCTTCTCCTCTTTATACACTCTTGTACATCCATAATAACCTTTTTATAAGAGTACTTATATTTAATATTTACTATGAAATATGTAGACTTGGTTGAAATATATAGGCAGCTTGAAGAGACAACTAAGAGATTAAATAAGATATATATCATATCAGAATTTCTAAAAAAAACACCTAATGAAGACATTGGGCATATAGTTTTACTATTACAAGGCAAACTTTTTCCTAATTGGGATCCCAGGAAGATAGGTGTAGCATCAAGATTAGTTCTAAAAGCAATAAATATATCTACAGGTATTACATCAAAGAAAATAGAAGATGAGTGGCGCAAGACAGGCGACTTAGGCCTGGTTGCAGAAAACCTGACTAAAAAGAAAAAACAATCAACATTATTCTCACATGATCTATCAGTTAGGAAAGTATTCAATAATCTAAGAAAACTCTCAGAACTTGAAGGTCATGGAACAGTAGAAAAAAAGATGCAATTAATTGCAGAACTCTTAACTTCAGCTAATCCACTAGAAGCAAAATACATAGTAAGATCAATTCTCGAAGATTTAAGAGTTGGAGTTGGAGAGGGATCTTTAAGAGACTCCATTGTATGGGCATTCTTTGGACATGAAATAGGATTAAAATACTTATCAGATAACAAGATAGACATAGAAAGCAGAGAAGAATACAACAAATATGTAAACATAGTCCAGCGTTCTTTTGACTTGACAAACGATTTCTCCTCAGTTGCAGAAGCAGCTAAACAAGGATTAAAACATCTGGAAGATATGGAAATAGCTATGTTTAGGCCATTAAAAGTTATGCTGGCTCTAAAAGTTAAAGATGTAAAAGAAGGATTTGAACGATGTGGCGAAAAAGTAGATATAGAATACAAGCTGGATGGATTTAGGATTCAAGCCCATAAAAAAGCAAATAAGGTAAAATTATTCACACGCAGATTAGAGGAAGTAACTGATCAATTTCCTGAAGTTGTAGACTATGTAAAAAACCATGTAAAAGCAGAAAGCTGCATACTTGATTCAGAAGCAGCTGGATTTGACCCAAAAACAGGAAAATATCTCCCTTTTCAGAACATCTCTCAGAGGATAAAAAGAAAATATGATATTGAAGAGATGTCAAAGAAGTTTCCAGTAGAACTAAATGTATTTGATATTCTTTATTATGATGGAAAAGCCCTTATCAAAGAAGATTTCATAAAAAGGCGTGAGATTATAGAGAAAATAATTCAGCAAAAACAAAAAAAGATTGTTGTAGTTAAAAATTTAATAACTTCAGATGAAAAAGAAGTAGAGAAATTCTATAAAGCAAGTCTGGATGCAGGCAATGAAGGAATCATGTTTAAGAAATTAGATTCGCCATATAAACCAGGAGCACGTGTTGGACATATGAATAAGATGAAACCAACAATGGAAACACTTGATTTGGTGATAGTTGGAGCAGAATGGGGAACAGGTAAAAGAGCCAACTGGCTAAGTTCATTCACCCTGGCATGCATAGATGAAGATGGAAACTTTTTAGAGATTGGAAAGATGGGGACGGGAATAAAGGAAAAAGAAGAAGAAGGCATAAGCTTTAATCAACTGACAGAAGAACTAAAACCCCTGATAAAGTCTGAAAAAGGAAGAGAAGTAACAATCAAGCCAAAAATAGTGATAGAAGTTAGCTACGAAGAGATCCAAAAATCACCAACATATTCAAGTGGCTATGCCTTAAGATTCCCAAGACTTAAGAATCTAAGAACAGACCGTGATCCATCAGGAGCATCAACCATTGCTCTGGTTGAAGACTTCTATTATGGTCAAAAATCATAAGGGCAGTTTTAATACAATATAATGCACATTACTAGTTTAGAAAAGAACAAAATCTTTTCTAAAAAAGAAATAACAAGCTTTTTAAAGGGATATACACTTCTTAAATTAAAATGAGTAAAAGCAAACACTGGAAAGCATACAACACAAAAAACAAAGATAAGTATGAAGTAAAAGAAATATCTTGCGTTAGCAATAAATTTCACCATACTAAAAAAATCAAGATAAAGAAGAAATAGATCTTTCTATAATATAATTATTTCATTACTTTTTATCTTTCTAGAATTATATTTATTAATTTTATTAGAAATCCTTCAAAGAAATCTGACCTTTCCTTTTATTCTCTTTAACTTCAATCTTAGAATAATCTTCACCCACTTGTGCCTTAACATTTAAAGCAACATTTCTTCCAAGTATCTGCACCAGCTTCATAAAATCAGCTGACTTTACATCACCTATGCTTTTGATCTTATTAGCATAAAGACGACGGGCACGAACCCTCCCAATCTTATCCAACTTTAGCAAAGGTATCAATTCTTCCTTAACCCCTTTCTTGACCCTAAACCTTAATTTAATAAGATCTTTCAAAAGAGATTGAAATTTCATTATCCTACAAAGCTCTTCACAGGTATACAATAACCAATCAGCATTATTCAGTTTTACATTTATCTCTCCTGGACGGACATCATAATTCAAGAGCAGATACTCTTCATCCTTTTCATTTATCCATTCTAAAAAAAACAAAGCAGTCTTTATCGAATTAATAAATTCCTTATATTCTGGTTCATACAAATTAGGTTCTTCTTCGAGTAATATGCCTTCATGTTTGATCAGTTCTTCTTGTATCTTATCATGTTCTTTTACCTTAACCCTAAGCAAAGGTCTTAACTCCAAAGAAGAAGAGATCATCTGCAAAAACGAAAAATCAATAACACTTTGACCAGTAGCTTTACGCAGACCTAATACAAAATTATGTGCTGTTAATGGATCAATATAAAGTTCAGCCACCCTTTTACCTAGTAAAGTAGCTTTATATCTTTCATCAGAGATAGAATCAGCAGAAACAAAATCATCTTTATTGCTTCTTAAAAACTCCCATTCTGAAAGTAACCCTAGCATCTTTTCAATGGTCTGATGCAGTTCAAAAGTATCTGCAAACTGATATGCCCAGAATGTCTTAGCAAAGAAATCAAATATTTCCTTTTTTGTATTCACAAAATTAGCAGCTATTAAACTTAATACATATGTACGAAGAACAGGCTCTACAGCCAACTTAGAATATATTTCTTCAGGCGAACCTTGTATATACTTCTCAATTAGCTCATCTTTATGCCCCTCAGATCCAGCAATACATATAGCTTCACCATATTTATCAAACTTTGGACGACCAGCACGACCAGCCATCTGCAGATACTCCAAAACAGGAATATATGCAAGACCTCTTTTACCATAACGACGTAAGTCTTTAAGAACAGCCCTAAAAGCAGGAAGATCAACCCCTATAGCCAAAGTCGGCGTACAGCAGATTATCTTTATAACTCCTTTCTTAAAATTATCCTCAATCAATTCCTTTTGCTTTGAAGTCAATCCTGCATGGTGAAAAGCAATCCCTTTCTTTACACATCCCGATAATCTTTTACATTGTTTTGTTGCTTTTGACAAAGAACCCAAAACTTTCTCAGATAGTTCAACTAACATATCACCTTCAGATTTAACTTTCTTACTAATATCTTCAGCAGTTTTCTCAGCACTTCGTTTAGTATTTGCAAATACCAAAGCTTGCTTCCCTATTTTTATAGTATCCAGTGCCAGATCTATAGTTAAATCACCAGATACAGAATCAATCTTTAGCTTCATACTCTACTGGCTAATCAATTTGAATATATAAGCCTTATTAAAAGAATTACTCCCTATTATCTCAAAACTGATTTACATCACGAAACTAGTTCGTTTTCGTTTTAAAAAGCAAAAAATAACATTGATGAAAATATGGGTGCAGAGGGAATTTCCATACGGAGTGTGGAAATTTCCTTTGTGAATAGGACTTTACATAGTAAAGTCCGTGTTTGAATTATATGTTGTTATTTTTTGAATTTTCTATATTAAGTACACAGTATACGAACTAAAAACATAATAACTCAAAGAAAGAATCATCCTTTAACTATATCTATGATTACAGGTGGTCTATTCACATTGCTGATAACAACATTTACTTTCTGGCTTACTTCAGATACATAGTCAGAAACACTCACTGTTATAACATACTCCCCAGCATCATCAAAATCTGTTTCCCAGATAAACTCACTCTCATCTCGATCAAATTTACCGCCCTCTACCCCAATAACCAACTCATCACCATCTTCATCGCTTGCTTTTGGTTCTATAACAACCTTGCCTTTCTCTTCAGTCCAAATACTAGGTATTGGCTCTAGGCTAGGTTCTCTGTTTATATTTTCAACTTCTATATCCCATTCCCTTGAAACTTCTGTAGAACCATCTGTAACTATAACTTCAATTGTATGTTCGCCTGCAGAATTATAATCAGCATCATAGATATATTCATCATCTTTAGAAACTTCATCCCCATCTAGTTTCCATATATAGTCTAATTTATCTTTGTTCTTATCCTCAACAACAATAACAAAGCCAATATTTGAATTCTCATCAATCCCAACTTCATCTTCAGTTGGAGAAAAACCTTCTATTGTTGGGGCTTCTTCTTTTTTGTTTACTATAATTTTAGCCTCTTTAGTGCTCGATAAATCACCATCAGATGCAGTAACTGTAATTGTATATTCTCCAGCATCCCCATAATCAGTCTGCCATTCACCCCCCTCATTTATAGGTAAGCTGAAATCATATTTGATAACATCTTCATCAGGATCATAGCCGTCTGGAAGAAGGGCAATCTTTTCAGTCTCTGAGATAATAAACTCTATATCTTTTTTTATTTCTGCTTCTTTTTCTTCTAAGTCTTCACTATTAAAATCTTTAGCAGAAACATCAGATCCTTTTTTCTTTGCTTCTAGGAACTTATGATACTCTTCTCTGTTATATATGCAGACTTCATCTCTGTCTAATACTATCATTGTATCTTCCAATGCACTTGCCCCATAATCCATTGAGCAGTATGCAGTATCAACAAAACATTGCCCAAATGTAAAAAAATAAACACATTCATCTAACCAGGGGTTAAATCTTGTATGTGGTTCTGTGATCTTTACCGGTACCGCAATAGCTATAGAACACAACAATAAAAAAACAGAGATAATTAAATATATATTTTTTATCTTCATTTTAGTTTACCTCTACAAACCTTTTACTTTTTTCATCCAATACTTTATCATCATGCGTTATTTCATATTGGTTATATGCATAGCTTGTTTTCTCCTGTTGCACTATCGGTTTAACTATGGGCTTAACTACTGGTTTCTTTTCTTCTTTCTTCTTTAAAACAATCTTAATATTCTTTTTTACTTCTTTCTTAACAACTTCTTCCTTCTTCTCTTGAACTTTCTTTGTTTCAACAACAGCTTTAGCATTAGGATCTTTAACAACCCCTATTCTCAATTTATGTTCTGTTTCAGATTCACCATCAGATACAACAACCTTTATAGTTTTAATTCCAGTAGAGGTAAAAGTTCTTGCCATAGACTTCTCTGCTTCATACTCTTCCAATAGTCCAAATTTCCATCTATAGCTTAATTCATCACCATCAGGGTCAAAAGCATCTATCTCCAGTAATACTTTTTTGCCAACATAAAAAACAGACCCTTCTTCTGGTTTTACAGAAATTATTTCAGGTGCCCTGTTTACATCATATACAGTTATATTGACTTCTTTTATGTTCTCACTTTCACCATCACTGGCCACAAATTTTATTGTAAACGTATTTGAGCCAGACTCAACAGAATCATGGTCTGGAGTCCATCTAAAAACATTATCCTCGATTATTGCACCTTCAGGCAATGCTTCAACATCGATATTTACAGATTCACCATCAGGATCGCTGGCAGATAATATCATCTCTAATTCCTCGCCCTCTTTAATCTCTGCATTTTGGATATCGTTTATTGTTGGTCCTCTATTAGAATTTTCAACTTTAATCACTACAAATTTTTCATCAGTTAAAAAACCATCTGAAGCGACTACCTTTACTTTGTAAGTTCCCTCACTATTATAATCTGGAGTATGCCTGTCTACATCAATCCATCCAGAATATGAATAAGTTACTTTGTCCCCATCAGGATCATTTGCATTTGCTTCTATGATGAATTCCTCACCCTCTTTAGCTGAAATATCGAGAATATCCCCCATTACAGGGGCCATGTTGACATCCTTTACCATTATAAGTACATTCCTTTTAACCTCTAATTCATTACTTTTAGCTGTAAACGTTATCTTAAATGGGCTGTACAATATATGGAATTTATTCAATACTTTCTCTAATGCATTATCCTTATTGACAGTATCTAGGTTTGTAACAAACTCAAATACATTACCTTCTAAAGAAGCACCTTCTGGCATATTCTCTGCGATATATTCTATTTTGTCCCCATCAGGATCTTCAGCTTCAAGTTCAATAGTAACTTTTTGATTCTCTTTTATCCATGCATTGGATATGTCCTTAAACACAGGAGCCCTATCAACATCAACTACCTCTAACTCAATAGTTCTGGAAGCATCAAACTCTCCATCTCTTATCTCAATTTCAATATCATACATTCCAGCATCATCAAAATCTGTTTCCCAGGTATTATCGTCCCCTATAGGTTCTGATACACTATACTCTAGATTATATTTCTCAAAATCTGGAAGGTCTAACTTTGCAACCTCTCCTTCGTTAACCTTAATATCTCCTATATCATCGATTAATTCATCCCTATTCACTTTATTAACTTTAACTCCCCATATTCTTTCAGTTTCAGATTCACCATCAGAGATTAGGATTTCAATATCATGCATACCTGCATCAAAATAATCTGATTTATACACATACTCATTACCCTCAAAAATATCATCCCCATCTAGTTTCCAGATATATTCTAATTCATCATTATTTGTATCAGATGCTTCTATGTTAAACTTTATAGATTCACCCTCCATTATTTCTAGTTCATCTTGTTCCGGAGAAAAAGAATCTATGCTTGGATTTACATTTAGCTTCTTAACAATTAATATTACTTCTTCAAACGCATCTAATTTGCCATCAGAAACAGTAACTGTAACTTTATACTCCCCATTATCACCATATGTTGTCTGCCATTGCCCATTTTCATCTAATGGTTCAGAAAAATTATATGTTAATTCATCACCATCTTCATCAATAACATCTAGTTCTAATGAAACAAGCTCAGTTTCCTGAAAGTTCATTGTCTTGATCGCATCAGCCAAACTAATAGAAAGAACCAGTACCAATAAAAATATCCAAATCTTACTCCTCATTTAAAACCCCCAATTTTAACTAAAAAAAGATAATAAAAAAATAAAAAATTATCCTAACACAATATCATCTATTACAGGAGCCCTGTTAACATTCCCTACATTTACTTCTACTTTTTGGCTCACTGCATCAGTACCATCAGAAACAGTTATGGTTATTGTGTAATCTCCTGCATCATCATAGGTGGTGTCCCATTCAAACTGGCCATCGACTTGCTTGAATTTATCACTGTCAACACTAAATACTAGATCATCACTATCTGGATCATTTGCTTTAGGAGACAAGATGACCTTTTCAGTTTCCTTAACACTTATTGCTTCAATCAAACCTACCAACACAGGCTTTCTATTGACATTATCAATCTTTATAGTCCATATCTTACTTGCTTCTCCAGCACCATCAGCTACAGCAATTTTAACTGTATGCTGACCAGCACCATCATAGCCTACATCATATGTATAACTATCCTCTTTAGAAACTTCATTTCCATCTAGTTTCCATGTATAATCTAATGCATCGTTATTTAGGTCACTTGCTTGGATACTAAATTTCAATTCAGAAGCCTCTTTTGAATTCAATGCATCTTCTGCAGGGATAGCTTGATTAATTACAGGCAGTTCTTCTTTTTTATTGACAATTATCAAAACATCCTTTGTAGCACTTAACTCACCATCAGATGCCGTCACTGTAACTGTATACTCTCCAGCATCCCCATAATCAGTTTTCCATTTTCCTTCTGTAGTAAGTGGACTGGTATAGATAAATTCTAATTGATCTTGGTCTGGGTCAATTGCTTTTGGTGTTAATGAAACAAGTTCAGTCTCTTCAACAATAACAACTTTAGATCCAGCTCCTTTAATCTCATCCACGACTTCTACTTCAGTAGTCTCTTCAACTTCTTCAATAATCTCTTCAACTTCCTCGAGAATTTCTTCATCATCAAGAACGTCATCATTAACTTCTTCAATAATCTCTTCAACTTCTTCAAGAACGACCTCGCCCTCTATTTCATCATCTTCAGGAATCTGAGGTGGCAAATCTTCTTCCTCTTCCATCTTTATTTCTTCTAGAGGTACATATTCATCATCAGTTGTCTGAATACCATACAATTCTTTTAGCTGTTCACAACCACTTAAAAGAAACATACTTACTATACATAATATTAAAATTTTTTTTATCATTAAAATCCCCTCCCTCATAATCCTTTTTTAAAATTAAAATGTTATTATTGTTTAATACACAACTACTATATAAACTTTATGGTAGTTAAAATATAGATTATGTTATCACTAATCTCCACAAATCGATGTTACAAAAATCTAAGATAAAAAAATAATATGGGCCCACGGAGATTCGAACTCCGGACCTCACGATCTCTATTGACATTATTTATGTCCATTATCAGTCGTGCGCACCACCAGACTATGCTATGGGCCCATTGACATTAAATTAAATAACATAAAAACAAAATAATTATCTTATTTAACTTATTGCTTTACACTCAGAAAACCAAGTCTGTTTATAAATTTTATTATTAAATTACAAATGCAGAAATCTCTTCTATTTATGTGTTTTAAATGAAATACTTATAAATTTCTAAGAATATATCTGCAATTTCTTATAAAAATATTAAAAAAATAAAAACGCCTCCACGCAGACTCGAACTGCGGACCTTGCGATCACCACAAACAATTTATAAAAAATCGTTGATAACAGTCGCACGCTCTACCTACTAAGCTATGGAGGCATTAAAAAAGCCTTTATCTCCTGTAAAGCTGATACAATAGAATCATCAAATTCTTTATAAAACTTTCTTTCCCAGAATCATAGGTTGGCTATCTTCTATAATACTGCGCCCTCTGTTGTTGCAATATAATATCCCTTTTCTTTTTCTTGATCTGCTTATACTTTAAATATGCCCCAATTACCAAAACAGCCAGGACTAAGACCCACCAGAACGATCTTCTCTTAAAAAACAACCTCTCTTCGATTAATGGAACTTCTAATATCCTGTATTTTCTTGGATTATACACAACAATGGATTTAACTTCATCATAATATGGGAATATCAATGCAAAATCAGTTTCATTCAATTCAATATACCCCCCAGATAAACTTTTTATTAATGGATCGACAGAATCAAAATTAACTTTCAATGGAACTTCAAACTTAAATGAATATACTACTTCATTATTTATATCTATCATCTCTGCTATATACCCTTCTCCTGGCTGTAATGCTCTATCAGGAGCATACCCGCATTTTATTACTTTGTCTTTATATTTGATAACCCCATTATCATAATTAAAATTAACAACAACTGCCTGACTGCACTCTACCCCATCATCTTGAGATGAAGATACAACTGGGATTAACAAGACAAAGATCAAGCAAAGTAATATTTTATTTCTTCCCATGGGGAAATTTGAAAATCCCAGCGGGATTCTTGAAATCGAAGATTTCAATAAACTTCTAGCTTTGCTTGAAGTATTGGGTACAAAAATTCCAATAATCCCTTTTTTCATATTCATCTTTCACCATAGCTGTTTAATTTATTTATCATTATATTCTCATTTAATGGACCAAACTGTTCAGTCTTTAAAGATCTCATCAATGAATCTGCTGTTGGTCTTGAGAATTCATTTAATGAACAGCCTTCAAAACAGCCCGTACCTTCTATTCCATCCCATTCATTGCAATCAGGGGGGCTATCGCAATTTGGATACTCATCCTCATCAAAACCCATATTAGAATAATATCTTTCATCCACATATTCGTCGGCTAATCCCCCAAATATATGTCCAAATTCATGCAAAACCACAATCATATTATCTGCAGTGTTCACTTTCTCCATATTCGATACAGCACTTGATCTTACTGGCTTTATAAAATCCTGTACCTTATTTCTATCTACTAATACTATTATATAGTCATTAGGACAATATGATGCTAGCTTCTTAACCTCAAACTCATCACATTTTACCCATGATCCAACTTCACAGTTCAGTACATCTAATTTATCTACCCTATAGAAATTTATTTTATCTTGATTTCCTTTAAATGGCTCAGTCGTCACAAATAAATTGACATAATCATTTACATCCTCTCTGAAGTTATCAAATGTGCTATAGCCATAACTCAGGAAAACAACATCAATCGAATTATTTGGATGCGAATTATATAGTACAGAAACACAATCAATATCTTTCTCAGTTGCCCTAAATGTACTTACTAATGTCTTATTGCCTTTGCTTGTTAAGCTTAATCTTGTAGTTCCTTGTAGGGATTTCAGACAAATTGGATTCTCATCCTTATTTAGCTCAAAATTACTGACAGATATGGGGGAAAACTTATCAAATGGTCCAAAGAATATATTCTTATCCGGATATTTATTTATCTCAAAATTAAGGTCGCAATTAATCAATGGGGAGATCTCTTTAGTCTTATCAACAAAACAGACAGATTCTATATCATTAGGGAGTGCAATAACTTTTTCATCTACAGACCCATAGCTTCTTGATGTCTGTTTTCTTATCACATTTTGGACAGAACTTAAGAAATTACCAAGCTCCAATTTCTCTGATGTTCTTGCCCATTGGACTATCTGAACTGTTCCAAAAATAAGAATCAAACCAGCAACTATAGTAAATAATGAATACATGATGGGTCTTCCCATAAACTGACCCTTTTTACTTACCATATTCTTAGTTTAGGATAAGAAATATATAAACTTAATCGTTTTCAACAACTGCAGTAACGCTTCTCAACATATGCTTGCTTACCTTTAGATTATAGAACTTACCTAATTCTAACCTTCCTTTTACTCCAGCAATTAAGGGGTACGTCCCTATTTGCCTTCCAAAAGTTGTATTCCCATCATAGACCTCCATCCTAACATTATTCAATACACTTCCAACAGGCACCAATTTCTTTAACATCTCAAAATCAATATTCTGTCTTATATCATTTCTCCATTTCCAATAATACTTCTTATTCTTTCTTATGAACTTATTACCCACTTTCTCATGTAGTGGAGTTCCAGAAAAAATATCAACTTGCCTAACATTTATTCTCCTGATTAATAATCCCTCATCCAATAACCGTTTTAACCAATCGACATTGTATTTATTAGTATCTTTACTCTCACCAATTAACCCAAACAATAGATTGATACCAGGTAAAAACTTAGGCATCCCATTTTCTCCCTTCTCAGCACCATACTTATTCAATATCCTGCTTGCTTCATAAGTGACTTCTGGATCAGCATTTAAGTTATTCTCCTTGATAACAGCAGGATCAAAACTCTCAACACCAAAAGCAGCGACATTGCCTGGAGTACAATACTTCACAATAGCTTTAGTTATCTCAATCCCTTTTTTCGAAACAACATTCATTGGATTTACATTGTCTATATGCAGTACATCTATCTTGCATTCTTTTCTGATATCCTTGACAATCTCAGCAGCTTCGGGGTGTGCATAATAACAGCTTTGCTTCCCTACCCTGAAATTCTTAACACCCAATTTACCCAAAGCCTTAACCTCATTGATAATATCCTTTCCAGTTCTAAACTCCAATTTATTCTTCAATGGTTCTGTACAAAAACTACAATGAACTTTTCTTGAGCATCCTTTTGAACTCTCAAGCTCAACAACCCTCAATTTTGGTATCTGCTTAATGATCTCAGCACCTTTGATAGCAAATTCATTTATATCATCATAAGAAAAATTAAAATCTTTAACCATATCAAAAGAGCTTAAATCAACTTTCTCAGCAAACCTGCCGCCCTCAACAGAACTCCCATAAACAGCAGGACCAGTCAGTATTTTCTTACAGGAAATATCCTTAGTCAATTCAATTATTTCTTTTAGTGTCCCTGGAATTGCAGAAAGATACTTGCCAGGGGTATGAACACCAGCGATTATTATCAATTCAGTTGTATCTTGAAGTACTTCTTTTATTTTACCGATATTCTTTGTCAGATTATATATCTTGATATTAGTCTTATGACTAACTTCTTTCTTCTTATCATCAAGATTATAATACTTGAAAAAACGAAGATCATCTATAGTGATATAATTAGGCATTTCACTAAGAGAACCAGCTATATATCTTGGGTAAGTTCCTAGATAAGGTGGCACACCCAACCCTGCAGGCTCATCTGTATAACAGTCTAATATAGTTATCATAATGTTATGTATTTATACATCTATATAAAAATATTGATATATCTTACCAAAAGACTTTAATATTACCCCTCCTTCAAGAATTTTAATATGGTTTATCCAATAGGTCGGATATTTAGACCAATTGTAACATTCCCTGTAAAGCAAATTCAAGGACTTGAGAATTTACCTAAAAATACTCCTTTTATTCTGGCTTCTAATCACAATAGCTTTGTTGATCCAATGATTATAAGCTTTTTGATACCTAGTTATATTAAAAAGCGCATTTATTTCATCTCAGCAATGTTTTTTATATTCGATTTACTGGCAAATTTTATTGTCAGCGAATTTGCAGGGAGTATACGCTTAAAGAAAAAAGCCCATGGTGGATTTATGAAATCTGCCCTCAAAAAGTTAAAAAAAGGAGACATTGTATGTATATTTCCAGAAGGATTTCCAAACAAGAAACCTCATATCAGGAAAGGAAAAACAGGCGTTGCAAGATTAGTTCTAAAAGCAAAATTACCTATAGTCCCCATGGGTATTAAAGGCACACTATATTTATGGTCTCGGCTAAAATGGATTCCAAGACCTAGAAAGCAAGTGACTATAAAAATAGGTAAACCCCTATATTTCAATGATTATTATAATAAAGACGAAGACTACCCTACTTTAACTAAAGTTACTAGGTCTATTATGAAACAAATTGCCAAATTAACAGATCAAGAATATAAGTTTTAGGTTCACTCCATCAAAAACCTTTTTGCTTTTATAAAATAATCCACACCAGAAGCTAGAGTTAACACAACAGCAACTAACATAAACCACCAATTATAAGGAAAACTGATAATAACAGCAACAATGGCAGATATCTGTGAAATTGTTTTTATTTTACCAAATTTACTTGCAGCTATTGTTACATTCTTAGCAGAAGCACTCAACCTTAACCCAGTAACAGCAAATTCTCTGGCTATTATCACAAAAGCCATCCAGGCATCTACACCTTTACCGATTAAAAATATTAAAGCTGCAGATATCAATAATTTATCAGCCAATGGATCCAGCAATTGTCCTAGCTTAGTTACTTCTTTTCTCTTCCTAGCTATATAACCATCCAATGCATCTGTCAAAGCTAGGATTATAAAAACACTCGCAGATATATATTCAATGTATTTTATTTTAATAGATAATATAATAATAAAAATCGGAATAAGAGCAATCCTTAGAATTGTAATCTTGTTTGGAACATTCATATTATCTAGTTTCTCCCTTATTATTTAAATCTTTTTCTAATGGTCATCCAAAACGACCTACAGATTAAAACAAATCATATTTATTAAGATATATTTTCATAACATCTTTTATTGATATAATTAGAAAACTTTTAATAATAGCTTTAATTTACCCAAATTAATTCAAATGACATATACTAATACCCTACAAAATATGGGATCACATTGTCTGGAACAAGCAATATATCTCTTTATGCCAGCTAGCGAACTAAAAAGCACACTTCTTGATAAAGCTAAAGCACATAGTGGACGTAAAGCCCTTATGGCCTCAGGTTGTGTTGTGGAGATGGTTGTTGCAAACGCCGTTGCTATCGGATTAGATGCAATGGTGGATAACGAACTTTTTATTTTAAAAGCAATAACTGTAGGGTGGTCTGCTGCTCTGGCAAGATATGTTCATAATTCTGCAATTCATCAGGAGAATGGACCAGAACATGAAAATTTAGTTGGAAACTATGCAATTGAAGCATTGTATTTACCTATTAGAGCAGTAAAAGCGTTAAAAAAATATTGTAATAATTACATGCATCAAGCTAGAAATCCAGTATAACTTACTTCTTTTTCCCAATATAATAAATCCAATAAAAGAATACCATAATATAAACAATTGAAACAATAACAAATATCTTAGTCAATAACGGATTACCTTTTATTACATCACTCCCAAAATAAGATTGAACAAAGACCAAAGGCGCCAACCCCAATGCAGTACCTAGTATTAATTGTTTTGCAGGCATCTTAGTTAACCCAGCAAGATAACTAAATATATCTGATGATGTTATTGGATTAATTCTTAATAAAAAAATAGCATGGCTGCCATACTTTCTTGAAAATTTATCAAACTGATTCAATTTCTTCTTATCTATTTTCTTCTCAACAATTTTCCTGCCATATCTTCTGGCAATAGCAAAAGCAACCCATGCCCCGATTATATTACCCAGTAAAGCACCCACCCCACCTAAAAATGTTCCAAATAAAATCCCGCCAACAGCATATAATATCACACTAGGGATAGGTGCAACAATAACCTCAACAATAACTAAGATAATAAATATTAAAAGAGACAGATAACCAAAAGACTCAACAAAATCAACAACAGAATTAAAATCTCTTTCTAATAATATATTTGATATTCCTCCTCGATTATAACTGACCAATATCAATAACCCCAATAAGACTACAGCCAAAGTAAGTGCTTTATGATTCAAGAAAAAACACATTATGCCTTTTTCTTTACAAGTTGTTGATTTATTTTTCATTCTTCTTCAGATAATCCATCAACTTCAAGACAGCATTTCTCCTAAACTTCTTCATCCCCTCACAATCAGACATTTCACCATATGTCTTACGAGAACCTACTGGAATAACTATAGGGTCATGACCAAAACCATTCTTCCCCCTGATCTTGGTTGCAATCTTTAACTTTTCAACCCCTAAAAAACTAACTGGCTTTTTCCCAGGCTCACAATAACCAACAGCACTCATATACATCGCTTCCCTATTTTTAACACCTTTCATCAGCTTCAATATGCCTTTTAACCCTATCCTTTTATGGATATAAGCAGAATTCGTACCTGGCAGCCCATTTAATGCTTTGATAAAAAGCCCGGAATCTTCGACAACTATCCCTTTCTTTAATGTATCAGCAAGTTGTTTTGCAGCAAGCCTTGCTATCTCTTCAGGATCATCAGAACGAAGCTCAGGATAATCTATCGCCATCTGCTCAACTTTAACATTTGGCTCAAGAATCTGTTTAAACTCTTTTACCTTTCCTTTATTACAGGTTATAAAGAATATTTTCATGTATATAAGAAAAAAGATTTAGTATTTAAAGTTTTAGAAAAAATATTATTATTACTTCTATTTATTATATTCACTTCATAATCTATTGTGCATTGATAATAACACTCCAGTCGGTATTCTATCTGCCCAATTAAGTGCAGTGTTATCTACCCCCTTATAATCTCTTAAACCCTTAACTTGGTCTATTAATCTTCTTGAATATGATCTATTTGTCCTACTATATCTTCCATCTGGTTCAAATACTGCAAGAACACTTCCACTTGTAATATCATCTACACTACTTACTGCCTCAAAACCACCACCATTCATCTTTGCAATTGTAACTCCAGCTACATTAGCACTTAGGATATATCTCATCAAATCAATTCTTTGCATAAAAGAAGTTTCAATTCTACTACCTGGATCATAATAAGTGATGGAATGACCTGGAGAATCCCCCATATTTGGTCTTAAAGTTACACCACTTTTTGCAAGCTTTTCCCCCCATGGCCCATAACTATCATTAAGTGCTTCTATATGTCTTACTCTTCTTGAATTATACATCATCATAATCACTTCTATTTATATAAATTATATAGATATGGACATCCAACATCTTTATAAATATTACTATTTTGTTGACGTAATTTCAGATTTAATCAATAAATACATATTTACCAGAATATCAACCAATAATTCAGAAAAATTACTCTTTCTTCTTTACAACATCCAACTTAATGCTCAATTCCTTAAGCTGCTTATCAGATATCTCAGATGGGCAGTCATCCATAGGACATTCTGCTGCTTTGTTCTTTGGAAATGCAATCACTTCTCTAATATCATTTATACCTGCCATCAAAGCAACTTGTCTATCTAAGCCTAGACCCATCCCACCATGTGGTGGTCCGCCATACTTATAAGCTTCAAGCAAAAATCCGAATTTCATTTTTGCCTCTTCTTCATCAATACCGATAAACTTCATAATCCTTTTCTGAATTTCTGGAATAGTAACACGGATAGATCCAGAACCAAGCTCAATTCCATTTAGCACAACATCCCATAGATCTCCAATCACTTCTTTAGGTTTTTTCTCAAAATCTTCTATAAACTCAGCCTTTGGCATGCTAAACATATGATGTTCTGGTTCCCATCTGTCTTCATCTTTGTTCCATGCAAATAACGGAAAGTCATTTACCCAACAAAACTTAAAATCATCATTCTTCACAAGCTCAAGATCATCTCTAAGCTTTACTCTCAATTTTCCAAGTATCTCATTTGTTGATCTCTCTCCATCAGCTATAAACATAAGTACAGATCCTTTCTTAGCTCCTGTCTTGGAAAGCAGTTTATCCTGCATTTCTTTGTTAAAGAACTTGACAATATTGCTCTCAAGACCTTTTTCAGTAACTCGCATCCATGCCATCCCTTTTGCACCATTTGTAGTTGCAAATTCAATATACTTATCAAGCTCTTTTCTGCTCATCTCTTTACTGGGATTTAAACATTTAACTTTCTCAGCTTTTTTGAAAACCTCAAAATCACAATCTTTAACAATATCAGTAACATCGATTAACTCAAGATTAAATCTTATATCTGGTTTATCCGTACCATATTTATCCATAGCTTCTTTATAACTAAAGACTGGAAAATCATCAAGTTTAATATCTAATACTTTCTTAAAAATATGCTTATATAATTTCTCGACAAATTCTCTAATGTCGTCGCTTTTAACAAAACTCATCTCAAAATCAAACTGCATATGCTCTGGCTGTCTGTCAGATCTTAGATCCTCATCACGAAGACATACAGCTGTCTGATAATATTTATCAAATCCAGCAACCATCAATATCTGTTTATATAATTGGGGACTTTGAGGTAAAGCATAAAAACTTCCACCCTTGACTCTTGATGGAACAACATAATCTCTTGCACCTTCTGGTGTTGATTTCACAAGCAAAGGCGTTGTTATCTCCAAAAATCCATTATCATTAAAGAATTCTCTTCCAGCAGAAATTACATCATGTCTTAACTTCAATCTTTTCTGCATTATAGGCCTTCTTAAATCAAGATATCTGTATTTTAATCTCATATCTTCATTTGCTTCAATCCTGTCATCAACCTCCAAAGGGGGAGTTTCTGATTTATTTAATATACTCAATGAATTAGCAATAACCTCAATCTCACCAGTTGTAAGTTTAGGATTCTCCATTCCAGGTGCCCTAGGTCTTACCTTGCCACTAATCTCAATAACATCTTCTCTGCGTAAATGTTCTGCATTTTTATGTGCATCAGAACTATCTTTCGGATCAAACACAATTTGCGTCAACCCATACCTATCTCTAAGGTCGATAAATATGATTCCACCATGGTCTCTTCTTGTGTTCACCCAACCACATAAAGTTACTTCTTTCTCATCATTCTTCTTGGTAAGTTCTCCACAAGTATTTGTTCTTTTCATATGATTATATTGTTTTAATACTATTTATAAAAGTTTTGTATAAGATCGGCTGCGTTGAAAATATAGGTCGCCATCAATTCGTGAGCTTGATAGATAATCACTTCAAACTGACAAGGGGGAGGTCCCTTACGGGGAACCTCCGAATGAAATGAGCGAGGTACCAGAAAATTCAAAGAATTTTCTCAGTAAGTCAGTTATCTATACCAACTTCAAAAAGCGAACCCGATGGCAACCCGAACGTAGTGAGATTTTCAACGCAGCCGTATAAAATCTCCAAAATACTATTTAAGTTCAATTCAGTTAATATCTAATAATTAAGGTAAATTAATAAATAACAGACAATTACTAAAGATTCATGACAAACGAACTACTCTGGATTTTATTATTATTAGTTACATTTCTATTACAAATCCTAGCATATAGGCTATTTGGTAAAACAGGACTATATATATGGATAGCGATGGCAGTAATCCTTGCAAATATTCAGGTGATGAAAACTATTGGCATATTTGGATTAGTGACTGCAATGGGAAACATACTTTACTCAACAACATTTTTAACAACTGATATAATATCAGAAAATTATGGAAAAAAAGAAGCACAAAAATCAGTCTGGATAGGTTTCTTTATATTAGTCACAACAACAATAGTTATGCAGATTTCTTTAAAATTTATAGCTCATGAATCAGATACATTAAGTCCAGCATTACAACAAATTTTTGGTCTTCTTCCAAGAATTGCAATCGCATCCTTAATAGCATACCTGACTTCCCAATTACATGATGTATGGGCATTCAACTTCTGGAAAAAGCTATACAAGGGAAAATACCTTTGGTTAAGAAACAATCTATCAACAATGACATCCCAATTGATAGATAATATATTATTCACATGGATAGCTTTTGTTGGATTATTCGGTCTATTCGGATGGAACCAGGTATTCGGATGGAGCATCATAATCCAGATATTCTTAGTTTCTTATGTGATGAAAGTTATTGTTGCAATAGCAGATACTCCTTTTATCTATTGGAGTAGAAATATAAAGAAAAAGAATAGATTATAAAATCTAACAAAAAAACATCTCGGGATGTTCACTTCCTGCTCCCCTTTCTTGTTGTGGTCTGCTGACCTTAACTTTTTCCATAAAAGCATTTGCAATCTCTGCCTCGATTCTGAGTATGTTTCTTGCTTGGTCCAAAGCACCCCTATATCCTTGTTTCTGCCTTATATATTCAGGCAATCTACCTACTGCTTCTATAAAATCTTTTTCCTCATTAGGTGAATATGAATCTACACCCTTCTTAAATGCAATCCCTTCAAATTGACTCCATGACCTTATATCATCCCCTTTTGCATTGGAAAATGTATCATTTGAAACATCTCTTCTGTTCTTAAACTCCAGCCAAGCATCATGCCTCATCTGATGGACAACATTATATCTAAACATCATACCTACAGCGTCTTCTATTCCAATTCCTTCTAATATTGTTCCTTCATCTAATATTATATTATATGATTCAGTTCTTTCAAATGCCCTATTTCTTGCTCCATGGAAGTATTTATCTGCAACATCACTAGGTAAAGCAGATTCCACAATGCCTTTTGTTATACTTTCAGCTGTTTCAAACTTTTGATAGGTATCTTGGAGTATTGCTCCTATGTCTGTCATTTATTACCACCTTCTTTTAAGAATCAAAGTCTATTTATAAAGCTAATTTTTTAATAGACGAGACTAAGAAAGCCATTCCTTCTTCAACTTATTAAACGTCCCTTTTTTAATCGATTCACGTATCTTTTCCATCAAACGAAGAATAAAATTCAAATTATGGATTGAAGCCAGCCTAAAATAAGTCAGCTCAGAAGCCTTGAACAGATGCCTAAGATAAGCACGAGAATGATTCTTGCAAGCATAACAATTACATGTTTTATCTATGGGTTTCTTATCAGATTCAAACCGTTTATTCTCAATATTAAACCTGAATTTATTAGCCACATTCCCCCCACCAGATGGAGTTATATAAACATGACCTCTCCTAGCCCACCTTGTAGGTGCAACACAATCAAACATGTCTATCCCTCTTGAAACAGCCTCAAACAAATCCTCAACAGCACCAATACCCAGCAAATGTCTAGGCTTAGAATCAGGCAAAAATGGGATTGTCCAATCTAAGATATTATGCATATCATCTTTTGACTTTCCCAACGAACCCCCAATTCCAAAACCATCAAAATTAAGCTTACCCATAAACTTTGCACTCTTTAGACGAAGGTCTTTATATTCCCCTCCTTGAACAATTCCAAATAAAGCTTGTTTCTTATCATAATACTTCAAACATTGCAAAGCCCATCTATGTGTCCTATCTAAAGCAATAGAAGTATATGTTTTTGAAGACAAAGGGGAAGTGCATTCATCAAAAGCAAATATTATATCGCTCCCAAGATTACTTTGAATATCCATAGAAATCTTAGGTGTAAATCTACGACGTTCACCACTTATAGGGTCCTTAAATGTAACCCCTGTCTCATCAACTTTGGCAAATTTCTTTTCTTTCTCATATGCTTTCTGATGTTTTTTATTTGAAAGATCAAGATAATGATTAGCTATCTTTCCAACTTGATGTTCAACAGCATAACCTAAACTAAAAGCCTGAAACCCACCAGAATCAGTAATAATTGGCTTGTCCCAATTCATAAACTTATGAAGTCCTTTTAATTTCTTAATCAATTTATCTCCCGGACGAAGATGTAAGTGATAAGTATTTGAAAGGATAATAGAAGCACCAAGTTCTTGAATATCTTTATTATCCAAAGCACGAATCGTAGCTGTAGTTGCAACTGGAATAAAATACGGTGTTTCAAATGAACCATGATTAGTTTCAACAACACCCAACCTAGCTTTAGATTTCTTATCTTTTTTGATTACTTTAAACTTAAACATAATAAAGAAAGAAAAGTAATCATTATTTAAACTTTCCTTTAATCATATACAGTAGAAATATCATTTCTTCTTAATATCATACATAACTTCTTCCAACTTCTTCAGATTCCATTTTATAGAATCAGACTTTTTACGGATATTTCCATTTCTCAGATCAAGTTTTAAAAACTCTCCAAATATTTCTTCAACTAATTCCTTTATCTTAATAACTTCTTTATCATCTTTATGGGCTATAGTAACTGCTTTTCTTGTAAGCTCACCAGTAAAATCGCAGATACCCATAAGATAATCCCCCTCATTAACCTTTAAGTCTGTTGAAGTTGGAATCTTCTTATTCTTGATAAATCCATAATAACAAAGTGCCTCAACATATTCTTGGCATGCATCAGAATAACTACCTTCATAAATCAGCCTTTTACCCATAGATGCAATCTTATCTAATTTAGACTTCTCATTCTTAACTTTACTAACTAACTCTTCAGCTTCTTTGATATTCTTCCTATGGACAGAATAAATCAACTGCTTAGAAAGCTTCAAAACATCCCTTGCTTGCTTGATTAAAGCTTCCCGATCTTTATCATATTTAGTTAATTTATCCCTTATATCATTAAAATCTTTTTTGTTTATCATATTAACCTAAAATTATTAACTATATTTAAACTTTTTGAAATCAGAGATTTCAAAACGGTTTAAAAAATTTATTTTTTAAAACTTTTGGGATATTATGGCTTAGTAGAAAAAGTCCTACTACACTAATTATAACCACCTACTTCGTATGTGAACCTAGTTATTTCTAAAACTTTTGTAATTAAAAAACATATATTTCAGAATACATGTGTTATGGTAGATGAGTTACTATTAAAAAATAGAAAGATTTATATATTAACATATTCAAGATTAGTTATATGACTACAGCATTTAGGGGCGTAATAGAATTTTTTGCAGAAATCGGATTGTATGATGTGGTTTTACCGTTTCTTTTAGTCTTTACAATTGTTTTTGCAATCCTGGAAAAAACAAAAGTTCTAGGTACAGAAACAATTGATGGAAAGCAATATACAAGAAAGAATATCAATTCTATTACTTCATTTGTCATGGCTTTCTTTGTAGTAGCATCATCAAAACTAGTTGAGATAATAACAACCGTCTCTTCATATACAGTTATCTTACTTCTATTATCGGTACTCTTCCTTTTATTAGTAGGATCATTCATGAAAGAAGGTGATGGAACATTTCTTCAGGGAAACTGGAATTATTTCTTTATGATCATGATGTTTGTTGGTATTGTAATAATATTTGTATATGCACTAGGTTGGTGGGATAAAGTTTGGGACTTCTTCAGATTTGAAACAGGTGGAGAAGTAGTGGGATCAATTATATTACTGGTTATAATCATATTGTTTATTTGGTATATAGTAAAAGGAGAACCCCATAGAGGGGAAATAATAAACAAAGAAGATTCAAAATAAAACAACGAGGTGTTTTTAAATGGCAAGTGGAGCATATAATCTTGAGGAATTTGTTAGGATTCTGGATTCTTGGGGACTAACAGACGTTATGTTACCTTTTTTATTGATTTTTGTGGTAATGTTTGCATTATTGACCAAAGCTAGGATTTTAGGTGAGGACAAAAGAAGATTTAACCTAATCATAGCTCTGGTATTGGCATTATTGGTTGTCATACCACACGTACTGGATGTATATCCTGAAGGTGGCGATGTTGTAGAGATAATGAACAACGCCTTACCACAGGTATCACTTATTGCAGTAGCAGTAATAATGTTGTTGCTATTGATTGGATTATTCGGTGGAGAAGCAAAATGGATGGGATCAAGCATGTCCGGATGGATAGCCATAGTAGCGTTTATAATAATATTAGTGATATTCGGTGGAGCAGCAGGCTGGTGGGGTAACTGGTCATGGTTCTATGACTTCTTCGGTGGAGAGACCATAGCGATAATAATAATGATTTTGGTATTTGCCGTAATCGTATGGTGGATAACAAGAGGGGAAGGCAAGGAAAAAGAACTCAACGCACTATCCAATGTTGGAAAGTGGGTTGGTGAAATGTTCGGTGGCGGAAAATAAATAGAAAATGGCTACATTCCTGGATATAACAGGATTGCAACAGTTTTCTACTTTTTTTGTTTTTATTTTTGTATGGCTGTTAGTTTATGCAATTCTGAGTTATACTAAAATTATTGGAGATAACATAGGTATAAATGTAATCATAGGCCTGATATTAGGTCTCCTTGTCTTATTCTCCCCCATTGCAACAGGATTGATTGAATATGTAGCCCCTTGGTTTGGAGTTCTATTTGTTTTTATTATATTTGCAACAATAGCCCTAAGGTTATTTGGAGCGACTAATGTAGAAAGCTTAGGATCTCTAAGGATAGTTACAATAGTAGTCATCTTAGTCATATTTACAATCGGTGCACTAAGTTATGTCAGACAGCAAGTTACAGCACCAGGTGATAACGAAACAAGCATAGATTATGGAAAAACAACTACAATACTATTCCATCCAAAAATACTAGGTGTACTATTCATACTTATACTTGCAGTATTTACTATAGTCTTGATGGCTGGAAAACAATATTAGGACCATTTCTTTATTATCTAATTTTTTATAATATTGCCTATAATTATACTTTCAGTATCTACTTAAGAATGCCAATCAATAAATCATTAGAATTTCTATTTGTTAAGAATACCTTGCTGCTTGCGGTGATTGGGTAATTAATAGATTATTGCATAAATGGTATTATTAACTTTAAAAATCCCGCCTAATTAAATACATTGCCCCTTGGAGAGATTGGGATTTTTATTTTCTTTTTACAACACTAGGAGCCTTACCTGAATATCTTTGTAACTTATTAACACTATCAGTCAAAGATGGCAAAACCTTAGAAAAAACCTTTCCCATTGCTTTTATTTCTGTTCCAACATTAGTTAGGTTATCATCATATTCAGTAATCTTGCCTAACATTCCTTTATGTAAAGAATCAAAAGAACCCTTTAGATCATTGATTTGTTGTTGTAATTGGGATAATTTTTCAGTAACTCCTTCTTTCCATTCTGTTATCTTCTCTATCTCTTTTTTCTTCTCTGCCCATTTCTCCTCAACAATCGCTTCTGCAACTTCTTCTATCCCTTCCTTATTTAGTTCAGGTGCAGGTGGTTGAGGTGGAGCTTGACCACCAGCCATTGGTGGTGCTGCTTGTTGTTCCATTGGAGCTTGTGCTCCTTGAGAATAAGGATCTTGTTGAGGATAAGCTTCTTGACCATAACCTTGGTCTGCAGCCCCATATTGTTGCCCATATGGGTCTTGTGCAGGTGCTGCTCCAGGTGGCATCCCCATATCAGGTGGAGGCATTCCTGGCGTAGCTTCCTCTTTCTTTTTACCAAATAATACCATAATCTATCTAACCTCTTTTTATTAATTTATTGTAACATTAGTATATAAATTTATCGAAAAATTTCTAATGAACTTATCGAAAATAAACATTACCTAATTTTACTTTCTTTCACTAAGTTTCTCATCTATAATTTCATTAATCTCATTACGTGTAACAAAATTCAAAGGTTCCCACATATCAACATACTTTTGTAATACTTTGATATCTTCTTTCTTTGCTCCACTCTGCAGTTCTTTTAATATCATCAATATCTTACTCTTCATTTCATCTGATTCTTTCCTTAGTTCATTTATATCTGATATCAATGTTTTAATCTCCTTATTTAGTTTATTATTCCTTTTAATCATATTTGATTCAGTAACCTTTAACTCAACCTGTAAATTAGAATATCTTTCTTCAAGAACCCTCAATCTATTGATGGTGTTTGCTAATTCAGGAGAAAGTGGCTTAACCTCTTCTTCTTTTTTCTTCTGCTTAAACAGACCGCCGCCTTTCTTTTCTTCATGCGCCTTCTCAAAAGGATTAGGGATTTCTACCATATCCCTATAAAAAAAGAAATACAATATAAACTTATGTTAGTATTTCAGAGTTGTACATAATACCATTTGGTTTTCAATAGATACTTTTAAATAAATATTATCTATTATTTATCATATGGCGGGAAGTTTTATTGGAAAATCTATAGAATTCTTGATTGGATTAATCATACTTCCAAGATTAGTTACTTTAATCTGGATATTGATAGTGCCTTATTTTGGACTGGGTGCGCAAACTGCCATTATTGCTAATCTTGTGATTTCTGCAGTTTTGATAATCATAACATTCTTCATAAGAAAAACAGTAGCTATCGGATTCTTGATTGGAACTGTTTGGGATATAATCGCAGGATATCTTGTATTATCTGGATGAGATAAAAACCAAGAAATTACTTCCTGATAAAACTTCATTTTTATCTGAATGGGGTTAGAATGTCTTTAACAAATGTACAATATCTTTAGTCTTTTTACCCTTTGTAGCCCGAGACTTCCAATGAACTCGAAACAATAATAACCTTTATATAAGTATAGAATATTATTAATCATTATGAAGGCAGTTATTATTATATGTTTAATATTATCAATCTTTATTTTTGGCTGTTCCAAACAGATGCCAAATTCTTCAGATACTAATGATAATGATGTTGATGTTTCAGGTGTAGATATGTCAGATTTAAAATATTGCGAAACAGATGATAATTGTGTGATTCAATATAATATTCTATATAATAACCAATGTTCTGCAGGTTGTTTCAACAAAAATTCAGAAGTTGATAATTCCTGCGATTTAAAATGGGAACCATCTTCACCAGATAAGATATGTGTATGTAACAATAACATATGTTCTTAGTTCTGTCTCGGGCTCTTAATTATATTAATTAATATATCACCTAGTTAAGGATAATAAAAAAAGCAAAGCCCAAATATAGCATCATTATCTCAATCTTTGACCACACTTAGGACAGAAATTCTCATAACCATACAATCTACTTCTGCATTTTATACAATATGGCATCTTTCGTTGAACAGCCCTCTGCTTTGCATAATTCTGCTGATAAGCACCTGCCTTAATCTGCCTTTTTTCAACAGAGCTTTCTTTTTTCCTGTTAACAAACATTATCCCTAGCTTTGCAACACCCACAATCAGGAAAACATACCCTAATAAGATAAACAAAGCAAACTTCTTAGAATCCAGTTTATAAGAAAAGAACAAGACACTAACCCCTAAGATTAAATAAACACTCCAATGAATCTTAACCATTTAAACCTCTTTTTTTGTTTATTCTTGATGATATTTATTAAACTTTGATGAGTATTATTTTATTAGTTATTCTTTATTAATTATTTTTTTAATGATTTTAATTATTTATTATCAGTTATTTACTTTGTTAAATTTCTTTTTAATTATTTATTAATTTTTATGAGTATTATTTTATTATTAATTCTTACTTATTATTGATAATTTCCTTATTAATTATATTTTTTAATAGTATTTATTTTCCAATGATTTTTATCTTTTATCGAGTTTACCTTTTAATTATTAACCTTTTAATAAACTAATCATTTATTATAAACTCATTTCTTACCAATAACCTTAATCCCATTCATATAAGGCACCAAAACAGCAGGAACCTTTATTGAACCATCTTTTTGCTGATAATTCTCGATTATAGCACGAAGCGCACGACCTGTAGCAATAGCAGTTGAATTCAAAGTATGTATATATTCTTTGTCAGAACCTTTCTTATACTTAATATTCAACCTCACAGCCTGATAAGAAGTGCAATTAGAACAAGAAACAGCTTCCTTATACTCATTCTCACGAGGCATCCATACTTCAAGGTCAAATTTCTTAGCAGCAACAATCCCAATATCTCCTGTGCATATATTCACTATCCTATATGGCAGTTTAAGCTTCTTAAATAATTCCTCAGCATTGCCTATCAACTCTTCATGAAGCTTCCATGAATCTTCTGGTTTGCAGAATATAAACTGCTCAATCTTATTAAACTGATGAACTCTAAATAATCCCCTTTCATCAACACCATGTGAACCAATCTCTTTTCTAAAACATGCACTGACTCCGCAGTATTTTATAGGCATATCTTTTTCATCCAGCACCTTATTCATCATCAAAGCACCTATAGGATGCTCAGATGTAGCTATCAAAAAAAGATCTTCATTCTCACCCTCTACTTTATACATGATATTCTCAAAATCAGAAAGGTCAGTAACACCCTCATATGGTTCTCTTCGAAGCATAAATGGCGGCTCAACCAGACTAAACTTTTTCTTAGTCAAAGAATCAATAGCAAACCTTTGCAATGCCTGCTCCAATAAAGCAAGATCACCTATAAGATAGTAAAATCCCTTACCTGAAACTTTAGCAGCGTCCTCAAAATTAGCAAGCCCTCTTTCCTCGATCAACTCACCATGCGGTCTCAACTCAAAGTCAAACTTAGGTATATCTCCCCATTTCCTGACTTCTTGGTTTTCAGTATCATCTTTCCCAACAGGAACACTTTCATGTAAAACATTAGGCAGCCTCATCAGATAGTAATTTATTTTATCTGAAACCTCTTTTATCTTCTCATAAACTTCCTTTATCTTATCAGGGAGATCCTTTGCTTCTTTTACCTTTGCAGAGATATCCTCGCCTGATTTACGAAGTTTGTTTATCTCATTTGTAATCTCATTTCTCTTATGCCTTAGTTTTTGATTTTCTTGTAGAAGTTCTTTTCTTTCTTCGTCTTTTTTTATTACTTCATCTACCCATTTTATCTTTTCAGTATCCTGTCTTTTCTCAAGGTCTTTCTTGATAACATCAGGATTTTCCCGTATTAGCTTTATATTTAACATAAGAACTTGTTTATTCAACTGGATATTTAAATATTTTGATTATGGACTTATTATCTCTCTGAACTGGCATGAAGATATCTGCACATATCAGCAAAAAGGAAAGTATGAGCTTGATTTACAACACCGTCTGGCAAATCTTGCATACATCTTAAGTCTTGCATATCTCTTTCAAACAAAGAACCAGCCCCACTATGGCTAAATCCTGAAAGATCACGAACTCTATGATAATCTACTGGAAAAGAATCCCTTCTTCCATCTGAATAAGTAACATCAACTCTTAATCCAATATGATCTGTTCCTTCTGTTAATGTAAATACACCATCAGATCCAGCTTCAATGTCCTTTAAACTAACTCCATGAACACCATAATCAAAGTTTTCTTGACTTAAAGCATCTCTCGCTAAATTAAGCATACGATGTAAGGTACCATTAGCAGGTTCCTCTCTATAAACTTCTGTTATCCCTGTTTTATCAAAAGTTAAGATGCGTATATATTCTTGTTGACCTTCAGACCATTGAACAATTGTGCTCCCATAAACCTCTTCCATTGTACCCTCTGGGAAATAACCCATAAATTCATTATAATTTAATCTACTTATAGCATTACCTAACATGGATATTCTTGTTAAATCCTTTGTAGCTTCTTCTGGAAGATTACTCACATCCCTACATTCTAATTCTAGTCTCTTCATTGATTCTCCAACAAAAGTATTATAACTAGATAATACTGATGCAGGTGACATATCTCTTGACCTCTCATCTAATTTTTGAAGGTTATCACCAATTACAACAACAAGCCTGTAAAGTTCGCTTGCTTTTTGTAATTCATAGAATTCAGTCTTTAATCTATCTGTTGCTTCTTTTAAAGCCCCAGAGTTTGCTAGATAACCCCAGTTACTTGCTGTTGCACCTACTCTCTCAACAAGGTCGTTAATTTCAAGACCATGCTTATATCTAAGTTCCTCAACACCTGGATATCGATTCTCAAGATATCCTCTAGCAGAATCTAATCTCCATAAAAACAAAGAACAAAGCCTTTGTGCTAAATCACCACCAGAATTAGATTCCCCTAAATCAACAATCTCCCCTTCAGAACTTTCTACAGTCGTTTCCAAGTCTATGCTAGGAGCATTTATCGTATTTACCACCTATTTTGGTATTCAATACCAAAAAAACCACATATTATTTCTGTAAGTTCATGTATTTAAAACTTTTGTTTGAGAATTCTATTTTATGGTCTTATCAACCCATCAACTTAATCTCATCATCACTATTATAAGCATTGATAAGCATACGACCTATCGGACTGTTCTTCTTAACTTTTATAACACCAGTCTTTCCAGCTCTGGCGTTTAAAACAAAATCCCCCTTGACATAAACATCAATATCTTTATTCTGCATACCAGTACCTAATTGAAACATAATTCCATTTTTCTTAATTCTAACATCATATGACTGTCCATCCTTCTCTTTTCTCTCACCTTCTCGGATATCATCTCTTGTCAATGCTTGAACATCAATACTCATCCCTAACTTTTTTTCCATAGCAATAATATTCTTTCCTTCTTTGCCGATAATCTTAGCGACATCATTCTCAGGAACCTTTACAACACATTTATTATTAGATATGCAATCTACCTCAACATCATCAACATATCTTCTAAACTCATTTACAATACCTTCTTCTGCTAATTTGTGGACACTGCTTTTACTGCCTTCTTCATTTACTGGAACAACAACAGTCTGCTCACCATAAGAATATATCTCATAAATCAATTTCCCTGATTCAAAATCATTTATAACCACTATTGGACGGGCAAGATCAGCTTCAGTCATACCAGAAGGAACCTTAACAGTCATCTTCAAGCTCAAAACTTTTTCGATCCCACCGTTTTTGATAAAAACAACAGTATCGATAATCTGGGGGATAACACCCATCTCAACCCTGCCCAAAAATCTTTGGATCGCATCAACAGGGTTTGTTGCGTGAACAACGCCAACCATTCCAACACCAGCAAGGCGCATATCTGCAAACAGCTTAAAATCATCAGTATTTCTCATCTCATCAAATATAGTATAGTCAGGACGGCTAAGCAACAAGATATCATGGATCTCTTGGGCATCTCCATGTGAGATAGCATACTGTGTCACTCTTTCAGGCAATATTAAATCTCTTGGAGCCTCAACAGTTTTTACGATCTTATCTTGGGCAGCATAAAACTCGGCTAACCCTTGGGAAAAAGTAGTCTTACCCATTCCAGGAGCTCCAGCAACTAAAATTCCTTCTGCCTGCTCTGCAATTCTTGTCTTTAGTTTTTCACTTAATCCATATTCATCTAATCCTAATCTTTTAACTGGCCTTACAGCAGTGATCTCCCATCCATCACTAAATGGTGGCTTTGTAATGACAATCCTATTCTTTCCAAGCTGTATTATCGTACTACCTTCTCTCTCTATCTCGATAAAACCATCACGTCGAAGTTTTGCATCCTCGATTATTTCCCTAGAAATATCCTGTACCTCTTCCTGCGTCAGCTCTTTTTTACGTAGTGCTACAAAATCCCACTTACCCGGAAATCCTTTCTTAGCATATGGCTGCACATTCTCTCTCAGATGTACACTCATTGTTGTTTCATCAAAGAACTTATCCAGCTTTAGGGTTCTAACTGCACTTTCAGGACTAAAATAAAGAACCTTAACTCCTATTGCTAATGCAACTTCTTTCTGGACCTTATCAGAAGTTATCAAAGTACCATCTTCATCATAGGCTAACTGCCTAATCATACTATCTATCTCTCCCAAAGACGCATATTTTATCTCAGAAGCCTTAGGTCTGGTTCCCTCAAATTTTAATTCAAATTCCTTACCAAGTTCTCTCATCCTTTTAATCTCATCAAGTCCTAGAAAACCGATTGCCTTACCTAGATTAGCCTGATGTTCAAGTTCAGCAATGACTGCATTGTGGATAATAACTAACTTAACTTGTAATTCTTTATCACTTACTTTCTTAGAAATAAGACCTTCTATTATAACAGAAGTATCTGGAATAAGTTTTTCAATTTGTTCATAAGAGTTATCCTTTAAATTTTCTTTTTTTTCGTTTGCCATATCCACAATTAGAATGTTGTTATTTATATACCTTATGATTTTAACAAAGTTAAAGTCATAATGGTTTTAGGAAGTGAAGCTTACTAAACTGTTTTGTATTATTTAACAGGGTCAATATGCACAAACGCCCTATCTACTTCTTCCAAATTCTCAACCTTGCTTTGAACATTATCCCCAATATGATGTGCTCTATAGATTGTTAACTTCCTACTTACTTCTATATGCACTTCTACCTGCAATAAAACACCGACATAATGCGCCCTAACATCATTAAGACCCTTGACATCCTTAACACCTAAGGAAATTTTCTTAATCTTCTCCATTAATTCTGGAGAAGGCGCACTACCCATTAAAAACCTAACATTATCAACTCCAACATTATAACCAGAATAGATAATCCATAAACCAATAATCAAACCAACTATTGGATCTAAAAATACATACCCTAAATAAGCCCCCCCTAATCCAATCAATACTCCAATAGAGATCAAAACATCATTTCTATGGTCAATGGCCGTCGCTAATAAGGCAGGACTATTAATTCCTTTGTTCGCTTTCTTAGTATAGACATATAAGTAAGATTTCAAAATCAAAGTAAATCCCATAACCATCATTGGAGCAACACCCTTGATCATCCCCCCGCCAATAATCAACCTATCAACAGCAGCTTTGATAATCTCAAAACCTAAGATACCCATAAGGATAGCCACAATAAGCCCGGCAATTGGTTCAGCCCTATGGTGTCCAAATGGATGACCTTCATCAGCTCGTTTAGCAGAAACCTTTACACTAATAAACAATATGACTGATGTGATTATATCAGTAAGTGAATTTATAGAATCAGAAATAACAGATATGCTGTTATACACAATCCCTACAAAAATCTTCAATATAAACAATACAATATTACCAAATAATCCCCATAGCGTTGCTTTTTTAGCTGTATTATTCATAATCTCATCTCACTTCAGTTAAATAATCGTGTTATACCTTTAAAAAATATCGAAATCCTTTGAAAAAAACCTACATTAATCAATTCAATATCAAATCCCTCACTTACCTCATAAGTTTTATCATTCTTATCTTTATACTTTATTAAGATCATAAATTCATTCTCTCCTGCTTTTAGATCATTTCCTTGCATCTTTAAAACAAATTTTCTATCTTCATTCAATTGGCTAACCTCAAACTCTTTGCCTATTGGCTCAATCTGTATGCCTATATTCTGAGGTGCAAACTTTGATTTCTTATTTAATACAAAAGAGATATCATAATCATCTTTATAACCTATTTCTTCAGGATAAACTATGTCACTTATTCCTATGGATGGCTTATCATATACAGTAAGGTCAACAAAAGTAGATTTGCTAACGTCTGGATTAATAGCTTTGATAACTACTTCTTGCATACCTATCTCAGTAGGACTATAATCAAAGCTTACTGACTCTTTTTGCGTTAAACCTAGATCAATCTTTTCACAATCTCCATCTAGACAGATATTTAGATCCTCCAGATAAATATTTCCAATATTGCTAACATCACAATCTATCTTAGCAGTTTCATACTCATAAACTTCAGCTTTCTCAGTACTACAGCTTAATTCAATATCCCCTTCATAATTTTGTTCTTCTTCTGTTTCTTCAATCAAGCTTTTTATTCCTTCTAGACTAAACCTCTTTCCATCTCTGATAACATCAAATCTTGCATCTGAACTAATATTTCTGACAGAACTAACAACAAGCGGAAAAGTATACACATACCCTTCTTCCAGATCATTACTAACTTTAATTATCCAATTTACTTTCTTTTCTTCTTTTGGCTTCAGTAATAATGTTTTCCTTTCTTCACCAACAATCTCTACCTCCTTTGACCTGGATAATATCAACTCAGTAGCAATATATGAATTCCTTATATTGCTTACAGTTGCTTCAATCAGATTATAACTTCCAAAACCAATATTATTCTTTACAGCTCTTGCACTAATATCTATTGGAGAGCTAATATCCCCTTTCTTATCTTCAATCACCACATCAATATCTAAAGCATATGTTTCAATATTAATATCCCTGCCCAGCCACTGGAATTTTGTAGAAGCTTCTTTTGCATCTACCCCTTCTTTTAATTTTATATGGCCTGCATCAACAAAACCAAATTCACCATAAGTTACATCAAATGCTATCCACCCATAACCTGGAAAATAAACCTCAGACCAGCCATGCGGCCCAAACCCTTCTTCAAATTGTGCAGCATTGGTATATGAAACTCCAGAGACAAACTTAGCAGGGATGCCAAGTGCTCTGCACATAGCTATAAACAGATTAGTCAATTCATCACATACTCCTTGTTTATTCGTCAATACCCATGAAGCAGGTTGGCTTACACTTTCTGTCAATGTACTTAAGTCATATTTGATATTCTTTTTTGTCCAATCGGCTAACTTAAAAACTACAACATAAAGATCATCCTCACCTTTAGCCAATTCAGAAGCCAATCTTACAATATCTTTGTTTGTAGAATCTATAGTTTCAGATGGCTTTGCATATTTTTTTATTTCATCAGGCAAATTGCTCAATGGAAATAAGACTTTGCTTTCAATATCTTTTATCCTATTATAATTTCTAAGATTACTTGTTAAGCTATACTCTAATTCTTTCACACTTGGATTATCCCATCTAAAGATAGCAGCATTATCTTCCATACTAGCTTCTGGACTAGTACTAATCCCTAATATATCTGTTTGAAAATCATCCATAGGAATAAAAGACAAATTTGCAATAACATAATCAGCATCATATTGAGAACCCTTAGAAACTAAATTTATTTTACTGGATATGTCTAGATTCAACAGTAGATATTCACTGTTAAATATGGAGTTATCAGAAACAAAAATAGGTAGTACTAATAAGAATACTAAAACTATCACACTCTTTTTCATAATTGATTATATTGGTATGATACTTTATAAGTTTTTCCTAATAGATAAATAAAAAACGCCGCCACCGAGATTTGAACTCAGAAATCCGTTAGGAAACAGGATTAGCAATCCTGCGCAGTACCAGGTTGTGCCATGGCGGCATATGATATGCTAGTATTTTTATGCTGTATATAAAGTTTTTGAAATTAGTTATCTTTATAAAGAATATCCTTTTTCTATTGAGTTATAGCGGGGTAGGGCAGTCAGGAGTGCCCGGGGGGCTCATAACCCCCAGGTCGGTGGAAGTAGGATGGAAGGCTACTGCCGAGTTCAAATCCACCCTCCGCTATTTTTCCTTCCAATTTTCTTTTATTTTCTTTAAATGTTTAGGGCTTTCAAAACCCACACTCAATAACCAATTTTTAAGATTATCTTTACCATTCATCTCTATCCTATTGATTATAGTATATCCTTTAGAGTTTCTAATGTCTTTAACTTTGTAATCATATATCTCTACGATATTAAATTTCATATTTTTGAGGAATGAAGAAATTTGTTGAATTAATTTTTTGCTTTTTGAAGAAACCGTAATTACAGGATAATATGGCCTTTCTTTGTACTTTTTCTTAAATGAGATACAACCATCTGTATCAAATATGCCTTTTATTACATACATTAATAATTCTTTATCGTTTAAGAATATCTCTGGTATTTTTAGTCTTTGGTCTTTTCTACCTTGTTCTAATCCAATTGCTTCTGTGAGGTATCTAAAAATATTCTTAGAATGTACAGTAAAACCATATGTAGTATTAGTATCTTGAAGTCTAATATTGGGTATAAAACCAAAAGCATGTTGGAATTTAGGCCCTATAATTTGGTGATATAATTCTTTCTCATCATGGGGATTTCCAACACATTTTATAATATAATCATTTTTATCTATTCTTTTATATATACTACCATCACCTATTATTATTCCACACAAATATGCAAATTCATTATCTATTGATGAGGGTAATTTTAAACCTTTAACAATATCCTTTTTACTTAATTCTATATTAAATAGTAATTTTTTGTTAGCCATTTTAAATCAACTAATCTATGTGTTTAAAATGATTAACTATATAAAATTACCCTTTAGTACATGGTTCAAATCCACCCTCCGCTATTTTTTTCTTATATTTTTCTAATTAAGCCAATTCATCCTATCGTAAAAAATCCTAGAATAATCTCAATCCCTAATACTATGCTCAATTTCCCTTTCAATATTCTTAAAAACTTTATGCAATGTTCTAGCTAAGTCCCAATCACTTTCTTGGCTTTCAAAAACCTTGGTAGGAGAAATTACTTTAACTCTAATATCTGATTTTTTTCTTTTGCCGCCTTTACTATGTTGTTTTATATGTATGCTCATAGAATTAATATTTTTTAAAGCTCTCTCTATCTTACCATAATAATCATTAGCAAGAGTATTCACCAAATCCTTATCAGATTCTTCTTTTAAAACATCTATTCCTATTATTTGTATTGGTTCCATAATAATATACTGGGTTAGCTTATTTATATACTTTATGATTTGAGCGAAGCGAAAAGCATAAAGTATTGGGTACAATACTTTATGATTTGAACGAAGTGAAAAGCATAACGGATTAGAAACTCTATTTCTACTATTTTATCCTTCAATTAATTCAAAAAACCCAAAAACATTTAAAAACTTAAACTCCAAACTACTATTATGACATTAATATGTGGTATAGATGAAGCAGGACGTGGTCCAGTAATAGGTCCAATGGTAATGGCTGGTGTTTTAATAGAAGAAAAAGACCTACCTAAATTAACTTCTCTTGGAGTAAAAGATTCAAAACTACTTACACCTCAAAGAAGAGAAGAACTCTACGATCAGATCATCAAAACTGTAAAAAAACACCATATAGTTATAGTAGGACCAAAAGAGATTGACGATGCCTTAGACTCAGACGAATTAAACCTAAACTGGCTAGAAGCCCACAAATCAGCAGAGATTATAAACACATTAAAACCAGACAAAGCAATCTTAGACTGCCCAAGCAACAATATCCAGGCATACACTAATTATGTAAAAAACCTCCTAAAAACCAAAACAGAACTAGTTGTAGAGCACAAAGCAGATCTAAATTATATAGAATCAGGAGCAGCATCAATCTTAGCAAAAGTAACCAGAGACAGGGAAATAGAAAAAATCAAGAAAAAATACGGAAACTGCGGTCCTGGCTACCCTTCTAACCAAATAACAATAAACTTCCTAAAAGAAAACTGGAACAAATACCCTGAGATCTTCAGGCAATCCTGGGCTTCTTATAAAAAACATAAAGATGCAAAGAATCAGAAGGGTCTAGGGGATTTTAACTAAAAAAACAGCTAATTAATATTATACCCCCTCATAAGGTGCACCAATCAAAGCTCTTGCAACTTTTTCCCGTACTCTATATGTTTCTGCAGCGACATTACAAGCCCTTGCAAGTCCTTCGGCATCATCCCCATCATCTGGAAAAAATGAACACCCATATTTAATAGCTTCTCCATATTTCATAATCATCAACCTAGCATGGCCCATATAATCATCAAATCCCCTCTCAGAAAGAATCTCTCTTTCATTCCTTGACATTGCATTTTCAAGTTCACCCATAGCAAAAGCCGCAGTCATCATTAAAGAAACTAGATTTTCTGGATTATTAATTGGGGTGAATCTATTATCCCTCCAGGGATTTTTTAATCTTTGATAATCTTGAATTTCAGGTAGTCCCACAAATTTTGGCACTCCAACTTTTGCCTTACTTTTAAATCCATCTTTACATCTACCTTTATTAGAAAAATAATGCATCCATTCATGAAATGCAGAATATGCTTCTATGTAACCAATTCTCATTAAATATAAGTCATATATTCTGTCTTTAATCGTATTAATCTCTTCAGGTTTCATTTTATCACTATTTAAGGATTCAACAGCAACATTTAAATACTAAGAACAACTATTAGTGGTTGTTAAAACAATTATCAGTTTAAAATAGAGCAGGAATTAAAAGAATTAGGCTTAACAGAATACGAGATAAAAGCATACATTACTCTAATAAAAGAAGGCACCTTAACTGGCAATAACTTAAGTAAATTAAGCGATGTACCTCAAGGTAAGATATACAACACACTATATAAGTTATCTAGCAAAGGATTTGTCTCTTTTATGGACTCTAAGCCTAAACTATTCAAAGCAAATGATCCAGATATAGCTTTAACTCATCTTATCAAGAAAAGAAAAGAAAAACTTAACCAGATTGAATCCAAGTTACCAAATAGCATTAAACAACTAAAAAAAATAAAACCAAAAGAGCAAAAAACAGACGAAAAGGTCTCTATCTTTTATGGAAGGAAAAATGCGTTTGCTATAGAACAGCATCTTTTCCAATCTGCAGCTAAAACCTTAGATATAATGTTTACATTTGAAGTTATAAACCATACAACTTGGAGAATCTTAAGAGAGAAGAAAAAACAAAAAGTAAACATCAGAGTAATAGCTACAAAAAAGGACAATGAAAAAATAAGAAAGAGCTTAATAAAAGAAGGATTTGATATTAGATATTATCCTGTTGAAGAGTTAAGGATATTTATAAAAGATAATGAAGAGTCGCTTGAAACAATAGTAAACCCAAAAAATCTAATGGATCGGATGTCAGTCCTAATTCAAAGCAAGGAACTAACAAAAGCACTAGAACATTACTTTGACATAATCTGGGACAAAGCTAAAATAATCAAAGTTTAAAAATGAAAATAAAAATTAAGAAACAATCAAAAAAGAATAAAAAGACGGCAGATGGATTCGGAATATTCAAGGGAGCCCCAAAATTTGAACGAGAAGAAGATCCATTTAGGAAATATAAGTAAAATAATCCAAGATTAATAATGAACATACACTAAACCAAAACAAAACTTTTAAAACCCTAAATGGTTTTAAACGGTTTGGAAATCTCTGATTTCCAAAATCTTTATTAACCAAAAAACAAAATATAATCAAAAAGAGCAAAAAGGTGCCATAAAATCACGAGAATAAACAAAATGGTTATGCGTGGCTTCAAAAGCTTCGCACAACACACAGAGATGAACTTTGGGTCTGATTATAATTGTGTTCTAGGTCCAAATGGTAGTGGTAAATCTAATGTTTTAGATGCCTTATGCTTTGTTCTGGGTAAGTCCAGTGCAAAATCTATGAGGGCAGAGAAATCATCTAATCTAATTTACAACGGGGGAAAAGCAAAAAAACCAGCAAAAGAAGGCGAAGTCTCTATATATTTTGATAATGCAGAAAAAAAATTCCCAACAGATGATCCAGAAGTAAAACTAACAAGGATAGTCAGGCAAAACGGACAGTCCATATACAAGATTAATGACAAAACAAGAACAAGACAGGAAATCTTGGACTTGTTGGGTCTTGCAAAGATAGATCCAGATGGTTATAATATAATTCTTCAGGGCGACATCACTAAATTTGTAGAGATGCCAACATCAGAAAGAAGGATGTTGATAGAAGAGATATCGGGAATTTCCTTATACGAAGAAAAGAAACAAAAAGCACTTAGTCAGCTTGAAAAAGTAGGAGAACGCCTAAAAGAAGCAGAAATCGTATTGGCAGAGAGAAAAACATACCTAAAAGAGCTAAAAAAAGACCATGATCAGGCTCAAAAATTCAAAGACATGGAAAATAAGATATCTCAAAACAAAGCTTCATTATTAAAGATACAGATAGACAAAAAAGAAAAAGAAAAAACCAATCTGCAATCCACATTAGAAGAGACAAAAAAAGAACTTGATAGAGTCAATGAAAAAATCAATCAATTAAAACAAATAAATCTGGAAAAAAAGCAGGAAATAGAGAACACATCAAAAGAGATAGAAGAAAAAGGAGAAGTAGAGCAGGTTTCACTAAATAAAGAGATTGAAACCCTAAAGATAGACCTTACCAAAAAGAATTCCAGAGTAGAAACCTTAACTGATGAAATAACTAAGATAGAGAAAAGAAATCAGGATCTTAATAATTCACTAAAAGAGACAGACAAGAAAATAATTGAATTAAAAGAAGAAAAACAAGACCTAGAAAAAAGAAAACAAGAGATAGAAACACAAAAAAACGAATTAACAGAGAAAATAAGTATTTTTAGGGGCAAGAACAAGTTAGAAGAACTTGCAGGTGTTGAGAAAAAGATAGAAGATATAGATAAACTTGCAGAAGAACTACAAAAAGAAACTCATACTTTAAGGGAAAAACAACACGACTTGATAAGAAAAAAAGACCTATTAGAACATCAGATAAACACAATAGATGACCAGATAAAAAAAGTAGATGAGATAGAAAAAGAGCATAAACAAGAGATAGATTCCTTAAAAGAAAAACGTGAAAAATTCAAAAAATCAACTCTAGAGCTCAACAAATCATTAAACGAAGATTCGTCTTTAGCTGTGCAGATAGATGCTAAAAGGAAAAAGCTACAAGATGCAAGGGAAGAGCTTGCAAAATTACAAGTAAGGCAGACAACAATAAGGGAGACGACAAAATCTGACCTTGCGATTAAGAAAATTCTGGAGAAAAAAGCGCCCGGTGTATATGGTTCAGTATCTGATCTTGGAAACGTTAATTCAAAATATTCTTTAGCACTTGAGATAGCAGCAGGTCCAAGATTAAAAAGCATAATCGTAGAAGACGAAAAAATAGCTTCAGAACAGATAAAATACCTGAAACAGAATCGGCTGGGGATAGCAACATTTATCCCGCTAAGTAAGATTAAAGCAAGACCTATTGATGCAGAGACAAAAAAACTTGCAAAATCAAACGGATGTCAGGGACTTGCTTTAGATCTGATTGATTTTGATCCTAAATTCAAGAAAGCGTTTGAATATGTTTTCTCAGGCACATTAGTGGTTGATAATATTGATGTAACAAGGCGTTTAGGAATTGGAAAGGCAAGAATGGTTACTTTAGATGGCGATCTTGCAGAATTCTCTGGATTGATGCATGGCGGCTATCGGAAAAAACGAGCAGGCATGGGCTTTAATGAAAAAGAGTTAACACAAGATGTAGACAAATATGAAAAACAAGCAGCAGAGATAGAAAACACCATACAAGTACTTGAGACAAGACGATCAGAAAACGAGGAAAAGATAACTCAACTAAGGGAAACAAAAGCGATTCTTGAAGCAGACGCTATCAAGATAGAGAAAACATTGCATCTGGAACCTACTGATCTGGAAATAACAAAAAATCAAAAAGAAAAATTATCAGAAGAATCAGAAAAGATACAAAAAGATATTGATGAAGTTATAAATAATATATCTGATAAGAATAAAGGACTAGCTCAAAACAGGATAGAGAAACAAACACTCAAAAATCAAATATCCTCATTAAGAGATCCTGCATTATTAGCAGAACTAGCAACATTCGAGGAAAAAAGAAACGAGATAAATGAAGAGGTAGCTAAGTTAGGTGGGGAATTAAATAATATTGATGTTCAGATAAATACTATTTACCTAAAAGAACAAGAAAAGACTAATCAGATACTAAAACAGATAGCAAAAGAAAAAGATGAATTCAAGACAGAGATAGAATACCTAGGAAAAGAAGCAAATGAAAAACAAGAGGAATTAAAGAAAAAAGAAACCTTAGCTAAAGAATTTCATTCTAAATTCCGTGCTTTATTTGAAAAAAGATCTCAGATCGACAGTGAAATATCCAAGAATGAAGCTACTATTTCCAACAGGCTGGATGAAAGCAGAAAAGTAGAGATAAAACAGAACACATTGACCTTAAAACATGCTGAAGTAGCATCCGAAGTAGCAGGATTACAGCAGGAGTTCCAGCAGTATGAAGGCGTCCAAATATTACCTAATAGGACCGAAGAACAGCTAAAATATGAGATCTCAAAATTTGAGAAACTTAAATCAGAGATTGGCTCTGTAAACATGAGAGCATTAGAGATATTTGATTCTGTAGAAAAAGAATACCATAATCTACTGGAAAAGAAAGATGTTTTAATAACTGAAAAAGAAGACGTAGTTAGTATGATGGGCGAGATAGAAGAAAAGAAAAAAGACCTGTTCATGAAACATTATACAGTTATAAACGAGAACTTCAAGAGCATATTCTCTCAGCTTACTACTAAAGGAGAAGCAACATTAGAGCTTGAAAACAAGCAGAATCCATTTGAAGGTGGTTTAGGCGTTAAAGTAAGATTAACAGGACAAAAATTCCTGGATATCCGTTCATTATCTGGCGGAGAAAAGACATTAACAGCATTAGCTTTTATCTTTGCCATACAAGACCACGAACCAGCATCTTTCTATATATTGGATGAAGTAGATGCGGCATTAGACAAAAGAAATTCAGAAAAACTCTCACAGCTTGTAGCAAAATACGCAGAAAAAGCACAATACATAATAATTTCCCACAATGATGGGATCATTTCTAATGCATCTAATCTATATGGTGTATCTATGAACGAACATGGTATTTCTAAGGTTGTCAGTTTAAAGGTTTAAAAGAAAATAAATGCGTCGGCCGGGATTCGAACCCGGATAGCCGGCTTGCTTCTAAAAGCGAAGCTTTTTGAAGAGCTTGCTTCTGAAATGGAAGGCCGAAGTCATAGCCATTAGACCACCAACGCATTATAATAATACTTAAGAATCAACCAACCATATTTAAAATTATCTAAATCTGCTCCCGAATACTCTCAATAAATCTCTTAAAATCATCTTTCTTAACATTTGCCCCGCAAGCGCATTCATGCCCTCCGCCATAACCCTCAACTCCAATTAAGGCCTTTTTTAGTATATCCCTTACAGGTTTATAATATCTTAAACTCATCTTTACCTCATTTTGTTTATCTCTGCCTACAATAATCAATTTTTTTGGATATCTATGCAGTAATTCATTAGACAAATCACTGCTAAAACTCATCTTATTCTCATTATAGATATACAAAAGGAGTTCATCATCATCTTTTGCGCATTTCTTTCCTGCTTCTATAAGTTCTGTATATCCTTCATTTATCTTTAAGAATTTTCTATAGACAAACTTGCCCTGGGATGATTTTTGTTTTAATATCTCATCAGGTTCTTTTACCCTTGTCAAGACCTTAAAGCATTTCTTTACATCGCTCGTTTTTCCTTTAAGGACAAAAGAAAAAATCCTTACCAGATAACCGAGTTTAGTCTCAAATAATATATCGCCAGGATCTTTAGAATCCATTTCGACCATGCCAGGGTATTCTTTCTTAAACTCATCCATAAAATCAGGAATATACCAATCACCTATGCAACCAACAGCAGCAATCCATATATTCTCTTGCACAACCTGGTGGCACATATACGTTACCGGAGTTCCATCATCTTTATTTTTAATCCTGGGATTAAATATCTTAGTATTTGTAAGTTCTAGTGGTTGATGATGATCAATCCATATGACAGGAACATTGATAGAATCAACAAATTCCTGATCAACTACTGCTATATCAAGGATAAATACCTTATCAGCATTATACTCAGCTACTTTTGAGACAAACTGCCCATCTACAGTAGGCGTAGCCCTCTTTACAATAACACCATGACCATCCCCCTTATATTTATATAACAATAAAAAAGAGCACAACCCATCAGGATCATCATGGAAAAAGAACAAAGGATTCTTACAATTATCAAGTTCGTCTCTTATCTTATCTACTTGTTCTTTTGTTAGAGGCATGTTATTCCAGTTACCCCCCTATTAATAAATCTTTGTATTGACCTTACTATCACTCACATCAAAAACTATTTAACTAAATATACCTTACCTATCCTTATGAATATTCCCTGCATTAAATGCAAAGGTAGAAACCCTGCTAATTGCGGAAGAACCTTCTGCCCAATAACTGCTAAAGCAAATAGCAGAGTAAGGATCGAAAAACAAGACATTAAAGAAGATTTTAATGGATCTGCCCCTTCCCCTTTTGTAGGCAGACACGGCTATCCTTTTGTTAATGTCGGCATTCTTTCTCTCCCTCAACAAAGGGATGACGCTTGGGAATTCGACTCCCCTAGACATTGGGCGCAAAATAATCTTGGATTTAAAAAGATTGTAGATTACAGGAGCTCATTGATAAATTCCAGATTTAAAGCCAATGTCAAACAACAAAACAAGATGCTTGATATCTCCCAGGAAGTTGGGATGGCGAGCAGTCCAGTAGATGTTGAATTCAATCTAGAAAGCAAACCCCAATTTAAGTTAAACACAGACAGTTTTCTAGCACCAACAGGACCAAATGCAAAGCTAAAAAAAGCCCAGATCACATCTAACCCTAAAATTGATCAGAAGGTAGACAAAGTAGTCTCAGATACAGACCTAAGATCAACACAGGCCTTAAACTATCTATACAACAAAGGCTTTGATGAAAACTTCTTAAGCAAATTACTTTCTGTCGGCACATTAGGCATAAAAAACAACAGAAGATTAGTTCCTACAAGATGGAGTATAACAGCAACAGATGACACCTTAGGTAAAAAAAGAATACAAGAAGTAAAAGAATTCTCAGAAAGCAATTATCAAGCCTATTTTGGCGGTTATTTAGGAAATTATTTCCTAATACTTCTCCTATCAGATGTTTGGAGCTATGAACTATTCGAAACATACATGCCTGGCGCAGAATTCAACATCTCTGATAAAATCCAATACACAACAGACCATGAACTATATGCAGGAAGAAAAACATATGCCCATAATTGTGCAGGTGGTTATTATGCTTCGAGATTACCTGTATTGGATAAATTAAGGCAGATGAAAAGGCAAAGCACAGTTCTTGTATTAAGATTTATCACAGGAGAATATGCAATACCCCTCGGGGTCTGGTGCGTAAGAGAAGCTACTCGTAAAGCCTTAAACAATAAACCAATAGAATTTTCAAGCAAAGAATTAATGCTAACTTATGTTAAACATTTAGTTAAGAAAAAGTTCAACTACAACGTAGAAAACTTATTAAAAGAAAGCGTCTTACTAAGAAACCTAAAGACCCAAAGCAAATTATCTCAATTCACCTAAAAATGGAATTCAAAACAACTCTAATCAGCTTACAAAACGCAATTTCTTCAGCTATTAAGAATAATGTTAATCTAAATCAAGAACCAGACAAGGAAAAAGCAATCTACGACTATAAAACAAAACAAGTAATCTATTATTACGATAGCTTAAAAACAAAATTAAAGCTGGTAAAATCAAATTCATTAGAACTTCTACAGCTAAATAAACAAGACATCAAAAACCAACCAATCATTAACCAAATACTTGAATTAATCCCAGAACTAGACTCCAAAGACCTAGCTAAACTTGACAAAACTACTAAACAAATAACAACCCTAACAAACCAACTAATCTTTCCAAAAATAGAACCAGAAGACCAATTTCAAACTCCAAATAACATCCCTGAAGAGATAAAATCAGATGTAAAAGCAGATGTAGAAGAACTATCTAAATGCTTTAACAGTGAGTGTTATAGGAGCGCCACAATCCTATGCGGCAGATTACTAGAAACAGCATTGCATCGAAAATACTATGAAACAACAAACAACGATTTACTAGAAAAAAGCCCAGGTATTGGCTTAGGCAATATAATATCAAAACTAAAAGATAAACAAGTAAGCATAGACCCAACTTTAACAAATCAGATACACCTTATAAATCAGGTAAGGATATTCTCAGTTCATAAGAAAAAAGAAGCATTCTACCCAACAAAACAACAAGCACAAGCAACAATCCTTTATACATTGGATATCTTGGAAAGATTATTCAATCAGTAGATATAGATAGTCATTAATCTTAAAACTAAATCTTATCATAAACCTTCTTAAGATCATCAACATCCTTAGCACCATTCATCTCAAGCCTTAACTCTCCGCCGCCCGCCATACCTTTTGTGAACCATTGTGCATGTTTTTTTATCTCATCAAAATTAACTTTATATTTCTTTGAATATTTCAGGTATTGCAAAAACAATTTCTTTCTGGAAACTTCTTTATTCTTCTTTCCCTTAAGATAATATTTTATCTCATCAAACACAGCAGGATTCCCAATAACCCCCCTCCCCACCATTATAGAATCACATCCAGTACTATCAAACATCAAAGAAGCACTTTTCCCATCAACTACATCCCCATTGCCTATTACAGGAACATTAACAGCATCTTTAACTTTCTTGATAATGGAATAATCCACCGGATGCATATAATTAACAGTCCTGGCACGACCATGGACAGCTATAGCACTTACACCTTCTTTTTCACATATCTTAGCAATCTTAACAGCGTTTATATGTTCTCTATCATAACCAGCTCTTATCTTTACAGTGATTGGAATCTTACTTTTCTTAACTAATTTTTTAACAATCTTCTCAATCTTTTTTGGATACCTCATGATCTCAGCACCACACTTCCTTTTACAAACACTAGAATCAGGACACCCCATATTAACATCAAAAGCCTGGACCTTATCTTGAACCTCATTTAAACATTCAGCAAAAACATCAGCATCATTCCCCAAAAACTGGGCAACAACATTCTTCTCATCATAAAAATCAGCCAATCTATGATTACCTCGAACAAAACCCTCAGAATCAATCATCTGCGAATAGACGATATCAGCACCATGATCACTGCATAGCTTCCTGAATGATATATTGGTGATAGCTACCATTGGTGCCAGTATTATCTTGTTTTTGAAGTTCATATATAGAAATAATCATTGATTATTTTTAAAATCTATGGAAATCTAATCAACATCTCTTCTTTGAAAAACAGTTCCATCAGGACCTTTACGATGTTCTTGTAAAAGAACACCAAATGGGGTAGTATCTTCTTTAGGTATATCTCTTCGATCCCTAGTTGAAACTACAGGTCCCCTATCAGAGATTCTTACTGTTTGTACTTCATTTTCATGTTCTTCATCAGGAGTTCTATAATTCCATTCATTACCTAATCCCTGGATTGGTGTGCCATTAGGATCAAGAACCAGATACGAACCACGACTTCCAACTCCATTTCCAATAGATTGTTGTATAGCAGCAAGTCTAGCTACACTTTCAACAGCCATATTATAGGTTGCAAATGCCAATGGTAAATCTTTTCTTCTATTTATACCCCTATTCCCCCTATTTAGCATATCACTTTGAGACTGAGCTAATGCAGATGATACACTACCCGCCCCCCTAACAAAACCAGCTGCTTCTGACATACGTGCTCTAATCCCCATTAATACATCTCCAGCTTGAGATCCATCATTCTCTAAAAATCCAGTACATAATTGATATACCCTATTAACTTCTCCTAAAGCCTTACCTTCAAAATCATGATAATCCACTGTTGGTTTATTATAAACATTTCCTATCCATTCAGCAGCCCTTATTCCACCAACTTGCCCGGCAAGAAGTGCAGTCCCACCTGGTCTTCTAATCCCATTTGTAGCAGCACATTCACCTACTGCAAAAAGATGATCTAGTGAAGTTTCCCACCATTCATTGATAGCAAGACCACCATTGCTATGTTGGATTCCAACAGCAACTTCAATTGGAGTATTACTTATATCAATGCCTAATTTTCTAAATGGCAATTCAGCTTGAGGATTTAATGCCATCAATCTTTCATAAGGTGTACCTCGTAAAGCGTTACCTTCATTTAAAAATTGATAAGGTGTTCTATCAAATTCAGGCATTACTACACTCAAATCATCTAAACAAAATTGCCCTTCACCTTTAGGATTTTTAGAAAAATCCCAAAAAACTTTCCTACCTAATATTATTGTTTGAATATATGTTAAAACATCTATCCTTGATGAACTATCTCTTCCATTTATTTTTGTTGCAGCAAATGGCCACTGATTACCTTTCATAAATGTATTTAATGCAATATCTTGAGTTGTTGCGAATGCGTCATCTAAAAAATTATATCTAGTTCCCTCTGAATCAACACTATACATACTTGGAATTGCCCGCCCATAACTGCCTGATAAAGCCAATGGTGGATTCATAGGACTTATTCCAAATTGACCTTCAGGTAAATTTGCTGCAAGACCGCCTTTATCTAAGGCCATACCTATAGAACCAATAACTCCTTTGGGATATACAGAATGTTCATAAAGACCTGCTGGTCCACCAACACCCAAAACAACATTTTCTCCTTTAAAGACACACAATCCCAGATTATCAGATTCAACTTGACTTTTATCAATAGCAACAACACCATATACTCTTTCATTATCAGCAATAATGCTTATTACTTCATATTTATCAAATACTTCTATCTTATCATCATATCTTCTAACTTGATCTTCCAAACATTCAACCATACTTCTTGAAGTAAATGGACCAGCAGACGTCCCCCCCTTTTCTTCCCTGAAATCTGTTTGAAATCCTAATGCAGTGCCATGCCTTGTTTTTGGGAACTTTACACCAATTCCCATAAGTTCGTTAAAAGCTTGTGCAGCAGTATCGCCTTGAGCTAAAGCAACATCTCCATCTAAACACCCCCCCTGGTACAATACTTCTGCTAGACTATAACCTGAATCAGGGGTTCTTCCAGAAACACCAGTAGTATGGAATGTCATCCTATCAGAACTAGTCCAGTATGATGTGCTATTATGCATATTTGAAGTAACAAGTGCTATATCATCTATTCCTTCTATAGCAAGCTTATGTGCACATTTAAGTGCAGCTGCACCAGAACCTACAACTATTGTATTCCCTTCATAAACAGGAACTTCTAATCCGTCTAGTTTAAGTGTGTGTTTTATCATCTATACCAATCAACTACTATTTGAAATTAATCATAGTTTAAAAACTTTACTATTAACAAGTAAGTAAAAAATACAAAAGTTTAAAAAACAACACCATTCTCTATAATCTCAAGTGAGGCAATATGGGTATAGAACAATTACAACCACTAGTTACAAACAATCTCTTAGTATTTCGTAAACCTTACTTAGAAGGGCTTGAATCATTTAGATATACCGGAGAAAATCCGATTACAGGATCTATTGATGAAATGAGATTTAGAGCAGCAGATTTTTCAGATCTTCAAGGTTATAGATTTGGTGGAATTGTAGGTGGCGCTCAACCATCTGATTATGCAGCAAGTGTTCCTCTTTGGAATGATTATTTCTTTAGTAAATGGGTTCAAGCAAGTGATGGAATTCCAGCATTATATTTTGGATTTGATGTAGCCCCAAATAGAGATGCCGATGGAAGACCTTGTGAAGAACAAACAAACTTAGTTAATTTTCTTGAAGCTGCTCTTGGACAAGGAGAGATCTTTGATCTTACTATCACAGATCCATTCAAATATGCTACATTCCAATATCTTGATTCAATAGGTGCCACAATACAATATAGTGCAAGAAGGATGCAAGCTGTAAATCATGTTTTAAAAGCACCTGAGGGCTATGTATATGGATATAATAGTGATGGTCAGGGTATGTTTTTAGCCCTAGAACAAAGAAAAAGAGGTCATGACTTAGATATGGTAGCAGACCCAAATATTCTAGTGATTGGAGCCGGTGGCAGTGCAAAAGCTATTGTGGATTCTTTGATTTCTAATGATGTTTATGGCAATGTGGTTGTTCTTAATAGAACAGAAAGAACAGCCAATGAATTAGCCGCTAAATACCCTGAAGCTAGAATAACATCTGGTGGGCTAGACCAAATAGATGACCAGATAGGATTAGCAGATATCATAATACATACAGTTACACAGGGTGGGATTTCCCTAGACCAAGCAAGCAAATCTCAAGAAAAAGCATTATTTGTGGATACAAGGTATGGTCCAAAAGCAGAATTTATTGATCATGCTGTTACATTGAATAGACCTTCCGAAAATGGAAAGGGCATGTTATTTTGGCAATTTGTTGTTGCATTAAAGAAAACATTTGATCGAACATTTAATGCACCATTCGAACTTAGTGGAATAACAGAATCTGGAAACACCCTTGGCTACGAAGCTGATGTAAATCTTATAACAGATTTATGAGGAATAATGTTCAATAATTCTTAATAACATAAAAATAAGAAATACTCACACAAAACAAAAAGTTTTTTAAAATCACCAACAAATCTACTTCTATAATGAACACAAAAGAACTTAAGAAGTTATATTTAGAATTCTTCAAAGAAAAGAAGCATGCTATAATTAGCTCTGCTTCATTAATTCCAGAACATGACCCAACTGTCCTATTCACAACAGCAGGAATGCATCCTTTAGTTCCATTCTTAATGGGTCAGCCTCACGCACAAGGTAAACGCTTAGTAGATGTCCAAAAATGCATAAGAACAGTAGATATTGATAATGTAGGCGATCCTTCACACTTAACCTTTTTTGAAATGTTAGGGAACTGGTCATTAGGCGATTACTTTAAAAAAGAAGCAATTGAATGGTCTTATGAATTTCTGACAAAAGTCCTACAATTCAACCCAGATAAATTATCAATTACAGTTTTCAAGGGAGACAAAGATGCTCCAAAAGACGAAGAATCAGCAAATATCTGGAAAAGCTTAGGAATACCTGAGGAACGAATCTACTTCTTACCAAAAGAAGACAACTGGTGGGGACCAGCAGGAATTACAGGACCATGCGGACCATGCAGTGAAATGTTTGTTGATACAGAAATACCATCATGCAATAAAGATTGTAAACCTGGCTGTGGCTGTGGAAAATACTTTGAAATATGGAACGATGTTTTTATGGAATACAATAAACTAGATAACGGAAAATTCGAAAAACTAAAACAAAAAAATGTCGACACAGGCATGGGTGTTGAAAGAACAATTGCAATGTTAACAGGAAAAAAAACAGTATATGAGATAGAAATATTTGCCCCAATAATAAACAAGATAAAAGAATTAGCTAAAATAGACTCTCCAAACGATAAACAAGAACAATCAATAAGGATCATAACAGACCATATTAGAGCATCTACTTTTATTCTAGGGGATAATTTAGGAATTGCACCATCTAACTTAGATCAAGGCTATATCTTAAGAAGATTCATAAGAAGATCCATAAGACATGGTAAGATTCTAGGAATAGAAAAAGAATTCCTGACAGAACTAGCAAAGATAGTAATAGATTTACACAAAGAAAATTACCAAGAATTAGAAAAAAACAAAGACTTTATACTGAACGAACTAAAAAAAGAGGATGAAAAATTCAGGGATACTCTGGAAAAAGGCCTAAAAAGATTTGATAATGTTATTAAAGATAATAAGATAGATGGAAAAGAAGCTTTCTTATTATTCCAATCATATGGTTTTCCATTAGAAATAACTCTTGAACTAGCAAAAGAAAAAAACATAGAAGTAGATGAAAAAGGATTCCAAAAAGAATTCAAAAAACACCAGGAACTAAGCAGAATTGGAGCAGAAAAACGATTCAAAGGCGGCTTAGGCGATCATTCAGAAGAAACTACAAAACTTCACACTGCAACACACTTACTAAATCAAGCTTTAAGGGAAGTCTTAAACAAGAAGGACATCTTCCAAAAAGGTTCTAACATAACTCAAGATCGATTAAGATTTGACTTCAACTTTGACAGAAAAGTAGAAAAAGAAGAACAACAAAAAGTAGAAGACTGGGTTAATGAAAGAATAAAAGAACAATTAGAAGTTAAAAGAGAAGAACTAACAGTAGAAGAAGCAAAAAAGAAAGGTGCCCAAGGTGTTTTTGAACATAAATATGGGGATAAAGTATTTGTATACTCCATAGGCAACAAATCTTTAGAGATTTGCGGCGGACCCCATGTAGAAAACACAAAAGAACTTGGCCATTTCAAGATTAAAAAAGAACAATCAAGTGCAGCAGGCATAAGAAGAATCAAAGCTACCTTAGAATAAAATGCCACTTTACATAATTGCAACACCCATAGGCAACTTAAAAGACATTACATTCAGAGCAATAGAAACTTTAAAAGAATCAGATATTATCTTAGCAGAAGACACAAGAAGATCAGGAGTTCTATTAAACCATTACAATATAAATAATAAACAATTAATTTCTTTCAACGACAAAAACAAAGAAAAGAAAACCCATTCAATAATTCAAGACTTAAATGAAAACAAATCAATTTCATTAATCTCAGATTCAGGAACTCCTGGAATAAGTGACCCTGGCTTCTACTTAACAAGGGAAGCTATAAAAAATAACATAAAAATTATCCCAATACCTGGACCAACTGCTTCAATTTCTGCTCTAATCTCTTCAGGCTTCCCTACAGATGAATTTACTTTCTATGGCTTTATTCCAAAAAAAGAAAAGAAAAAGATAGAACTTCTAAACAAGATAAAACAAGAAAACAGGACAACAATTCTTTACGAAAGCCCATATCGATTGATAAAAACTTTAAACACTATAAAAGAGACCATCCCTGATAAAGAAATCTGCATAGCAAGAGAGATAACAAAGAAATTTGAAGAATTTATCAGAGGAACTGCAGAAGAACTAATAAATAAATTAAGCAACAAAAACATTAAAGGAGAAATCACAATTATAATAAAAAAATAAACTTTAGAATTTTTTAAATTCTAAAGGTTTAGAAATTCTTTATAGAATTTCAAAAAAAAATAGAAGAATTATTTCTTCTTTTTTCTTCCTCTCTTCATCTTTGCTTTTGAAACATTACCTTTCTTATCTACATAATATAGGTAACCTTCTTCTCTTGTAATACCGCATTTATGTACTACTTCTTTCTTCTTGTTGTATTTCTTTCCAGGTCTTTTCATGTTGACTCTAGATGCGTTTCCTTTCTTATCAACATAGTAGAGAAATCCTGGTTCTCTTTTAATTCCGCATTTACATACTACTGATCCCATTTTTTCACCTCGTAATTTCATAGAGACGTTGGAAGTTATACTCCACCCCACCTCGTGAAATTTCTTTGTTAATTAATTTTAAACTAACTCATTTATAACTTTATCGGTTTTGACGCCCACAGGATTGACTACTCCCTCGATGTAAATTAGAAATCCTCTATCTTATCTGGATATATCTACAATTTCTTAATGCATGATTATTGGCAAAAAACAATTTGTTAGCTAAATATTTTAGTTCCATAATCTTGATTAATAAGGCTAAAAACAAATATTTTAAATATACTTCCTTCTATAATCAGGCATGAGACCTATGTTAAAAAGACTAAAAAAGATATCAGTCATATTTCTGATAGTTTTATTGGTTATAATTATTCTTTTAAGAACTAAGCTGGAAAGCCCATCTTTTGATGAAGTGTCATTGGATAATCCAGATAGCTACAAACCAGAAGATACAAAACCAAGAATCTTGGAATCAGATTCTGATATTGGCGTAGTTCTTGTTCATGGATTAGGTGCTAGCCCATGGGAAACAAAAGACTTAGCAGAATACTTGCATAGTAAAAACATTACAACTTCTCAGGTATTGTTAGCAGGACACGGCAAAAGCATATATGAGTTAGAACAAACAAGTTATCAAGAATGGTATGGAAGTGTAGATAAAGCCTATAATGAACTTCAAACAGCAAAGAAATTTATTATAGGGTCATCAACAGGAAGCTTATTAGCTATTGAAATTTCAAAAGAAAATAGTCCAGATGGGACAGTTCTGCTTTCTACTCCACTAGTATTCAATAATAAATTAGTAAAATATACTCCGTTTTTAAAATATCTGACTAGATATAGCCATAGGGATATAGGTGAAATCCAAAAACAATTCTATCATGAAAATTTTCCAGTTAAGTCACTTGCAGAGATGGTTCATTATATCAATAAGATAAAGAATATAATTCCAGACATAACCCCCACTACTTTAATAATCCAATCAAGAAATGACCCTAGATTAAAACCAGAAAGCGCTCAATATGTTTATGATAACATAGGATCAGAAAATAAGGAAATTTTATGGCTTGATAGCTACTATCATGTATTGATAATAGATCAGATTGATGAGGCTAATGAGTTTAAAGATGAAAAAAAAGAAATATTTGAAAAAATATACAGCTTTATACTAGGCAATTCTAGATGATCTTATTCTTCGTTCTCTTCTGAATACTTATCAGCACATTCATCTGAGCAAAACCTGCAGATATCTCCTTTTATTTCTTTCTCAACAAGGTCATCCCCTAGGATATTGCCGCATTTCCTGCATTTAGCCCCTTGACCATCATTGCTTGCCCCTTCCATAAATCCTTCTTCTAAAGGGCTTATCTCATCATTATCTACCTGACTTTCTCTTCCTTTTTCAGAATAAATATCTTCATCATCTGCCATCATTTTCACCTCAAACTTTAATCATAAAGGATTTAAAATGACATATTTTAAAAACTTTGTTGTTTTAGTAAATGTATTATGGAAGACATAGAAAAATCAGCAGGAGCAATAATCTTCTTAGGTGTTAAACCCAGACAGTACTTATTATTACATTACGAAGAAGGTCATTGGGATCTTCCAAAAGGCAACATAGAGAAAGGAGAAGAAGAAAAACAAACAGCTCTAAGGGAAATAGAAGAAGAAACAGGCATAACAGATATATCTTTCATAACTGGATTTAAAGAAAAGATACATTATTTTTACAAAAGAGACTGTAGATTGATATCAAAAGAAGTAATATTCTATCTAGCAGAAACAAATGAAAAAGAAATCAAATTATCTTTTGAACACATCGGCTTCAAATGGCTGCCTTACAAAGAAGCACTCAATCAATTAACACACAAAAATGCAAAAGAACTGTTAAAAAAAGCAGAACAATTTCTTTAATCAAAATCTTCATCAAATCCTAATCTTCCAACACCAGAAGCGCATCTCTGACATAACATTCCTTCTGTATCAAACTTAGCAGACTTAACAACTCTAAATTTCCTACCGCAACTAGGGCACCTTATCTCAACTTCTTCAAAACCCACTTCAAATGGCTCATCTTTTCTAGATTTCTTAATTATTGGCTTTTTTACAACTTTGACTTTAACCTTCTTCTTAGCAATTGGTTTCTTTACTTTCTTAGCAACTTTAGGTCTTTTAACACTTTTAGGAACAGCCACTTTCTTAATCTTCTTAGGTGCTTTGGCAGTTTTTACTTTCTTCTTAGCATTCACCTTACGTAAAGAAAATAGTTTCTTGACAAATCCCTTTTTCGGCTTGTTTTTCTTCTTAGCCATCTAAGTTAAATTTATAATAATGCATATATTTAAACTTTTTGGAAATCAGGGATTTCCAAAACGGTTTAGAAACAAACTCAATAACACACATATAATCCAGAATAAGAATAATAGAGCGGACGATAGCCTCTGTCCGCCCCTTTATGATCAAGGGCATTTGCCCTCTCCTCACCTCTTTTTTCCCGAGCAAGGAAATATTAGCTATGATTGGGGGTTATTAAGTAATATGAAAGGCTCCTCATACTTTTCGTGGGGGGTGGTAGAAAGAGACTATAAGGAGCCTTTATAAATATTAATTACCTTTTGTTCTTCACTTCTTCAATAGTCTATCTGGTTCTTTTCTCAACTCTTGCAACCACATTAATCCTATCCTTATCATCTCCTTGTTTAATTTATCTGTTAATCTGTATGTTTTTTTGTATAGGTCATAATCAATTATACCCATGCTTTTCATAGGGGTTAAGATACGATCGTAAAATTGCCTTTTGTTATAGCTTATCTTTACTTTTTTGCCTTTATATGGCTCATCTTCAATCCTGTCTGTAACTATCTTGCCTTCATGCAGCTGAGTTGCAAAAAAACTCATCTCAGTTTTGTTTATCTCCCCGCCTTTATCTTTTATCATGTCTACAAGTAATTTAGCTACTATAACTTGTTGTTTCGTTGCAAAAATAATTTCGTAAACATCATCAGGCAGATTATACCTATCAAATAATATCACCATGTAAATTATATAACATAGATAGTATATAAATGTTTCGATTTAAGGTACTAGTATACTAATTTGTATACTACACATTAAAGAACTCTTTTACTCTTTCCTTGTACATTTTAGATATCTTAACACCATAATCAGGGGGAAAACAATTATAATATTGAGGATTAGCATATCTTTCTTCCAAAAATACAACTACGCCTTTATCAGTTTCACTCCTTATACACCTCCCCGCATTTTGCATAGTCTTAATCATAGCAGGATAAATATAACCATATTGCCACCCCTTACCATATCTGATATCATAATAGTCAATCAGTTCCTTTACTTCTAAGCTTGGTTTCTCCAGTGGCAATCCAACTACAATCACACACTTGAGAAAATCCCCTGGTAAGTCTACCCCTTCCCCAAAACTTCCAGCAGCAACCCCCAATAAACAAGCGCCTTTCTCCTTATGACTTTTAAACTCCTCAAGTAATTCTTGCTTTTCTTCTTTTTTCAATCTAGGCGTTTCGATTAAGATGGTTTTTTCACAAAATTCCTTAAGATGATGATGCACTCTATCTCTTAACATATAACTTGGAAAAAATACAATGCTATTTCCTGGAACTATATTAACTATTTCGCTTATGGTCTTTGCAATCTTCTTAAACTCATCTTCACTTCTTCTTGTATACTTAGTTGACGTTTCAGGTATTATCAAGGACAATCTATTTTCTTTTGAAAAAGGGCTGCCAAACATTTTTTCTCTGACATTTGTAAGCCCCAAAATATCCTTATACATAAAAGTTGGAGTTAAAGTACCACTCATACATATTATAGAATGAGCATTATCAACAACATCTTTTGTGATAAAAGAAGGGTCTAAACATTTGTACATCAAATTAACATAAGGTTCTTTTGCCCCCATCTTCTTATTTATTATCCTTGCAAATCCTTTATCCTCTCCCTGCCAAGCTTCCATAAAGCTGCCTACAGACCCGACAAAACTTCTCTTTTGTTTTTCCCTTATCTCATCTGCTGCAAAACTAAGATCGCTGATTATAGAATCATACTTTAATCCTATCTTCCCTACAAATTCATTCTTTTTTATCAACTTCTCTTCTTTCTTAAAATCCAGATCACTAGAGAAATTATCCAAGATATCTTGAATTTCATATAAATTTTCTCTAACTTCATTAAAACCAAATTTGATTGCTTCTTGAGTAGCCATCTTAACGATAAAATTACTTAGGTTAGAGCTCATCAATTCCCTGCATCTTCTTGGCAGGTTATGAGCTTCATCAACTATCACTATGCTCCCATCTAATTTCTTTCCAGACCTGTTAAAAAAAGCATCTCGTATTGATGGATTGAATATATAATAATAATCAGCTATTATTACACTAGCTTCTTTGGAAAGCAATGCACTCATCTCATAAGGGCATAACTTTTCCTTAACACACAGCTCTACTAATCTTTCACAATGCATCGGACTCAATGTCTTCAATTCACTCAACACACTCAAAGCTTTGATCGTAGGTCTCATAGATTTCTTCTTTGTATTTGAATAGAATTCACAAGCATCATCATCCCTTAATTTTTTGCAATAATCCTTAAACTCATTGCTATATAGTTTATCTACTTCCCCTAATCCGCACATATGCTGTTTTCCTATGATATCACAGCTGACTATGCTGATTCCATGTTTTTTCTTGATATCCTTTAGAGTATTAACTGCCAGATTATGCTGAGTATGCCTTGAAGTCAGGAAAAATACACTCAATCCCTTTTTCAAAGCGATAGACAAAGCAGGTCCAAGTACAGCAACAGTCTTCCCAAGTCCAGTAGGCGCATGTATAAGTGCATGTTCTCCTTTCTCGATACAATCCATAACTTCCTTGATCATATCTCCTTGTACTTCCCTAATCTTTGAATAAGGAAAAAGAATCTCATCTTTATCAATCATCTAAAAAAGGAATATCATATCTTTTTTATAAGTTCTTATTAGCCTTAAACAATGTTTTCGAAAGTTTTATATACTATATAATATTCTTCACAATATAGCTTTTACAGAAACATATTGGGGGTTTTAGAATGACTGATGGTAAAATTTTTAATGTATTTTTCAGAGAAAAACCAGCTATGATGCTGGTAAATTTAAAGAATGCAAAAGGCGAGATATATGCTTCAAGCCTTGCAAAACAAATCGATTGCACTTATTCTCATGTTGTTAAGATATTACAAGAGATGGAAAAAGCAGGCCTAATCAACTTCGAAAAACAAGGCAGATTAAAGCTTCTAACCTTGACAAAAAAAGGAACAGAAGTAGCAGAAAATATAGATGCTATAAGACTTTCTTTATAATTACTTATTTTTTCTATTTATTATATATACTATAGTGAAAACGTTCAAGAAAACTATAACAACAATGGTGAAAACTTGAGTGTAGAGGTAAATCCCATACGCAGTGTGGGATTTTCCTTTACGAAAAGGGCATGTGAAGCATGACCGTGTTTGAATCAATTATTGTTGTTATTGTTTTCAAAGAGAATTAAATTCTTTCAATTCAAACAGAAAAATATCTAATAAATAACTTCTTCTAACCCTTTCTTACTAAGAACTTCTTTAGCTGTCTTGATAAACATTTCAACATCTTCTTCTTTGATCATCGCTCCAGCTGCAAACTGATGCCCGCCTGCTTCCCCATTAACAGTATCTGTAATTTTCTTGATAACTGCTCTCAAATCGACATCATTATTTCTTCCAGTTATCCTTAGACTAACCTTATAATTACCATTCATCAAATCGCCCATTGACATGATAAATGTTCCATCTTCAAAATCATTAGACTTAGAAAGAATCGAAGCTAAAGTCCCTACGATACTTGCTCTGATATTACTTCCAGCATTGATTATAGTATATCCTTGGCCCCTAAGAACATCATCACTCTTTTCATTATCCCTGAACCAATTGATTGCATTTATTATCTCTCTTTTATATCCAGTTAAGCTCTTCATCGCTCTTGCTTTTGTTTTCTTATCACCTAGACAAGAACCTATTCCTAAAGAAGCTTTCTCTAATCTACCACAAGCATTCAATAATGTACTAAACTCCTTAGCATCCCTAAACGGGCTTTCCTTTTCTTCTTCATTTAATATATATACATTCCCTAAAACATCTTCAGGACTATCCTCACCTAATCTTTTTATCACAATCCCTGAAACTAATTTCTTAATCTCTCCTTCATCAAGATTGACTAATTTTCTCCATTCCTTTCCATTCTTTGGATCTACCCCTATCTGGGTTAAGAATTGTATTGCACCACTCTCACTACCACTAACACCAGGAATATATGGATCAGTGCAATACTCCAAAACCTTATGCAATGGCCTGGTCTGAGCTCCAAATATCCTAAGCCCAGTTATCACTTTGATCTTATTCTTTTTAACTGCAATATCCAATATCTCTTTGTTCAAGACAGAAAACCCATCTTTCCCTTCTTGGATATCACCTATTGCTCCGATTATTGCAACATGTGCAAGATCATCAATCTTTTTGTTCAAACTCCTGACAAACAGATAGACAACACCAGAACCACATATCTCCTTGCCACCATCAATATTAAACAGATGTGGATTTACATGGACAATATTGCTGCTCAACTGGACCTTTTCAGGCTGGTGGTGATCTAAGATAAATATGTGCTTTCCGACAAATTTCTTTTTAATATAACTCAATTGCCCGCTTCCAAGATCAGTGAACACAAAATAATTATAAGGTTCTTTGCTTAAACTATCTATCACTTCATTAGTAAGCTGCTGTACAATACTGACAGAATATTTCCTGTTATCAGTATTTAATGCCTTGATCATTATAGCGCCAGAACAAATTCCATCAGCATCCAGATGCGAAACTAACCTGATAGTTTCTTTCTTATCTATTTCCTTAAATTTTTCTAATGAAATAGCTAGATGCTCTTTAAATTGATCATACTTATCCATTTAAATTCCCCATACAATAAATCAAGTAGAATATTTTTTAGGATTAAGCTTGTTTATATACTTTATGTTTGAACAAGAAGTAGTGACTTAAATTCTATAGTCTCATTCTCATTCCCAAGAAATTATCGTCGATAAAACATAGTCCCAATTGGGAATATAGTTTCAGTTGTGCCATGATTATATTCTCAATCAGGTGAAACCTATCATCAGTTGTTAGTCTATTAAGGGAAAATATTTTCACAGAAACTATTTTCCAAATCGCCTTTTCCTTTCTTTAAACCATTCAATCGCATCAAGAAAATCTTCTTTACTAAACTCAGGCCATAACTTATCTGAGAAATAGAGCTCAGCATAACTTGCTTGCCAAAGCAGGAAATTACTCAATCTTTTCTCACCACCTGGCCGTATAAAAAGGTCAACATCATCAGATAGATAAAGACGTTCAGTGATTATGCCCTCATTAACATCTTCTGGTTTAATATTATCAGATACTATCTTTTTAACAGCATCAACTATTTCGCTCTTTGCACCATATGCTAAAGCAAGGTTCAACTTATACTCCTCATGATCTTTAGTTTTTTCCATAACTTCTTTCATCTTTTCCTGCATATCTTCAGGAAACATAGAAAGCCTTCCAGCAAAAGTGATTTTAACTTTATTATCCACTATCACATCATCTTCCTTAAAACTATCTATCTTCTTTCTAAACAAGTTAAACAGATAATCAACTTCTTTTTTATCCCTATTAAAGTTCTCAGTAGAAAAACAATACAATGTAAGTTCCTTAACACCTATATCCAAACACCAATTCAACAGATCCTTAATCTTATTAAATCCTTTTTCATGACCCATCAACTGCGGAATAAGCAGTTTCTTAGCATATCTCCGATTACCATCAAGAACTACTACTACATGTTTTGGTATATTGTCTTCAATCATATATAATTTAGAATAAGTATTGATTTATAATAGTTATTGTTTGCAATATTGAATTATGGGTTATATTTAAAAACAAAAATCTATTCTTCTCAGTTTATGAGAGATTTATATAAAGATATGGATGAAACTCTTTTTTCTAAACTTTTTACAGAATTAACTAACTATCAAAGCCCATATAGAAGGGATTGTAGCTTTAAACCTCAAAGACTTCAGCGTGATTTGATTAATATAGGGTCAGTATTTCACCCAAGGAGCCCTTGTAATGACTGGGGTTCATCAGCAATGGCTGCCTTAGATAGAACTCTTGCTTGCGATTTACCCTCTTATGCCTCTTCTCTCTATATGTTAGTTGATTCATTAGATTCTCTAAGTGGTAAAAGGGTCCTCCAAATAGGCTGCAATATTGCATTATTTCTAGAGTTCTTGATAAATAAATATGGGGTGGAAGGGGTAGGTATTGATCTTAATCCCAAATCTGTAAGTGTTGGGCAGCAAGCAGGTCTTGATCTAAGATGTATAGATGCTACTTCAAACATGCCAGATTCACTTGGAACTTTTGATGCAATAGTAGCACACCATTTTTTAGATCTACACTATTTTAATCATGATACAGCACCCCTAATAGAATGCCTAGTTCAATCACACAGACGACTAAAACCAGGTGGAATATTAGTTGCAGGTAATTCTTACACACCAACAGAAGTATTTATGCCCACTTCATTCCAAAAAATAGTAGTATATGCTAGTGGAGATTGTCAACAGAATTACACTCTCCACAAATAAATTATTAATAGTTATTGTTTAAGCAGCAGGAGTCTTCAATGCTTCATATTGCACTATTCAACAATCCTATTAAACATCCCAACAAAAACCTCATTAGGCACCTTCAACCCAGCTTCAAGCAAAGCATTACCAAGAGCAAGACCAACCTCTTTTGGAATACCCTTTCCTTTAAACTTAAGCAGATTATCCAATGTTTCTTTGCACAAAAACCCCTCATTCATAGCAATGACCATCTTCCTGTCTTTCTCACTGCTAAAGTCCTTGATAAAGAAATCCTTCCTGCTAAGATAAACAGCCATATCACCATTAGCATAGAAATCACCATTCTCAACAAACCCATGATTCAACAGCTCTAGCTTAACCAGATCTCTAACAGCTTTTCTGATACCATACTCTTTAAAATAATCCTCAACATCATTAACAGAAAAATGTTCAATAAACTCCCTTTTACCTACCCGTTCAAAAGAATGCACCTTTCCAAGATACCCTTTGACTTTCTGCCTGGCTCCTTTCTTCGAACCTTTCTTAACCCTTTTCTTCCACTTATTTTCAACCAGATAAGCATACTTGTATTCCTTATCTTTCCTCTTTAATTTCTTAACTCGGATATAAGCCATCAATTCACCTTCTTTATCCTATCAAGAAAAACCACCAATCTGGGTGAATACTACCTGAAGAGGGAAAAACCCTACGCAGTGGGGTTTTTTCCTTTTGGTATAGGGCGTGCGAAGCACGACCGTGTATGAACCCTTTGTTAACGGTTTTTCATCAGTATAATACTAAAACTAACTAATATTATAACTCTTTTAGGCACCATGAACTATATAAACTTTTCTATAAAATTTAGCCACTAGAAGCCCTATAACCATAAAATTCAATACACAGAATACAAAAATCTACATTAATCGCATATACATTCTATTAGTTGTGCTAAGATGCATTGTAAGTCGGGGTGGGAAATTCGAATTAGTTCTACGTCTAGTGGGGAGGACTAAAGTAACTGTGTTACTTTACCTCTAGGAGAAACCTCAGAAAACACCTGACTCTGGAACTTATACACCTCAACACTACCCTTAGACCATGAATCAGCAGGCAATCCAGCCTTAACACATGTTTGGTCTAAAAACACCTTACTATCCCATTTATACTCAGTAGCTACCTGCGGTAACAATAACCCACTACCATAATTACTTCTTACAATAAGACCATCCTTCCCTACTTTAACCTTTTTAACATATTCAGAAGCATCATTAACCTCAACCAGCTTAGGCTTAGTCAAAACACTAACTTCAATACTAACATCCTTAAACTCAGATTTATCTACTGGTTTAAACCTGGGATCAGAAAAAGCAGCACTCTGGGCAGCTTTAATCACCCCTTCATAAAGTGGATAAACAGCTTCAGGAAAACCTATACAGCCCCTTAACATACCACCTTTATTCAGCGTAACAAAAACACCAAGCACATCAGAAAACTCTTTCTTTATTGAATCACTAACAATAACATTAGAATCAGAAAAATTAGAAGAAATAGAATCTCTAGCAAGTTTTATTAATTTCTTACCTTGCGAAAGACTAATCATTTTATTTCTTTCTTAACATCTCCTGCAAACTTATCATTTAATTTTTTCAATCTGGAAACAGCACCATTCAATGCTTTTCTTGGGTCATTTGCGTCAACAATCATCTTAGGTGTTCCCACCAAAGGATGCTTTACAAAATAAGTAGCAGCATCGACAGTACTATCATTTAATAATTCTTTCTTTAAAAGGTTCAAAAAACCAACATTCTCATCAATCTCAAACTCCAATCTTTTTCCTTTTTCTTCAGTAATATTGATTTCCATTCTAGTATCCTCCAATATCCTATTAGGAAACATAGTCTATTTTTAAATCTTTTCCTTATTCTATTTGAATTATTATATTTATCCCTTATTGGCTTGTTTTAGTAATGTTTTTCTTAGTATCGATTAGTTTTTATTCAATATCATAAATTAATTTTATCAATTCAATAATTTTTTCATATTCCCAATCAAATTCCAACATTAATTTATCGTCGACAAAACCTTATTCCCAAAACATTCCCAATTGAGACTATCATATATTGACTAATCTAAAAAACTAATGTTTTTTAGGTCATAAAAAATTCTATGAATTTTTTATAAATCTAAAACAACTTACATTTATCTTCTCAATCTTCTTTCTATGAAACTCCATAGTTGCTTTTAATGGATAGCTAAAGTCCATGACCTGGGTAATCTTAAAGTTATTCTTATCAGAAAATCGCTCAATAAACTCCTTAGTTTCACTCTTATGCAGACTATAGATAACATCTCCAGTTTCAAAAGCCTTTTCCAAAAAAATCTTATCAGAATGTTCGTTCTTAGTCCCAAACGGAGGGTTCATTACAATAACATCTACCTTTTTATCAAATTCCCTGACATCAATTAACATAAATTCAGCTGAACTCTCACTTTCAACCATATCCAAATTAGATTTAGCAATTTCCATAGCTGAACTCTCACTTTCAACAAAATACACTTTCTTAGCACCCAATATCATAGCACCAATACCTAATATCCCTGTTCCACTACCAAGATCAGCTATAATCTTCCCTTCAATATCCCCTTTCATATAAGCATCCCATAATATAGTGGATGCTACTTCAGAATCAGTCATATACTGTTCAGACCTTATTTTCGGATCTGAAAACCCCTTTAATTTAGACAATACAATAGCTAGCCCAGATCTTGATGATTTACCATTGTTTCTTTTCATATTACCCTCAATTTATCTAATTATATACTCTCTAATAAACCTTCTCTTTCTAAGCCAACACTATTGCGGGTATTTTACCCATATATGACCCTCACTTTACTATGCTAAAACCTCACTAATACGGGCATATTATTCAATCATCTATCAACACTAGACCTTAAGGCCAAACAACACCCACCACATATACTCATAATACCCCTATTTTTCACTTCAAAATCCATATACTAAATAAAGCCGCACTATTGTGGTTTTTAACCTTAATTTAACTCTCACTTTACCCCTAAAAAACCACAATACAACGTCTATTTTACCCCCATTATTACGGTTTTTTCACTCACTTATTAGCTTAAAATAGACTTACTTATTAAGCCATAATATGCCCATCATTTTCAACCTATTTTATAACTCCTTACTCTAACTTTTTAATAATCTATTTTTTGATATAACTATTATTTAAACTTTTTTCCTAATACTTTTAAAGATTATTTTTTCAAAAATACATACCATCATTTACTAAACACGAACCAAGTAAAAAATTTCAATACCCCTCACCGATACATCTACTTAGTCTCACTTACTACCTCATCATCTCCACATAGTCCCAAACATATTCCCACCTTATTCCCAATATATTCTCCACTCGTTTTCTCGTCGACAAACCCTTATTCCCAAACATTCCAAATTGGGACTATCTTTACCCCTAAATACCCCACATTCCCTCCCCCTTACACTATTATATAGATCTAAACCTATTCCCAAAAGAATTCTATCGTCGACAAACCATATTCACCTATAAAACCCATCAAAAAACATATATCGTCGATAAAAACCCCACTTAGCCAATATTCCCAAACATTCCCAACATATTCCCAAAACTATCCCAACATATTCCCAAAAAACAAGCATTTGTAGTCATTGAAACATTCCCTACATAGTCCCATTATATTCCCAAAACATTCCCAAAAATCACAATATTTAAATAGTTGGGAATAAATTATTAAATAAAATGGGGCTTTTTAGAAAAAAAAGAGATGTAGAATCAAAATCAGAAACAGGTCTAATCCAGTTAAATAATCAACTAACAGATTCTTTTAGCAACGTTCAAAAAGATACAGCAAATATCATGAAATGGCTAAGTTATTTTTATCACAAAAATCAGCAGCAGGAAGAATTATTAAGAACTTTATCGACGAAAAACTCAAAGCAGGAAAATTTGATTGAAGATCTGCAGGATCAGAACTCAAAAAATGAAAGAGAGTTAAAAAACCTTAAACAAGAGCTTGAATATATGCCCAAAACAAAAGAAGATATAAGAAAAATTGTAGATGAATTCTATTCATATAAACCTATCTTAACAAGGCTGAATGACATAGATACTCGATTTGAAAACCTTAAAAAATCACACATAGGCTTGCATGATTCGCATCATGAATTAAGCCAAAAACATAGTGAAATAGAACCAAAAATAGATGCCCTAAAATCAGAGATTAAAGCTGAATTAAGCACAAAAACAGCCCCAAAAACAGAAATTTTAGAACCAATTACATCCAATTCTCACATAGAAAATCTCAACAAAAGATTAGAAAAACTAGAGACAAGAAAAGCAACAATAAAAGAAAAGATCATAAAACGAATAGCCAAAAAATCAAAAGACTATATCAAGTCCATAGTGCTTTCATACATCAGAAAATACAACGAGATAACAGCATTGCAGCTAAAAGAGATGATTGTGGAAGAACAGGCACTATGCTCAAAATCATCATTTTATCGTCTATTAGAAGAGATTGAACAAGAACCAGACATAGGTTTTGTCAAAAAAGGAAAAGAAAAACACTATATGGCCAAAGTGAGTAAGAAAAATTATTAATTTATTAAAATCCTAAACACTCCAAATTTAATCAATTGTTTAAATCAGAAAATTACATAAAATGAGGTATAACGTCGACAAATAGATTCTTTACATTATTGAAAATAATTCTAAGAAACATATATTCCACAATAACAATCTATTTAAACGTACCCCTTCTAATTCTTAATTCACTTGGGGGTGATGTTAGTGTTAGTAACAGAAAAAAAGATGATGCTATATTCGGACGCATTTAAAGAATCAAACAGTCTACTAAACGATGCTTTTTCTCAGATCAGAGATGAATTTGAAGACCATCTCACAGCTATCAATGAAAACACAAATGAGATCCAGGCAAATTACGAATTTCTGTCAAATGTCGACCAGAAAATGAACAAACTTGCTGAAAGATTAGATAAGATCGAGATGTTCCTGCAAAGCGCAGGCATGGAAATTGATGAAAAACCTTCTTTCAAACCAATCAGGTTAAGCAAAAGAGAACAGGAAATATTCCTTATGCTATACACTTTAGAGGAGGTAAAAGGTTCAGTAACATACTTGGATATAGCAAGAAAAGTATGCTTAACAGAAGATATCGTAGCTTCATACATGGCAAATATGGTAAGAAAAGGCGTACCGATAACCAAGAAATACGTCGCTAATGAAGCACATCTTAAGATAAATCCTCAATTTAAAGCATTGCAGGCAAAAGAAAATGTTTTAGGGATTGAACAAAGAAGATTAAGAGTTTAATTTATTTTTTCTCACTTTTTATAATTTTTTCATAGTTTTAGACGATGAAATAATACCAGATACACTTAGACACATACGCAAAAAACAACAACATGGGGTTCAAACACGGCTTTTTCTGAAGAAAAATCCTATGCCAAAAGGAAAAAACCCCACTGCGTATGGTTTTTCCCTCTTCAGGCAGTTTTCACCCATGTTGTTTTTTGCTAGATCAAATTTTCAAAATAAAAAATTAAGATCCTGATCAAAATCCAAAAAAACTCATTTCCAAAAAAATCCAAAAAAACATCAAAAAAACAACCAATAATTCTAATCAAATAACCCTACTTTTTTTATCAAGATTTATGCTTCAACAACCATTTACCCCAAAAACGCAACATTTCTACTACTTTTGTAGCGTTTTTGAACCATTTTTTCAACTAAACGCAACTTTTAAATACAAGTGTTGCGTTTATTTTAAAAAAGAGGTTTTTGGAAAATGGCAAAGAAATTTAATGAATATTATTTGAATTGGAATGAAATTAATACTCTAATTGATGCAGCCAAAAACCTAAAAGAAAGTGTTATTCTAAAGATCTTAGCAAGAACTGGTATGCGTAGGTTTGAACTAGCTAATTTGAAGGTAAAAAACGTTGATTTTGAGAGGAAAAGGCTATTTATCGAAAGGGGCAAAGGCGGTAATAAAAAAGACCTAAAATCTAGGGCAGTTCCTGTTGATGATGACACTCTACAATCGCTTAAATTCTACATTGGAAGCCGAAAATTAGGACTTTTGATACAAAGTAATAGGAAAGGTCATGAAGGTATTAGTTTGAGCCAAATAAACCGAATTATAGGTAATTGTGCCGAACGAGCAGGCATAAAAAACCCTAATCCCAATCTAAAAAATATGAATCCTCATATCTTCAGACATAGTTTTTCTCGTCTAAGTTTAGCTGCAGGAATTCCTTTTAATATGGTTCAAAGAATAGCGGGCCATGCCGACGCCAGAACGACATTACAGATGTATGGAATTCCCTCTATAACAGATACTCAGGAATTATATGAAGAAAAGCTTATTGAAAAGTTCAAAGAAAGGCCTAAAGAGAAAAATAACGTTAAATTGACCAGTTTTACTGAAGAAAATAATTAATCTTTCCAAAAGAAATAAACCAAAAATTTACTTTTAAATGTTTCTATTCTCTTAAACTAAGAATTCTGAAGATTCCTTCTTCCAGTCTATCCATTCTTGCTTCTATTTTATCAAGCCTTTTCACTGCGTCATTATTCTTTTCGTCGAGAAAAACAATCCAGTCATTAGAATTCTGCTTAAAGTCTTCAATCTCGCTCCTGATTTTTTTAAAGGATCTTTTAACTTTCCATACGAAATCTAACATGTGTAATCACCATATAGTAAGTTATATTCCTAATATTTAAGTATTTATATACTATTAAATATAGTTTATACAACTATATTACCCTACAATATCATTGTTATAATATCTCTATTACACAACACACATGCAATTTTTAATAAATTTCCATATTGAAAATAATTAATAAAAAAATGAAAAGTGAGTGTTAGAATATGAACCTTAGAAAAAACAGAATTAAGAAACAAACTAACCCTCACTTTCCCTATAATTTTCCACAAAATAGCGGTACTATAGACGACAAACTATATCCAAGGTAAACTAAACCACTAAAAAACCCTTAATTTTAACCAAAAACCCATATATCTTTAGCCATTTTTTAAGATCTAACAACAATCAAAATGGACAATAATTCTTACTTTCACTCAATTTTTTACCAAAATAAATATTTACTATATTGCAAATAATTAATCAAAAAATAGCAAAGTGAGAGTTCAAACATAAACAATAATAAAAACCAATCAAGAAAAACCACCAACATTGGTGAAAACTCGAGTGCAGAGGGAAAAACCCTGCGAAGTGGGGTTTTTTTCCTTTGCGAGTAGGATATTTTCGAAGAAAATAGCCGTTTTTGAAGCACCTGAGGCAAAGCCGAACGGTGTACAAAAAATCCGTAGGGTTTTTTAGTACCTTTGTTGGTGGTTTTTCCTTAAAATACTTTAGAACTACATTAAAAATACATTACTAATAACCAACAAATAACCATTTAGGCACCATGAACGTTCTTAATATTTAACCCACACAGCCTCTAAAAACCTAAAATTTGACCGTTTAAGCCCTTTAACAATAATAAATTCTATAATAATCTAATCAAGAAATAACACAATAATTAAGAAATAAATAAAAAAGAAAATATAAAAAGTGAGAGTTAACCTACATAACTCATCCTTTTCTTATCACTTATCTGCAAAGCCTTTTGACTGGAACCCAAAATTCCTTTTAGCTTGCCTTCGAACTTAGCTGCCTGCTGCAACAATGGTTTTGTATCGACTTTTAACCCTAAATACTTATCCAATGATTCTATTACCCTTGCAGCAGCTTTGCTGTCTGGTAAATTAGATGCAGTATCTGCAAATAAACAACAAAGTGGAGTATCCTCAATCTTTAACATCAAAGCACCAGTAACACCCATTATTATTCCTTCTTTCAAAGGTTTTAATCCTATGTTATCCAGTATTGGCATTTTATCTTTCTTATTTGTGTAGTAAAAAGAATCAGAGCTCATCTTCATTCCAGAACCACCAACACCCTCTAAGCTTATAACCTCTTTTGCATTTAATTGTTTTGCAATGTCGACTAAAGCATCTGCTAATTTCCACTCAAATCCAGTCGCAGCAGTAATCACATGCAAGATAACAAGATTATATTTCTTATTATAAAATATTCCTAGTGGCTCAACTACTTTATTGCCATGTATTGCAACAACAGGTGGCATATCCTCAAATACAATCTTTCCAATCTGTTCTGTATCTAGATGATCTATAAGATACTCAGAAGCTATTGTTCCTACTAACCCAAATCCAGGGAAACCCTCTAATAAAATAGGATTTTTTGGTTTTTTCCATAATTTTATTTCCATTTTGACGACCTCTTATTTTTTTAAACTTGATTTATAAATTTTAAGCTTTAGGAATATCCCCTTTTTTGACATCTCTATCTTGTCTTCCATGCTGGTAATAAATCTCTTCCTTTAAATGTTTTAATTTTTTCATAGCTGTTCTAAATTCAGCTCTGGCTGGAGCCAGTTTGGCATCCCTTGAACTCATTTCCTTGATTTTTTTTAATCTCTCCTCGATCCTGGCATTGACAGAAAGGACAAAATCAATTATCTCTTTTAGATCCTTGACCTCAAGATTACAATACTTTTCTAATGTTTCTATATTACCCTCCTTTATCTCAGGAATATCCTTAAATGAACCTAACTTTTTTTCAGCCCAACCTATCCAATTGTCAATGCCTTCTACTAGAGAACTAGCCTCTATAGCCTCTTGCCTTATCTTGACTCCAAACCGGTAATTAGACCTTATGCTTATATTTTCCTTTACTTTCCTAAAATTAAGGGTCTCTCTCATCTGAGTTTTAGACCCAAGATATACATCATGGACCTTAGCATCAACATGGTGTGTTAAATTTGCTATTCTCTGCATCAGATTAGCTAAATCTTTCTTAGCCTCTTCCTCAGCACCAATAGTTTCCCCTTCAGCTTTAACTCTGGCCCCTGTTTTTTTGTCTGCTTTTCTCTCTTTATCCTTAAGTTTAGCCAACTCCCTCTTTAATCTTGATTCATCTTTCCCATATCTTTTCTTATCCCTTCCAAGTTGTTTGACTAAATGATCAAAAGTTCCTCTTGCTTTTCTTGCAAACTTTATAAGATCTTTTTCTTCCCTATAAAGCAAAGCACTTGCTGAAAAAGCAACACTATCAAGAACATCTATCAGCTTAGAAGTCTTTCTTAGAACCATCTTGCATTGTGTAGCACTCATGCTATCACTATAAAATCTGTCAATCTCATTGCTTAATTGTTTTATAGCCTCCCCACCTCTGACTATCTTAACACACAATCCATGTGAAAAAGTCATCACCCATCTATATCTAAACCATAACATCTTAATCAAATTCTAACTTTCTTTGTATATAAACTTTTTGGAATCAGAGTTTTGAAAACGATGTTTTCAAACCTTTTAAAAAAATTCTTTTTTTCTAAAAGATTCCAAAACGGTTTAGAAAGCTGCACTTTCTAAAACCCAGCCTAACTTATTCTAGAATGTTCTACTTGAAATCTTCAAAACCTACTCTTTTAAGAATTATTTTTATCTCATTTATTATTCTTTGTTGAGTATCTTTATCAGACATCCTAACAAATTTTATTAACAAATCTTTTAATTTTTCATCTGTAAGGCACTTAAGTTTATGTCCATCAATTATAAAATAGAATCTAAATCCTTCATATCTTATTTCTTTTATAGCTATATTTTCTATATGCCCTAGTTCCTTTCCTTTCCTGGGAAACAACCCTAATTCCTCAATTAAATCATATATCTTATCAGATTTCTTTTTGAAAATCTTTTGAATCTGTCGAACTAAATCTGGTAATATGAATACTTTAGCCATCTTACAAGCTATCTATTTTATTCTTATTTTTTGTCCATTCCCTTGCTTCTTTAACTGTTAAATAACCTTCAGTATTCATCAAAACATCAATACTCTGTTTTAACTTTAATTCCTTATACATCTTATTGATAATATCATTATATGTTTCTCCTTTCTTCCCAAATTCTTTTATATTTTCTCTTGCTTTCTTTGAGATTAATATTGTTGTATTCTCACTCATATTTATCACCTTATATAACTATGTATAATGATTATACACTATTATATATAAATCTTTCTTTATCATCTAATCAAACTAAATAATCTATATTAAAAAAAGATTCAAGTATGTTAATGATAACAGAAAAGTATGTTAACATTAACAGAAAAGTAACTCCTGAAATTAAAGAAATATGGATATAGTGGGCGAAACAAATTATAGTTATTGTAAATCAATTGTTTACTATATTAGAAAACAACATAATTTAGCAATTATTAAATTCGTTTTCTAATAAGAAAGTAATCACATCTCCATAGCAAACGTCGCAATCATCAAAAACAACCCTAATATTATAAATATAATATTAAAGAATAATGCATTTGGCCATGCTACTTTTCCAATTACTTGTAATATCCCCATTACAGTTATTGCAGCAGCGATAAAAAAGGAAACCCACCCAACAACATTACTGTTTGTAATCTCTATAAATGAATTGATTATAAGATAGAATCCACCTATGACAATGACCCATGTCAATAGCTTTAAAGGCAGGCTAAATGCAAACCATGCAGGACCAATACCTATACCATTTAACAAAGGCAATAACCCTAAACATAGAATCAAAAACCCAACTAATCCTGAAATCCAATCTTTAGCTTCCATCATTTTAATCTAACCTCTTTTTTGAAATCAAGCAGCTCTTCTTGATCCTGCTTTTTCTTCTAATTTTAAACGTCTAGTGCCTCTATTTGCTTGACCTGCTTCCTTCGCAACTACACTCTCCAAGCTCCTTTCTTCACCTATCAATCTTCTAAATCCTTGTGCAAGCACATGAGCATTCTTTACAATAACTGCTTTTATAGCTTCAATATCTTGTATATTCTTTAATTGTGTAGATAATGGCATAAGGTGCTCTTTAGCAAACCTTTGTTCTTCTGCTTCTTCCATATCAAGCAGATTTAACAATACCAGATTTAACAAGAAGTCTCTTTTCCACATCAAATATGCTGCTTTAAATTCTTTCCTTGCATGTGGAACTAATTTTAGGGTAGCTTCCTTTAATTTGGCTTTAATATCTCTTGTTTTAGCTGATTTCCTTCTTAGGATTTTAAGCAAACTCTCAATCTGACCTTTATCCTTGCCCAAGTCTGCAACACTTCTTTTTACAGCTTTTGCTTCCAATCTAAATGCTAAAGAAGCAAATCTTGAAACATCTTCTTTTGTTTTAAATAATTGTGACACTTTAGCCATCAAAGCCGCATGATCTCCTTTTTGTTCAGCGACTTTTATTACAGGCTCCAGTTGTCTCCAGTAAACTTCTTTTGTTTCCCTCTCACTTTCTTCTAATGCCTTTAATAACCTAGCTTGGAACTCTGCTTCTATCCTACTTACTTCTGCATCCATCCCATGCTTTTTTCTAGCTTCTATAAACGCTTTTTCAACCGCTTGAATAATTTCCAGTGCCTTTTCCTCATCTAACTCAACACTAAATCCTAATCTGAATATACCATCACCAGCTTCTCTTGCTTCTTCTTCAAGCTTATCTTGGTCCTTTAGGGCCCCTTCAATATCATGATCCTTTCTTACTTTCGCAGGAATACTCTCAAAAACAAACCGTCTAAGATGAATAACTAATCTAATAGCAGTTTTACCGGCTGTCTTCTCTTTCCAATATAATGCATAAGGTCCCTTGAATAACGTTGAGAATTTTTGTTCTAAATATCCCATTCATAATCACCTTTTTCGAATTAATACAATATTAACCTAAAATGTATATAAACTTTACGATTTAATTTATGATTATTCCCTATTAGTTTGTGATGAAAATAAATTACATTCCTAATTTATCTAATATTGGCTTCAATCTCTTAAGATAATTCTTTTTAGAAACATCACTTTTAGATATTCTAAGATCCTTAAAAAACGTCAATTATTTTCTTGACATTTAATTAAGGTCTCTACCAAGTTTAGCACCCAATTCCTTGAGGGTACTTTGAATTTCATCACCACTAAGGAGCATTGCAGTATCTAGGGGGGTTTTTCTTCTTTTATCTTTAAAATTAACATCCGCTCCAAGCCCATGCAAAACTCTGATTAGGTTAGTATCATTTCCATTTGCTGCCCAATGCATGGGGGTCTGCCCATAACTATTTATGCCATTAACATCCGCTCCAAGCTCATGCAAAGCCCTCATGGTTTTTATATTCCCCATTGCAACAGCTTGATTCATAGCAGTTTTTACCCCATTATGGATAGTAGCATTAACATCTGCTCCTGAGAGAACAAGTGCTCTAATATCATCAGCAGTTCCCTCCCTGGCAGTTTCAATCAACTCAACATTAAGTTCTTCTTGATCTCTCTTTGATAGATGTGGATGGTCTGATTCAGCAGTAGCCCTTGCTTTCTCAAGCACACCATTTAACCTATCCCCCACATTTGCAACATCACCTTTACTCCCAGTTCCACCAACAATATTTGTAATAGCACCATCATCATCAGGTTTAGGTTTTTTGACTGGAGGGTTAAGATGTATAATTTGATCAGCCGTTAGGTAATTACTAGGTGGTCTCTTTTTTCTACTTGGTTCTTCTACAACTGGTTCACTTAAATCTGGTTTTTCAAGTTTCAATTTCAATTTATTTGGACGTTTTTCTGGTGGCTCCACTTTTTCTCCATCAATTAATTCAATTCTTCCTTTTCTCTCCACATATTCATTTGCTCCAACCATTCTAACAAACAAGAAAACATTGCGTTTTCCTATTGGAAGACCCCTAGTTATATATGTTTTATTAATAAAAAACTGTTTATTACTACTCTCTTCAATTTCCCATCTATTATCTTTTGGCGTCGCTTCTTTTTCTTGGGTAAACATAAATTGGTATTCTATTTCTATAATTTTTTTATCTCTTACCATAACTAAAGCATTAACTGGAAGATTAGAACCCCTAATAAATTCAATCTCACCTTCATCTGTATTTTTATCATTAATCCCCATGTATTTTATCTCAAGAACATCATTATTTGTTTGATTCAACAACCTTGCCTTTAATACACTCCCACTACCTTCTTTGTCCATATCTTCCAGAAACTCACCTAAGAATAGATCAGCTGGTTCTTCATCAGGTCCTATCAATACTTTAAAATGACTATTCTGAGTATTATCCCCCTGAAAACCCATGACTGTAACCCTCAATCCATCCAGATTAAATGACTTAGGCGGATTAAGTTCATTTATTATCCTACCTAACTCTACCAATTTCCTTTCATCAACTTTCTCAATCTGCATTGTCTTTCCTCAAATATTCAGTTATAGCATCATGAAAATCAGGTATTGTACTTGATTCTTCAATTCGAGTCTTTACTTGCTGTACTTCTTCGTTAGACACTTTTTTTATTATAATAGTTCTACTATCCCTTACAGAATTATCCCTAGATACATCTAATACTTCTTCAGAATCATCAACAACTAAACGCTGTTTTGATTTATCCACTAATCTGGCTTTAAGGATACATTCTCTACTATTGTCTTGTACTAACCCTTCTGGTAAATTTATGCTTTCTAAAACAGATACAAACTTTCTTCCCTTTTTCTCTAGTTTGCTGACTTTTACGAGTTCATTATTGATTAAATTAAGACTTTCATCCGAATCAAATACACCCCATTCAACACTATACTTATGTTTATTCTTTGCATAATCTACTTCTGCCTCAAATTTTGGGAGGCTGCTTCCTTCACTAACTTCTATGGGTCCTTCTCCTGAATGTGATATTATTCTTATCTTTGGCCTTTCCTCTAATATTACTCTGACTTCTTTCTTTATTGGCTTGCCCTGATAATCCTTTACAGTAAACAATTCTTCATCTATTAATTCACACAGCTCAGCAATAATCCTAGCATTATTACACGCTCTTAATCTATCATTTAATATTTGGCTATCCTTTTCTTCATCACTTTTGCTCCTTGCAATTTCTGGTTGTGATGTATTCTTAGTTGATATAGACCAGATTATCCTATAATCCCCTATATCAGGTGTTCCACCTACTGTAGCATTTAACCCCCTTATCCTATTTCCTTTAAAATAAACAGCACCCTTTCTTGGATTCATTATACCCAAAGATATATTTGACCCTAACTTTATGGTTTTGCTGGCTTCTATATATGAAAAACCATGAGTCCTGTCTACATAATAACTATCATTTGACTTATCCCATAGCACAGCCCTTAATGTTAGTTCTTCTTCCCTATTTGTTCCAAAATCATCTTCCACCAATACATCATTATCAGATATCCTTCTTCCTCCCCCCCTTTGATTTCTCAGATACCACCTTACCTCATAGTTGCGCTTATTACTTACACCTTCGATATCTGCCTTTAACCTTATTCTTTGTCCAACAAAAAATTTACTTCTAATAGGGGGACTTCTTATTATTATCCTTGGACCTGTATTTTCTTCATCTTTAACAAATATAATCTTTCTAGAACCTTCAATAACATGCCCTTCTTGATTACGTAATGCCTCTCCATAACTATCGAATAATTGGGCTACAACATAAACTTCCCTTTCAGCTAAATCCTGGACCAACACCTTATCTAGAACTTGCCTGCAAAATCCTAATTCTGGCTGTTCTATATGAATATCTTCTCGGTGTTTATCTCCTTCATCACCACCTACACTAACCAACCCCCATCTTATAGAATAATCTCTTTCATTATCAGCACCGACAATCTCGGCATCCAGTTCACCCAATACATCACCTTCCTTAAACTGTTTCCCTTTTTCAGGTTTTATCACTTTCACAGTGAGCAAACTTTCATCTATTCCTTTTTCCTCAATTATATTCAAAGTAACTTCACCATGAGCACAATTAGCAGTTGCTTGTTCAGCAAAGTTACCATCATTCTCTAACCACTTATTTTCTTCATGATGTCTTAAATAAACTCTCAACATAAACTCTTTGGCCTCATCTTTTTCAACCAATTCTGTTAATGAACTAAAAGATAGGGCATTCCCTTCTCCGATTGGTTTGCCTTTAAAACTTACAGTAGGCACAAAATTGCCAGACTCCTCTTTCTTATAAATATACCATACTATTCTGAATTCTTCAGGCAACTCAGTTAAGATAGACCTATCAATATCCACATCACATTCTAATTCTACATCATCATTAACTTGATAACGTAATGTTTGAGTATTAACTAATTGCCCATATCTCTTTATATTTACTTGTATGGCCCTTCCATCTCTGTGATCCCTTTGACTGATCTTTTCAGCTTCATCTTTATTGACTACTAAGGTGATATAATCCTGGATAGGCTTTTTATTTTCTTCATCTTCAATTATCCTATCCATATTATCCATTAATGTCGCCCTTATATGTATGAAAGCAGGTTTATCTTCCAAAAAATTAAAATCATGAAGATTAAACTCACCTAACCCTGCTTTAATCTCACCACCACCAGATCTACTTAAAATAGATAATGTTTCTTCATCCCCTCCATTCATAAAGAAAGAAACTAGATTAACTACATAATCACTTTCATTACCTGTATTGGTGATTCTAACATTTACTCCATTGATAAACTGCCTGATATTATAAGGTCCTTGCCCCATTGGTTTTATAATCTCTATTCCTGGTTTAAGTGCCAATAAGACATCAATTTTATTGCCTACAACATTCCCTTCATTATTTTTTAACCACTTATCCCCACTTCGTTCTTTCATCAAAGCAACTATACTCAGTTTAGAGCCACCTTCAAAATGTTCTTTTGGGTAATTAGGTGAATAACTTAAACTACTTCCTGTTCCAAGAATAGTTATTGGTTTCCCTCTGCCAACTTCACCATGTTTATACAGATACCACGCAATCTCAAAATCATTAAATCCTTTGTCATCCCCTTCAAACTTTACATCAGCATCTAATTTGATGGCCTTCCTATAATTACATACTATCTCTCTGACTGGTTCATTATCTTTCTTAATCTCTAGGCTTACTATATCTCTTTTTCCAAGCATAACAAATACATCTCTAGGTATTTCAGGTAAACCCTCGGGAGTAGCAATTATCCTGATTCTGCCCATCTTTAGATCATCAGGTACCTTGAACTTGATTCTCTGTCCTTCTCCAATATTGATTGCCATTATTCTTCTACCTTCCAATTAATCTCTACACCCATTGGAACTTTATCTCTTGGAACCTCCAAGTTAACCCACTCGCCCCTCATAGTCTCTAACAATTCGGGTTTTGTGATATCTTCATACACTTCTTCTCTTGTTATCTCTTTATTTGCTAGTATTAATAATTCTTCAATAACTTTGATCTGTTCTTTCAGTCCCCTCTCAACAACATAATAATCTTGAAAATCTTCCGCCATGACAGTTTCAAATGTTTTTTCATCTTTAATTTCTTCAGAAAGCCATGCTTCTTTTACTCTATTTCCAACTTCCATATCCAGCATGTGTATGATCTCATCCCCAACTTTTTCTTCCTGCTCTTTAGCTTTAAATAGTATCAAAACACTAGTTCTAACAGATGTAGCAATGTCAGTTAGTCTACCAAATAATTCCATAGCAGGTCTAAATCTCTCTTTAGTATACATCACTCTAATTTGTCCAGTAATCCAATTTTCATTAGCAATAATTCCGATTACATATTCCTCTAGTTTAACAAGTCTTACTAATCTTTCTGCTAGTGTGATATTATAGGCAAGAATATCCCTTAACAACCCTTCTTCTTTACTTAATGCATCATATTCTTTAGAACGTTTATTCATAAGTTCAGGAACTATTTCACTTATGAATTTTGAATATCTATCTTCATTTATGAAATTGATTAGGGCTCCAAAATGTTCACTCTTAGATATCTTATACTTTTTATTCTCTAATTCTCTTATATCATTACCTAACTCTTTCTTCTGATTTAATATATTCTCTAATATATATGCAAGTGTCTTTTTTCTTTTTTCTTCCTTTTTTATCGCTTCCTTTTTATCTTTTCTCTTTTTTTTCCATTTCTTTACGCCCCTTATAGAAGGTTTTATCCGTGTTAAAGCACCCAATACAACTACCATGATAATTATTCCCATCCAATGCGCATTAGCAAAACCAACAGCCCCATTTCTGCTAGGATTCATTATCAAATTTAAAGAATCACCAAAAAAACCTCTAGCGCTAACGCTAGGCAAAACTAGCATACTAATCAAAATAACCAAAATCCATCTATTATTCATTAATTCCCTCATCAAAAAGTATAGAAACTTACATTTTTTCTTTTTATCAACCTCGTGTTTGTACAAACAAGTTTAAGCAGTTAACCTATCTTCTGGTTTTTCATCTAATTCTAGATCTGAATCATGTCTTGGTTTACCATGTAATCTTAAATCTGGATTGTGTTCTGGTTTTTTATCTATATTTTCTGGTCTTTTCTCTTGTTTCTTTCCCTTCAACTTCTGGAACCAACCTTTTATTCCAGTCTCTTTCTTGCCTTCTCTCATATCTTTCCATGTTTTAAGCAGACTTTCATCCCATCTTCCTACCTGTTCCTGCAAAGATTGTATATCACTATAAGCCCTATCAATCTCCCCTTCTAAAGCGACTACATGGTTCTTAAATCCAATTATATCTTTCTCTAGTATTGCAAGTTCTTTTCCCCTTTCCCTAAGTTGAACAAGAACAGCACCTATATTCTTTGGCAATGTTCCCCCTTTTTTTGCACCATCTTCAATTACACTTACAGCTTTATGTACTACATCAATTCTTGCATTTTGTGCATCTATTCTTTTTTCAATCTCCCCATAGAAATGATGCAGTTTAGTGACTACAGGAGCAAAATGATCAGTAAGTAATTGTATTTCTCTTCCATCTAAGTTTGTCAAAAAAGCAGTATAAGGGCTTCTTAATCTCTCAGGAACAACCCCTTTCAATATTTTCATAACTTCTCTACTTTTAGCCCCATCTTCTCTTAAAGACTGGACCAACACCACTCTTAATTCATTCTCCTTCTTATCAAGAGCCAATTGGGCTTTAAGCTGCTCTGCAATAGATTGATTAACTCCTTTAGCCTTACCAATATCTTTTAATATACCATCAACCAGTTTGCGGTTATGCTGCCCATACAATTCTGCATAATCCTTTGTTCTGGCTAAAGCCAATGCTCTTCTTACAATAGCACTTATTGCAGTCAAACCTTCACGTATTAAGCTTATAAGCATAGCAGCAGTTATCCTATCCTTATCCAGCATAGCACTTAACTCTTCAACCTCTACATTTACAACACTCCTTCCAAGAACACCCTGCCGTATTCCAAGTGTATCTTCTATATCGATCACTCTTCCATCAGCTTTATCGATCTCATCAAAGCAATGGAATATTTCTCCCCTTAATCTATTGATTTCATCACCATACTCTTTTAATTGTCTATCTCTTTCATCGCTGGGAACAATTTGCCTTCTTAAGAACCCTAATTCCCTCTCAAGCACAACCCTCATATCATTATATCTGGCTTCACTCTCACCATATTTCTGGATCATCAGATCATTATGATTTATAGCATCTGCAAGCATAGCTTGTTTTACTCCAACTTTCTTTCTGGAAACTGTTTTACCTGCTGAATCTTTTATTTTCTTTAACTTATTTTCAACCATCTCTCTTTGCAGTTCACCATATTCTTTTGAAGCTCTTTGCAGTTCTTTTGATCTTTCTTGTAAGAACAGCTGCATCCTTTTCATCCTATCTGCAAGATCTATTACTGCCTTTATATCATTCTGGCAACTATACAATTCAATTCCCTGTTCTTGAGTATTATGTTCAGTTGTCATTTTCTATTATGGATTACTCCCCCTGGATGGTGGTGGTCCAGGTGTTGATGTTCTTGCACTGGCGGTAGCACTGTTTGAAACGGATGGAGTATTTCTATCCTTAATTTTAGAGTATGCAAACCAACCACCCCCCATTATTACTAATATTATTACAATTAGCATGATTATACTTCCAATATTCATACCTTCCTGTTGCTGTGGTTGTTGCTGTGGTTGTTGCTGTGGTTGTTGCTGTGGTTGTTGCTGTGGTTGTTGTGCAGCAGCCTCCAAAGCCTTCTTCTCTTCCTCAGTCAATTCCTGCTTACCTTCAAACTCTTTTCCACCTTCACCGCCTAATGTACATCTTTGGTTTTCTGCATTCCAGACACAACCTTGCCCAGACATTGTATTACAATTAAATTCCATCCCGTTAAACCTTGAACATAAGTCTTTTTTACCACCACCACCTATTTTTCCATCCAAAGAACCAACATCACCAAAAAAATCCTTAAGAGTATCAAGACCGTCACCCAACACAAACAATAGTATCAATCCAATTATCAATGCAGTAAGTAAAAGTGCAATAATAAATGCCCATATCTTATGATTCTCCATACCCATCTTTATCAGGGCAACAAATATACCAAACAGAAGTATGATGGCAAGCAGTGCTATCCCAATCCATTTCAGTATCTCAGCATCAATCTCTATAGTTGTAGTGATGATAAATGCAGATAAGAATGCAGCAGTAAATGCAAAGACAATATGTGCTCTTGTAACCTCCTTAAACGCCTTCTTCATTCCTATGAGATATGCTGAAAAGAACAAAAAGAACAGCACGACAAATGTTACTATCTTTTGGCTGTCTTTCCATCCATCATCCAAAAAGTCTTCTATTGAATCAAATATATTTTCAAAGATAGCAGCATCTGCACTAGCAGAGAAAGCACTGACTAATAAAATCACCAATAGTATCAAATTCATTGCTTTCTTCATTTTAAGATTTCCCAATAACCCCCTTTTGCAGGACCTACTCTTTTCAACAAGCCTTTTTTCTTCAGTTTTGAGATATTTTCTTTGATTTTTCTTAGTGATATACTTATTATACCAGCTAGATCTTTTGTTGTGATAAATTTGTTTTTTGATATGGCCTTCAAGATATTTCTTTGGTTTTCAGTGACCCTTTCAGTGACCCTTTCAGTGACCCTTTCAGTGACCCTTTCAGTGACCCTTTCACCCAACCTTTCTAGGTCTTCCCCCACAGTTTCCTCAATATATCTCTTATCAAAAAACATAGTAGTAAAAGAATAATCATTATACTCAAATAGGGCTTTCTTAAGACCCAATGACTTTATCTCCTTATTAATCCTGTTTATGCCAGTTCCTAATTTCTCAACATATATTGTCCTTGATAATAAACTTGCAATAATAGAATTCCTAGTTCTGCTCTTTTTTCCAAACTCCTCTGGGTCTAATCCCTTTACAAGTCCGCCTGGATTTGAAACACTAAACTTATTTCTAAATAGTTCAATAACCAGGTCTTCAGAATCATCAAAGTAGTCCTTATGCATGATTGCATTGACTATCGCTTCCCTTATAGCTTCTTCAGGATATTGAGGAATCTCTTCCCTCTCTAGCCTTTTTATGACAAACTCTACATCAATATGTTTATTTACATATTTGATTGCTTCCATTATATTTCCAATTATTCCTTCATCAAATATCTTCCTATCAAGAATCTTTACTTTTTCATTTGTTTGGTAATTTACACAGACAACCTTAGATGTTAAAAAGAACTTACTAGGATTTTTAGAAAAGAACAAAATACCTGCATTATTAAATAATAATATATCCTTTTTCTTAAGGGCAACACCTAAATTAACCAGGATATCCTCTATATCGATTACCTTATCAATACCTGCAAGCTTAAGGTATTGGTCTAATTTCTTCTTATCAAAATCCTTTTCAAATTCAAATTTATCATTGATCTGAGAATCAAACTTTACTTTTCCATTCTTGATAGCAAAATCAAATATCTCATCTCTTTTCATCTTCTGAGAATTAGGTCCTTGTCTTAGATAAAATCCAGTAGAGCATTTATACGGCTTATCCCCCCCTTCACTTACGTCGATAATCAGGATATTATCAAATACTTCTAGTTTAATACTCACAGCAGGGTCGCAATTATTGGCAATATCCTGGATATGTGATTTTAACTTATTATCTATCTTAACTCCTTTTATCTTATTATCATCACTTACCCCTAGAAATATTCTACCCCCTTCTGAATTAGCAAAAGCCACAATCTCTTTATCGATATTCTTTAAACTCTCTTTAAATTCTATCTTAAGCCCTTCTCCTTCCTGTAATATAAATTCTAATTCTACTTTCTTCATCTTAATTCCCTAATAACCTCAATCACCAATTGCTCACCAAATAACACATTCCCTTTCTCTAAAATTTCAAGAGTTTCCTTATCTTTATCTTTCAACAATAACCTAAACTCTTCTTCATTTTTGCAGATAACATTTACATTTTTCAAAGTCTTGTAACAAATATCTTTAACCTTATCACCATCATGAGTCACAACAAAAAGATTTTTGCCGTCAAAGATAGCAGCTTTACTCTCAGTTACAATATCCTTAACATCAATCTTAAATTCATAATAATCAAGTAAAACAATAGCAGCCAGATACCCCCCTATCTTATTATCCAGATTAACTTCATAAAACAACCCAGTTCCTAATCTTTCAGCCTTTACAATACCCTTGCTTTCTAATTTCTTAAGCGAAGAATGAGCACCTGGCGCACTTATCTTTAATTTAGATGCAATATTACGGATAGTAAAACGCTTAGAGAAGTTTCTAATCAAAAAACCAAGTACACCTAATTCATTCTTGCTTATAGGTATCATATTCAAAAATATCTAATATTCATTAGTATTTAACTTATTAGTATTTAAATATTTCTATTTTATGTAAGATATTATTAAGAAAAAATTAATAAAAAAAGAATAAAAGATAGATAATAGTTAATGGGTGTTAGATAAAATATAACATCAAGCAGCTAATTGATGTTCCTCTTGTTTTAATCTTCCAGCAACTTTAAAATCTCCTTGAACTGTCCCACTTAGTTTCACTGCTACCTTTCTTAGCTTACCCATTGTTCTATCCACTTCACCACCAATAAATCTCAATTCCCTTACTGCTTTATCCCCCTTTCTTTTAGCCTGCTTCCATTCCCTTGTTTTACTTAATTCTATTCCTTTTTGTCTTGCTATAACACTTGCTTCTCTGTTCCATCTGATAATTCTTCTCAACAGTGTTTCTCTTTCTTCAATCATACTGCCACCCTTTCCAGCCATATTGCTTAAAGTACGAATAGCAAACCAATCTCCCTCGCTTCTTTTTTCTGTAAGATATCTCCTCCTCCTTATCTTTCTTATCCCATGACCAATAGCTTTCTCAACAGCATGATTCGCTCTTTTTTTTGCTTGAACAATATCTTTCATTCTTCCTGTAGCAATAGAATGAATTTCACTAATAATGTCTTTTTTAAGGGACTCAAATCCCTTTATTCTGCTTTGAACAAATTCATAAACTTCATGGGTAAATTTTGCTAGGTAAATTCTTCTATCAGCTAATTTGACAATTAACTTATCCCATCCAGGGAACCAATCTTTAAGTTCTTTAACTTTTTTTCTTAATCCATGTGCTAAATTAGGATCGTCCTCTTCAACTCTTTTTGCTAACCCTTCAATTATCCCTTTATGATGTTTCATAAAACCTGCCCAATTATCTATGGTAAGATGTTGCCTTTTCTTTAACTCTTCCCATGAGTTTCTTAATGTTTCTCTTGCCCTAGCTACTCTAGCTTCTACTATAATCTTATCAACAAACCTTTTATCATCATATTTCTTACTAAATGCTTCTGGATTCTCTGTAAACTGATTTAATAACCATGTAGCACTCCTGCTCTTTTCTATACCTTTTTTCAATATTATCAATTCCCCCATTGCTTTTCTCAAGATATCTCCACTAACTGGTATTCTTTGCCTTATTCTTTGAATCTGTCTAGCGCTTTCTTCATCTCCGTCTGATACAAGATGATCTACATAGCCAACTAACCCATCTACTAGCAGGCAAAAATCTTCAAATGTCATATTCTTCTTAACTTGATTATCCAGCGTTGCAAGGTCTCTCTCTTCTTCATCAATCTTAGTTCCAGGCATTTCTATCCTTCTTAATTTATCATAAATCTCTGGATGCTTCACCCTAGTTTCTTCTAGGACTCTTTCGAAAGACCCAGTTCTTTCCCATATTTCTTTAATATGATCTAATTCACTTAGACCTATCCCCATGGGGTTCCTTGTTCTAAATGACTTATCATCCCTCAAAGTAGCATAATAATCCCATAGATACATTACTCTATGTGCAGTACTTGTATATTCTCGAGCTTTATTTGCCATTTTCATCCCTCTTTATATTTTTTAATATCATTTTATGGTTAAATTTCTGGGGGCGGTCCCACATCATCATCTTCTGTTTCAGGAATGGGCATTCCCCCCCCTTCAGCTGAAGTACAAGTATATGCTTCTTCCAATTCTAATTCATATTGCGAAATCAATTTTTCTCTTTGTTCATCAGTTCTCGCATTTTCTATTGCAAAACCATACTTCTTCCTTAGTTTGTCTTTATCTCCTTTCTTCTTTCTGTCCTTAGCTTTAAATTCTAAAAGTAAACTGGCAATTGGCGCAATAATAATCATTGCAATTAAGAATATAAACCATCCCACAATGTTTGTTTTTCCTTGTAATAATCCTAATATACCACTAGCAATTCCTGCTGAAAATATGATCTTTAATATATGGCTTGTAACCTTGATGGTATTTTGTTCCCATCCCTCAGTACTTGGGGGAGTAATATCTAGCATATTACCTACTGTTTTATAGGTAGTATAGAATATAAACCACCAAACCATGTCACTAATATCCCCTACAGTTTTGCCTCCATTAGCATATATTGCTGCAAGTATCCAAGGCATTATTTTGATTATAGTATCTGGGAATCCAGTTAAGTAAGTTTTAAGAGTATTCATTAGAAGCATCAATAATATTATACCCATAATAAAGACCCACAATCCACCTTTTACATTTCCTTCTTTTATACTTTGCATTATTCCTTGTTCAGGCATATATAATATCCCATACTTAGCACCTTTATCTCCTTCATTTGCCATATTTGCAGTAACTTGCCCATCAACTTCTGATATTAAATAAGGGCTAAATCTATTGTTTCTGCCAATCATGATGCTATCTGGATTACTCCTCCCTCCAAACAAGAACGCATCTGCTTTAACAACAACATCTTTATGCCATATGAACTTATCATTATAACTTGTATAATCATTTGAATTTTCATTTATAGTTCCAATATGCCATCCTTTTACAATAATTACAGCAAGTAGGATTAATAAAATAGCAAACATCTTTTTCATCAAATTACTATTAATATATGTTTTAATGCCAGGTATTGGCAGTTCTTTAACCATAAAGAATAATGTGAGGGTTGCAGCTAAATTCACAATAGCTTTGTAAGTAAACACAGCATTAGTGATAGTCTTACCTGAAAAGAATAACCACCTAATATACTTATGATGAATTATCCACATATCTCCTTGTTTTGTCATACTATAAGCGAGGAATAATGCAACCAAGAAAGTAATCACATTCTTACTCTTCTTTTGCTTTTCCATTATCCCTAAATACTCTGTAGCAAAGTAAATAGCAGCAAATAAGATTATTAAATTCACAATCGGTTTATACGTAAACTTACCTCCAACAAATAAGAACTGTGCTATATACTTAAGATTCCAGATTAACGTACTCTTAAATGTCCATGCTATTGCTATAGCTAAACCAACAACTGATAGATAGATTATACCCTTCTTCTTACTATCTCCCTCAATAAATTTCTTTAGAGGACCAATTAGGTTAGTTGCTAAGAAGAAGACAGCAAATATTATTATAGCATTAACTGGTACTATAAATGCAGTTTTGGTTTTAATATTATCAAACCATACAGCAGCACTAACTGTAGCAGAAGCTAGCATCGTGAATAACAACATCACTACAGGCATCCACTTCAGCTTCTTATTCACAGTTCCTCCTCCATCTTTTTCAACATCTCTTCATCAAACTCTCTACCTGAAAAGTAATGTTTGGCCCAGTACTTCAAGATAGAATTTGAATATGAAAACAAGTTATCTTTTTTCTCGACTAGATCTACAGATATCAACCTGTTAAGCAAAGTCTTTGCAACAGGTGAGCTCCTAAAAACACGTCGAGAAATCTCATTTAATCTAAGGTCTTCTACTGATAAAACTTTCAATACACTCCTTAATAATGTTTGGCCTCGAGCTTTTGAAAGCTTAGAATTCAGTAAAGATAAACATGATGAATATATCTTTCCTTCAGAAGATAATGTTTCGATAATAAATGCTTTTTTTACATCTTTAACTTCATTATATCTGTTTAATATCACTTCAGCAAAATAAGGAACACCCTTGGAATATTTGTAAACTTCAGAAGCGACTTTATCGTCGTTAACCATATCCTTAATCTCATCAGAAGAAAAAGCATCAATAAAAACAACATCCATCTTTTTGCCGTACTTCTCCATTAATAAATTAACATCTGATCCAGCAGCAACGATAGATACATTCTTAAGATCGAGGTTAAAGAACAGCTTAGAAAAATCCTTTATCTGGGAAAAATTATCCATCTTACCTAACTCAGATAACTCATCCAAACAAAGCACAACTTTCTTACCTAAATTGTCAACAAACTTAAAAGCAGACTCAACCAATAACTTTTGGTCTGGTTTTATCTTTTGCAGTTCATTGTGTATTTTCTCGACGTACTCACTTGATTTTCCAAACTTGGCCCGGATAGAAAACAAATGCTCAATATCTTCTTTTTGATAAGAATTTAAGAAAGAACTAGCAGCTTTAGACACAAACTCAACAGCAAAACTTTCAGGAGCGATACTGATTTTCTCGAGATCAACATAAACCCCTAATTTTTCTTTAAGAGAAGCAATATATTGCTTAAGCAACGTAGTTTTACCATAGAACTTAGGACCCAGAACAAGAACATTCTTCTTCGACGCTAAACTATCTAAATATCTCTTTCTAAGAATACTCTTTCCAAAACTTACTGGGCCAAACATTTGAAGTTATACCAATCGGTATATATACCATATAGTATACCATTTAAATACTTTTCTATGGGAACTAAGTCCATATGGTATATAATCCATAATGAATATAGTCCAAATGGTATAGCTTATATATAAAGTTTTTTATTTTGATGATTTATTGTATTATCACAAAACTGGATACCCAAGTACAGAAAGCCTATCCTAAAAGAAAGGTCAAAGATGTTTTAAGGACTATCATTAACGGAATCTGCTATGATATCAGATTGAATATGCTGGCATTGGAAACCATGCCAGACCATGTTCACTTATTTGTGGGAGCAAGACCGACCCATCATCCTACAGACATCGTAAAAAGACTAAAAGGTAATACCTCAATCCAGCTAAGAAGATGTTTCATACAATTGAAATATCTTGGCTACAAATTTCTTTATAAGAAATTCAGCCACATTTGGGCTAGAGATTATTACTGTGGTTCTGCAGGACATATATCTCAAGAACAATTAAAAAGATACATTCTTGAGCAAGAAGGAAAAGATGTGTTTGAATATGATATTTATGGTTGTCCAGAAAAGTCAAAAGGGCAACTAAAGATATGGGATTTTACAAAGTGAACTTTCCTTAGGGAACAATTTTTAGTATAAATGGTGCGAGAAAACCCATCTAACAATACTATTCAATGAGCTTAGTTTGTTTGCTTTCATCCATCTTAATCCTTCTTCTCTAAATGTTTCTTCTTTTTACTTTCTAAATTAAGAAAATTATCTTTTGATATAATAGCTTTGCCTGTTTTTTGCTCAATCTCCTTTCTTGTATTCTTCGCTATTGTGCCACCCTCAATAGCTGAATGCTTGCATTGCTTGAATCCTTCAGAGTCTTTGGATATAGTAATGTCTGTGGTGGCCTTCTCCCCAACCATTGTCAAGATTAATTCCCAATCAGTCATATGGTCTCTTAAGTTTTGATTTTTTCTTTTTAAGCATTTAAATCTCTTGTATTCCTTAACTGTTTTGTCAAAAGTTGCTTTAGAAATCTCATTTGTGAGTATGGCAAACTCTTTTTGTTCTTTAATGCCCCTGCTTTCCCACTCATCTGTCAAATCCTGCCTTATTGCTATACCTCTAAGCCTTTTATCTATCCAATCTTTTGGATAACCTTTAAGCCCATAATACTCTTTTACCCTGTCTTGAGCCAATTCTGGGTTTTCTATCTCATCAATCCTCTCTTTTCCAACTTGTGCAAGCCATTGCTTAAAAGGCTCTGCCTTTCTTGAAGGAATCGATTGTATAAGCCTAAACGCATTTTTTGTATTTACACAGTCAGCATACCTCATCTTTCCGTCTTTTGCAGGCATTTTCAACCCGTGACAAATTGTCACGAGTTGAGACTCTCTCTGTTTCAGTTTCCTCCAGTATGCTAATTCGTCTTTGCTGTTTGTCAATACTGCTATTATATCAGAAACTGAGTAGTGCCACTCTTCATTATACCAGATTCTTCTTATTTTTTTGTCTTGGAAGACTATTAGGGATTTTTCTGAGGTCATTTTTTGTGTTTATTCTTTTTTATGACTTATTTTTTGAATATGAATTATAATGATAAGGGTAATACTATAAATAACGAACCAAAAGAAAATAGTTGCACATACTTATAAATATTGCTTTTTTTTGTTTTCTCGCACTATTATTTTTGTTCCTGATTGCTCACCTTGTTCGCTTTAATGAACAGAAATCAAATATAGTTAAAAATTGTTCCTTAAAAGGATTTTATATTGAAAAAGAAGAGATACATACAAACATATTTTACCTTATTCATGCCCCTTGCACAACCACTAGATTTGGCGACATTCATCCCACAAATAAATTTGTGGGTATTCTGCCTAAATTTTTATAAAAAGAAAAATCAATTAAGCCCTTGGCATTCCAGGCATTCCCATTGGGCTTGGTGCCTTCTCTTTTTCATGTGTCTCTGCACCAGTTAATAGATTATAAGCCCCCTTACCATATTTCCAACCAACATACCCTACACCCATGACCAATAAACCAAGACCTACAAATGGAGTAGCAGCACCTAATACTGTTGACATCAATGCACCACCATAACTTGCTGCAGTACCTATTGCAGAACTTGCTCCAGCACCTAAATAACCAAGATTAAGCGATTCACTTGCCAGACTAGCTACCCTAGTTCCAAAATAAAGACCAGAAGCAAGTGTTAACATGCTCATATACCATGAATCATATTCAAAAAATCCTACTGCAGAAGCTGCAAGCCCTCCAGTATATAATGCAGTTTTTGGATTAAAAACAGTAATTGGATCCAACACAGGGGGAGCGCCAAACGCAACACACGCAGTATTAGCAAGATAAGGAAGCGCCATTCCAGCTAGACCACCTATTATAGTCTTTCCAGTCTCCACTAGACCAGCTTCTTTCCCAGCAATTGTTTTTACAATATCGTCAATTGTACCCATTATTATCTTCACCTATATGATCATAACTATCTAATTAGGTAAGGTGATTCAAATCTATATATAAACCTTTTGATTTTTGGTTACTTTAGAGTGGTAACCAAACCATTCCGATAATTTTATATACTAACTAATTAAAAACTAACCTAAAAACTAAAAAGGTGATACTAATGTTTAAGAACAAAAAAGGATTTATAACACATCCAGTAACAATGATTGTTGGATCATTTATTCTAGGTCTAATAGTTATGTATCTGATAGCAAAAGGAATAATACCTATAAATCTAAATCTATGCCCAACAGTTTAATTATTTTTTTCTTTTTTTAAATGTAAGAATTCCACTATTCTTAAGGGTGGTGGTTTACTGCGTAAACCACAAATTATAGAATTCTGAGCATGTCAAAAACCATTTAATAATTGAGTATCATGTAAAACATGCCACTCTGCTTTAGCATGATGGTTTTTGACACAAAAATTAAGAAATAACTACTTTAGTACTTATAGCTTGACCAGGCATGCCTGTCTCAAAAAGAACTCTTACAGCACCACTATTACCATGCGCACTTCTAACTTCACCATTGATCTCTTTACTGCCTGGGCTTTTCCAGACTACTTTCTTACCAACTAGCTCGTTAGCCTTTTCTTTACTGTCTATCTCTTTGATATATACTATCATCTGATTACCAGTAGTAGTATGCCTTCCTCGTTTAAAGTTCTTGATAACTCCTTCCATGATATAACTAGAATTTTATCTCCCTTTAAAAATCTTATGGTTCGTAACGCCATTACAGACTGAAAATCAGCTATATGCTGTCCTTTCTCCTTCTTAGTTAAACTTTATCAGGGGTATTTGACTTTGACATTGTGTTATACCTAAACTACTTTACATCACGAAACTAGTTTACATTTTTAAAGGAGTAAATAATAACAATGGATGAAAACTACCTGAAGAGGGAAAATCCATACGAACTTCAAAAAGCGTAGCTTTTTGATGGTTTAAAAATCTTTGATTTTTAAAAGTGTGGATTTTTCCTTTTGGTATAAGGCATTTGCGAAGCAAATGACTGTGTTTGAATCCTTTGTTGTTATTATTTGCGACTGCTACTTAATGATCTGATTATGTAAATTAAAAACGTGATAGCACAATTTGGATTTGACCATAGAAACTTATTTATATTACACTTCTTATTTTTAGATCTGGATGGAAATAAAACTATTTGGAGCAGCAAAAACAGTAACAGGCTCATGTTACAGCCTGACCTCAAATAAAGATAAGATCCTTGTCGATTGCGGGATGTTTCAGGGGGGAAAAGACAGGGTAAAGTTAAACTATGCAGAATTTAGTTTTGCCCCTAAACATTACAAAGCACTTCTTCTGTCGCACGCTCATCTGGATCATTGCGGAAGGATACCTAAATTATTAAAAGAGGGTTTTAAGGGAAAGATATACTCAACAGCTGCAACAAAAGACCTTGCATTTATAGTCTTGATGGATTCTGCAAAGATAGCAGCGCATGATACTGAATATGAGAATAAGAGGAGGATAAAAGAAGGCCTTCCTAAAAGAGAGCCGATCTACACAGAAAAAGATGTAAGGGCTGCGATGAGCCTTTTCCAGGTAATAAACTACAATAGACCTGTTAAGATAAGCAGGAATATCACTGCAACATTTTATGACGCAGGCCATATATTAGGTGCTGCATCTATAATGTTAGAGATGTGCGAAGGAGCTAAGAATACTACAATCGTATTCTCAGGCGACCTTGGCCAGACAGGAAACCCTATAGTAAGGGACCCTGAAACAATAACAAAAGCAGATTATCTATTCATCGAATCTACTTATGGTGACAGGCTCCATGTTCAGGTGAAAGAAAGAAAAAACAAATTTCTAGAGGTTATCCGTGCGACTTATAAAAAAGGGGGCAAACTGCTAATACCTTCGTTTGCGATAGAAAGGTCGCAGGAATTGCTTTATGATATCAATGAGTTTGTTGAAAAGAACCTCATGCCTCCTATTAACATCTATCTGGATTCGCCTATGGCCATAAAATCCACAGAGGTTTTCAAGAAACATCCTGAATGTTATGACCAAGAGATAAAAGCTCTTCTAAAAAGTGGGGATAATCCTTTTACCTTTCCTGGCTTGACATATTCAGAAAGCACAGATAACTCAAAAAGGTTGGATCACTTAAAAGAGCCATGTGTCATCATCGCAGGAAGCGGCATGTGCACAGGCGGAAGGATAAAACATCATATTAGGCAGTATATAGATGATCCTAAAAATACCATCCTCTTTGTAGGCTACCAGGTTCAGGGCACACTGGGGTATTGGATAAAAGAAGGAAGATCCAAGATAAAGTTATTGGGTGTAGAAGCCAGGGTACGTTCAAAAGTAGAGTCCATAGATAGTTTCTCAGGCCATGCTGATTATAAAGGTCTTCTTAACTGGCTGAAGTATTTCACACCCTCTCCAAAAAAAGTATTTATCACTCACGGCGATGAAAAAAGTGCAGTCTCCCTATCTGATAAGATAAAAAAACTAGGCATAGACACCTATATCCCAGGGATGAAAGATAGCATCAGATTATAGCTGATTCTTCACAACAAAAAGAACAATATAACGGGCAACAACAAACAACCCATAGCATGCGACCTTTTAACCCCTACCAAAGAAGGAATCATCCCTACAAAAGTAGAAGTAATCAATATCATCAATCCAACAACACCAGAAAAATAAACAACCATAATTGTAATAAAAGAGATTATCCATATACACAATTTCTTATAATCAACCTTAACAATCAATTTAGAAAATACCTTGGCAAAAAACAAAGCAAGATAAGTTGCAATGCACCCTGCAACTAGAGCAGAAAAAAGAAAAATACCCAATTCCAAAAAACTGATCTCCTGAAGAATCTCAAGTATAGCAACAACAGCACCATTCCTGGCCTTGCCTAAAGTATAGAACGTAACCAATGAAAAAGCAAAATTAACAGTATTGATACCTCCTAATAATATCATAAAAGCATAAGCACCTATATCTCCGACTAATTGCATCGCAATTATAGCAGCCTGAGCAGCACCAAGACCAGGCATAAGCCCTGTAAGTGAGCCAGAAAAAACAGCAGCCAAAATAGCTTTGACCTTAGCCCCAAAACTAACTTCAATCGTCTCACTGATCGACTGCTTAGGAACCTTTGTATTCGAAGATAAAGAAGTAACTAGTGTACTTATGCCAAATAATCCAGAAAGCATTGGGAAAAGTGGCTGCCTAATATTGCTCCAGTTCAGGACGATTATTCCCAAAACACCAGAAAGAAAAAACAAAAAAACACTCCATGATATCTTGCTAAAAACCTTCTCACTGATTATCATATACAAAACAACAAACACCAGTATATGCCCGATATATGGCTGTATAACAGCATAAATCCAAGGAACAAAAGGAATCATCATGGGAATAAGAAACAATGTGACGATCAAAGCAATCAAAGAACCAATCACAGTAAGCTTCACAGCTTCATACCCTTTACCCTCTAAAAGTAGCCTATGCCCAGGCAATACTCCTAAAGCCATATCAGAATCAGGAGCACCCAAAAAAACAGAAGGGATAGAATCTAAAAATGTATGTGTAATCGCCATAGCTATGATAAAAACACCCAACACAATAGGTGAAGTAAAACCAAGTAAATAACCTGACATAGAAACAAGCATCATGGATATCAGGTTGACATGTATCCCTGGAATCAAGCCAGTTATACAACCAAAAAAACAACCAATGACCAAAGCAAGTATTATATCAATGAACATTCCATACTAAAATCCCCCTAATTATAAATAATTATTGGAAATTTCACAACTGTTTTTAGACTATTATACTCTCTGAAATTTCTAATTCTTCAAACCTAACGGTTTGAATTATCTACTCCACAATAGGAATATTTAAAAGCCAATAACCAACTTCATACACCATGGAACCAATACAGATTGGCCAGTTGATCTTAAAACTGATAGTTATCCTTGCAGCAGCAAGATTTGCAAGTATCTTGGCAAATAAACTTAAGTTCCCTGCTGTCATCGGAGAAATCTTAGTTGGAATTCTTTTAGGACCTAGCTTATACAATTTCATAATACCTATAAAAGAACCAGTCTTGATGTTCTTAGCAGAGATAGGAATAATCTTGTTATTATTTGAAGTAGGTCTAAAATCAGATATAAATGCTTTATTAAAGACAGGAAGAGCATCAACATTTGTAGCAATTATAGGAATAATCCTACCTTTTACTCTAGTTTATATTTACTCATTAGCTATTGGTATAAGCAATACAGGTTCAATCCTTATGGGCGCCATACTAAGCGCAACTGGTATCGGAATTACAATGGCTGTATTCTATGAACAAGGAAAAATTAGATCAAAAGAATCAGAGATAATCTTAGGTGCAGCAGTGATGGACGACGTAGTCGGTTTGATCATATTATCGATTATAGTTAGCTTAGTAGAACAAGGAACAATACCTATAGTAGGGATAGCTAAACTCATATTATATTCATTACTTTTCTTTATATGCGCAATTGTAATTGGAACACACTTAATACCCCCACTTTATAAAATAGTTGCAGCATTAAAAATATCAAGAACATTTGTAATTGGAGAATTCATTCTCGCTTTATCCTTAGCTTTAATAGCAAAAAGTATCGGATTAGCTACCATATTAGGAGCATTCACAGCAGGATTAATACTGGAAAAAACAAAATATCATCAAAAGATAGAACACAGGATTCACCCGACATCTCAGATATTTGTCCCAATATTTTTCGTCATGATCGGAGCAAATCTATACATCTGGTCAATCTTCAACCAACAAACATTAAGTCTAATATTCTTTTTACTGATAATAGCGATCATCGGAAAAGTATCTGCAGGCATAGGTGCTATAGGTGCAAAAGCAAACAAACTTGCAATAGGTATTGGAATGATTCCTAGGGGGGGAGTAGCTCTGATACTTGCAGCTTTTGGATTATCAACTGGTCTGATAACCAACAGCATATATTCTGCAGTTGTAGTAGTTATCATGATTACAGCTATGCTCGTACCACCAATCCTAAAGCAATTGATATAAAAGAAAACCTTAACTCAATCTATAACTCTAACTCGATTCCCAATAACTTCTTTTTCACCCTCATACTCATCAATCTCACCAATGACTTCTATATAATCTCCAACAGAAACTGAAATATTCTCCATAACAACAACCTTCATATCAGCAGGTTGAGTTATAGTGAGGATACTTACCTTATCAGAATTAAACACATCAGAAACAACACCCATTACTTTTACATCACTTCCTATATCATCATCCTCAATCTTACTAATCGATGTTTCATCCAGTTTAATATTGTCAGAAATAATATAAAGTATCACAACTCCGATCAAAGCCCCAATAATAGATATCTTAAGCAATGTATTCTCTTTCATAATACAAGGAAAACACTAGATTTATTTAAATATAATCTATAAAATAACCCTTCGGATGAATTCTGTCTGAAGAGGTAAAATCCATACGCAGTGTGGATTTTTCCTTTTGACATAGGATAAAATTTTGTTCCAAAATTTTAGCCGTGAATGAATCCTTTGATGTTATCTTATACAATATATAATCAATTACCTTAATCTTATACAATATATAATCAATTACCTTAATCTTATACAATATATAATCAATTACCTTAATCTTATACAATATATAATCAATTACCCTCACCGTATACAATATATAATCAATTACCTTAATCTTATACTAAACAAATCATACCTCAATATAACCACCCAACAATCAAACATAACATTTATAAAAGACATATGTATTCAATTACCTAAATGCCAAAACTTAATTTTAAATCAACAGCAACATTAAAAGTACCTAAAACCTTAATAAACCAGGTTATAGGTCAGGATGAATCTGTTCAGATAATGAAGAAAGCTGCTCAGCAGAGAAGGCATGTTCTTTTAATCGGCAAACCAGGAACTGGAAAATCTATGTTGGGCTTAGGATTAGCAGAGATGCTTCCAAAAGAAAAATTAGTAGATACATTAAGTTTCCCAAATCCAAACGATGAAAACGCCCCTTTGATAAGAACCGTCCCCGCAGGTCAAGGCAGAGACATCATTGCAAAATCAAAGATGCAATCAGTTGGACTCTTTAGAAATCAAAATGTTTTCTTATTCATTATGGTGATAATATCGATGATCGCTCCATGGTGGGCAAGAAAGCATTACAATTCAGATATTATGTTCACAGCATTCTTCTTAGGTGGCATGATATTCTTAGCAGCATTTGTTATTTTCTTAAATGTTGGAAAAAGGATGGCTGCTCCACAATCAAAAGCCCCTAAAATTATTGTAGACAATTTCAAGAAGAAACAAGCACCTTTTAATGACGCCACCGGAGCACATGCAGGAGCACTATTAGGCGATGTACTTCATGACCCATTCCAGTCTGGAGGATTAGGAACACCAGCAAATGAAAGAGTTGTAGCTGGAATGATTCACAAATCAAACAAAGGAGTTCTATTCGTAGATGAAATTGCAACATTACAACCTCATACTCAACAAGAACTTTTGTCAGCTATCCAGGAAAAGAAATTCTCGATAACAGGACAATCAGAACGCTCAGCAGGAGCAATGGTAAGGACAGAACCAGTACCTTGTGATTTTATTCTGGTTGCAGCTGGAAACATGGAGACTTTAAAAAAGATGCATCCTGCATTAAGATCCAGAATCCGTGGTTATGGTTATGAAGTTTATATGAACGATACGATGATAGATAATGAGGAAAACAGAAATAAGATAGCTTTATTCGTAGCGCAAGAAGTTGTAAAAGATAAAAAAATACCCCACTTTTCTAGAGATGCGGTAAATAAGATAATTGAAGAAGCAAGAAAGATGGCAAATAGAAAAGGCCATTTAACTTTAAGATTAAGGGAATTAGGCGGTTTGATCAGGGCTGCTGGCGATCTGGCAAAGGAACAAAAATCAAAACTAGTTGAAAATAAACACATATCAGAAGCAAAAAAAGTTGCAAGAACTTTAGAAAAACAGATAGCAGATAAATACATCGAAAGAAAGAAAGAATATGCAGTCATTGTAACAGAAGGAAATAAAGTTGGCAGAGTAAACGGCTTAGCAGTTATAGGTGGAGAAGATTCATATTCCGGAATAATTTTGCCGATAGAATCTCAGGTAACTCCAGGTGGAAAAGAAAAAGAGATAATCGCAACAGGAAAACTAGGTGAGATTGCAAAAGAAGCTATAAAGAACGTTTCAGCAATAATCAAGAAATACTTTGGAGAAGACTTAAAAGAAAAATATGACATCTATGTTCAGTTTTTACAAACATATGAAGGTGTTGAAGGAGACTCAGCAAGCATAGCAGTAGCAACAAGCGTAATCTCAGCATTAAAGAAAATCCCACTAAGACAAGATACTGCAATGACTGGCTCCCTAAGTGTCAGGGGTGAAGTTCTTCCAATAGGGGGAGTATCTTCAAAAGTAGAAGCTGCTATCGAAGCAGGGATAAGTAGGGTAATTGTACCTCAATCAAACTTAAAAGACATAATAATAGATAATAACAAACTAAATAAGATAAAAATAATCCCAGTTGACCACATAAAAGACGTCTTAAAAGAAGCACTAGTCTGGAAAGGTAATGATAAGATTCTGAAGAAAATAATGAAGAACTGATTAATATTTTTAATGTTAAAATAACAACATAATATTTATAAACACTTGAAAACAGATTGATTTCTATGGTAAAAACAAAAACCAAAAAACATCAGGTAAAAAGACCAACAAAAAAGAAAGCAGTAAAAAAACCAATAAAAAAATTACCCAAACTAAAAACAGTTAAAATAGATTTATCTCAATTAAAACAATGTCCAGAATGTTCTTCTAATAGTGTTTTCTACAGCAGAACAAGATATGAATTAGTCTGCAGAGAATGTGGTGCAATAACTCAGAATTAAATAAAACTTAACGCCATGTAACTTTAACGTCATCAGTTCTTTCATATGGATTTATATCTATTTTTTTGATATCATCAGAACCACGACTTTTATATTCAACAATCCCTTCCCATGCAATCATCAAAGCATTATCTACAAGAACACTATTTGGTGGAACAAAACATTTAGCCCCCCTCTCAGAACACATTGTTTTACACATCTCTTGTAACCTTTTATTACAAGCAACACCCCCACCTAACAATAACTCTTCTTTCTCACAATGTGCCATTGCTCTTTCAGCAACCTCTACCAACATTGCAAAAACAGTTTCTTGACAAGAGAAACACAAATCTGGAATAGTATAATTCCCAGAATCATATTTTTGTTTTAAATTAGTTTGAATACCACCAAAACTTACATCCATTCCTTTAACAACATACGGCAGTTTGATAAATTCCTTTCCTTTTAATGCAGATTCATATATCTTGGGTCCACCTGGAAAGCCCCAGCCCATATACCTGGCAAAACCATCTAAGAAATTACCAACACCATTATCTAATGTTTCACCAAATACTCTATATTTCCCACCTTCATAAGCTATAACTTGGGTATTGGCTCCAGAAGCATAAAGCATAACAGGATCTTTAGCATCAGTAAGAACTCTTCCAATTTCAAGATGTGCAATACAATGATTAATGCCAATTAATGGCTTTTTATATTTCAAAGCAAGTTCTTTCGCCTTTTCCATCCCAACAACTAAACATGGAGCCATGCCTGGAGATTGAGAAAACGAAACTAAATCAATATCATCCATAGTAAGGCCAGCTTCATTCAAAGCATCTTCGACAACACGATCTTTACATTCTTTATGGTGATTCTTAGCTTCAGTTGGATGTATCCCACCTTTTTTAGTCGTATAACTATCTTTTAAATTAGCTAACATTTTACCTTTATCATTTATTATACCGCAACCAAACGTATGTGCAGTACTTTCAATACCTAAACAGATCATATTTTAAGAAAAAGAACTATCTATTTAAAAAATTATTGTTAAAATTCTAACGAATCTAGCTAACGCTAATTAAAAATAATCATTTAATTTCAAATAAAATTCTAGTCCCTTAACTACTAAAAAATTATCATTCAATTCTAAAGAAGAATATAGTTCACACTATTCTAAGATATTATTTATGACATAGACATAGCTAACACTAATCAAAGAATTGTGTATAAATTTTTTTTAGAAAAAAAATAAAAAAAAAGAACCATGCATAGAGTTAAACGAACGATTGGAAATCGCATGCTGAATACGTCGCCGAAGCTTCGCACTTACACATCGATTCCATCAAACCTGTGTTTTACAGGAGTTCTAAGATATCTCGTTTCAAGGATGGCTTCGCGCTTAGATGCTTTCAGCACTTATCCATATAAAGCGTAGCTGCCCTGCATACCCTTTTGGATAACAGGTAAACCAGAGGCTTCGAGTCTTCGTTCCTCTCGTACTAGAAGATCCTTCCTTTCAGATATCAACATTTCCAGTAGATATTAAACCAACTGCCTCACAGCGTTGTGAACCCAGCTCACGACCCCTTTTAATTGGTGAACACCCACACCCTTGGCTGCTTCTGCACAACCAGGATAGGAGGAGCCGACATCGATGTAGCAAGCCTCGCCGTCGATAAACTCGTAATAGAGAAAATTCTATAGAATAAGCTCTATTAACTATGAGCTCTCAGGCGAGACAACTCTGTTATCCCCGGAGTAACTTTTCGGTCATCTCTAGCCCCCATCAAGGAGGACATAGAGGTTCGCTAGACCTATATTTCTATCCTGGATTCAATCTTGTTATGAATCCAGTCAGGCTGGCTTTTGCTCTTGCACTCTACACTCGATTTCTGACCGAGTTGAGCCAACCATTGGGCACTGTTGATATTTTTTCAACAGTGTGCCACCCCAGCCAAACTGTCTAACTGTCGCTGTCCTTCTTACGAAGTGAGCAACGTAAATTTTGAAGAGTGGTGTTTCACATTTTGTCTACACTTAATCCGAAAATCAAGCTTGAGCGACTCCCACCTACGCTACGCAACAAAATTCACATTGCAACAACAACCTACAGTAAAGTTTCACGGGGTCTTCACGTCCCACTGGAAATCTCTGGCCTTCGCACCAGAATGGAGAGTTCGGAGAGTTGTAGCTAGGGACAATGAGGGTCTCGTTACATCATTCATGCAGGCCGTCAATCAAACGGCAAGGCATTTCGCTCATGTTTGTTACTTTCACTTCAACGAAGCTACTAACCAACAATGTTGGCGGGTCAACATTTCTGTTAATATAGAAATTATATGATAATTTACTATACTAGAAAAATACAAATCATTTTTCATGACCTCCGCTAATCGCTTAGCGGGTCGGACTATATCTTCATCAATATTGATGTTTAGCGTGTAGTCTCTGAGGGGTCAATGACGACTTCCCTGCTGATTGTCCGCACTTATTTCGTTGCCGATATAAGATACTCGGATGTTCCAGCATATAGCTAAATTTATATCCTTTCTTATTTTATGATTATGTTTAACATCAGGTCTTAAGGCAGCTATTCCACCTTAAGAGAGTTATAGTTACCCCCGCCGTTTACCTGCTCTTAGCTCCCTTGAAAAGGAGTTTGAAGTACAGGCACTGGGCAGATGTCACCTCCTATACACACCTTTACAGGCTAGCAGGAGGTTAAGTTTGTGTTAAACAGTCGGACCCTCTCTGTAATTGCACCCTGCAATCGCAAACATACATTCACAATCGCAGGGACCCCTTATACCGAAGGTACGGGGCTAATATGTCGAATTCCCTTAACTACGTTTCCTCTTCACACCTTAGGCTTCTCACCTAGGGACACCAGTGTTGGTTCTTTGTATAGTTACTTAAGATTTATTCTCATTCCATTTTTAAGAACTCAAGAAATCAACCAAATACCTCATACGAGATACTCATCCTACATTTAATCAAGTTCTCATCATTACAATACTCCCTTGATTTATTGTAGTTAACACACAAAAATGTGTTGGTCTATTCGCAAGCGTCAGAAATAAGACTTGCGTTGCCGCACATACTTAAGTAGTAAAGGAATATTAACCTTTCTCCCATTCCCATCATTCGATTTACGAACTAGGTTAGGACTAACTAACCCTTGACTGATCTACATTGTCAAGGAACCATGGCCCTTACGGTGACAGATATTCTCAATCTGCTAAGGTCCTACTACCACCAGGATTCTTATTTCTATGAGGTTCATATTCTCTCACAAGAATACTTTTGCCCTCATAGAACACCTACCTACCATTCACTTTCGTGACCTGCAGTATCGGTAACTAACTTAACCCCGTCCATTTTAGGGGCCTATAATCTTGACAAGTAAGCTGTTACGCACTTTTTAAAGGATGGCTGCTTCTGAGCCAACCTCCTCGCTGTCTCTGATTATAGACACCCTTCACCCTTTAATACTTAGTTAGTATTTTGGGACCTTAACTGCAGTCTGGGTTGTTCCCCTCTCGGTACTCAAGTTTACCCCGAGCACCCGTCTCCTAACATCTTCAAGGCTAGAACATTCGGAGTTGGACAAAGAACCGAGCCCTTTCGAGCCCTAAATCCTCAATCCGTATCTCTAGAATTCTAGCACCCTCAATTAGGGGTTGACTACGGCCAACTTCGGTAGGAACCAGCTATCGCCAAGCTCGATGGGCTTTTTACCCCTAGCCAGAGGTTAGGAAAGCACTTGCTCATAGCAGAGTTGCAGACCTCCACGAAGTATTACCTTCGCTTCATCTTACCTCAGGTTAGATCGCTTGGCTTCGGGTCATATCCAAGTGACTAAAGACACTTTCATATCTCGTTCATCATAAATTACGAACAATCGCTTTCGCTTTGGCTTCAGTTTATTTAACCTCGCCACTTAAATATACTTCCTGGCACGTTATTCAAAACGTACGATAGAACTTTCGCCCTATCAATCCATAGCTATTAGGTTTCAGGATCTTTTGACTTCCTGTCAAGGGTTCTTTTCAACTTTCCATCGCTGTACTGTTTTTCTATCGGACTTAAAATGTATTTAAGGTTGGAAGTTGATGCCTCCCATATTCGCGCCTAATATCCAATAGACGCTACTCAAGATACCATCAAAATCCTTCTCAGTTACCTCTACGTGACTTTCACACTTTATCGTGCTTCTTTCCAGAAGACTTCGAGTTCCCAAGAGAGGATAAAAGACGGTCTATAACACCACATCTTCTTTCTCTTTCAAGAAAGAATTCAGTTTGCCTTGTGTTGCGTTCGGTCGCTCTTACTAACAACATCTCAATTGATTTTTTTTCCTGCAGGTACTAAGATGTTTCAATTCCCTGCGTTGCTTATCCTGACGGACTTAATGCTGAGGTCGCATTCAGGAACCCTCGGTTCAAAGACTACGTGCGTCTAGCCGAGGCATTATGTAGCTTGTCACACCCTTCATCATTATTTTAAGCCGAGTCATCCACCTAATAGCTTCTCCACTCTATGCATGGTTTCATGAATATCAACCCATATCAAGAATAATTCAATTAGTCTTGACGTTCATTTATTGAATAAATGAATATGAAATATATAAAATGGACCCGCTGGGACTTTCATCCATCCTGCAAATTGCAGAGACTGACTTTGAACCCAGGACCTCTGCCTTGCAAGGGCAGCGTTCTTCGACTGAACTACAGGCCCATTATGAAAATGAGTCGGTTTAGTAACTCTATTAGATTTTTAAAATAAAAAAGGAGGTGATCCAGCCGCAGGTTCCCCTACGGCTACCTTGTGACGACTTAACCCTCCTCACAAAGCCTAGATTCGAACTTATTCTAAATAAGACCTCATCTAGACCCTACTCGGGTGGTTTGACGGGCGGTGTGTGCAAGGAGCAGGGACATATTCACCGGAATATTTTGAATTCCGATTACTAGGGATTCCAACGTCATGTGGATGAATTACAACCCACAATCTGGACTGAGATAGTGTTTCGAGGATTAGCTTCTCTTTTCAGAGTTGCATCACATTGTCACTACCATTGTTGCGCGCGTGTAGCCCAGAAGATTCGGAGCATACAGACCTATCGTAGCCTGCACCTTCCTCCTTCTTTCGAAGGCAGTTCCTACAATGTGCTCGATCACATAAATGCTCGTTAGCAATTGTAAGTACAGGTCTCGCTCGTTGCCTGACTTAACAGGACACCTTACGGCACGAGCTGACGACGGCCATGCACTACCTCTCGGCTCGTTGGGTAAGCCCTTTAGACTGACCTTCATCCTGCCGTCGCTTCTGGTGAGATTCTCTGTGTTGAGTTAGATTAAACCGCACGCCGCACCCCTTGTAGTGCTCCCCCGCCAATTCCTTTAAGTTTCAGTCTTGCGACCATACTTCCCAGGTGGTGAGCTTAACGTCTTCACTACGACACTGCACATTCCCGAAGAATATGCAACACCTAGCTCACAGCGTTTACAGCTAGGACTACTCGGGTATCTAATCCGGATTGTTCCCCTAGCTTTCGTCCCTCACCGTCGAATCTGTTCTAGTCAGACACCTTCGTCACAGGCAGTCTTTCTAGGATTATAGCATTTTACCGCTCCCCTAGAAATACTTCTGACTCCTCCCAGTTCCAAGTCAAGCAGTATCTCGAGCACACCATTAAGTTAAGCTTAATGATTTCACAAGAGACTTACCAAACAGGCTACGGACGCTTTAGACCAAATAATCACGATTGCCACTCGTGGCGCTGGTGTTACCGCGGCGGCTGGCACCAGTCTTTCCCACCACTTATTCACAAAGAGATTTAATCTTAGTAAAAGCCTTGCAAAAGCAAAGCACTTAGGGTTCCCTTATCATACTTGCGTACATTGTAAAGGTTTCGCGCCTGCTGCACCCCGTGGGGCTAGGGCCAGTGTCTCAGTGCCCTTCTCGGGGCTATCTCTCTCAAGACCCCTACCGATCTTTGGCTTGGTGGTCCTTTACACCACCAACAACCTAATCGGCCGCCGGCTCATCCTTAGGTGTTACCTTTGAAGGAAAATTCATTCCAGAATTAATCCCCTATCCGGTCTTAGCCTCAGTTTCCCAAGGTTATTCCAGGCCTAAGGTTAGATTATCGACGTGTTACTGAGCGGTATGCCTCTATTGCTAGAAGACATGCATGGCTTAATCGAACCCTAATAGCAGCAATCTCCCGCAGGATCAACGGGAATTATACAGATGATTTAATATACCGCATCATCTGTTAAATTAATCCTTGATTTAATATTGGTCGCAATTTAACTTATTTGAATTTTTGGAGTTACTAAACCGACTATACTTAATAACTATATCAAGTACATTGTTTTGCCTAAGTTGTTTTCTTGTTAAAATGTTTAGAATTTGTATATCTAAACTAGAATAGGAGGCGATTCTAAAATGTGAACTTAGGAGAGTATTTAAACTTAACGGTTTTTATGTTCTTTTAAAACCCTTAAGATTTAGTGATGATTTTTAAATATTATTATCTCTTAATTAACTTTCTCTTCCTCTTCTCTTTCTTCATTCTCTTACGCTGCCATTTCCATCTCATCTGGCCTTTCTTTTTCCATCTACGTGAACTTCTTTTCATATATAACTAGGAAAAATGATGTATTTATAAACTTTATCATTGAGTGAAACGAAATGATAACGGTTTAGGAATATTTCATTTCTAAAACTTTATCATTGACTCAAACTTATTTAGAGTTTGAGGTTAGGAAAAAGCTTTAGCTTTTTTCGTGAGTGAAACGAAATAGTGCTGATCTATGTTACCCTCTTCACGAGAATTTATCATTTTCTCAACACCTTAAGTCGGAGTTAGGATATTAAATTAGTTTTCTTGTAAGCAAAACTAACATAACTTTATTCTTGGTAGCGAGCCCATAAAAATAAATTTAATTATCTTGTAAGAAAAATTTACCGTCAAGAAAAAACATTAAGTCTCCATACCATACAATCTAGGGGTAAATGGTTCTGGAGTTGGTATAAATACACGCATATCCAGGTATCTCTTTACAACACCCGTAAGCTTATAGATCTCTCTCCAAAGCATTTTTTCATGCTTTGTTAAATCCTGACTCATTATCCTCGCTTCATATGGATCCTGTACATGTTTCAAAAACCAATGGTTTGCCCATTTATTGTCATAATCAGTCTGCACAGCACCATTAAACATTATCTCAAGTTCCCCAAACTGAACCTTAAGTTTCTTTCCCTGATTCATAATCTCCCTATTCTGGATATAAACACCATGAAAATCAATATTCATCCTGTATCTTATATAACCAGAATGCTTCCCTTCTGGCTTCTTAAATATACGCCAATAAATCCACATCTCCTTTCCACCAGCGTGAAGTCCTTTTTGGCAGAACTTTTCTAGATAAAGATCCTCTATATATCTATGCTGCTTGTCAGGACTCGCAGGTTGAGGTCCTTCTTCCCCAAACCATTTTTCTTCAAGAAGATACTCATGCATCATGATATACAAATTCTTAAGATGGAAAACATCCTTAAACTTGACTTTAGTCTCAGGAATCTTTATTTCATTCATACATACAATCTTTATAAAGTGTTTATATAAATTTTTCTATTAAATTGAATTAGATATAGTAGTCGCAAATAATAACGACATAGGGTTCAAAGACGCATTTTTCTTTGAAAAATGCTATTCTGAAAGGAAATTTCCATACTCTGTATGGAAATTACCTCTCCAATCACTTTTCACCCATGTTATCATTTGCTCATTAAATGATGTAAATCAGTTTCAGGACAACAAAATTAAATAGGAATTCTTTTTCTAAATTTTTGTAAGGTTGTCATATTAATTTTTATATTATAAAGTTCATTGAACTTTATTGTATTACAATCCTAAGTCTAAATAATTCTTTTATAATCCAATCTGACTATTTAATGATATTTTATACTGATCCAGTGTAACCAAAAAGGTTTATATAGTATATTCTATTCTTGGGGTATATGTTGGGGGGTAAGCGTATCTTAATTCTTGGTTTAGTTTTAGTCATGGCTATACTTTGTGCTGGTTTTGTTGATGCGGGATATTGTTTTTCTCCTCTTGCTAATATTTGCCCTGATGGTTATGCAGATGAAGCAGAGTGTAAATATTATGGGGGCGAGGATGCTATATATGCTGAGAATAAGGCAGATATACCAGAATGTAAAGATGTTTGTTGTTGTAGTTTGATTACTAGCAGGTATTATTATACTATTCGAGCAGATTGTGAATTGTATGAACAGAATGATCAAGCTGGACCTTGGGTAGAGACAACTGAAGGGGAAGCTTGTGATGCTTATTGCAATGGTGTTCCTCCTTGTGAGCCTCTTTGTGGTGAAGTTCATGATCAATGTGTTGGTAAGGGTGGTTTGGTAACTGAGACTGGAAATTATTATTGTGGGGATAACCATAATCTCTATTCAGATCAGTTTTCTTGTTTTGATAATTGTTATGAAGAAGGGTGTGTTGTCCCTCAAGATGGTATGGAAATAGATTCAGATACAATATTTTGTCCTGGAACTTATCATCTAAATAATGGGTTGAATATAACTAATAGTGATATTGTTTTAGATTGTTTTAGCGCAACTTTAATAGGGAATCAAAGTAGCCCAGGTATAATTATAAATGGTACTAGCCATTCTAATCCTGATATAGGTAATATTGTTGTTAGAAATTGTAATATAATCAACTATACTAATGGTATCGACGTTTATTCATCTAGTGGTAATAGTTTTATTAATAATAAAGTATCTTCTTGTACCAATAATGGGTTTTATTTATACTATTTGGCTAATGACAATATTTTAGAAGATAATATGGCTAGGGATAATGGTGACTCTGGTTATTATATTTCTTTTAATTCTAAGAATAATAAATTAATCAACAACAAAGCAATAAATAATGTGGATGGGATCCATGTTCAACATTATTCTAATTCCCTGGAAATAATCAACAATACCTTGATTAACAATTCTGGAAGCGGAATATATAGCCGGTTATCAAGAACAATATACCTAGGGGATAATGTTGCTGAAGGAAACTTTGTTGGTTTTTGGACAGGCAGTTCTATTAGCCACACAATCGAGAATAATCTGGCTAAAGATAATAATAGGGGTTTTGATTTAAATTGCGATGGTTGTTCAGTAATCCAAAATACTGCAGAAGATAACCTTAACTTTGGTTTTGCTACTTTAAATCAAGGGGGCGGTTCAACAACATTTAAAGCAAATATTGCAAAAAATAACAAGGATGGTTTTATCATAGGATTAGGTTCGTATTCTATATCTAATAATTATATAGATAATATTGTAGTTGATAATTCTGATTATGGATTCAATCTACGTATGTCTTATGAAGATACATTCAGTGGAAACTTAGTAAAAAATAATCAAATTGGTTTTTTACTTAGTTCCCCTGCTTATGGATTGACTCTGGAATATAATGATATATACTCAAATATAGAATATAATCTTCAGAATAATGGTGATAATGTCGTTGCTGAGAACAATTGGTGGGGATATGATGATTATAATCTGATTGCAGCTACAATATTCGGAAATGTTGATTTTGATCCATGGTTAAGCTTGGATCCTGAATCTAGGATATCTGATTTGATTATGGGCGATATTTCTTTTGATGATGTTGAAGGTATGGTTAATGTGTCTTCTATTATCAATAATACTGGTAGTTATGATGTTGTAGATCTAGATGTGAAATTCCTAGACACTTACAGTGGTAATCTGATACAGGAGTCCACAATCAATGTAGGTGCTTTAGCTGCTGGTCAATCAAAGACAGTTAACATCATTTTGGATCTGGAAGAAGGCCATATTATTCATGCGATAGTAGACCCAGATAATAAGATAAATGAACTAGATAAGACAAATAATAATATACAGAAAGAATATCTAGGTATTCTAAAATATTATGTTGAAGCGGATGTTCCCCTAGTAAGCAATGTAATAGAGACTTATGTTAAGACTAGAATTAATGATGGCATTATTGTCGAATCTATTGTTGATTCTGATGTTAATATATTTATTGCTAGTCATAATTCCTTGATGATAAAACATGATGAAACTTTAGATGAAAAAGGATGGGGTTTTTATGGTGGAACTATTAAATTCCAGGATAAAGTTTGCAGCAAGCCCTATTGTGGTATTATTGGCAATTTAGTTGTCGATGGTAAACAGGAGATATATATTGGGGCTAATGATATCTCTGGATTTATTACTGCTTCTAATGTTTTTATCAATAATCAAGATTCTTTTAAGACTGAGGGGGGCTCTGTTATTTATTTAGGTGAAGATGATGAAGATGCAATAGCTGTTTATGATTATCTTCATACTGATGATAATCTGGTTTATTATAAAACAGATAGTACCGAATTTAGAGAGATTGTCAGAAAGGCTTTGAATGGTGAAAAATATATTGAGTTAGATGGCAATTTAACAACAACAATATCAGATAGTGAAATTAACTTAAGATATAAGCGTTTAGCTTCAGAACATAATCAAGTATTTCTAGAATATAGAAACTCCGACGATTATCCTATTGTGATGGCTGGGGGATTATGGTCAGACATTGATGTTTGGGCAGAATTGGGTACTGAATTATCTGATGAAGGCAAAGATATATGGTTAATAGAAATAACTGGTGGACCAGACATGGAATGTGATGATTGTCCTGATTATACTTATGAGGATTTAACTGATAATGTTTGGCCAACTTACATTGATGGAATAAAATCATTAAGTGGGAAAGATAAGGTAAATTATATTGGACACAGCAACGGTGCTAGGGTTGGGTTAAGTTCTTTAAATGATTTTTATGGGGTAAATAGCCCAATTAGTAAATTCATAAGTGTAGCTTGTCCTGCTACCTTAAATGACGAAACAAGTTACACCAATTTAATCAGGGAAATGATTGAAAACCAATTTGTCAATGATTTTAATGGGAATTATGCTATGAGTAAGATTGAAATGGGTGGGAAAACTCATGTTAGACAAGCAACTTATTTGAATGGGCTAGTGGAATATGGGAGCGATTTATTGAGCAGTTTATTTGCCATAAAAGTAGCTCTTTTTGATGATGGAAAAATCTCTAAAAATTTGTTGGATTTTTATAATCAATTAAGTATTGATGATAACAGTTTGATTGATTTAAGTGAGGTTGATCTTGATAGATTGTATGTTTTTAACACAGACCCTCACGATACAATTGTTGGAATTGAAGATCAGGATATGATTTTGGATGGAACAACAGGCATCGATAGTGGGGATAAAGAAGGGATAATCTATGGGGATAAATGGAGGGTTATTTATTATAATCATGCTGCTTTAAAGAAAAGGGAAATAGTAAAAGAAGACATAAAAGGGGTGTTAGAATGAATAAAAAACAATTTTTGATAAGGATAGTATTAGTATTTACTTTAAGTATGTTTTATGTGTTTGTTTTTAGTGAGTTTATTGATCCTATAAATATGCATTTCTTTTCTTTTATTGTAATATTTTTTATTTCTGTAATTCCTGCTTTATACATATTAAAATATTCAAAAAATATAGCAGTGTATAAGAATAAGATTTTAGGATTTAAAAATGGTTTATCTATATCATCAGCCATATTATTATCTGTTTTTTCAATACTTTTTATCTTAACCTTCTTTGAAGAACAAATGACTCATTTTGATTTGATTACGTTTCATGTTAAAACTATTCTTATTACTTATACAGTTTGTTTTTTTGTTACAGGGGGGGTAGATTCATACCAATTAAAAAAATTAAGGAAAATAGGGGGTGGAGATCCATGGATTTACTCTCTTTTTCTTTATTTAATCCAAATTGGGTATGCATATTTAGTAAGTAATTTAATTTATGCTGGCTTTTTTTAATCAATAAAGAAATATTATTAAAAACAATCAAATGAACAAAACAACCAAACATTTATATTTTTTTTTAATTTTAATAATCATACCAATAACATATTCAATAACCCTACAAGAACTCATAGACTCATACGATTATTCTTATTCTTCAGACAAGATAAATCTAACTGGGATAACTTACGATCATAACGATACAGATAATAATGGGCTATATAACCACCTGATCATAAATATAACTGTGGATAATCTTAAAGGAAATTATACTTTTATCGGTGATGTATACAAAAACAATGAGCTCATCACAACTATCAGTGATACATACTACTTATATGATGGACAAAATACAATTTTTCTTTATTATGATACTAGGTTGCTTTCAAACGGAATCTATAACTTAAGCCTGACAATTCAGGAAGATTATCTTACTGTTTTTAGGGGGGATTATATCTACGACTTTGAGTTCAACAATTCCTTATATGAAAAGCCAGCTATAAACATCAGCATAGATTCTTATGAACTGATAGATAACGATAATGATAATAAAAAAGAAGTCTTAAGAATAAATGCAGTTGTTGATTCACAGATAGAAGGCAATTTTGAGATCAATGCTTTAATCGGCAATGGAAAAACAATAAACTCAAAAGAAGTTTATCCTATAACAAACGGAATAAATAATATAAATATCGATTTTGATGGTATGGAAATAAGGAGAGAAAGGATAAATAATTCAAAACTTTACTCAATATCCATAAATGATGGGGTAAACTATCAATTCAATTTTGATTATCCTTTGGTTTATAATCTATATGATTTTGATGCTGAGCAAAGTGTTTTGGCAGATGTATATTCTGATGGTAAAATTGATTTAAATGACAATAACTTATCTGAATTCCTGGAAATCAACATAAGCTTAGATATAAACGAATCAGGAATTTATTCCATTGAATTAAAATTAGAAGATCTATATAGTGATTATTTAACAAAAGAAATCAAAGAATTTAATCTGGATGTTGGAGATCAGATTGTTAGTTTTAGGATAAATGGAATTAAAGTATATAACAAAAAGTTAAATGGACCATATATCTTAGAATATATTAGATTAAGCAGAGATGATGAAATTCTCGATTCTGTGGATAAGGCTTACACAACTAATTATTATTCTTATGGTGAGTTTGAAAGACCATTAATGCCCGATTTACTTATAGAAAATGTTGAAATATTAGATGAAAACAACCTTAGGGTTGAAATAGCTAATGTGGGTGAAGCTTATGCTTTTGCATTTAATCTTGAGTTGTTTGATGATAACTTTGATCATATCAAAGAGATATTTATTGATTATTTAGCTCCTGCTCAATCAGAAGTTATTGATCATGAATTAGATACTTCCGAGCTTAATAAATTACATGCTATAATTGATTATGATAATCAAGTTGAAGAATATAATGAAAGCAATAATCTTTTTACTTACAATTTTCATGCGCCCCCTATACTTCAAGACATCAAGAACATAACCATTAATGAAACTGATCTAATCAATATAGTTGTTGATGCTACAGACCCTAATGGGGATAATTTAGTGTATTATATCAATGATACTTCTAGATTTATTCTAATCGAGAATATATTTAGTTGGCAAACCTATCTGGGTGATGAAGGGAATTATAGTGTTAATATAACTGTAAGTGATGGTGAATTTAATGTTTCTCAAAAAGTAGATATTGAAGTAAAAGGTGTGAGGACAGTTCCGGAAGATGGGATGGTTATAATTTCAGATACTTTCTTTTTTGAGGATATTTATTTCTTACCTAATGGTCTTACCCTAGCAGCCAGCAACATCACTTTAGATTGTAATAATGCTACTCTGGTGGGGGATGGAAGTTCAAATGCTATCTATCAGCTAAATCAAAGTTTTAACACTATAAAGAATTGTAATATCATGAACTATACAATAGGGATATTTTTTAGAGGGTATCAAAACCAGAATTCTATTGAGAATAAGATACTTAATAATTTTATTAGATATATGGCTGGCAGGGGAATTTATGTAATCCACACTAGCTTAACAGAGATATCTGATAACTATGTATCTTATTCTGGTACAGGGATAGATTTAGATTCTTCAAGTGAGATTGCAGCTATTAATAATACAATACAGGATTCTAGAGTTGGTTTTAGTATTGAATTCACTTCTTATTCTGTTCTTAGGGATAATCTCATCTACAACAACGATTTTAATTTTGGTGTTTACTGTCCATGGGATATACAAACATGTTATCAGGATATAGACAATTCTAATAAAGTAGATGGCAAAGACATAGCTTATATTGTTGGTCAGGAAAATCTTGTGCTGGATGACTCATCTATAGGTTACGTCGCGTTAATCTCCTCTAAAAATATAACAATCACTAATCTGACATTGAGGAATAATCTTGCAGCAATAACTTTGATAAATTCATCTGATATAAATATAACATATAATTCTATTTTTGATAATGGATATGGTATAATGTTATTGGATACTGACAATACATTTAGTGGGGGGGTACACATATATTATAATGATATTCTAGACAATGATTATATTTCTCTTCATAATTATCAGGAAGAAGATATTATTGCAGAATATAATTGGTGGGGAACTGCTGATCCAGATGCCATTGAGGATGTGATATACCACCATAATGATTATTCTGGTCTAGGTTTTGTAGATTATATGCCTAATTTGATCAATCCTTTTGATTATACCAACATGCCACCCATACTATACTTGATAGATGATATAAAAATCAATGAAGCAGATCTGGTAGATATATTAGTCAACGCTAACGACATTGAAGCATTAACATACTATATAAATGATTCCAGATTTAATCAGGATAATAATGAGTTTACGTGGCAAACTCCTGATCGATCGGCTGGAGTTTACATAGTGAATATCTCAGTTAGCGATGGCGAGTTTAATGTTTCTCAATTAATTACCATTGAAGTTCATGATAAGTGTTTGCCTAATTGGGTTGAGATTAATGAAACCTGCAGATCAAATGATACTTCAATCGGATGGTATAATGACACTAATAGTTGTTACTTGACTACCGGTCTAGTATCAGACCTGGACAATAAACCCCTAGACAATACTTATTCTTGTGATTTTTGTTTGCCTGTCTGGCAGTGTGATGGCTGGGATTCGTGTTTAATAAATGATACAAAGTATTGTAATTCCACTATTGATCCCAACAGTTGTTATAGCCAGACCAATCTAATATCTGATCTTTATTTAGGAGATTATTCTGAATTTAATCCAGTGCAATGTGATTTTTGCATACCAAAACTTTTAAACACAACCTGGACAGAATGGTACAACACAACAGCCTGCTTAGCAGGCAACTACGTAGAACAAGAAAGAAACAGAACACAGTATGATGTAAACTTCTGTGGAGAAGTTGATAATGCAACATACACAGAGACAAGAACAACACCATGTAATCACTGCATCCCAAATTGGATGCAAGAAAACAACCAGTGTCAAACAAATGATAAACAACTTATCAGCTATACAGACACAAACAACTGTAATGAAGATGAAAACCTACTGATAGACAACGGAACATACCTAGATTGCAATTATTGCAATTATAATCTTGTAAACACTTCATGGTCTGAATGGATAAATGAAACCTCCTGCTTAACAAATGACCTACAACAACAATACAGATTTAAAACTGAACATGACTTAAACTATACAAGCTGTTACTCAGAAACAAACTTGGCATCAGACCTATGGAACAACGGCAATAACATAACCCATTATGATTACAGAGATATACCCTGTGATAACTGCACCCCACACTGGATGGAAGTAAACACAACATGCCAGACAGACAACACCAAAACAGGATATTTTATTGATAATAATCTCTGTTATTCAATCACCACCTTAGAATCAGACCTAGAAAACAAACCGGATAATAATACTTATTCTTGCAACTA
>Ga0233437_1000236_pt1 | contig 133778 bp, 116 predicted proteins | sample SI_122_August201_FD_182714 | JGI IMG/M metagenome (GOLD analysis project Ga0233437, IMG submission 182714) | Seawater microbial communities from Saanich Inlet, British Columbia, Canada - SI_122_August2016_200_MG | ecosystem: Environmental > Aquatic > Marine > Inlet | place: Canada: British... | reverse complement strand
CAGCAGAAGGTATCAATGGCAATTAAAAAAGATGACCCCTGTTGAGTACAGAGATCATCTTATGAGTAAAAACACCTAAAAGGGGTTTTTCAAACGTGTCTACTAAATGGGTCCCACATCATACTGCGGGGTTTTTAAATACTCAAATTCTATGAGGCTTTTCCATAATGCTTACCCATTTTTTCAGTTAACGGCTTAGTCATATCATGTTTCACTTTTTGCTTCTTCAGTTCCTTCAGCTCAGTTTGCAGCTTAAAATAATCACTCACTAAAGATTTTTCTTCTTCAGCTTTCTCTATCTGTAACTGCTTTCTTTCTATTTTCTTATCTACATCTTCCGGCTCAGCACTCTCTAAAATCTTTTGGATTTCTCTAATTCTAATCTCTGACTTTTGGGCCTTAAGGCTATCTTTCATTGCCTGCTTTCTGTCTGCATTAGCTTCTTTTCTAATTCTTTCATCAACCTGCTTTTGCAGCTGCATTAGCTCCTTATGCAAACTCAAGGTATCTATCATATTTTCTTTATTGTCTTTCTTCTCTTGAGCCTTACCTGCTCTTTTATCAATCACAGCTTTCTTTTGCCCCTCTATTGTAATTTCTCTATCAATTTGTTCTTGCTGTTCGTTTGAAGCTTCTTTAAAAAGCCTTTTCGCTCTCATCTGACTTATTTTTTCCTTGTGATCCTGAAAACCATCTTTGACATTTTTTACATTTTCCGCTCTACGCCTTAACTGGTAACCTTTATCTGATTCCAACTCTTCCTTTTGCTTATTTAACGTATCTGCTTCTTTTTTCAACTTGGTATAGCTATCTAAATTATCATTCTCACCAACTTTCATCTTTCCGGCTTCCATTAAAGATTTTTCTTTTTCTATAATTTTTAAATTAAGCTCATCGAGTTGCATCTCAACAGTTGAGCCCATCTCTTCTTCTTTTGCCACTGCTTCTACTGGCTCTTGAGTCTCTGATGCTGTAGTCTCAACTACCGGCTCATTTTTTATTTCTTCTTCTTTTTTCTTAGCTACCTTTTTCTTCTTAATAGTTTTCTTTTCATCCTTCTTGTTTTCCTCAGCAGAATCTAAAGATTCATCTCCATCATCTTCACTTCCCTTATCAGCCAATATTTTATCAACGTCCTCCTTCAAAGTCTTATCAATCGCACTTTCTTTTACCGCCTTGACTCCTGCCAAATCTTTTTTCATTTCTGGTCTAGCTTCAAGAACTTCTTTTTTATCCGCATCAAGCATTTTCTCATCAATCTCTTTTACGCCGGCAATTTTAGCTCTAACTTCTTCCAATTTATGTAGTGCCGCTTCAAGTTCCATGCCTCTCTTTTCAAGCAAGGTTGTCTTGTCAGTTTTTCCCACATTTAATTTTATATCCCCTTCTACCTTATTCAACTCATCTTTAATTTCTCCTTCTTTACCCTGTATTTCAATAGCTTTCTTATTTTTACTTTTTTCAATCCTACTCCCCTGATCCATGCTTTCCTCAATTCCTTCAGCCATATCACCCTTATGTCCAAATTTATGATCTTTAAGCATATACCTTATTATTAATTAGTAATAACTACTAATATAATAATACTATATATGTGAGAGAGATGTCCAATCAAAAAACCCCCTTATCGGGAGTTTTAAATTTACCAAACATTATCTATATCAACTTCTTTTTCTTCATGTATAGTATAACACCAACAACTAATGCGAATAGTACAATAAACATAAACCATACATTTAGCGATGATCCTGAAAAAGGTAAATTAATATTCATCCCATATATTCCAGAAAGTAATGTCAAAGGAAGAAGTGCCACAGAAAAAAGTGTCAAAATTTTAATCACCTTATTAGTCTTATGAGTAACCAGCGAATCATGTACCTCAAGCAAGTCTTTCAATACATATTTTTGGTTATCCAAAAAGTTTGTTATCTTATCAACCTTGTCATCAATATCATCAAAGTATACATTAAGCTCAGACGCTAAAAAATTAGTTTTAAGTTGCGACAGTTGACCCATCACCTCAACTTGCGGATCTAAAATTCTTTTAAGCGATAAAATCTTCTGCCTAAGATAAGCAATACGCTTTGCAGTATTTTCGTCAATTTCATCACTATACACTTCATCTTCAAGTCCCTGAAGCCTACTTAAAACATAACTAGTAATATTTTTATTATTACTATACAGAATTTCTAAAATTCTATAAAACAAATATCCAGGATCTCTGTTAAAACAACTCTTTCTATACTTAGCACTATTTTGCAATTTGTAATACAAATCACGAAGAGGCTTATACGTTCCTTTTTGCACAGTAATTAAATAATCTTTTCCTAAAAAAATTCCAAGCTCCATTACTTCTGCTCGAGCCTGACCACGAATAATCACGGGAAAATGAAGTACTACAAAAACATATTTACTATACACATCAACCTTAGACTCTTCTTTTTCTCCTTTAACGTCCTTAATGTCCAGAGGATGAAATTTATATTCATCTTTAAGCAAATCCAAAGACTGATCATCAAGCTTGTCGATATGATGCCAAATTAGCTTATTCTGTTTAATAGTTTTTACTCCCATCGTTGTTTCTTTAATATCCAAATAATATTAATGCAATCCAGGCCAGTATCCCAAGCCCCGTTCCCCCAGCCAATTGAGACAAAGTATGCTTTTTTTGTATCCATCTAGACCAAGCTACTATTGGGATAATTAAAAGTAACCAAAAATACTGCCAACCAAATAATTGGTTTATTATAAGGCTAACTGCAGTAATTGTCAATGTGTGGTTGCTTATCTTCCAATACAAATTGATAATCAGCACCGCCACAGCCAGTAAAATAACAATTATCAAAAGATCAAACACAATCTTAGGTCCAGCAAAGCTCCACACTAAAAAAGACCCTATCACCCAAAAAAATAGTATTACCAGTAGATACGGCGTCCTCTCTTCTCTTTTAGTAAAATCAATATCGCTTATGACTCCTTTTTTAAGTCCCAGCCATAAAAAAAATAGTGGCAGAAGTCCAAAAAAGGCCATCAGTCCAACTGCCCAACCAAACCTATTATATCCATTCAGATGATCAGAACAAATAAGTGCAACTCCAAGTACAAGAAACCACACAAAAACATCAGACACTCGTGAAATAATGTAAGCAATTTTTATTGACAATTTTTTCTTTTTTTTGAAAAACATATTTATAATTTACTTAGTACCCCTTTATTATATCAAAAAATTACCTTTTATATAAATAAATACTAACATCTTTTTTATTTGGCTTATCTTTAACTTCTTCTTTCCACCCAGGCACACTAAATACATAGCTCACAACTCGTGCTCCTTTTTTAAGCTCTCGTTCCATTTTTTCCTTCAGTTTTAATTTTATTGTATCCGGCATCCCAAAAAAATAGACTACGTCAGCTTTACTTAGATCAAGCTTAAATAAATCCCCTAATTTTATCTCAAGCTCTCCTTTGGTAAACATCGCTTTAACTCTAGCCCACAGCCATATCGGCCAAGCAAGTTCAACCCCCACTCCTCGCGCACCATGACGCTTGACCATGTATGTTACCACTCGCCCGTTTCCACAACCAAGATCATAAAAATATTCCCCTTTAGAAATTTTTGCAACTCTGGCTATTCTTTTCAGATCTCTTTTCTTAGCCGGAACAAACGGAGCAAAAGAAATACTTGTCCAAGCTACAGTAAGCAGGGCTATTACGATTAATATAAAAAATATGATAACAAAAATTTCCATATCTTAATCAATTACTCCTCCTCCGAGGCAAACTTCCTTGTCATAAAAAACCGCATACTGACCAGCCGCCAATCCACTATCAGCCTCAGCAAGAGCTACCTCGAGCTTATCTTTAATAAATTTAATTTTACAGTTATAATCTTTTTCACCATGCCTAACTTTAACCTTCAAATTCTTTTTTGTCGGCGGATCACTAATCCAGTGCAGCCCGCGAGCAATAAAACTATCCCTTTTCTCCTCTTGCATCACATTTTTACTAGCAATATATATAATATTTTTTTTAGCATCCTTTTGAACTACATACCACGGACCACCCGACAGCTTAATATCTTTTCTCTGCCCCATCGTGTAATACCAGTACCCATCGTGAGTACCCATCTTCTCACCGGTTTCCTTGTTTACAATGTCTCCCCTTTTCTCACCTAAATGCTCACGTAAAAAATCCCTATACTTTATTTTACCAAGAAAACATATCCCCTGACTATCTTTTCTGTCCTTATTAACTAAATCAAATTTTTGAGCTAATTTTCTTACACTTTCTTTTTTAAGTTTCCCAATAGGAAACATTGCCCTAGATAGCTGATCTTTATCTAAAAGCGCTAAAAAATATGTTTGATCCTTAACTGGATCAGGTGATTTGATCAGTAGTATTTTCCCATCCACTTCCTTAACCTGAGCATAATGCCCAGTCGCCACCCGCTCAAACTTTTTATCAATCGCATCATAAAAAACTCCAAATTTTACTTTTGAATTGCATAAAATATCAGGATTTGGAGTTCTACCTGATTTCACTTCAAAAATTGCAGTTTTAACTACCCTATTCCAATATGCTTTTTGTAAATTGATTATCTCAAGCGGAACTTCAAGCTCATCGCAAATTTTTTCTACGTAACCTAAATCTTCCTCGAAGGGACATTTACCCAAAAAGGAAAATTTATCTTCCATCCATATTTTTATATAATATGCAGTGATGTCGTGACCTTCGTCTTTAAGTAGCTTAAGCGCTACTGAGCTGTCCACTCCACCAGAGATTAACATCGCAATTTTCATCTATTTTATCTTTATCGGGGTGAGCGGACTTGAACCGCCGATCTCCACGTCCCGAACGTGGCGCCTTAGCCGCTAGGCCACACCCCGCTCTGCCAAAAAAGGCGAATCAAATTCGCCTTCTAAATAATACCTAGTGCACAAATTATTCTTCCAAAACGCCTTTAATCTTTTCAACTACTTCAGCTAAACTGAAATCAACTTTTACCAGGTACCCTACTACTCCAAGCGATACTCCTTCACTAATCTTATCTGTATCACTTAACTGAGATAATATAAGGACTGGTATTTCTTTTGTTACTTCTTCCTCTCTTAAATCCTTTAAAACTGTCATACCATCTTTTTTAGGCAAAAGTAAATCTAGTAAAATCAAATCTGGTTTAAGCTCTTTTGCTTTCTTTTCTCCTTCTTCACCATCATAAGCTACTTCAGCATCATAGCCAGATTCAGTTAACCCTGTCTTCATAGCATCAGCTATCGCCTGCTCATCTTCAATAATAAGTATTTTTTTTGCCATACTTTTTTGTAATTAATTAATTATTCATTAAGACAGCGCATCTTTAACTGCCTTTTTAATATTATCAATTGATTCATCAGATTTAACAAAACAATGCTTTGCGCCAAGCTCTTCGCATCTATTGGTAACGTCACTTAAATTAGTAAGTATCACCACTGGAACATTTTTCACCTCATCATCCTTCTTTATTTTATTAAGCAACTCAAACCCATCCATTTTAGGCAAAATTAAATCAAGCAATATCAAATCAGGACGATTTGCTTTCATTTTTTTCCAACCTTCCTCTCCATCGAGAGCTGTTTCCACCTCATAGCCATTGCCACCAAAGCTATCAAGCAATGCCTTAATTAAGGTTTGTTCATCTTCAATTATAAGTATTTTTTTAGCCATTTACTACGATTAAATTTATATATCTTAGTATAACACTCGCAACTATTCTTGCCAAATCAATTTTGCTTCATTCCAAAATTGTGGCATATTTTTCTCTTTCTTTAGCCAATACCACCATTCAGCTCCCCATAAATAGCTTTCACTAAATCCAGCTTTTTGTACATACTCTAGATTTTTCCTAAAATCCGACCTAGAAAACATATGTGTCTGGCTATATAGTGGCATTTCAGTCAAAGTTTCTTCGCCTGTCACCCACGGCTCAGCTTGAAGCTCTGACACCACTATTTTATCCAAATCAAATTTATTATCAATTCTTTTAGTTTTAAAATAATAATACGCCGGTGGCCATGGGTAACGCCACACACCAATGTACTTGTTCCATACTGTCTTATACATTGTTACGCCAAAAATATCAGCCTCAGATGCTGCTTCAGTCCAAGAAGAAAGCTCTCCAGTATCAGTAATCATAACTGGCCTTGAATCAAGCGATTTAACAAGCTCAACCTCTTTTCTAAGAAGTTCCCTATCAGCTTTAGGGCATTCCCCAAATAAATCAAGTAGCGGCTCATTTTCTACCTGCCACACCGAAATATTTTTGTAATCTTTGAAATGGTCAACCACTCGCTCAAGCATATCAAATACCTCTTTGTCTTGATCTTCTTTACTGAGAGCCCCTAGCCAATTTGGGTCATGGCATTCCGGCCACCTAGGAGTTCTTCTACCAATTGCCATAATAATATTAATGTCTTTTTTCTCGGCCTCTTCAACCATCCATTCAAAATCAGCAAAGTTATAAAACCCATTAATCTCTTCAATAGTATCCCAGTGCACGGCCAGTCGAATATCACGCACTCCTAAATCATTAATTATCTCCCAGTACACTTCGGTCCAATCAAGCCCTAAACTCTGACTTGCATATTTATGACTAAAAGTTATCCCAAATTTATGTTTTTCATCATTACTAAAATCAAGGGTTGATATTACAGCCCAAATTATAGCAATCACCACAATAACTATCACAAAAACCATTGCCCATTTTTTTATATATGGATTTTTTTTCATACTTGTATTATACCAAAAAAAGATAAAAAAAAGAACAAACTTGGCAATCAAGCCAATTGCCGTTATAATACAAATGATTCACATAAAAAATTAACCGTTTTTTACTTACTATGTCAAACTTTGTCCATCTTCACGTCCACAGTCACTATTCTCTGCTTGACGGTCTAGCTAAAATCCCAAATCTTGTTAAACGCGCTATAGAACTAAAGATGCCCGCCGTGGCCCTAACCGACCACGGTGTTATGTATGGCTCACTTGAATTCTACAAAGAATGCATCAAAGAAGGCATCAAGCCACTCATTGGTATGGAAGTCTATATTGCCCCAAGGTCTCACACTGATAAAGAACCAGGCATTGATTCTAAGTACGCTCATCTGGTTCTCCTTGCTAAAAATGAAGCTGGATATAGGAATCTTATCAAACTCACAACTATTGCTCACCTCGATGGTTTTTACTATAAACCAAGAATTGATATGGACCTTCTAAGAAAATACTCCGAAGGCCTAATTGCTACCACTGCCTGCATTAAAGGCAAAGTTCCCTCTCTTCTTTTAGAAAATCAATTTAACGAAGCCAAAAAAATTGCTCTCGAGTATCAAAATATTTTTGGTGCTGACTCATTTTATCTTGAGCTAGAGCATCACCCAGAACTGTCTCTGCAAACAGAAGCAAATGATCTCATAATTAAACTATCAAAAGATACTGGTATTCCAATGGTTCTAACCAAAGACACTCACTACCTAGATAAATCTGACAATGAAGCTCAAGACGCCATGATTTGCATTCAAACCGGAAAAACCATCGATGACAAAAAACGTCTTGATATGACTAAAATTGATGTTTCTTTTGTACCAGCCGAAACCATGGAAAATTACGCCAAAGAACTTGGTGTACCCGAAGCAATTGAAAACACAAAAAAAATTGCTGACATGTGTAATTTAGAACTTGACCTGACTACCTGGCATTTTCCAAAATACGATGTCCCTTCAGGCACAACTAGTTCAAAATATCTTGAAAAATTAACTTATGATGGCCTAAAAAAACGCGAGGGCAAAATCACAGAAGAAGATAAAAAACGTCTTGATTATGAACTAGATATAATTATTTCTAAAAGCTATGACCACTATTTTCTAATTGTTGCCGATTTTATGAACTGGGCAAAAAATAACAAAATCATTGCTACCACCAGAGGCTCTGCCTCAGGCTCGCTTGTTTCCTATGCCCTTGGTATTACTTCAGTTAATCCTCTAAAATTTGATCTACCATTTGAAAGATTTCTAACTAAAAAACGTCCCACCCCACCAGATATCGATTGCGATATACAGGACAATCGCCGCGATGAAGTAATTGACTATGTACGTCAAAAATATGGCATAAAAAAAGTAGCTAACATTGGCACCTTTGGAACAATGCAAGCACGCGCCGCTGTCAGAGATATAACCAGGGTGCTTGGTCTACCCTATGCTTTTGGCGACAAGCTATCCAAAATGATTCCTCAAGGTCCACAAGGCACTCACATTGATATAGAAAAGGCTAAGGTAGTAAATACTGAACTAGGTGATCTATATAATTCAGACGAACAAGCTAAGAAAGTTCTTAATCTCGCACAAAAAATTGAAGGTTGTGTGCGCCATATCTCAACCCATGCCGCCGGCGTTGTAGTTTCTCCTGAAAAACTTGTAAATTATGTGCCACTACAGCGCGAACCAAAAGGCGAACAAATCATCACTCAGTATGATATGCATTCAATTGACCCAAACGTTGAAAAAGAAACAGTCGGTCTACTTAAAGCTGACTTTTTAGGCATCAGAAATTTATCCATCCTAGGCCTTGCTGTAAAAATAACCAAGCGAACAAAAAAACAGCTAATTGATCTTGATAAAATTCCCTGGGACGATAAAAAAACTTTTGAGCTTTTAACGGATGGCAAAACAATGGGAGTCTTTCAGCTCTCAAGCTCAGGCATGACCAGATACCTAAAGGAACTTAAACCAGATAACATCTATGACATCATGGCTATGGTTGCTCTTTATCGTCCAGGCCCAATGGAAATTATTCCCGAATACATCAAAAGAAAACACGATCCAAGCTCAGTTACCTATCCTCACGAAAAACTCAGGCATATCCTAGAAAAAACTTTTGGTCTTCTAATATATCAAGATGACGTCATGCGTACAGCCATGGAATTAGCCGGCTATGACCCTGAAGAAGCTGACCAATTCAGAAAAGCCATGGGTAAAAAAATTAAAGAACTCATGGCACGCCAAAAAGACAAATTTATCAAAGGGTGCATTGAAAACAGCATCAATGATATAAAAGCCAGAGAAATTTGGGGCTACATTGAACCATTTGCTGGATACGGATTTAATAAAAGTCATAGCGCCAGTTACGCTGTTGTCGCCTATCAAACAGCATACATGAAAGCAAATTTCACTTCTGAATTCATGGCTGCCCTTATGACCGCTGAGTCAGGTAACACCGATAAAATTGCCGAGGCAGTCTCTGAATGCACTAAACTAGACATCCAAGTTCTCCCACCAGATATAAATGAATCTCTCGCCGACTTTACATATATTTCTGACACTCAAATTCGTTTCGGCTTTGCCGCTATAAAAAATCTTGGTACTGATATAATCTCCACTATCGTCGAGGAAAGAAAAGAAAATGGCCCATATAAAACTCTGGAAGATTTCCTAAATAGAGTTCACAGCAAAAACCTAAATAAAAAATCACTCGAAGCTCTTGTCAAAGCCGGTGCCATGGATGCTCTTGGCGAAAGAAATCAACTGCTCGTCAATATGGAAAAAATACTTGGTTATGTCAAAGCAGGAGAAAGAGAAAGAAATACAGGTCAATTTTCTCTATTTGGCAGCAAGTCAGATGAAAATGGAATGTCCCTGACTCTTGATATGGCCAACCCAGCCGAAGAAAAACTAAAACTACTTTGGGAAAAAGAACTTCTCGGACTCTATGTCACTTCTCACCCTTTCAGGCAACTCGCCCCCAATTTTACCGACTCGACTACATCTTGCAAAAATGTCGTCTCTGGACAATGTGTCCCAGGCTCATCAGTTACCGTGGCTGGTATTATTTCTTCAGTTCATAAAATTTTCACTAAAAAGAATGAACTCATGATGTTTGTCACTCTCGATGACTCAACCGGTTCACTAGAGCTAATTGTATTTCCAAGAACTTTGCAAAAAAATCCAGACCTTTGGCAAGAAGATAAATTTATCTTCACCACCGGAAAACTCTCAGAAAAAGATGATGTCCCAAAAATTTTAGTTGATAAAACTTTAGAAATTGATCCTAATAACCCAAAAAGTATCTTCGAAGATGAAAATAACGCATCCAGTAAAATTTTCAAAGGCGCTATTAGCCTTAAATCTTTAAATATTGAGATAACTATTAATAGTAAAAATTTTAATACCGAAATCCATAATTCTCTAAAAGCAATTTTTCAAGAAAGTCATGGTAAAAATAGAGTCTTTTTCTTTGTTAGCCAAAATGGCTCATCTCGAATGGTTGCCACCAATTTCTATATAGCCTGGAATGATCAAATCAAAAAAAACATTGAGGATATTGTCGGTTCTGATTCAGTTGTAGTTAAAATTGCCAGCTCAGAAGAAAATTGACAAACTACCTCCTATATAGATATACTTATAACATAATCTTAATAATTAAACCTTAAATTATGCCTCCAAAAGTAGCAACTCCCAAAAAAATCCCCACTCGCTCAAACCAACCTCAAAAATCATATCGCCACATTGCAGTTGTCTTTATAATACTTGCTATTGTTTTAATTCTTGGAGTAACTTATCTAGCCCTATCTAAGGCGACTATCACTCTTATTCCTTCTAATGAGCCAGTTACTCATAACTTCGTCCTAACCATTGCGGATAATCCAGCCAATAACACCTCAACTATCGTTGTTATCAAAGGAGAAATTTTTTCTGAGTCAAAAGAAGTTGAACAACTCTTTTCTGTTGAAGAGGGTAAAACCATAGACGCTCAAGCTGAAGGCACTATTACTATATATAACGACCGCTCAACCGACCAAGCCCTTGTAGCTACTACCAGATTTCTAACTCCAGATGGCAGACTTTTTCGCCTAAAAGAAAAAGTTACCGTACCAGCTGGCTCCTCCGTCCAAGCTAAAATTCACGCTGATGAAAAAGGCGCCTCAGGCAATATCCCTCCAACAACTTTTACTATTCCAGGCCTGTCAGAATCTCTTCAAAGAATCGTTTACGGAAAATCAACCACTCCTATGACTGGCGGCACCAGACAAGTTGGTATTTTAACCAGCTCAGACATAGAACGCGCTGAACTTGAATTCAATAAAACCAATACTGAAAATATAGTGGCTAAATTTTTAAGCGATCTAAGCGATAGTAAATTAATTTTAATTGACACTACAGGCAGTTCAACTGAACTAGCTACTGATCAGGAAGTTGGCACAGAAGTTGATTCATTTAATCTAACTGGCAATCTAACAGTTCAATCTATTTTTGCCTCAAAAGATGAGATTTTAAATCTAGCTAGTGCAAAACTAAAAGATTCACTCGGAGGAAAAGGTGAATTCGTCAGCGTTGACCCAAGTAGCCTCGAGTATGAGCTAATTGATATTGATCCTGAAAAAAAAGAAGCCAGAGTTAAAATTACGATTTCCGGACTAACTACACTAGATCCAGAAAAAAATATTTTTGATAAAAATCTTCTAGTTGGCTTTACTGAGGAAGATCTAAAACTATATTTCTCTCAATTTGAGTCTATCAAAGACATTAGAGTTGAATTTTCACCTTTCTGGGTTAAAAAAGTTCCAATTCTAAAAGATCATATAAACATTAATGTAAAAAAATAAATGGAAAAAGTTTCTAAAAAGGAAGGGTTTCTACCAGTAGATGGTAAGCAAATATCAGTTGAGTTAACTAATGCAGAAGAAGATATTAGTAATCTTGCCGAAAAACTAAACCTAACATCTGCAGAATTAACCAATAGTTTAACTAAGCTAATGTTAGATAAAAATAATCTAAACAAAAGCTTTGCATCACCTGAACTTACAGATGAAATGTATCCTCAAAATACCAGGCATTGACAAACCCCATTTTTAAATATATAATAACAACTACCACAGTGATTGATTGGCCTACCAAGCCAATGCTTGCACCAGCAAGTAGCACTCGCTCCAAGCTATGGTGACAAATACATAAAAGAGCGATCCGAACACTTCGGATAATTGAGGTGGAACCTCCCACCAGGGACCTCAAGTACTAATGAACTATTTCATTAACACTTGAGGTTTTTTTATTTAATTAACTATATATAAAAAATATGCCTGACAATCAATTAGAAATACACCGCCATTCAATGGCTCATTTAATGGCTGCTGCCGTTCAAAAACTTTGGCCTGAAGCCAAATTTGGCATTGGCCCAACAATCGAAAATGGCTTCTACTATGACATTGAAATTCCAAAATCCAGCCTTAAAGAAAGCGACCTATCGCGCATTGAAAAGCAGATGAAAAAAATGCTTTCCGGCGACACAAAATTTGAAAAAAAAGAAATGTCCATTGATGAGGCGATTGAGTTATTCAAAAAAACAAAACAACCCTTCAAGGTAGAACTTCTGGGAGATATAAAAGAAAAAGGCACCACAGTAATTGACGGTGAGCAAGAGGTGGCAGACGGCGATAAAATATCAATATACTCAACCGGAAATTTTACCGACCTTTGCCGTGGCCCACATGTAAGTTCAACCAAAGATCTATCAAAAATCTCATTCAAGCTTCAAAAACTTGCCGGGGCATATTGGCGCGGTGATGAAAAAAATCCTATGCTAACAAGAATCTATGGGCTCGCCTTTGAAACCAGCTCTGAGCTTAAAGAGTACCTTCACCTATTAGAAGAAGCTGAAAAAAGAGATCATAGAAAAATTGGCAAACAGTTAGATCTATTTGTTTTTTCTGACCTTGTTGGCCAAGGCATGCCACTCTATACTCCAAAAGGATATATTGTCAGAAATGAAATAATAAAATATTCAGGTTTTCTTAATGAAAAAATAGGTTATGAGCATGTTCACACTCCCCAAATGAACAAAGGTGAGCTATTTAAAAAATCAGGTCACTATGACAAATTTTCTGAAGACATGATTCAAGCAAAATCTCATTACAGCGATGAAGAATATTTCTTAAAACCAATGAACTGCCCTCAGCACACTCAAATATACGCTTCAAGCAAAAGAAGCTATCGCGATTTACCAATCCGCTACGCTGACATGGCTAATCTTTTCCGAGATGAAAAACCAGGTGAGCTGTCCGGGCTAACCAGGCTTAGATGTTTCTCTCAAGATGATGGTCATTCATTTTGTCGTGAAGATCAAATTGAAACTGAATTCAATAATGTCCTTGGTGTCATAAATGAAGCCCTTGAAACTTACGGCCTCAAATATCGCATCGCCCTATCTCTTTGGGATCCAAATAAGAGAGACAAATATTTAGGTGATGAAAAAATTTGGGAAAAATCACAAAAACTACTTGAAGATCTTCTAATTAAAAATAAGATAGAATATACAAAAGAAGAAGGCGAAGCTGCTTTTTACGGACCTAAAATGGATATAATTGCCGAAGATGCCCTAAAAAGAGAGTTTCAAATTTCAACTATCCAACTCGATCTAAATATGCCCGAAAGATTTAGCCTAAGCTATACCGACAAAGATGGCTCGGATAAAACTCCTGTTATGATTCACAGAGCTTTAGTTGGTTCACCAGAGCGCTTCATGGGTATCCTTATTGAGCACTATGCCGGTGCTTTCCCAATTTGGCTTTCCCCTGTTCAAATTTCTATTATCACTGTAGCAGAAACGCATATCGAGCATGCTAAAAAACTAGCAGATGAATTCAGGTCACACAATCTCAGAGCTGAAACTGATTCAAGCAATGAAACAGTCGGTAATAAAATAAGAAAAGCACTCAAACAAAAAACTCCATATATGCTAGTTATTGGTGATAAGGAAATTGCCTCTGAATCTCTTCACGTTAGAAAACGTGGCTCAGATCAAGTAGATGAAATTGAAAAAAATAAATTCATTGATCAAGTTAAAAAACTAATTCAAGATAAATCTCAAGATCTCTAAAGCAATTAAAAAAACCGCCCCGATTATGGGGCGGTTTTAAGCTGAGCTCTATTCCCATTCCATTGTTGCTGGTGGCTTAGTAGTAATATCATAAACGACTCGAGATATTCCTGGCACTTCGTTTACAATTCTGCTTGAAATCTTTTGAAGTACCTCATAAGGCATATGTGTCCAACCAGCAGTCATAATATCACTACTATCATAAATCCTAAGTCCAACTACTTCACCATAAACTCGACCATCTCCTTTAACAGCTGTACTCATTGCTCCAGTCATAATAGGGAAACTCTGAAACACCCTGTCATACCAACCCTCTTCCTCTAATACCTCAAGTACAATCTTATCAGCAATTTGCAGATAATTCAGCCTTTCTTCAGTCACCTCTCCCATTATCCTAATTGCCTGACCAGGTCCAGGAAAAGGCTGAGCCATTAGAACAGCTTCGGGCAACCCTAGTTGCCTACCAAGTTCCCTTACCTCATCTTTATAAAAATCTCTTACCGGTTCAAGTAAATCTAGCTTCATTTTAGCCGGTAGCCCACCTACATTATGATGGCTCTTAATTTTGCTAGCATGAGCAGATCCCTGACTTTCTATCACATCAGAATAAATCGTTCCTTGAACCAAAAATTCAATATCTCGCTCTTTTTTCGCAGTTTGTTCAAAATAATCAATATATAGTTTACCAATAATTTTTCTCTTTTTTTCAGGGTCAACCACTCCCTTTAATTTTTTTAAAAAAACTTTTTTACAGTCAATGATAATTGGCTTGACTCCAAGTAATTTTTTAAAAATATATTCCACTTCTTTGGTCGTGCCCACTCTCATGAGTCCATTATCGCAATGTACAGGAACAAATCTCTTGCCAATTGCTTTTGCTACAATAGCAGACGCAACAGTTGAATCAACTCCACCAGACACTGCTGAAATTACTCTTGCTGTTTTTGACCTACTGTTCACCAGATCTCTCACCTCTTTAACTACATCATTAACATTAATTTTTTTCTTAACTATTTTTAATCCGCAAACCTCACTTGTAAAATTTTCTAAAATCTTAATGCCTTCTTCAGTGTGTTCTACTTCAGGATGAAACTGCACTCCATACAATTTTCTCTGTTCATTACCCACTCCAGCTGCTTTAATTGAATTGCTTGATATATAATATTTAAAACCATTAGGCAATTTCTGCACTTCGTCACCATGACTCATCCATACATTTAATTTTTTCTTTTTGATACCGCTAAATAATTTACTATTTTTTATAATTTTTACTTCTGTTGGTCCATATTCCTTACTACCTTGCTCGACCTTACCTCTTAACTTATATGCCATAATCTGCCAACCATAACAAATACCAAGAATTGGAATTCCTAGTGTAAATATTTTTCCCTCAATTGTTGGGGCACCTCGCTCGTAAACAGATGATGGCCCACCAGATAAAATTATACCATCGGGTTTTTCTCTTTTAGCTTTAGCAATTGCTTTGCTTGGCACAACAATTTCAACATCTATCCCAAAATCTCGAATTCTTCTACTTATTAAATGAGCTGTTTGAGAACCAAAATCTACAACAAATATTTTATTCATCTTATATAAGGTTATCCATTAATACATATATTATATCTAATAAACCATCTATTGCCAATCCCATTGAAAAATAACGACTTTTGATATATAATACTAAAATATGACTTACCATCTAATCACCTATGGTTGCCAAATGAATAAATCTGATAGCGAGCGAATTAACTCGCTGCTTCAAGATTACGACTTTAAACCAAGCTCTATGGCTAAAGCCGATTTTTTAATCTTAAACCTTTGCTCAGTCAGGCAATCAGCCATAGACAGGGTCTGGGGGAAAATAAATAATATTAAAAAAATCAATAAAAAAACAAAAATTATCCTAACCGGCTGTATTCTACCAAGCGACAAAAAAAAGTTTGCCAATCAAGCTGACCTAATATTAAATATCACTGACCTTTCTGCCTGGCCAAAAATAATCAATGGATTAAATCCTGTTAAACTTGATCCTAGTAAGTATTTTTCCATTACACCAACCCACAATTCAAACTATGAAGCTTTTGTCCCTATCATGACCGGTTGCAATAATTTTTGTTCCTACTGCGCCGTTCCATATACTCGTGGCAGGGAAAAATCTCGACCTGCCAAAGAAATATATGAAGAAGTGTATACATTAATTGAACGGGGATACAAATCGATAATACTGCTTGGCCAAAATGTCAATTCATACAAAGATCGCTCAACCGATTTCCCAAAACTCCTAAAAAAAATAGATTCAATAAAAGGTGATTACTGGCTCAATTTTATGTCTTCTCATCCCAAAGATATCTCAACTCAGCTTATAAACTGCTTCAAGACTCTCACTCACCTTACTCCGCACATTCATTTTGCCCTCCAATCAGGGTCTGACAAAATTCTAAAATCAATGAACCGTCGCTACACAGCTAAAAAATATGTCACCCTTACCGAAAAACTAAAAAAAGCAAATCCGATCATCTCTATCACTACAGATTTGATTGTCGGTTTTCCCGGCGAAACAAAGGCAGATTTTAATAAATCTGCTTCACTAATGAGAAAAGCAAACTTCGACATGGTCTATACGGCTATGTACTCACCACGCCCAAATACTGCTGCTCAAAAATTACCTGACAATGTTTCAAGAATTGAAAAGAAAAAAAGAGAGCAAGTTCTAACAAAAATACTAGCAGCTAGCGCTCTAAAAAATAATAAAAAACTAGCAGGCCAAACCATTCGAGTCCTTATTGATTCAACTAAAAATAATTATCTCATCGGAAAGACTAATCAATTCAAACATGTTAAAATAAAAGGGAATAACAAAAAACTTATTGGTAAGTTTATAGATATAAAAATAAGTAAAGCCACTTCTTGGAATCTGGAAGGAAAATTAGTAAAATAAAAAACCTGAATCTTTTTTGATTCAGGCTGCTAGTTTAATAAATCCAGCAATATAACAAAATTTAAAGAAAACTCCGAGTATTATAGCTACTCTTCCGAACTTGGGCTTAGAAATAGCAAACAAGCTAGAGGCGACAAAGACTCCCATGAACGGAACTAAAGCAAAAAAGAACAATAATACTGATTGATATTGGATAAAGTATTGAAAAATCATTTTCCCCATTGCATTAATTTTCCAAAATTCCCCACTCCTTATTTGATTCACCCAACCAGAATTTTTATGCCATTTTTTCTTATTGATTACAAATTCAACCCAAAACACTTCTGAATAAATAACCAAAGCTGACCAAGCAGTAATCAATAAAAGTATTGTCAATGACCTATATTTCAATAGAATGAACTCACATTGAATCCTGCCTATAAGAAATATTATCAACCAAAACTTATTAATAAATTTTTTATCAATCAATCTCCCTCCAAAAATTTAATTTTCCCTATTTTCCAAACTACTTAAATTGTCTCTCTCAAAAAGAAAAGAATGAATATTTAATAAATTAAATTGCTTTCGTTCAATAATCAACATATTTTCCTTGTCCGTCTCAGTAATACACTCTTGTGCCGTCCTAATTTTTCCTTTTAGCTCCTGAAATCTGGCGCTATCAATCTCTTCAAGTTTCCTAAACCATTTTTTCCAATGAATTCGCGACCCATTAATTCTTTGATCAAATTTTAGACAAGCAGTAACCGTTTCTTCTCTAGCCTTTTCCAAAGACTTAAATAATTCATAAGAATCTTTTTTCAGCATTTGATTTTGCAAATCTACAATATTTTTCCAATATTCCAATGAGATTCGCAAAAAATTGAGTACTTTTAATAAATCTTTTACACTATTAATTTCCACCTTAAATCCTCCATTTTTCACTTGTTAATTCATTCACCTTTATTTTATTTCCTTAAATATTACCATAATTTTATCCATATGTCAAACATAACACTAAAATCAACCAGAAGAGAAATAATTGCCAAAAAATTAACAGATAGAAAAAAAAGAGGTGCCACCCTATCCTCACAGATCTCTCGCACCAAAACATTGAAAAATTACCAGGGATCTGGTAAAAAGATAGTAAAATAGCATGAACAAACTACTAGTCATTCTTGGCCCAACCGCATCAGGTAAAACAAGCCTTGCCGTCAAACTGGCAAGACTTTTTAATGGTGAGATAATTTCAGCTGATTCACGCCAAGTATATAAGGGAATGGATATCGGTACTGGCAAAGATTTAGCCGAATACGGTAAAGGTAAAAACAAAATTCCTTATCACTTAATAGACGTAGTTAAACCGATGACTGAATTTAACGCTGGAAAATTCAAACGCTCTGCCGAGCGCGCCATAGACGATATCATCTCTCGAAATAAACTCCCCATTCTTGCTGGTGGCACCGGTCTCTACATCTCATCTATTGTTGATAATTATCAATTTCCAAAGGGAAAACCAGATAAATTAGTCCGAAAAAAAGTTGCCACCATGACTCTTAAAAGAAAATTAAACCTTCTCAAAAAACTAGATCTAGCTACATATAAAAAAATAGACAAAATAAACGACAGAAGAGTGGATCGCGCTCTAGAAGTATGCCTACAAGGCCAAAAATTCAGCTCTAGCGCAAAAAAACCAGCAAAGTATAATATACTTCAACTCGGCCTAAAATTTCCTAAAAATGTCTTAGATAAACGCATCGACCAAAGAGTAGATGAACGCCTTGATGAGGGCATGATAGCTGAAGTAAAACGCCTTCATAAAAACGGCACCACCTGGCGCCGTCTCGAAAATTTTGGCCTTGAATACAGACATGTCGCCCAATACTTACAAAAAAAATTAGACAAAGATGAAATGACTCATCTTCTAAAAATTGCTATTCACCAATTTGCTAAACGTCAAATGACTTGGTTCAAACGTGACTCCCGTATCAATTGGGTCAAAAATTTTACTGAGGCCAAGAAGCTTACCAATAAATTTCTTAAATCAAGCTAGATATTGTATAAACCATTCCAAGCATAAACATTATTACTATCACAACTCCACCGATATTACCCAGCCACACCGGGATCTTGAATTCCGGTTTTCTTTTTCCTTTTTTTCTAGCAATATAATAAGTTAGCACATAAACAGTCCCCGTAAAACCAATCCCAAGTGAACCGAGTAGCCCTATCACTTTAATAAAATCCCTTGCCCCAAGAAAAAAAATCACGAGTGGCACTACGACCACAAGTAGCCAGGCTATCACCTTCGGCATTTTAAAGTCATACTGAAAAATGCTCATCTGGGCAAAACCCATTGTTAGGAAACTTGTCGCAATAGTAAAGAAAGCAAATATATTAGCAACGAGTATCATTTTCCAACCAAGTACTTCTCCAAGGCCTACTGTAGCAATTTCAGTCACGCTAACCCCAGAAATACTAATAACAAGAGCTGCAAAAAGAAAATATAATATTGGTGGAATAAGGCAACCAAATATTATGGCCTTGTGCATATACCTTTCTTTCCTTTTTAAAATTTGCCTTACTTCAGGCACCGCCACAATACCAGATGACGCAAAAAGGATTACTCCATAAGGAATTACTACACTACTAAAATCAAATCCTTCCAGATTTGCTATATTAATACTTCCCTTAGACAAAAAAGCAATCACCGCCATCACAATAATTATCATCCCCGTCATCACCAGCTCCGCTCGCTTAATAACACCAAGCCCAACAAAAATAAAAAAAGAAAATATGGCAAAAAAACCAATTGACGACCAAAAAGCGGGCAATCCTGTAATTGCCTCAATAATTTCACCCTGCCCAATAAAATATGCCAGTAGTGCTCCATAAATGTAGGCTATTAAAATAAAACTCATCAAATATTTTATCACCTTACCCATATATATTTCAGTGTAACCAAGTACCTGATGATTTCCATAAGTTCTTAGCGTTGCTTCCCCATACATTAATTTCATTAAAATCATTACTATTGCTACCACTCCAAGCACGAGCGATCCAGTCCAAAATCCAGCTTGAGAAAATACAAATGGAATACCTAAAATCCCAGCACCAATTATGGTCCCAACCATTGTCGCAATTGCTTCAAATTGAAAAATTCTTTTCATAAAAAAATTTATCTTAACTTTATTGTACCACTTCTAAGTTTTATTGTCCCACCTCGAAACTTTACCGGTTTCGCCCCTGCACTGTGTACCGTAAAAGTTCCAGAAGTTGAGCTAGAACAATCACCCTCATCATCGCACACAAAGACATAGTAGTTCTGCGATCCACTTTCGCTAGCAGTAGTGTAGCTGACAATCTCAGGGTCCGTAGTAGTAAATGCCGTTGAGCTAGCCCAGGCCCCTCCAGTGCAATTCTGAGCAGAAAGTGCGTCTGACTTACACACTTTAGCCTTTACCTGATCTCCTGAATCACTCCAATCAACCGAAAAATATACAGCGTCCCCAGCACTGATTGGATCAGGGTAGTCTCGCACACTAGAAATAGTCGGAGCACTATTCGCCCCAGCTTCCTCATCTCCATAAGTATTACAACTGTCATTCATATTACAATATTCAAAAGCAATCCAATCAGGATCCCTAGCAATATTTGATACTCTAATTTCATCAGCATAGCCTATCCATGGCTTATCAATACCAGTACCAAATGCATTACAATCATCCCAATAAATACTACTTGATTGTGATGCCGTTGCCTCTGATGAACCATCTATATATAAAATCTGACTATTACCACTATCATCATTAACAAAACTATTGTAGTACCATTCTCCATCATATGGTGCAGTGGTTGAATCAGTTGTATTTTGCCAAGAAGAAGCTCCATATTGAATGTAACCTATCGCTAGATCATCACCTCCATCACCCCATCTAATTGCCACAGCATCATCAAAGTCTATCAGGTTATCTCTTCCATCACCAAGCGATGAATCTTTACCCCAACCAGATATTGTAATATCAGCCGGCTTACCGTGACAATCATAATTGTCATCTGCTGTATCAAGCTTTACTGTGTTGCCAGTGCCAGTAAAATCAGGCGCATTATTACCAATCTTAGGTGTAGCTGTTCTAGAATCAAGCGTTACCGAGGTAAGATGACGAGCATTTCTAGTACTATCCAAGTAACTACTAGTTGTTTCTTCCATATGATAAACTCCGGTAAAATTCTCATCCCACACACCAGTTGTAGTTGAATTATCACTAGCTCCATCATTATGATAATACATCCAAATATGTTCCGTACTCGACGCAGCAGTAATATTTGGCACTTCGACCCAAGCGACTGATGTACCTGATTCATTCCATACTTCTATTTCATAATCAAGAGCTGTTGAATTATCTTGATCACAAAACCTTAAATCCTGGCCACTGTTTTGTGTCACAGAATAATCTACTCTACCAGAATTTAAAATTACCGCTGCTGGAAAATTAGTCAGAGCAGTTGACTGACTTGAATTGTCTAATGTTATTTTTCTTCTTTTGGTCCAGGATGAGTATGTTGAACACCAATCATCTGAAACAGTGTCAGCAACTGCTGCCGCTGTATAGGTAATCTGAATATCAATATTATCTACCCTAAGTGTCTTTAACGCTGTCCCAGATGTTTTAACCATACTGCATCTAACCCCAAAATCAGCATCTTCAATAGTAGCTTCAGTAAAACTGGTACTCCACATATCAGAGGCTCCACCAACTGTGTAGGCCACGTCACTAGTGGTAGTCCAATTTGATGTATTCTTAGTCGCCCCGGTATTATTACCAGAATCATCAAGCAACTGACAACTAGCGTAATATGTGGCGCTAGTAGAATTAATCGCCGCCTCAACTCTAACTTCGATTCCATCAATCGAGCTACTTGTAATATCAAAACCAAAAGTATCTACGTCAAGCACTCCCACACCAAGTGTCGGGTTGCATAAAGTATCACTACCATTTGAAATAAAGGCATTGGTTGGACTATCACAGGTTGATCCACTGCCATTACTTGTCGGATCAGTAAAACCAGTCGCATCATTGTAGGCATTAGCAATTTCACCCCCAAAGTCAAACTCTAGATGATGTTTGCCTTCGAGAAGTACAGTTGAGGTAAAGTAAGCAATTTCCCCGCAAGACCAGTTTTCATATACATAACTATTATTTGATTCATTAAATATTGGTAGTCGTTCTTCGCTACCACACGTAAGTGAAGCAAATTCAATATCTGTATTAAAGATGGTACTTATGTCATCATGGCTCATACCTGTTATTGTTAGATCTTCTGTGCCCTCTGTGGTAAATCTAACCTCCCAAGGTCCACCAACAGTTGGATATGATTGAATATTTAATACATTGATTTCTACTGTAGGATCAACCGTGACCGGGTAAGTTGCATTAGCTAACCACTGCTTGCTTGGTTTTAGAGTAAGGATGCCATCTTCAGTTAGATTTGTTTCTACTTCTCTGTTGTTACTAACTCTACCTGCACTGTCCCACATAAAAGGGGCAGGGATGGTAAAGACTCGGTAAAGGCTGTCTCCAATATGCCCTTTTTCATAAAAGACAAAATCATTAATCGAATCAACTTCAAAATCATACTTATCCAAATTGATTTTGTAGCTGAATTCTTCAGGGTGACCAGGAGCTTTTAATATGATATCTTCTTTTAGCTTATTTGATTGAATTTCTTGAACTATGTCTGTTTTAGGGTATGGGTCAATGTATCTGACTGTGTTATCCCCTTCATCTATCTTATCAACACTAGCTGCTCCTACTGGTTGGACTGAAAATGAATGCTTTAATGTGCTAACTATCATTGGTTCTGTGTACTTTTGGGGTAGCTCAATATTAAAGTAGGCTACTACTCCTCCTGGTAGTGCATTTTTTTTGACAACCTTATCTTCCATAAAAAACACTCCTGTCAAAGCTAAAACAACTATGAGAGTTACTACTATAGCTCGAAATGATACTTTTCCTTTTTGGTTGTTTATTAGGTGGTACATTGTATGTATTTTATTCAACTACTATTTCAGTTTCTGGCTCGGAGTCAACTACTTCGATGACTGGCTCTTCTTCAGGTGCAACTTCTTCCAGAACCTCTTCCTGAACTTCCTCAATAATTTCTTCTAATATATCCTCAATAATTTCCTCTACGCTCTCTTCTTCTTGAGCCTCACTCTCTTCTACAACTTCCTCTTCAGCTGTTCCATCTTCCGAAGCGATTTCATCAACTTCCTCTTCAACCTCTTCGGCAACCTCTTCACTTACTTCTTCTTGAATTTCTTCTTCAACCTCTTCTACTTCTTGAACAATATATTGATTATAAATCACTGTTTCACTATTTGCCTCTTGTCTCTCTTCACTTATTTCATAATCTAGTGATGGCATAATCAAAATCTCGCTCTCTGATCTTGCTATTCCCATCACCTGGATCATCTCACCAAAGTAAGCCGGCTCAACTGGCATAAGTGTACTCATGGCAATAGTTGTGGTTGAAACATCATTAATATTAGCGCCAATCACGCTAGCTTCCCAGATGCTATCAGCCACGAAATATCTCTTTCCAACCGACAAGTCTCTAAACCCACCTACAGTTCCACCAATCGCTACTTTTACGTTAGTGTCGCTAATAAGTTCAACCACCATGCCAATTGCAGGGACATATGATTCCTCATCTAGCGGTAGATCAGCTGTAGTTCGAACAAGTTCTCCATTTTCATCAATTCCCACAGCATCTCCAATCATAAGTAGTGTATCAGTCGCGTATCCAAACTCAGTTGTAAATGCTCCTTCAAGATTAAGGTTAGCGGCAATATCAATGTCTCCGGCAACAATAACTGACCCTTCAACAAATATGTTCCCGTAAAAGCTGCTATTACCATTTACAGCCAGGCCTTCACCAATCTCAACAATTCCTTCAACCTTAAGATCTCCACCGTAAACTGTCACTGGTCGAACTGCAATTTCATCCTGATTGCCTTCAATATCACCCGCGTCAACTACACTAACCTGACTCTCACTGCCACCTGAAATCACACTAATTTCCTCCTGATCACTTACTAGCATATCATCCATGCCCAGTGATCTCTTCTGTGTTGTTTTGTTACTGATCGAAATCATCACAAGTATTGTAGGCGCATTCTCATCCGATACATATTCGATTACAACTTCCTCTACTTCTTCAACTACACCTTCTTCCAGATTGCCAAGTTTCTCAAGTAGCTCATCTTTAATACCTTCGTCTAATGTAGTCGTTGGGGTACCAAAATCCTGCAGATCAAGAGTATCCTCTGCATTATCTCCCACTATTTCAGCAACCTTAGGGGTTGTTTCTTCCGTCATAGACTCAGGTAAAGTCTCGTCCGGATCCGCCGTAGTCCCACTAACAGGCGGAGAAACAATTGGCGGTCCCGTATCAATTTCTTCCACATAATCTTCTAGGGCTATTCCAATAATTCCCGCATCAGCATAACTTGCTTTCATGGCATACCCTGGTTTTGATGAGGTAGTCAGTAAATCCCCTTTTCTAATACTACCGTTTTCCAAACTAATCTTAACCGCTACATTACCGGATATGGCTAACGTTCTCTTTTCTCCAACTCCAAGTTCACCTCGAAGTACCCCAGCAGCTTCACTAGTCACAACTCCAAGTATCATATTTGAATTAGCCTCGTAACTCTTAACAGAACTATTACTGCTTTCCGGATCAGTCACTACAACATCCCCTACTTCTGGTAACTCTTCAAAACTTAATCTATCTTCCTCATTCATAGATCCTCCCATACCAAAGTTTCCATTAAGTAGATCTGTTAAATTAAGCGCTGATACATTCATCATTGACCCCAGACTTCCCTGGCTAAAATTAACTGCGCCGCCAAAGTAAGCTGTTCCATCAAGGCGGATGTCACTGGCTACTCTCATCTCACCTTGCACTAGTGCCTCAGATAGTACCACTCTAGATCCATTACTACTTGGCAGTATGGTCAAAGCTTCTCTGCCGTGGCTATCTGCAATTCGAAGATCTCCAAATACAGTCAGATTCCCAGCTACTCCAAGATCATTTTCATCTGTCACTACTAGATCATCAAGGCCAGACAATCTTGCCACAATTTCAGCTATTTGATCATCATTAATTGATATTTTATCAGTCGTTGAAGCAATTAAATTGTTTGTCAAATTAAGCTGCTCTTCAACACCAAGCTCATCCATTGCTCCAGCAATAAGCAAATTCACTTCATCTTCAATCTCCATGTTTGCCACTCGCTCAGTTACTGCCTCTTCAACTTGCTCAACTGTAACTGATTTATTTCTTCTAGAAATGAGTACTTTAATAGTTCCTTCGCCTTCGCTTAGTCCTTCAAGAGCTACACCAACTGTAGGATCCCCCGCATTTGCTCTCATTACTCGACCGTCCGTGCTAGCTGAAGTAAGACTGTCACCCACTCTAATATCACCGTTTTCGCTTGTTGCTAATGCCGGAACTTGACCGAGCATTCCGACAATCACATAATTAGGATCATATTGATATCCATATTGATTATTACCAATAATAGATGGTTGAGTGGAAACTATACCCATCACATTTCCATCACTCGCCCGCCCGCATCTCTTAACAGAGCTATTAAGCTGAAGGTCAACACAAACCACTTCACCAGCAGTTAGGTCAATATCTTCAGTATAGAAATATTCCGCATAATCAGCTCCATCAGCTAACCAACTACCACCAACTGAATTGGCATTTCCTGATACTTCAAAAATGTAGGCTGGATTAGTCAATCCTATTCCAACATTTCCTCCCTCTTGAACAACAAAATTATTCATCGCAGCATAAAAGCTTCCTGTGGTAGTAGCGCTTCCCGAAATGTAGATATTAGCATTTGTTGTGGTTGGAGTTATTGTGTTTACAAATCCTGAATATGATTCCCATGCTCCGCCACTAGATGATACTCCGGTCAAAGCTGAGCCATCTCCATATATCTTACCTCCAACTGTCAGGTCTCCTCCGATGTAGGTGGCTCCTGTTGTAGTAGCATTACCATCTAGTCTGAAGTTTCCTATAATTGTCGAGCTGGCCGTTGACAAAAATCCATTGTAGAGTCCTATGGTTGTTGAAGTACTTACTCCCCAGGTTTGATTTGTCCATGAAAAAACTCCACTTCCTCCACTTGGCCAACTTGTTCTAGCAACTCCACCAAGAGTCAAAGAGTCTGATACAACTAAATCAGTTGTACTAGCAGTTCCAATGACTTCAAATGTTTGACCTGGATTAGTCGTACCAATACCAACGTTACCTGAATTGTTTTGGACATAAAGATTCTTTACTCCATCTGAGCTTTGAACTATAAGATCTCCCGTGATTGTGGTGGTGGCCAAACTTGCCCCACCTGCTATTGTTACACTTGGCATTGTGACTGATCCTTCAAAGGTAGCACTACCTGATACTGTTAGATCATTTATTCTAGCACTACCTGATACGTCTAGAATATGAAATGAGCCGAACTTAGCTGCGAATGCTGTGCCTGCTCCATCTTTAGCAGTCGTGCCTGGAGCACCGACGTTATAAACTTTGGTCACATAAGTATCACCACCTTCACCAGCTGGACCACGGAGACCCTGAAGACCTATTGGCCCTTGAGGTCCTTGAGATCCTACAAATCCCTGCGGACCCGCAGGCCCTTGAGGACCAACTGTTCCTCTTAGACCATTAGCCCCTGGTATTCCTTGGTCGCCAATAATCTGCCCGTCATGGACATAAATTGTATGAGAACCATCTCCACCACCCAAACCCAAATAAATTTTATCAGTATCATACCCGCTATACTTTGGCTGAATATTTAACCAATCAAGCAGTGCCAAATATCCATTACCCAAGCGATCACTCATCTGATCAGCGAACTCATGTTTATAACTAACTCCACTTGCGACATGGTCACTAACTTCCCTCGGATTATTAAATATATTAATTAATTTTACAAATCTATTGCTCGTACCTGCAAACAAGCTACTTTTAAGCTCACTTGCTACTCCCAAACTTTCACTCACGCCATCACCATTTACTATCCCGTCAACATAGACCAAAGTAGCTTTCTTATTGTTCTCACTAAAGGAATAATTAGGCCATCCAATAATTCCAAAAAACTCATTATTTACAAAATCGACAACCCCACGAGTGTATTCGCTTCTAAGAGCAAATACCTGGCCACTCTCTGCTATTCCTAAATTCTCCAAAAAATGGTCAACTTCAAGAAATTCACTCTTTCCAGCAAGTAACACAAGATAATCAGACATTTTACTTCTCTTGAAAGAACGAACTAGCGCATCTGTTTGCTGACTTTGAAGATCAAAATTAAAAATATTAATCTTAACAAATGCGTAATTTGAGATATCGCTTGATAAATCATCAAGTCTACCCAAAGCACTTAAAAATGCATAAAGAAAAACGTCAGTCTGTCTAGTTTCACTAACTCCAGCAACTCTACCCTCATTATAAGCAGAATCAGAGACATTATTTTCCTTATATAGGCGACTATCACTTTCACCCACGAAAACATCCTTAACAGCAAGCATACTATCGCCTACAAACGAGTACCCTGTCCTAACAACACTTTGCACCTCACCAAGTGCGAAGCTTACTTTCGAAGGAAATGCTGCACCAAAAGCCGTACCGCCAAAAAACAAAAAAAGCAACAAACTAGTCACTAAATATCTAAGCCTATACTTAACAGGCAAGACGCTCCAATTTGCAAATACAAACCTAGACGAACTAAAAAAATTAATTACACTGCAACGAAACCTCCATAAAAAATAAACAAGTAATGAAAATAGAGATCCTAAAACAAAAAAACAATCTCGAACAATTTAATTCGAAATTCACTAAAACCAAAATCATAGGTAATACCAAAAAAATCCCTGAAAGGATAATGCACTTTCCTCTCAGTCTTCCCGCTACTAAATCCAAATTTCTTAAAACTAAAAAAAGAATTCATTCTACGACTACGCGTATAACCCCTCAAATATTTATCAATCACTAAATTCTGATTCAAATCAAGAGTCTTTGAAATATCTCTTGATTTAAATATATTTAAAAAATAACTAACAGTAAAATTAAACGACTTTACAAAATCAATCTTTCTAACTACTTTTAAAAATTGAATTCCAAAACCCTTAGAATGATTCCTAAGTAAATTCAAAAAACTTGCTAGCACAAACACTATGCGCATCTTCCCACCCTTGCTCACACTCTCAAATAATTTACCTTTTGAATTTCCCTTTCTCTCAGAAGCATGACTTTTAACATAATCTCGAAGCCAAGACTCTTTCGTAAACCAAACTCCATTTACCTTACTAGCGCTAAGATCACCCCTCCGAGCAAGTAGAGATAAATACTCCTGGGAGTAAGAACAACAACTTGCAGCATCTTTTAGACTAATCAAATGATCACCGTCAGACACCTTGCTATTATATATATTACTCTTAATATTTAAATATCTCCTTATAAGAGAAGTGACTTTTGAAACAAAGCTAGCTACTAAATCCCTAAAAGATAAATTCAAAAAATTATTCTCGAAAGAAGCAGAACTTTTATCATCGGTAATGCTACCCTTTGTATTACCCTTCCTCGTAACCGGATGCAAAATTACATACTCATTCAACCATAGCTCAGATGTATACCATCTCGAATTAATTTTTTTTGCCTTCAACTCTCCCCTTCGAGCAAGCAGTGATAGATACTCCTGAGAATAAGAACATTTCTTTGAAGCCTCAGACAATAAAAAAAAGCCATCCTTAACATGATGAGCTTTAATACTCTTCTTAATATTATTAATATTACTTATATCATTATAATATTCCATCTTTTAAATTTTCTAGTATTGATTTTTGTTTTTTTTTGTGCTATACTGAAACCAAGGTACAAAAAAACAACCCTACAAACAACGTGAACCCACTTCACGCTATTAAATAATAATATCCATAGCCTAATATATTATTTTTGCAACCTTAGGGGTTGTTTTTTTGTTGGTTGAATTTCTCCCTATCCCTACTCTCCTTTCATGTTCCTAAGTGAACATTTCATCAACCACTACAATTAATTAGCCGATATTACTTTTTTCAAGTTTTTATTTATATTTTTCTTACTCTCTTGTAGTCATTATAGCGCATTTTTAGCCTTTTGTCAAATCTAAACTGATACCGATATTAGCTAATATTAGCAAACAGCTCAAAAGTAGAAGGAATAATAAAAAAAATAAACTTTAAGGAATAAATAAATAATAAAACTCACGTCCAAGGCATAATATAGAAAAATAACAAATAGCAATCCGTCAAAATTCCTCACAATCAGAAAAAATATCAAACGCAACTCAATAAATGTAAAATCAAACTATGTAATAAATTTCGACTATTGTCCAGGTCTAAGTAAAATGGTAAAATAAAATAAACAAACTAACACATGCAATATGGAGAGAAAAAATCTAAGTCATAGCTACTATCGAATCATAGTATTTTGGGTCGGTATTGTAGCCACAATTGCCTATCGCGCAATTGTCATTTTGAACTACTACAGTCCACTTCTCGTCGAGATATTCTGGTACATCGGTACCCTAGGTTTCATCTGGTATTTTGCCCACCGCTACAGAGTCGAACACTCACGTCAACAAATGATTACGCAAGACCATCTATCTAGAAAAATTGAACGAGCCGAAGAGCTAACAGCACGTGACAGAGAAGAAATCAGTTACATTCTAAAGGGCGTAAAAACAGGAAGAGCCAAATGGAACTATATAGCAATATTTACTTTTTCAATCATCGCTCTCATCATAGCCACTATCAATAACATAATAAGATTCTTCTAACAACAATCTTAAAAAAATAAAAGATCGGTTATGCCGATCTTTTTTTTGCTTTTTTATAATCACTTAAATTATAACATCCCTCAGGGCACACAATAATATCACTTTTTCTAATTCGTGACTTTGTATACTCAATGTCAACACATGCAGTTTTGCTTGTTGAGACTTCTTTAACACTGACGCTCCCAGACACTATCACTACCCTACCCTGAAATGACATGTACTTTTTAATCTCACTAACTTTATCCCCGGCTATACTAATCAATGCACTAATGTATCCTGACTTGTCTCTTAATCTAAAAAGTAATTTTATTCTTCCATCAAAATTCATTTTACGTACATCTTCTACAAAAAATCTTTCTCTAATAAGTCTACCGTTTAAATTGTATACTTCAGATGACATAAACTTATTTTTTCTTTTCGGTAAATCAGTTTTTGCTACCCTACTCTTTGACACGTATATATCAGGAATATTTTTTATGCCATCAAACATTTTTAAAATTTTTGACTGGTTGGCATAATAAAATGCATTATCAAATTCTCCAAACAAAATAGCGTATGCAGCGTCTGTTCCTTTCGTTCTTCCTATTCTTCCATATGCCTGAAGCATTGATTCTGAAGTTTCAAGAATGGATAGAAACACAATTGTATCAAGATATGGAAAGTGTAAACCCTCCATCCCTACTTGAGTAGCTTGTAGTAAATTGAATTCTCTCCTTTTAAACTGACTGGCAACCAAAATAGTTTCTTTTGCTTTTTGAATCTTACTATGACTCTTGCCTATTAAAAATTTACTCGTATACCCCCATTTCAATAAATATTTCTGGACAATACTAATCGACTCAACATAATTTTGAAAAATCATTATTTGATTGTCTGCATTTTCACCCAAAATTTTCTCCAACTGACTCAGCTTAGGATGAATAATTTTCTTTGACAGGCTAGTAATCTCCTTATGAAGATCCAAATTCTCCTTATACAGCCTTTTTCCTGATTTTGACTTATCTTTTTCTTGCGCTGTAAAATGACGCGCAGCTATTTCAAAATTCTCAGAAAACAAATATTTTGCCCATCTAGCCATTTTCTGAACTAATGAAAATGCATGTGCGCTTCTACCAAAATCAATATAGTCAACTTGCTTAATATAATTAATCATTTTACCAATTGCTAAGTTATCTTTTTGAGATAAATAAGTAAATTTTTCATTAAATTGATCATTTCTATCATATTTACTTATTGTCTCAAATAACTCAGTATAGTAATGATTTGCCCTTACTTTCATCAGATCCCAAATTTCCTGCCAATTAGAATTCAATTTTATTTGCCTTTCAACCTGAGAAATTGGCATCTGCCAACTAAATTGCTCTGGGAGTGGCACACTATACCAATCCTTAAGGTGTAGTGCTTTTTTAACCTCTTCGCGCTTAACTTTTGATCCTGGAGTTGCAGTTTGAGCTATTATCTTCGCATGCCTATAGAGCCTCTCACCTAAAAAAACATACTCATAATCTCCCACTCCGTGATGCGCCTCATCAAAAAAAACTACCTGAAAATAGTCACTTGAAAGTCCCTTTCTTATGTCGTTTACAACATTTTGTGGAGTTGTGAAATATACTCGTGCCGTCTCATCTCTCCAAGCATTTTGCCTCTTTTGACTATTTAGAGCTGCCATCATCACAAGCTCACCTTTGTCAAACTGCCTATAATATGAAAAATCCCCATATATCTGTCGACATAATTCAACCGAAGGTGCTGTAACCAGTATCTTTTTAACTCCTCGCTCTAACAATATATCTGTAACCAGTACATCAATTATTGTTTTACCAAGCGACGTCGCAAAGACAAATCCATAGTTATTCTGGTCAAAAGTCAAAAAATGCACAATCTTTTCCTGCACAGATCGCTTTTGTAAGCGATCATGATAAACCTTAGGTGAAAAAGATGGTGAAAATAGACTATACATCTGTTCTCTAGCATACCTACTAATTCGAACCATTATTCCTCCATTTATTTTATTTTTATTATTATCCCTAAACTAGTCTTATCTTACCCGAATCAGCCAATAAATCAAAAAAATCCTGGGGAAAACTCCAGGATTAATTTTTCACTAAAAATCTCAACTATCTTCTAAAAATCACTCATCGCAAATATAACAAAGCATGCTCCAATAAAGATAATTGGAATCGCAATTTGAGAGATTATTCCTATTACCACATATTTTCTTTTAAGATGAGCAAAATACCAAATTTCAAATATATATAAAACAATTCCAAGCAAATTAAGATAAGGCAGATTGAATAGATTAAGTATATCAAATCCTCTTCCGCTACTATGAGTTAAGCTCAATAAAAAAACTATACCATATAGAAGCACACTATTAACTATAATTACGCCTAAAAAACCAAACAGAAAATCAAAAAATTTTTCCTTTTTATTTGAATACACTTTTTTATCAAGCATATTGAAAAATCCCGTAGACTGAGAAGGTAATTCACTTTTCCCTAAAGTGCTTTCACTTCCATAAACAATTCGAATCCCCTGTCTAATTTCATCTTCCGCATATCCAATCTTACTAAGCTCATTTAGTAGCTCGTCCTCTGAATACTTTCCCTTATTATCCCACAAATATTTTGTTATATTATCTAAATTGCTAGCCATAGGCAAAAGATTAATTTTTAATATTTCTCTTAATCCTTACTCTCATATATATAGTATAAGCTATAACAAAAATAGCCGCAAGCTGAAAACCACTTAGCCCAAGAAGTATCTCATCACTAGTGCGAATAAACTCAATCAAAAATCTAAAACTAAAATAAATAATTAAATATAGCTCAAATAGCTCTCCTTCTCTTTTAATTTTTTTTCTCCTTAACCATAAAAATATGAACAAAGCTATATTAAATATAATGGAATACATCTGTGTTGGATGCCGTAGTAACCCATCACCAAAATCATATCCCCATGGCAAAGTAGTTGCCACTCCATGACAGCACCCCTTTAAGAGGCATCCAATTCTACCCATGGCAGTTCCAAGAGCAATACCAGGAGCGAATAGGTCCCCCGTCTTTTGCCGAATCATTAATTTACGCTTAACAAGTTCAACAGCAATCCAACCACCAATTATCCCTCCAACTATTGTTCGACCGGAAAAAAATAAATAAATATTAAAATCTGAAAATATCTCTTTGTAATAATAAACCCAAATAGGTATCTTGGCACCAAGTGCAGCACCAAAAAAAGCAGCCAGTGCCACAAATAAGAAATTTTCCTGCAGTAATCCTTTTCTTCTCGCTTCTAGAAAATAAATAAGTCCTCCTGCTAAAAAACCAAAAAGTAAGAAAAAACCATATGATGGCACACTAAGCCCAAATATATCAAACAATACTGGTCTCATAAGAAGTAAAAAATAATTCCAAAAAATGTATAAAGACTAATTAAAAATATAACAAAATAAATTATAGGCTTAATTTTAATAATTTTAGTTAAAAGTATTAGCTGAGAAATACTCATCCCTGAAGCGCTCAGTAAAAATGCTATAACAATTCCCTTATTAACCCCTTTAGCTAAACTAGCAAACCCAACTGGAATAAGAACAATTATATCAGCATATACCGCGCTTCCAAGCACCACTGCACCAAAAACAGATAGGATACTATTACCCCCAGTAAGCTGCATAAAAAACTCTTCAGGAACATAATTATGTACCACAACACCAAGCATAGCGGATAAAATAAGTACTACAAAAAAATATTTAAAAGTCTTTAAACTAACTATAAGAATGTCCCTGAACGATCCTACACTACATTTTTCAGCCATAGATATGAAAGTTGGTTGTATCATACCTCTAAGCGGCAATCTACCCATCAGGTATCCCCCAAGCACTGCCACAAAAAAAACAACTACAAAATAAAAAACTGCTGCTTTAATACCAAATAATGTCACCAGAAGCACTAAGGCAACCAAATTAATTGCCGGTGAGGCAATTAAAAAAGATATTGCCACTCCAAAACTAATATTTGTTTCAATTAATCCTGCAAAAATTGGCACACTCGTACAAGAACAAAATGGAGTTACTGTGCCAAACAACGCTGCAATAACATTACCCTTGATTCCTTTATATTTAGAAATGAATCTAGCTGCCTTTTCTGTACTAAATCTTTTTTTTATATACCCCCCAACAAAAAGCGAAAAAACAAACAAAGTACAAATAATAGCTAAAAAACCAAAAAAATATTTAACATCTTCAATCATATAAGTTCCCGTTTATGTAAATAATAATAAATCCTAGCTCCTATGCATAGTCCCGAAGCTCCAAATAATGTCGACACTCCAACTATAGATACTACTATCCAGGCCACGCTTTCATTGTCGTAATAATAAAAATTAAGTAGAGATAGAAACAACAGTAGTGACCCAAGTCCCTGAGCAAAGCGGATCGCCGCCGTATCAATTTCAACTTCATTTCTCTTTAGTAGCCTACCAAATATTAAATTATATAGCATCACTGACGGCGCATATTTAATTGTAGTTGCAGTTGATAAAACAAATAAAGCAAAAACCAATACAACAATTAATTTTTCAGATAGCGTATAAGATAAGACAAGTAGCACCACTGTCATAAGCCTACAAAACACAATTGCCTTTTTATCAATTTTTAAAGTTTTTGGAGCAACTAATAATTTCTCTACTACGGGAAAAAACATAGCAACATTTTCCCTGTATTTAGTGTACTCACTGAATTCACCTGATAAATATTTTTCTTCAATTTTAGCTCTATACCTCATAGCTGGGATAAAAACTACGATCGCACCAATCAAAACTCCAACATTACCATATATTAGCGCTGCCCCAATAAACATCCATATTAGAGATGCATACAAGGGATGACGAACTAAACTGAAAACTCCCCCGCAAACTAATTTATGACCCTCATAAATCCTTACCTGATTAGACCAGTTCCTGCCAAGTTTAATTCTGCCAGCTATATTAACTATCACGCCCAGGATAAATAGTATTAATCCGACTGCAATTAAGACAATGTTTAAATTAATATTATCAATTCTAATAAAACCAATATTCAATCTGATTAAAAGATACATCAGAACAAAAAACAACGTCATACTAAACGTTGCCACCAGGCTCTTCTTTTCTACTTTCTTTTTAACCCTACCCTTTGTTTCTATAAAATCAACAAGCACTGCTACAAAAATAGCAAATACTCCAAGACTCACCAGGGTAGAAACAATCAATAAAAAAATTGCTAAAGCACTAGACATGCCACAATTAAAATATTGCCCCACTAAAGCACTATTATTTATCATATGTTTTATTTCTATATAGTAAATTATACGAAGAAAAAGGAATCTTTTTAAAATCCTCAGTTAAAAAATGAACACAATCTTGCTTAATTGATTTTATATCAAAATTATAACCATCCATAAATTGAACAATTGATATTCGAAAAGTATTTTCATCAACAAACTTAATTCTCTCCTCTTTAGAAAGCAGTTCAGGCCGAAGTGGTACACAACACGAAAAATCCTTAAATGACTTAATGCTACTCATCACAGTTGAAGCAGACCATAAACCCTTAACTGACTCACGAATAAGGTCAGGAGTTTTAAAATATATTGTATTATTCATTATTGATAAATACTTTGCCACATCAATTTTTCTAGTTATTGGCTCAAATTTATCCTTTTCCTTAAATAGATAAGTTATTGATATTTTATCAGGATGACACGGCAGTGGTATAAAATCACTTTTTTTCAAAATTCCTTTTGACTGATCTTCAATTCGATTAATCACTCCACTTAGTGTTACTCGATCAATTGGATCAACTTTACTGATTCTTCCTGAGAATGTAACTGGTTGAAAATTAATTCCACGTATATATTTAGTCTCAAGCCCAAATCGTACAATATCACCAAGCTCTTTATCATTAACTCCTTTTTCAACCGTAACTACTAGAGTTATCGGTACCGCCCATTTAGCTAGATTTCTTATTGCCTTTCTCTTTATCTCAACCATATCTCTGCCTCTGAAATGCTTATACACAGAATCTCTGAATCCATCAAACTGCAAATACACCTCAAACCTACCTTTTAGCTCCCCCAACTTCTTTGCTATTGTTTCATCTTCAGCAATTTTTATTCCATTTGTATTAAGCATCACATATTTAAACTTTTTTTCTTTAGCTAGTTTAATTATTTCAATAAATTCTGGATGCATAGTCGGCTCACCACCACTGATTTGAAGTATTTCAGCATTGTCATACTCGCTATCAATTGCAAAATCCATCATCTTTTCAATTTTATCCAGTGACAAATCGCTCCCCTGTCCACTCGATGCATAACACGTCGGACACCCTAAATTACACTTTTCGGTAATATCAATCAAATTTATACAACTATACTGCTCATGATCAGGACAAATTCCACAATCATATGGGCAACCTTTCTTTATCTCAGTCTGAATCTTACATTTTGTTCCAGGTTTGTTGTATTTATCAGTTGATAAATAGTATTCAGCATCTTCTTCAATTAAGCATTTAAAATTACCATGCTCTTCACATTTCTTTGTCATATACACCCTGCCCTCCTCTATTATTATCTTAGCTACTATTTTCTTCAAACAGTTAGGGCACAAACTTTCAGTCAATCTATGAAAAATATATCCCCTATCTCGATCATTCATAGTCAAATAATTTAATCTTTAATATCTTTATTCTAGCATACATAATACCCACCTTCAATAATTTACTAAATAAAAATTCCCCTAATCTTAGAGGAATTTTTTACTCAACATTAACCAAATTAACTATTTACATCCCTTTATTTTCTTGCACCCACAAGCACCTGATCCTAAAACAATAAGAGCTGCCAGTACAGTAATAGCTATATTTGCCCAATCAGGTGTCCAAAACCAGACAAATACTATAATAAGTAGAGCCAAAATTGCCCTACAAAAACAAAAATGCTTATCACTACACACTTTTTTATCTTCCGCTTGAGGCGTATTTTTATCTTCCATAGAATTAATTTAATTTCTAATATATTTATTATATCACACTACTAAGCTATAGATACAATCCTGAAAAAAATCCCCGAGAAACAAATAAAGTCAACATTAGTGCAAAAGTAATATCACCCAGCACTATTACTACGCTCATCTTCTTGTAAGGATATTCAATAGCAGCTAAAAATAGAATCAAAATATCATTTGGTAGTGGCGTAAAGCCAATATACACATAAGATATAAATGGAATCAATTTTTCTAGCCATTTTCTTTTTCTAACGAAAATAGCAATTCTATCTATTTTTTGATCCCACATTCCTTTGATTAGCTCTCTTCCCTTTGATCCAGCATAAAACATTATCATATCCCCCAGAGCCAAACTAAGCCCAGAAACTAATCCCAAATAAACAGGGTGCATTCCCCCCGAAACCAGTATAATAAGTAGACTAATAAATGAAACAGAACCTCCAGCAGAGAATCCTCCAAAAAAAGAAACCACAAAAGCAAGAATATATCCATTCTGTACCCCTATCTTATTTACTATCTCTTCAGGATTTATGTAATGTAGTAGAGTTATCAGACAAAAGATGAATATAACAAGAATCAAAAAACTAATTAATTTTTTACTATATTTTTTAGTCATTTATTAATAGTTAAACTAATCTAAAAAACTATCTTTTTGGACTCCATGGCAAGTATATCCATCAGGATTTTTCTCCAAATAATTCTGATGATAATCTTCTGCTAAATAATACTTAGTAAATGGCTCTAAGCTAGTCACCACTACATTTTTCCATTGCTTAGACTTATTTACCTTCAAAATAAAATCTTCTGCAATTTTCTTTTCCAGATCATCCTGATAAAAAATCGCTGAGCGGTATGACGTTCCCTTGTCATTACCCTGCTGATTTAGTGTAGTCGGATTATGAATTCGAAAAAAGAAATTGAGTAACTCATCATACGATACTCTCCCATCATCATACTCAATCTCAAGCGTCTCTGCATGCCCTGGATGATTTTCATAAGTTGGATTTTCATTTTCTCCTCCTGTGTAACCAACAGTAGTATTAGTAACTCCATCCAAATCTCTAAACAACTCTTCCATTCCCCAAAAACAACCCCCAGCAAAATATGCTTTTTTACTTTCTCCTAAATTAGCTTCATTCATATCATTATTATTTAATGAAAAATAGGCGTATACTCCGCCAATCAAAACTATTATTAATATGATTATTCCTTTTTTCATATACTAAGTATATCATATGCTAGACTTTTGACCCTATATCAAAAAATCCAGCCTTGCCTTAGCTGAATTTTTTATATAAACAATACTCACAAACTACATCCCTAAATACTTCATCAGTTCGTAAACAACAAATACTGGCCATACAATCGCTTTCAAAAACCCTAATACCCCTGTCCAAAATGATGGAGCGATACTAATATAATATATAACTGCACCAAGAAATCCCAAAAAATATGCGCATGATCCACTGTGCGCTGAACATTTCTTCATATTTTTTAATTAATTAATAACTATCTTTATTATATCAAAAAGAAATTTAAAAATCTACTTCAATTTCTCAAGCCCTCCATAATTAATTTGACTCAAATCGCTATCACTAACACCGAGCGACAACTTCTCAAAAACATCAAGTAAATTATCCCAAGTAATACTATGCCTAAAACCATTGTGATCCACATACCAAATTGCACCACCTTTTTCAACTTGGAGCAGTAGATATCCCGACAACCTATTTCTCAAACCTCTGTCACCTGTTTGGCCAGATCCATCAATTGGAATTTTATCTAAATCACTGTCGCTTACACCAAGAGCCAAATTCTGAAACAAATACAAAGCATTTTCAAAAGTAACCTGATATTTTTTCTCATCTTCTGGGCTAACATACCAAATCTCACCTCTATTTTCTACTCGAAGCAGCATTCTTCCTTTAACTCTCCTAGCAAGTCCCTCATTATGCTTTACTCGACGATTCAACTGAGTAGCTTCAGATCTATTAATGTATTGTCTTTTATTTAATGACTCAATTTTGCTTAAATTCTGATCAGGTAACTCAGGATCCCAACCAGCAAGCATTGCAGCCATGACCCAAAAGGCTTTTCCTTTTAGGCTGCAATTAAATCCATGAGAATGAGCACAGCTAGGTAAATTATTGCACTCACTAGAATTACCAGAGCACCAGCTACTACACCACTCACAGGAATCATCATCTGTCCTAAAGTCATTCCCATTAGGGTCCCATGACTCAATGTCAGCAAAATCAAATAGAATCTTGTTATTCTCTCGAGCATAATCCCTTATTTGCTCATTTCTTAAATAAGTATTTCCATCAGGATATCCATCCCCTGAATTAAGATGCCCTGTCATATAGACAAAATTAGTATTTGGATAATCATGCTCAAGTTGCATCATCTGATCAAGATAAATTTTAATATTATCCCTAGTCGTATCATGTTGACCGCACCATGACCACATAATAGTATTTCTATCATATACATTATTATTAAGCATCTCCCTGGTTAGATATGACCATCTTGTCCTAGTCGGGTTCCCCAAATCCCCAGATGGGTACCTATCACACAAAAATGTATCACTATCACATTTGTTATTAATATAGCTATATTCATAATCAGAACCAGCATAATCCTTTAAATACTCCATACCCGACACAATTTGTGAACCATGAGAAGTATGCCCATAAGCGATTTTAAGATTTGACCTAGCTACATCTAAATATTCCTTAGGAATCTGATCAAAAAGCGCAACTGAGCTGTGATCAATAATCAATGGAGATGTCCTAGCAGCAAAAGCACTATTATCAGGTATTACTATTAAACTAAATAAAAAAATTATCAAAATAACCTTAGATAATAATTTTCGCATAATAAATATTTTTAACAACTAATACATAAATTATATCACAGTTACCACTCATAAAAAAATATACCCGACTGATTTAATATCAATCGGGTATTAGCTGCTAATGAACAAATTTTTTTAACCTATCTACGAATCTCCCATCAGGGCAAAAAACAACTTTTCTTCCCAAATCCTCGCATAAAACTATTTTATCTGAGCTTTGCTCAATAGCTTCATATAATTTAATGGTTTGCTTAAGACAAAATTGTGAAAATCCCTGAGCCCACTGCCTTGGAATTGATGCCCATTTTTCAGGATCACCAAATGGCAAAATATAAGGTGCACCAATATTTTCCTTACCTTTTACTAGCCTGCCACTCAAAGGTACTCCTGGATAAAAATCACGCTCACATATTTCATCCACTACACTCTCGTACCTTCTGACGCATTTAACCTCAATCCCAAATTTTTTTAATCTCTCTATTCCCTCTCGCACTCCTATCCCCACACAAACTACTGGCACTTTAATTCCCATTTTAGATAAAATACTCAAAACCACCTCCATAAGAGAGCCAGTAAATAAAACATCATCAACAAGGATCACCTCTTTAATACCCATTTTTTTAATTCTTTTAAATTGAGCCTTAAGGGGCAAGCTACCAGGTCTTCTACCCTGTCCAGTATCTTTAATGTTTCTTTCTCCAAAGTCTACGTACCTGGTAATATCAAGATTAAGCCTTGAGTAGAAATACACCCTATCAAGCGACAACGCTGCCAGTCCACTCTCTTGAGTTAGTAATCTTAATCCATATGAGATCTCTTCTTCCATCACTAGTTCAAAATTAGAAAAAATAGCTTGGGAAAAATCACAAAATTCTTCTCGCAAATCCCTAAAAATAGTTTCATCTGGCAAAGTAAAACTCCTTGCCTTAGCCCAAGTGCCTAAAAGCAATTGAATATCAGCTGAAACAACATAAGGACTCACTCGCGGTGCTGCATCTTGTTTACACATTTTTTAGCTCCTTTTTACTAGATTCTTTTCAAACAACTACCTATATCCTTTCCAAAATAAAAAACCCTTATGGAAAGGGATCGAATGTGACAAAAGAAACTAAAAAAATTAAACCATAACTAACCACAACCTATCTCTTTCCAAAAGAGTTGGTTGTGATGATGCTTCACTATAATAATATTTTTTAACATTATAATTTTTTTCATATCTTCCCTATAAGTTGAATTGCTTTTTCCACTGCTTCTTCAGCAGTCTTTGCTACCTCAATTCTAATTCTTTTTCTGTCATCCAAATACTCTCCAGCCAATTTTTGGCTCCATCCTCCACTGCCCTCTAAAACTATAACAGGTATATTTGCCTGATAAGCAATGGCAATTTCTGTCAGAGTTCCCGAGCCACCGCTAATAGCGATAATAGCGTCACAGCTGAAAACTAGAGCCATCTCTCTGCCACCGCCTCGCTCAAGACCAGAAGCAACAACAACATCCACGTTCTTCTCATAAATCTCTAATCCTTTACCATAAGTCACCCCAACAGTTAAACCATTGGCTTTTTTTGCACCCCTACAAGCAGCAGTTGAAAGAGAATCATAATCTTTTTCTGCACCAAAAATAAGCGTTGCTTTATTTTTAGCAACAAAGTATCCTACTTCTTCTGCCAACTTCTCAATTTCTTTCTTATACTTCAGATCAGAAGCAGAACCCATGACACCTATTTGCATTTTTCTCAATGATTTTTTCATATTATTTTTTTAATCTCTTGAGCATTAATTTGTATCCACCCTCTCCGTCATGTAACCATTTAGCAACTCTGGCAACTGTGGTAGAGCTCAAACCTGTTTTCTTCTCAATCTCAGTATATGACACCTTTCTAGCTAGCATTTGCGCCGCCTGCCATCTTTTACCAAATTCAATAATTTCAGACTCAGTCAATAGATCACGAAAAAACTTCCTAGTCTCAGAAACATCTTTTAGACTAAGTATAACCCTAAACAAATCTTCAGTTTTTGAATTATCCCATTTTGCCATATATTTGCATTAATTAGTTAAACCACTTTAGTTAAGTAAAGTATAGCAGACTATTTAATTTGTGTCAAATCAAGCAAAATAAAAAACTGCTGGGCGAACCATGCAGTATTATAATGACTAAACAATTTAATTATCTTTTTGCTCTTTTGGTTCAATTTCATAAACCGTACCCCCACCCTCATCCAAAGCAATACATTTAAAAAACCCTTCTCTCGGTTTTTCTAAAAGTACATCTTCAATATCCGGTAATCTCTCAGCAACTACTTCGCAAATAGGAAACATTGCGCTACCTCTTGCAACAGGCATTAATCCTTGATCTCTAATTTCCTGCCAGTTATAATTTGGCATAAGTGCATCAACGATTGGCCGCCAGTCACAATCCACCTTAATGCATACAACAACAACTTCATCATTTTTAAAACCATGAATAGATTGCGCCCTAAATGCGAAATGCTGCAAACGATCATAACACTGAACTACCATTTCATGACGTTTTCGTGCTGCTTCAGAAAAATTAATAGAAAAATCCTTTCCAATGGGTTTAGCTTGTATGCCCATATAATCCTCCTTTACAATGAAGAATTTTCATCCATCATTTTAGTTGTTTCTTCGCACATTACCCAACTGAATTTATTCATTACTATTCGCATATGAGGCGCATGCCCCTTGCAACAATTTTTATTTATACAGGGTATACTACCAATCATTATACCTTTATGAATTGGGCATTCTTCAATGCTAGTTGCGGCTACACCATACCCAGAATGAGTGTTTCTAAGAGTGCGCTTAAAAAAATAGCACTTTAATTCCATATAACCTCCTTATACTTTTTTAAAACTTATAACTCAGATACATCACAAACATTGGAATCTCTTCACGGTAGTTATAGGTAACTTCAAGTGCAACCTTTATGTAGAGATTAAATGGCCAGGAATATTTTAAGCTATAAAGATGATTAGGCAGATCCTGTTTAAAGTGATTTAATCCATAGCCTAAACGAAAATCATGAACCTTAACATAGACGGCGTTGAAGACAAAAAATAAATTTGGATTTGTGCCAGGTTCTTCCAATTTTTTAGTTTTAGAGAAACCAAGACCAGACCAATGAAAAAAATTCACAAAAGACAACGGTGAGTATGTACCTCGCAAACCAATCCAGGGAACATTCCTAAACATACCGAGGGAAACCACAGGAGCAAAACTTTTTGTTACATTCCAGCCATAATTCATATTAGAACGCTCATTGTTGCCATTGATAATAAAGAATTGACTGGAATCAGATTTTGTAAAATCGACAGTTACATCAAGTCCCGACGTCAATGCACCCTTACCCCAAGAAATAGAGGCATTAGTTAACTCAAAACTTTGTGCTTGGGCTAATGACGATAGCAAAACCGTCATCAGTAAACCACTAAACATTTTACTTTTCATCCTTATTTCTCTCCTATCTTTTTATATAACTGAAAGAACATTTTAGATTATTAAGCTAAATTAGCATATTCCAGTATATAAGTCAAAGCCAATTAGAACATCCCGCTCGCCTATCAAAAAATCCAGCAGGTCTTAGCTGAATTTCTTGTGGCTTCACGTAATATATTTAAATAACCCTCGATAATATAAGTTCATTAAGTCTTCGGGAATTAAACTTTTTCAAATACTTTTTGAGCAAAGTCATATTCAGTAAATCTAAGTTCATCTCCTCAATATCAAATTTCGCATATCCATTAAGCGATAAATATGCTAAATCCAAAAATGCTTTTTCAACTCTGGCAATTAAAATATCTCCATCTTTAATATACCCCCAAAACAAATTCGAACGTAAATGACGATAGATAATATTTCCTTTCTCAGTTTTAACAGTCTTTGCCCTTTTTGTAGTCGCTAAAGTCAAATGTACGGGTTTTTGATTTAACACTCCATATTTTGCCAGTACTAACTCAAATGAAAGATAACTCGGCTTATAAATCTCAACTGCCAATTTTTCAAAATCAACCTTACTATTATCCAATGAGTAATAACCATGGCTCAACTTAAATAATTTACTAGCCTTAACAAGCCTATTAACTCCAACTTTTATGCTCCCCTCTTCCAAATCACTTACTTTCCTTATATCATTCAAAGAAAAATAATTTTTAGGAATTTCTTTAATTTTATCAATTAATTTTTTCATATAACTCATCAATTACTGAATAATATTTACTAGGCAAAAAAACCTGTAGCTCATTTTTAAACTCACGCTTAGAATATTTAGGCAAACTTTGGGGCAACTCAAATTTTTCCTTGAGTACTTGAGCAAGATACCATAAATCAAAAATATCCCTAGCTTTTTTTCTATTCTTAAGTGCCGCAATTTTTAAATCCTTTAATACCTTCAAGTCTGGTACTAAAATTAAAGGATCTAAAATACTTGTCGGACTTTTAATTAATTTCAACTCATTTTTAAAATCTACCTTCTTACTGGGTTTATGAATTTCTATTCTAATTGAAAAATTATGTTTTAATTTTTCATCCTTAATAACAATTACTGCAAACAATGTCTGTCTTTTGTCTTTAATATCAGACAATTTCCAATTACTATTATTATCAACTATTCCATTTATCATCTGTCTAAATTCAGAAAATTCAATCGGCTTAATTTTAATAAAATCCAAATCTTCTGAAAATCGCGGCGAATTATAGGCCAAACGCATAGCCGTTCCACCATAAAAAATCACCTTAGTACCTATTTTATGATTTGCCAAAGCATCCAAAAAGACCATCTCCGCTTCTTCACGTAAAATTTGATCTTGAGAAATATTTAATTGCTTAACTAATAAGTCTAATTGGTCTTTATTCATTTTATTAAAATTATGGATAATACGCAAAAGTTATCACTTTTGTTAACTTTATTGTATCATTAATTATATAACTTGTCAAATCATTTATCCACAAATCAAAAATCCAGCTAATCTTAGCTGAATTCTTTGTGGCTCCGCGAGTCGGATTCGAACCGACGACCTATTGGTTACATCTAATCCTTAAATTTCTCTAAGGGATGGACTATATCATCACCCATTGATACTTCAATTAGGGTGCGAGGCGCTTCCCCTGATACAATTCAGGGTACTCCCGTAAGGGATAGTCTCTGAACCTGCCCTTAATAAAAAGGGATTGGCTGCGGATTGCCTTATGGTTATTATAAATAACCACGTAGGTTTCCCGACAATTCACCTCGTTTTTCAACCTTGATTACTCAAGGAAGCTGCACTTTATTTGCATGTAACTCTCTATGGCAATTTGCACAAAGTAATGTGCATTTATCAGATTCGCTTTTTACACTATCCCATGATCTAGTCAAACCCTGACCAGAGATACCAAATTTCTTCTTCTTGCTATCAAGATGATGAAATTCTAAAGCCTCTACTGACTTTTTATAGCCACAAATAGCACACTTACCGCCTTTGTATTTAACTACCTTTGCCTTAATCTCTTTTCTACGCTTGGCAACGGCATATTTTAAATACTCTGCACGGTCGACATATTTTCTTTTATCTGGCATACATAACTAAGTATACCAAATAATTGATGTGATGTACAGCCAATTGCTCTACCACTGAGCTATCGCGGAATATTTAATTGTATAAACCTAATAATCCTTCAACTTACTCATATCAATATGTTCCTGAATTTTTTCTAACGCCTTTGTCTCAATTTGTCTGATTCTCTCTCTAGTCACCCCAAATTCCTGCCCTACTTCTTCTAGGGTATGTGCTACCCCATCAACAAGACCGAATCTCATTTCAAGAATTTTCTTCTCACGAGGAGTAAGCTCCTCAATAATACTTTTAACATGTTCTGATAAAAGACGCAAGGATGCAGTTTTTGAAGGACTCATTGTTTTAGTATCTTCTATAAAGTCACTTAGTTTTGCATCATCGTCACTGTCATCCCCAACTGAAGTCTCAAGAGACACTGTTTCTTGTGAAATCTGCATTATATGCCTAATCTTATCAATCTCTTCTCCCATCTCAGCTGCAATCTCTTCTGGTAATGGCTCTCTACCTAAATCTTGAATTAATCTTCTCTGAACTTGCTGAAATTTATTAATCGTCTCAACCATGTGCACCGGAATTCTAATAGTACGTGACTGATCAGCAAGTGCTCTAGTAATTGCTTGCCTGATCCACCAAGTAGCGTAAGTTGAGAACTTATATCCTTTTCTATAATCAAATTTCTCAACCGCACGAAACAGTCCAATATTTCCCTCTTGAATAAGGTCAAGCAGAGTCAACCCGCCTCGACCAACAAACTTTTTTGCAATCGAAACAACTAATCTTAAATTTGATTGTACCAATTTACTTGATGCTTCTTTGTCACCCTTTTCTTTTCTTTTAGCATAATGAACTTCTTCTTCACCAGTCAGAAGCGATGATTTACCAATTTCCCTGAGATACATCTGAATAGAATCAGACGATATATCAGTCAGATCAATTTTCTTCTTATCAGTTTTGAGTCCAATTTCAGCCAGTATCTCTTTTCTTTTTTCTGGCGTCTCAAGCATTCCAATTTCCCTAGCGATTATAGTCACACCAGCTTTTTCTAAAATTTGAAGGGTTAATTCAAACTGAGGTAAGTATTCCTCAATATCTGTAAACGCATACAAAACTTCTGCTTCTGTAACAAAACCTCTCAAGCTCCCTTTTTGCAAAAGCGCATGTATAGACTCAACAGGAAACTCAACTTTTTTCTTCTTAATTTTTCTTAATGGTTTAGCAATTTTTTTTCTAGGCTTGAAAAATTTCTTTTTGGTTTTCTTGATCTGTACCTTTATCTTCTTGCTATTTTTACCAGTCATCTTTTTCTTCACCTTAGTCTGAGCTTTCTTTACCTTACTTGTTTTTTTAACCATATTTTTTTTAGTTGTTTTTTTTGCTTTTGGCATAATAATTACAACTCCTTCGCCTACTAAAAAACTATCAATTATAGCTTTTTGGTATGCGGAAAATTCCACCCATTAAATCAAAGGGTAGAATAATTTAGCTAATATATTTAATTTTGCTTTAATTGTCCTGATAATTGACTAAATTCTTCAAGTAATTTATTCATTTCAACTGTAATTTGCTCCTTTTCAGAACTATAGCTATTCCGGAGTTTTTCCTCGATTTTCTTTATCTCTCCTTCAACTTGAGCCAATTTATTCCTAACATAACATCTTTTCAGCTCACTAACTAAAAGCTTAATTTCTGAGAGTAGCTCAGCCTGAGATAATTCACTTAGCTCATCTTTTAGTATTAAAATATGATTTAATTGTTTCCCCAAGTCTTTCCTATTCTCAGCAATAAAATCCTCAAACTTAGTAGATTGATTGTATTGTTTAGTATAGTACACAACGACCATCTTGTAAAGCTCTTGAATCTCTGAATCTAAGTACTCAATCATTAAATTATCATGAACATATTCCAGATATTCTAGGTCCAGCAGCAGCCCAGCAATAAGTCGCTCTCCCCTGATCACCCTGTTATCGCTTCTATGTGAGACACTTTCTTTTTTCTCCTCCACTTTAGGCTCTTCACGATAACTATTTTTATTTGCAGTCACTCTTTTTGCCTTTTCAACTGCTTCGCGCAAAGACTCTTCCCTGGTTGATAATTTCTCAGCCAGTTTTTTAATATAGTAATCTTGCTCAATTGGACTCGAAAGCTTAATGATCAAATTAAGTAAATTCTTAGCAATAGTTTTTTTGCTTTCAATATCATCGCTTTTAAAATCAACAAAATTCATATCGAAAAAATATTCCATCGCTGGCTTGGCTTCCTCTATAAGTTTTTTCCATAGTTCCACGTCAGTCCTAATAATATCATCTGGATCTTTACCTACTTTTTTGTCAATTGAAATTACTTGCACGCTTACTTCCATATGCCAAACAAGTTCAATACTTCTCATCATCGCCCTTACTCCTGCTTCGTCAGCGTCAAAACAAAAACAAAAATTATCTGTCAATCTTTTTAATATTCTAACTTGAGACTCAGTTAGAGCAGTTCCAGAAACCGCGACCACATTTTTTACACCAACCGCGTGAGAAGCAATCACATCCATATTTCCCTCAACTACCACGACCTTATCTGCTTTCTTAATAGCTTCTTTAGCACTATATAGCCCAAATATTACTTCTGACTTATTATATAGCTGAGTTTGCGGGGTATTTACATATTTCGCCATTTCATCTTCTTTCATCGCTCGACCGGTAAAACCAACAATATTTCCATGATAATCCTCAATCGGAAACATTACTCTATCTCTGAATCGATCGTAGTAGCCTCTACCCCCATCTTTAGCTACTACTAATCCACTTTTTAAAAGCTCATCATCGCTAAATTCTTTCTTTTTAAGATGCGTCAGTAGTCCGTCCCAACCATCAAGCGAGTATCCCAGTTTCCATTCTTTTATAGTTTCTTCGCTTAATTTTCTTTTTTCTTTCAAATAACTTAGAGCTTTCTTCCCAGACTCTGAATTAAATAACTGCCCAGCAAAAAAATACACTGCTTCTTCTTGAACCTTAAGCATTTTTGTTTTAAGATTTTCCCTCTCTGGATTATATTCAGGCAATCTTACTCCTGCTTTATTAGCCAGAATCTTAAGTGCCTCAGGAAATTCAATATTTTCAATCTCTTGGATAAAGGTAAATACATCCCCAGATTTTAAGCATCCAAAACAGTGAAAAAATTGACGTTCTCTGTTTACCATAAAAGAAGGAGTCTTTTCTTCATGAAACGGACAATTGGCTTTAAAATTAACGCCTGCCTGTTTCAGGGGAAAATACTCCTGCACTAAATCAATTATATCTAATTTTGCTTTAATTTCTTCTGTTGAAGATAGCATCTTATTAATTTAATTTAAAATATTCATCAAGTTCACTTTTTGTAAACCCAACCAATTTAGGCTCAGGTAATATTTCTATACCAGTCTTTTCAAAAACTACGTTGCGAACTTTTTTAAATAACTGCATCACTTCACTAGCTGTAGCTTTTCCCTGCTCAGTAATAAGAACCAAAGGTTGTTTTTCATATACTTTTACATATCCAATTTTAGTCCCCTTAAGACCACATATATCAATCAGCCATGCTGTTAAAATTTTTACCCCATCGTTACTTGAATATTTTTCCTTAAGCTCAAGTGCTTTATCTCTGTACTCAACACCAAAATTCTTTTCAATAGTTTCTACAAATTTATCATACTCATCCGGACTAACTACTAAATTCTTAAAAAAAGACCCTGCATTACCAACTACTGTCATATCAGGTAGCTTATTTTTCCTAATTTCAGAAATTGCCTCTCTAATCTCTACTACGCCAGGATTACTAATTTTCTTTTCATCAAAATATTTTTTGACATCAGGATAATCAATCATTGGTACGGCTACTTTACTTAATTTAAAAATGACTTCAACTACCACGTACCTACCAGTCAACTTTGCATTAAATATACTTTGCCTGTATCCATAATCACACTCTTCTCGACTAAACTCCTTAATTTCACCACTTTCAACCTCAACTGCCTTTATCTTGTCAACCACTCCGCCAACTTCCTGACCATAGGCTCCAGAATTTTGTGCCGCACATGCCCCAACCCTACCAGGTATTGAACTAAGATTCTCCATCCCCCACCAACCGCTTTCAACAATCTTTTGAACCAACTTGTCCCATTCAAGTCCAGCCCCCACAGATATCCATACATTTTTATCATTTTCTTTAATCTTTTCAAATTTATCAATCTCAATCTTAATCACTAGCCCATCAAAACCATGATCAGACACAACCACATTGCTTCCTCCAGAAATTACAAATATTTCTAAACTATTTTTATGAGCATACTCCAAAGCTTCTCTAAGCTCACGAATACTCTGAGCGCGCACAAAAAATCTAGCTGGTCCTCCAACTTTAATTGTTGTTAATTCTTTTAAACTAAATTTTTCCTCTATTTTCATAAATTTTTCAAATGGCGGAGGGTGCGAGATTCGAACTCGCGAAGGGCGATAAACCCTTACCGCCTTTCCAAGGCGGCGCACTAGGCCACTATGCGAACCCTCCGAATAATACTAGTTTAGCTAAAAATCTCTTTAAAGTCAAAGGAAACCGCAATATTTGCGGCTCCTTTAAGTACTTTAATTAAATATAAGCTATTTCCTCTTCTTTTTCTTCTCAAGCTTACCAATTCTTAGCATTGACTCTATAACAGTATCAGGCGTTAACGATATTGAATCAATCCCCTCTCCAACCAAAAATTCTGCAAATTCAGGGTAATCACTTGGTCCTTGTCCGCAAATTCCAACTTTAGTCTTTGTCTTTTTAGCCACTGCAATAACTTGCTTAATTAAACTTTTAACAGCTTCATTTCTTTCATCATAAACATGGGCCACAAGCGCTGAATCACGATCAACTCCAAGTGTCAGCTGAGTCAAATCATTCGAACCAATTGAAAATCCATCAAATAGTTTAGCGAACTCTTCGGCTAATATTATGTTAGACGGAATCTCAACCATCATATATATCTGAAGTCCATTTTTCTTTCTTTTTAAACCGTTCTTCTCCATAACGGCTAGTACTTTTTTAGCCTCTTCAATTGTTCTTACAAACGGTATCATTATTTTTACGTTTGTAAGCCCAAGATCATCTCTTACGCGCCTAAACGCCTCGCACTCCATATCAAAAGCTTCTCTAAAATTTGGATCATAATACCTAGATGCTCCTCGCCAGCCAAGCATCGGATTTTGCTCATCAGGCTCATACGCTTCTCCACCAACAAGGTGAGCATATTCATTACTTTTAAAGTCACTCATCCTAACGATCACATCCTTTGGATAAAAAGCTGACCCTAACCTGGCAATTCCTTCTGTTAGTTGATCTACAAAAAAATCTTTTCCATTTTTGTATCCAGCATTTTTTAATATCTCTGCAATTTTTTTAGTTGGCTTTGCCAGTAGTGCCAATGGATGAACCTTAATGTATTCATTTATTATAAACTCAAGTCTAGCTAATCCAACTCCCTGATTAGGGATATTTGCCTGCATGTATGCCTGACTAGGTTCACCAATATTCATCATGATTTGAGTTTTCAATTTTGGCAATTTTCCAATATTTGTTTTCTTGATTGTAAATGGCACAAGCCCCTTATAAACATAGCCACGATCACCAGAAGAACAATCAACTGTAATCTTATCTCCAGTTTTAATATTTTTTGTGGCCACTGCAGATCCCACCAGCGCCGGTATCCCAAGTTCTCTGGCGACAATAGCCGCATGACACGTTCTACCCCCGCTGTCAGTCACAATTGCACTAGCAATTTTCATAATTGGTTCCCAATCAGGATTTGTCATGTCAGTTACTAGTACCTCACCTTTTTTAAATTGATTAATTTGAGCCACATCAAGTATTATTCTGGCTTTACCAGATCCAATTTTTTTACCTACTCCCACACCAAGAACTAAATCCGTTGACGGTCTTGAGGTTAATATATATTCTTCAAGTACATTTTTGTTTTCTTGAGACCTAACAGTTTCTGGGCGAGCCTGGACAATGTATAGCTTGCCATTTACTCCATCTTTTGCCCATTCAATATCCATTGGTTTTTTGTAGTGATCCTCAATTATAGCTCCCCAACGAGCAAGCTCTAAAACTTCTTTATCTGTAATAGAATACTTAATTCTGTCCTTTGCTGGCACATCAATATTTGTCACATTCTTTTTCTTATTATAAACCATTCTGAGTTTTTTGCGCCCTAAATCCTTACTAATAAGTGCCGGGAATCCTTTTTTTAGAAGTGGCTTGAAAACAATAAACTCATCAGGGTTCACTCTTCCTTGAACAATATTTTCTCCCAGCCCGTAAATTGAGTTAATTAGTATTGTATCTTTAAATCCCGATTCAGTATCAATCGTAAACATTACCCCAGAAGCTGCCTTATCGGCCCGGACCATTTCTTGCACAGTCACAGAAAGTGCTATCTTCATATGTGAAAAATGCTTATCTTCTCTGTATGATATAGCTCTATCAGTAAACAAAGAAGAAATACATCTTTTAACAGACTCAAGTAATTCTTCCCCTCCTTCAATATTAAGGTAAGTATCTTGTTGCCCAGCGAAACTAGCATCAGGTAAATCCTCTGCTGTGGCAGAGCTTCTAACTGCAACTGCGATGTCTCTTCCTTTGCCAAGTTTTTTGTAAGCCTCAATAATTTTACCCTCAAGATCTTTAGGCAGGTCAGATCTCAGTATCAGCTCTCTAACCTTTCTACCACGAGACCTAAGGTTGGCCATATTATGAGTATCAAGACCTTTCAAAATTTCTTTCATCCCTTTTTCAATCCCTGCATCTTTAATAAAATGCCAGTAGCCCTTGGATGTTACAGCAAAACCATTTGGTACTCTGACTCCTTTAGTAGTCAACTTTGAATACATTTCGCCAAGACTAGCATTTTTACCACCCACTAGTGGCACATCCTTGTTGTTGATGCTATTAAAAAATAGGATAAATTTACTCGATTTTGACATTGTTTTTATATAAAGTTAGTAATGTATTTTCATAGTAATCTTAACACAAACCCCGCTATTAATAAAATAGTGGGGTTGCAACCTATTCAAAGCCGCGCTAGCATATTTCCTACAATACTCTATAAATGAATCTTCTTTGCGTATTTACTAATATATGGTATCTCTCCTTTCTTGCCAGCCAAAGAACTCTGGATTCCAAGCAGGCTCATCAAGGCAATGATTAGAAGACCAGGTATCAAAACAAGAAACCAACCTATAAAAGGAAACATTCCTACCACTAATACCCCAAGTGATCCAATAAATAAGACTAAACCCTGTTTTGCATGAAACTGGCAAAACTCACTTTCTCTTTTTAAAAGAATTGGTACTAAAACTAGCACCCACATATATGACAGAGCCGCAAAGGCTCTCTCTTCTTGGGTAGCACTTTTTTTTGTAGTCGCCATTTTTTATCTTTTAATTATTAATAAATAAATTTAATTTTTTCTTTTAATAAACACTCCTACTATTAATGACACACAAACTGCAAACATTCCCATAACAACAGGCTCAACCAAAATATTAAGGTATTCAATACTATCTCTGATCCAAAATGCTTTAAAAATACTTGTAATCAACCCTAAGCTAAAGCCAGCTACAAAAACTGTTACTAAGCCTTGCAAGTATGATTCTTTTCCATGTCTAACTATCTGACTAAATAACCAACCAAATAATATAAAATCAACCAAAAGAAGTAGTGGATTAAAAACATCGAGCATTAATAATTTCAAATTCGGTACCAAGGCAAAAAAATAAAGTAAAATTTCAATTGACGCGAGCACAAGTACTGGCTTTCTAATCATTACCACGTACCATTTTATATCCTTAAATTTAAATTTATCTTTACTTTTCTTTTTAGTTTCTGATTTAATAAATAGCTTCCCCTTGTCCTGACTATTTTCAGCTTTGTCTAAAAACTCACCTAGCTTATCCTGACTAGGCTTCTCACTACTGTCACCGCTTTTTATCTTTTCTTCTATATCCATTTATTAAATTTCATTATATATATTATATCACAAATTGACTAAATCAAAAAACCCCGATATCAAATCGGGGTTTATAATGAATCTTACTTTCTACATCATTCCTGGCATACCGCCACCCATGCCAGCAGGCATCTGAGGCATGTCGTTATCTTTCTTAGGAATTTCCGCCACCACTGCTTCAGTAGTTAGCATTAAAGCTGAAATTGAAGCAGCATTTTGAAGAGCTGATCTTGTTACTTTAGTTGGATCAATAATTCCACTTGCTACTAAATCTTCATAGTTATTGTTCTTTGCATTATACCCGAAACTTCCTTCGTGCTTTTTGATCTCTTCAATTACTACAGCTCCATCTTTACCAGCATTAAATGCAATTTGTCTTGCTGGCTCTTCTAGAGCACTTTTTAAAATTTTCAAACCAATACGCTCTTCACCGACTAGTTCAACTTCACCCATTTGTTGTAGTGCTCGAATAAGTGCTACTCCCCCACCAACAACCACTCCTTCTTCACGAGCAGCTCTTGTTGCGGCTAGAGCATCTTCAATGCGATGCTTTTTTTCTTTCATTTCAGTTTCTGTTGCAGCTCCTACTTTAAGTACAGCCACTCCACCAGCCATCTTAGCTAACCTTTCTTGCAATTTTTCTCGATCAAATTCTGAATCAGAATTTTCAAGCTCAGATTTTACTCTTGCTATTCTCTCATCAATTTGACCCTTATCCCCTTTACCTTCAACAATTGTTGTATTATCTTTTGTGGCCACTATTTTTCTAGCATTTCCAAGATCTTCCACTTCTGCATTTTCAAGTTTTAATCCCACTTCTTCTGAAATTACTTTAGCTCCTGTCAAAATTGCGATGTCCTCAAGCATTTCTTTTTTTCTATCTCCAAAACCCGGTGCTTTCACAGCAAGTACATTAAGTATTCCTCTTATCTTATTAACCACAAATGTTGCTAGTGCTTCACCTTCAATTTCTTCAGCTATAATTACAATATCCTTTTTACCTGTTGCAGCTATTTTTTCAAGTAGCGGCAAAATATCACTAACCGCAGAAATCTTTTGATCTGTAACTAATATATATGGATCATTCCAAACGGCTTCCATACGAGCTGTATCTGTAATCATGTACGGTGAAACATAACCTTTATCAAATTGCAGTCCTTCAACAGTTTCTTTTTTAATTCCAAGTTCTTGAGACTCTTCTACGGTAATCACACCATCCTTACCAACCTCATTCATTACTTCAGCAATAATTTTACCAATCTCAGAATCATTAGCTGAAATTGAAGCAATATGAGCAATGTCCTCATTAGATGCCACAGGTTTTGAAATATTTTCCTTAAGCACTCTAACAATTTCTTCAGTTCCTTTTTCAATTCCTCGTCTAATATCCACTGCAGACGCTCCAGCTGTAACATTTTTTATTCCTTCAGTTACAATGCTTTGTGCCAATACTGTTGCCGTAGTAGTTCCGTCACCCGCTACATCATTTGTTTTTGAAGCTACTTCTTTAACTAACTCAGCCCCAATATTTTCAAATTTATCTTCAAGTTCAATCTCTTTGGCTACTGTCACACCATCTTTTGTAATAGTTGGACTACCAAAGCTTTCTCCAAGAACAACATTTCTACCTTTTGGACCAAGAGTTACTTTTACTGCGTTAGCCAATTGGTCAACTCCACTTTTTAATGCCTGACGAGCTTTTTCTTCAAATAAAATTTGTTTTGCCATTCAAGTTCGAATGTTTAGCAGGGACTAAATTGATTTAGTCCGAGCAGTGAGAACGGGCCTTGCGTTATGCGCTATGCGCATCACAAGGACCTACACTTTATTTATAATTACTCAACAATTGCGATAATATCGCTTTCAGATAATACTAAAAATTCATCTCCATCTATTTTAAATTCGTCTGGAGAATATTTTTTAAATAATATTTTTTGACCAACCTTTACTGACATTTCTAAACGATTTCCATTATCAAGCACCCTACCTGGCCCAACTGCTAGCACTTCACCAGTTTCTGGTTTCTCTTTATCAACCGTATCAGGCAGTACAATTCCTGACTTAGTCTTGATTTCCTCGCTATGAGGTTTTACGACCAAATGGTCGCTAATAGGTTTTAGATTCATATATTTACTAATATTAGCTAATTTATAATATATTTTAGCACTTCGACCAATAGAGTGCTAAATATGTCTATTAATACATTATATCAATAAAAAAATCCCTGTCAAGAGGGATTTATTAATAAATATAATACTACTATTCCTTTGATGCTTTTTGAACTATTCCCAAAGTAAGCCACAATATATATATTCCTGACCCAGCTGTCCACCAAAAATGATCAAACATCATCAAAATAAATAACAGAAGCAATATTCCTACATAATTCCATTTCCTCTTCTTTAACAGTTCCATAACCATAAAACCGACAGAAACAAACAGTATCCCCAAACCAATTATCCCAAGCTCAACCAAAATCAAAAGTGGCACATTGTGAACCGGGTGAATATACCAAACTTTTTCATCAGGATGTCTATCTCTAAGCTCGTACGCATAACCACCTGCTCCTACTCCTACTAACCAGTTATCACTAAATATTCTCTTTGCCGCCTTGTATCCAGCAACTCGCTCCATATTTGAAATAGTCTCAAGCCTTGTAGTCTCGCCCATGTGAAGCCTTGTCTTTATTATTGGCAAGGTCACATAGCTAAATAATATTATAAGTAGTAGCAAATAAGCAAAAAATATCTTACCAAATTTCTTCTTATCTCTGTCTTTAAATATTAAACTGTATCCAATTCCAAACACCAATGCTAACCCAAGCCCAATCCACGCTGCCCTGGAATATGAAAATAATATACCAAGGACAATCACGCTCCCTGAACCAAGTAAAAATATTTTGTGATATTTTTGTTCAACTTTTGAAACTAAATATATCAAACCAATAAAACTTATCACCAGTAGCGCCCCATAAATATTCGGGTGAGGTAAACTTCCATACGCCCGAAGCCATCGCTCAAGCCCAAACTCAACCACGCTTGCTCCTAGCTCTCTTGCTGATTGCCCTGACATGCCAAGCCACTTCGAGCCTGCTACACCCTGATTAACAAATTGCCACACACCAAGTAGCCCTTGCAGTGCCCCAGCTAAAACAACGGTAGTAGCCAGTCTAGTTTTAGAAAAACTAATTTTTTGAACTAAATAGAATAATCCTAAACCAAATATCATCCTTATTCCAAAGTACGAATTAACCATCTTTTCATCTGCCCAAAAAGAAGACAGTAATGAAAATAGTGCAAATAAACCAAAGCAGGTAAACACCTTATCTATTTTCACCCTTTTTTTATTAAAAAAAGATATTACCAATAAGATAAAAAGCAATATGTCATAAGTATACAAACTAAACCTTCCATATTCAAAAACTTCTCCTTGGTAAGTTGCATCACCAAAAATCCACCTTGTTTGCAGAGGTAATAAAAATACTAATAAATAGAATAAATATTCTAGCTTATTTTCCTTCAAATTTTCTATTAATTTCATCTCTTTTATCATTAGTATGCAATTTTAACATTTCATCATTTATAATAACTTTTTTATCCCCCTTATTCATGGCAACCTTAAGCTCACTCGCCATCTTGCTCATCTGAACAAATCTATACAATTTCTCCTCAAAACCAAGCTCTGTTTTAGCAATTAATCCTTTTAAATACGGATTTCCTAATTTTATCATAAATCTCTTGTCATCTTCGCTGTACTTAAAATTTGGCAAGTATTTATTAATCCATTTATTTTCTTCGACAAACCTCTCCCACATATCACTCTCAGAGTATATTGGTAAATTTTGGCTAACCAAATAACACAAATGAGGATCAGGCTCTGAAATCTTTGTAGATTCTAAATTCAAATTATTTTCATCTGTATAATATGATAAGCATATCTTATCTTTCATATTTTTTTTAGTTGGCCTCTGACCTAATATTTTCATAAGCATTACACTCCAAAAACGCACTCCCCAAATACGCCCAGGCTTAGCTACGATAAATAAATCAATATCAGCATTAAGCTCTGCATTAAGGTACCCCAAATTACTAACAATTGACACTAATGAAACATTAGGAATCATACCAATAATTCTCGCTATTTTTTGAGCTTTTCTAATTTTTTTGAGAGATATCATCTCCCTTTCTTTCCTTGTTTTTACAATAACATCACGACCAGGTAAAAAATAAAAGCCATCAAGCTCAGATAACCCCTGAGTATCTATCTCTCCCCCTTTAAACTGCCATTTTCTTAGTTCATCTCTGGTCAAAGGATAATCAAACAAATCAAAATATTTAACTGTGTTTAATGTTCTATTCATATTTTTAGTCTAACACCAATCAAAAAAACGTGCCACTGGCACGTCATTTAGCTATATTTACCGAACCCTACAAATAATCAAGTAACCTCTCATAGCTTACAAATCCAAATATTTTATAAAAAAAGCTCGTCCACACCAGTAACTTATCACTGATCATGAGAATTCCTAAAAATATTAAAAAGATTCCACCAATAATAGAAATAACTGACAAAAGCTTACTCATCTTCGATATTATACGCGCTGCCTGGCTATACAGCAATGCAAGAATTAAAAACGGAACCGCCAATCCAGCAGAAAATACAACCAGCAGAAATATTCCTTGTCCAACTGTACTTGTTGTTGTTGCCAGTAGCAGTATTGTAGCTAGAATCGGCCCGACACACGGCGACCAGCCAAAAGCAAAAGTTGCTCCTAAAATAAGTGAACTTGACGGTTTACCAGGTTTTAATTTAGTTAAAATATTAAATTTTCTCTCCGAGTTTAGAAAACTCAAAAAACCAAGCTTAAATATTCCAATCATGTACAACCCAAATATAATAACAAACACTCCGCCAATTCTAGCCAACCACAATCGATACTGGGCTAGTGCAATTCCTCCAACGCTAAACACACTACCAAGAAATATAAAAACAACACTAAATCCAATCACATAAAAAAGTCCATTTAGAAATATCTTCAGTCGTGCCTTTTTTCTTGTAGCAGGGTCTTCTAGCTCACTTACCGAAACACCAGAGATAAATCCAAGATACCCAGGCACAAGTGGTAAAGTGCACGGAGCTAAAAAAATTAAAAGTCCAGCAATAAAAGCAGGTATTATTAAAGATAAATCCATATTATAGAAAGAGAGAACTAATAAATATTAATGCCACTAATCCAAAAGACACTAAGCACCAAAAACACCAAGCCTTTATAACCCGCGCCTGCAAGTAAAAAAAGTAAAATGATTGCAGAAGCGCTACTCCTGAGGCAATTCGAATTAACCATTGCCAGATACTAAATTCATATATCTCAAAAAATATTAACACAGACATCAAAAGAATAAATAAATAAAAAAGGAGCCCCCACACATCATTGTGAACCCCAAACTGTTTATTGTATTTACTCGATAGTACGTCAGCACATTTATCACTGCCTATCACGCATACCGGCTCTTTATCTTTTGTGCGAGATCTAATCAAATAAAGCGTTTCAAAAACGCCTATGACTGATAAGGATATTAATATTATATTCATAAATTTAAACTTCTATAATAATTTTACCATTAACAATAGTTTATGCCAATTAAGCCGCACTACCAATAATTTATTTAACTGCTTTTTATAAAGATTCTATATGGATAAACTCCAACGATTTCGCAGTCGTAAACTACTGAAGGTTGCTCTGCTAACTAGCATAAATCATTGCCCTTCATACATTTTAAATAATACTAACGCATGAAGGGTCTAATCTAACTAATCCCAAGTGCATCAGACAACTTTGGTCTGTCAAACCCAATAACCACTTCGTCCCCAACAATAATTACAGGTACACCCATCTGGCCAGATTTATCAACCATCTCTTTAGCCTTATTTTGATCAGCTGCTACATCAACTTCACTAAACTCGACATCATTATCTTTGAAAAATCCCTTAGCCATCTTGCAAAATGTACATGTTGGTGTGGTATAAATAGTTACATTCATCAGTTCGAACGTTTAATGAGGTGTGAAGCTGTTCACACTAAATAGTGAGAACGGGTCGAGCGTTATGCGACATTTACGCATCGCGAGACCCCACACCTTATTATTAATTAATAATCTATATAATTTTAAGCAGTGCTCTAACTACCTTATTATCACGCCTTATCTCAAAACATGTCTTTTGTCCCATTCTAATCCTTCTCACTACCCCTGCCCTTTCAAGCACAGTTAGATGCTGTGACGCTGCTGATGGTGTAATATTGCACACACTAGCTATTTCGCTTACGCATAAATCTTCCTTAGCTGAAATCATTTTTATAATATGTAATCTACACGGATCCCCGAGAGCATTAAATATTCTAACAACTACTTCATCACTCTCTCCAAATATTTTTTTGAGCGCATTTAATTGTTTTCTTTGCATCTTATTATTTTTAATTATTAAATAGTTGCTTAATCCCTTAACTCATACCCTAAGAGTATTAGTATACTCCTTTTATTGCATTTGTCAAACTATAGATCTGTGGATAACTCATACCTCACTAAGGTTAGTCTAATATTACACAAAAAAATCCGACTAAACGTCGGATTCTAATAAGATATTACTTAAACTATACTAACTCACTGTTTTTAGATATTTTCCGGTATAACTTTTTTTACATTTCATAACCTCAGCTGGAGTACCTGCCACTACAACCTCTCCTCCCTTATCCCCTCCTTCAGGTCCAAGGTCTACTATATAGTCAGCACATTTAATCACATCTAAATTATGCTCAATAACAAGCACGGTATTACCCATATCAACCAAACGGTTAAGTACTGACAATAGTTTATTAACATCATCAAAATGAAGTCCAATAGTTGGCTCATCTAGTATATATAGAGTTTTTCCAGTCGCTCTTCTAGACAGCTCTGTTGCCAATTTCACCCTCTGTGCTTCTCCGCCAGACAGTGTTGGTGCTGGTTGACCTAAATGAATGTAAGAAAGTCCCACATCATTTAATATTTTTAATTTTGCCTTAATCTGAGGCTGATCAACAAAAAAATCAAGGGCCTCTTCTACATTCATATCAAGTACATCAGCAATGTTTTTACCTCGCCAAAATATCTCAAGAGCTTCTGAGTTGTATCTTCTGCCCTTACATTCCTCACATTCCATATACATATCAGGCAAAAAATGCATTTCTATCTTTGTCACTCCATCCCCTTGGCAAGCTTCGCATCTACCCCCACGCACATTAAAAGAAAAATGCCCCGCATCAAAGCCTTTTATCCTAGCTTCAGGTAATCCCGCCCAAAGATCACGAATATATGTAAATACTCCAGTGTATGTTGCTGGATTAGACCTTGGAGTTCTACCAATCGGAGACTGATCAATAGTTACTACTTTATTAATATACTCAAGTCCCTTAATTTTCTTATGTCTACCTGGAATATCTTTTGCCTTATAAAAATAGCTCGCTAGAGCTTTTGACAAAATGTCAGTCATTAATGTTGATTTACCAGATCCAGATACTCCTGTAATGCAAACCATTTTACCAAGCGGTATTTTAATATCAATATTTTTTAAATTAAATTCATTGGCTCCAATTATTTCTAAATATTTACCATTTCCTCTAACTTTTTTATTGAATTCAATCTTTTTAACACCTGACAAATATTCACCAGTTAGTGACGCTTTATTTTTTACAATCTCAGCTGGCGTTCCCTCTGCTACTACCTCACCTCCATGCTTGCCAGCTCCAGGACCAATATCAATCACATGATCAGCCGCCTTGATCATAGCTGCGTCATGCTCAACTACAATAACTGTATTATTAAGCTCTTGCAATCTCCTAAGAGTATTGATCAATTTCTTATTATCTCTTTCGTGAAGACCAATTGATGGCTCATCAAGTACGTACAATACTTCACTTAAATTAGAGCCGATTTGAGTGGCTAGTCTAATTTTTTGCACTTCTCCACCAGACAATGTTGTGACTGATCTATCAAGAGTTAAATAATCGAGTCCCACTTCAATAATTAATTGCAGTCTTTTGCCGACTTCACTGATAATAGGCTCTGCAACGCTTTTCTTTTTAGCCGTAAACTTAACTGATGATAAAAATTTCTTAGCTTCAGACAATGTCAACTGAGCTACGTCAGTAATACTTTTTTCATCAATTGTAATTTTTAAAATTTCATTAGTTAATCTTTTACCCGAGCATTCCCTACATTCCTGCACTCTCATATAATTTTCAATTTCAGCTCTCACGTAACTTGAGCTAGTTTCTCTGTATCTTCTAAACAAATTATTAACCACGCCTTCATAACTACCATCTTTTTTAACCTCTTCTCCAAATAGCACTATATTCATCTGTTTAGCGCTTAAATCTTTTATCGGAGTATTCACTGAAAAATCATATTTAGGTGCAACTTTTTCAAGCGCCTTTATCTGAGCTGCCTGACCATTACCACTTATCCTTGACCATGGTCGTATTGCTCCTTCAGCAATAGTTAATTTTCTATTAGGTAATACCAGATCTGCATCTACTTCAAGACGAGTGCCAAGCCCCCCGCAACTCATACACGCTCCTCTTGGAGAATTAAATGAAAACATTCCAGCTTCTAGTTTTGGTAAATTTACATTACATTTAGCACAGGCCAAATTCTCTGAAAAAACATTATCTTTCTGTTCAATAATATCATAGGCAATAACCAATCCATCACCAAAGTCAAGTGCTGTTTTTAATACTTTAAAAAATAAATCATACTCTTTCTTGTTTTTTTTCTTTGCCTCTTTAATGATCCTCGAATCAATTATTTCAATCTTACCACTAGCAAGCTTTATCCTGTCAACAATCACTTCGATATTATGTTTTTTATTCCGATCAAGCTCAATGTTTAGTGCTTCCTCTATTGGACATATATATCCATTGACTCTTACCTGGCTATACTTAGCTTCTTTAATTTGCTGTAATACTTGCTTGTGCACTCCTGCTTTTCTTCTAACCACTGGTGCTAAAAGTAAAATCTCAGTTTTAGCACACAACTCTCTAATTTTATTTCCAATTTCTTCCAAGTTCTGTTCTTTAATTACAACTCCACATTCAGGACAATGAGGAATGCCAACATTAGAAAAAAGCACTCGCAGGTAATCATAAATCTCTGTCATCGTACCCACAGTTGACCTCGGGTTATGAGTCACTGCTCTCTGATCAATTGCAATCGCAGGAGAAAGACCTTCTATTTTATCAACATCAGGTTTATCTTTGTGACCTAAAAACTGCCTAGCATAAGCAGACAGACTTTCGACATAACGTCTTTGACCTTCAGCATAAATAGTATCAAAAGCTAAACTAGATTTACCAGATCCTGATAATCCAGTTAGTACAACTAATTTATTCTTGGGTATCTCAACGTCAATATTTTTTAAGTTGTGAACCCGCGCACCATATACTTTTATTTTTTCAGACATTTATTTTCCACAATTAAAAATAGATAACAAACTTGTCTCTCATTTTACACCATATGTCAAGAAACGTCAAGATTTAGTTTTTGTGCTATATTTAAATCATGATAGTAGACATCATTCCAACCAAAAAAATGCCTAAAAACTTATCTGTTTTAAGCTACACTGTCCCTAAAGATCTAGAGGCCTCTCTTAATCTTGGCCAAATAGCAACAATTCCTATTAGAAATTCAACTACTTCGGGTGTTATTGTAAATATCTATAAATCAAAAAAATTCCCATATCCACTCAAAAACATAATAAATCTTGCAAGTACTAAACCAATTTTTACCAAAAATCAACTGGAACTTTTTCAAAGACTAGCAGACTACTATCATGTCTCAGCATCTCTTTTTATTCATTTTAATTTACCTAAACTAATTAAAAAAGATTGGAAAAAAGTAAAACAGCATAAAAAGACTAGTGCTCAAACCCTAGTTCTTGTACCACGTATCACAGATATTGATCATGCTGCAAAAAAACTAGGTATTAAAAAATTTACTCCTATTTATAAAAAAAGCTCTAGAGCAGAGAATTTTTCAACATACCTTAAAGCTAGCACAGCACCTACTCTCATTGGCACCAGATCCGCCATCTTCTATCCCTACACAAACTTAAGAAAAATAATTATCTACGACGAGCATTCGTCTGATCACAAACAAACTGACATGAACCCAAGGTACGACGCAGCCGTCGCTGCTGAAGCCCTCTCAAAGTTCACAAAAGCGCGTGTCAGATATATCTCTCCCTCCCCTTCTGTTTTAAACTACCACAAACTAAACCTCAAACCCGTCAAACTAAATCACCCCGTTACTATCAGTAATCTAGAAAATGAGTTAATCAAAAAAAACTTCTCATTTATCTCAGAAGATCTTCTTAAGGCTATAAAGAAAAATCAAAAAAATATTTTTCTTTTTGTTAACAAAAAAGGAGATTCAACTTCAACTTCTTGCAAAGACTGTTTGCATACTTTCAATTGCCCTACTTGCTCACTGCCCTTCGCTAAAAACAATAAAAACCAATTTATTTGCTACTATTGTGATCACGGCGAAGACATTCCTCCTTTTTGCCCTAAGTGCTCCGGTCCAAATTTTCACTCTACTGGCCTTGGTATTCAAAAAGTAGAAACCAATTTAAAAAAACTTTTCCCAAAGCTATCTATTCAAAGACTAGATAAAGACTCGGGTCAATCTAAGCGGATAAATCTAAAAGCAAACATTATCATTGGTACTGAATTTGCCCTAGATAAAATCCCTTGGAAAAAAATAGATTTAATTGGTATCATAAATGCTGACAGCCTTTGGCATCACTCAGAGTTCGCTGCCTCTGAACTTGCTTATCAAAAGATAATAAAAATCTTGACTCTAGCCAAAAAAGGTGCTACAATAATTATTCAGTCATTTAAAACTGATCACTATATAATCGCCGCGCTTGCCCTAGATAAACCAGAGCTTTTTTACAAAAATGAACTAGGCTTTAGGAAAAAATTCAGCTATCCGCCTTTTACTAATTTAATTAAACTAAGCTATCTACATAAATCAGATACTGTAGCTGAAAAAAATGCCTGTAAGCTGTATGATAAAATAATAAGCTCTAAAAAAGATATAAGCTCACCCATGCCCATACTTAGAAAAAAAATCAGAGGCAAATATAAATATAATATAATTTTAAAATTAGATAACCTTGATGAATTTAATAGTATTAGTAAATCAATCCCAAATGATTGGCTAATAGATATTCATCCAAGAACTCTACTAGATTAATGAAAATAATAACAATTCCTGAATTTGAAAATAGACTAAGGCAAAAGTCAAAAAAAATTGACCCTGCTTTAATAATGAACCCTGACATGCAAAAATTCTTTGATGAGCTTGAGCATACCATGTTTAAAGCTGACGGTCTTGGCCTAGCCTCCCCTCAGGTAGATAACCCTATTCAAGCAGTTGCTGTAAATATTGAAGGTACTGCCCATATATTTATTAATCCAGAAATATCAAAAAAATCTTGGTTTAAAAATGTTGCTGAAGAAGGCTGTCTTTCTATTCCAGGGCGCTATGGCAATGTAAAAAGACACAAATGGATTAATCTTAACTATCTTGATCGTCATGGCAAAAAACACTCAGAAAAATTCTCAGCCCTAACAGCTAGAATCTTGCAACATGAGATTGATCATCTAAGAGGTATTCTTTTTATTGATAAGCTAGTAAAGCAATGAATAACAGTCAAACTAACATCATATTTTTCGGCACCTCAGATTTTGCAGGTGTTATTTTTAATAAACTCATTAGTGAAAAATATCGCCTCACCGTAGTTACCCGTCCTGACCAACCAGTAGGTAGAAAAAAAGTATTAACCCCACCAGTTGTAAAAGTACTAGCAGAAAAAAACAGAATCAGTGTATTGCAACCTAAAAAACTTGATAACGCTTTCAATAAACAATTATCAGAACTCAACCCGGACCTATTTATAACTGCCGAATACGGTAAAATAATTCCTCAAATAACTCTCGATATTCCTGCTCACGGCGCCCTAAACATCCATCCGTCACTTTTACCTGCGTATCGTGGCCCATCCCCTATCCAATATGCCCTACTTAACGGGGAGACTAAAACAGCAGTTACTATTATAAAAATGGATCACAAAATGGATCATGGAGAAATAGTAGTCCAAAAAGAATTTGATATTAATCCAAACGATACCTATAAAACTCTCTCAGCAAAACTCGCCAATTCTTCAGCGAGCATGTTAGTCAAATTAATTCCTGAGTACCTAGATAACAAAGTCACCCTCAAGCCTCAAGATCATACCAAGGCAACATTCACAAAAATTATAGATAAAAAAAATGGCCTTGTTGAAAAAGCCATGTCCGCAAATCAAATATATAATATGTATCGTGCTTACACTCCCTGGCCAGGAATTCATCTTGCAGATGGCACAAAGCTAATAGATGTGGAAATAAAAAATAATCTATTAAAGATTAATAGATTACAAATTCCAGGTAAAAAAGATATGGATGCGCAAAACTATATCAATGGTTACCTTAAAAATAACCAAACTGAGCTATTTATTTCCTCACTTTTTTAGTTACATCAAACCCTAAATATTTGCCTAAGGCTAATCTAGTTTGTGCTTCAATAGCAGGAATAGATCCAAAGACTACCATTGTCACAGGCACTAATACCCATTGCAACACCACAAAGAGCCATCGCCAGGCTCCTTTTTTGTGTTTCGGCCTTCTCGGCATTACAGTTGTTCCAAGGATCCCTGCAATTAGAATTCCAAGCATTGAAAAATTCATCAATCTCTCTAGGACAAATGGAGCTTGTTGAACAAGTACAAGATCAATACTTCTCATTGCTGCAATCTGAAGTGGCAACCAACCAAGAATTGTAATAATAATTGGCGCAGTAGCCCAAGAAAGTTCTCCCTCAACAAGTAAAAATATTGTTCGCATTTTCTTCCAGGCACTAATGTTTTTATAACGAGACCAATTAACTATCTGATAAGGAAAATGCTCAACCGCACTTGCCCAACGCCTCATCTGTTTATACTGTGATTTAATAGTCCCCCACACGCTGTCTCCAAGCACTGTATCCATTGAAACAGGTACATAAATTGGTACTGTTTTGTAATCACCACCGTAATGATAAAAACACTGCAACCAAATCCTTGAATCCTCTACAATTGAACTAGTATCCCAAAAATCGACCGCTACAAGCGCCTCAAAGCTCATAGAGTGCGAAAAACAGGTTAAAAGTCTCTCAGGTCGTCCCATCTCTGCCATCAGCCAAAAAGTGGTAGAATTTGAAACTACACGACTAAACGAAGGTGCATCCCAAATATTATTTACATAAAGTGCCATCGGTTGATAAGCTACTTTAACCGGATCCTCTTGGCTAAGGTAAGTATGAGTCAGAGCCGCAAAAAACTTTTCATGAGGCACTGTATCACTATCAAAAAGAGATAGAATTACTTTATCATAAGCAAGTCCCATCTTATCAATAATTTCTCTCTGAGCCTTTTTACCTGCCCATCTTGCATTAGACCCCTTACCCGGCACTTCGTCAGCCGGCGGCACAGGATGGATGTAAAAATCAATTGCCGCAAACGTACTGCCATATTTTTCTTTTAAATCATCTGCCCATTTCTTGTATTCTTCAAGTTCCCCTCCCCGCTCTTCGCGAGTCCATACTATAATCATCTTACTCGGATCATAACTACTTTTTAACATTGCTTCTGTGGTCTCATATATGACTTCCTTTGGCTCTTTGTAAGTTGGAAGTAACACAAAATGATATATCTCATCGTATCCATCCATCTCTTTTAATTTTCCTTCCCAATCAATTTTAACTGCTTTTCTATGTTTAATCCAACTTCGAGATAAATAAAAAGCAAAATATACAATTCTCATTAACCATAAAAAATCAAATACTATAATAATGTATATAGCAACAATTGGTGCAATAAATGATAATACAAAAATCAATATAAAAACCGCCCAAGTTAAACTTGCCGGGAGTATCTCAAGTATTCTATATTTTGTTCTATATTTCATCTAAATCTAATTAAAAATGTATTCCTTCATACTTACAAAATACAACTTTTTTGTCAACCTAACACTTAAAAAAACAAAAGTAACCCTACTCCTAAGAGTATCCTATAAACCACAAATATATTAAAATTAGCTTTTTCAGCCACCCAAAGTAAAAGCTTAATTGCAATAACTCCACTAACAAATGCACTTATAAATCCAACCAGCAGCACCGCCCCATTACCAGCAAGCTCTCCGCTCCTAACAATTTCTACAAACTTTAAGCTGCCCGCTCCAAGTATTAAAGGCAGTCCAATTAAAAATGAAAACTTAACTGCACTGACTCTACTCATGCCAGCGAAAAGTCCTCCTGTAATGGTAATCCCTGATCTAGAAGTTCCAGGTATAAGAGCAAGAACTTGCATAACACCTATTCCCAAAGATTGCTTCCAGCTCACGCTCTCCAAACTATCTTTCTTTTGGAGTTTTTTATTATAATACTCTGCCCCATAAAGCACTGCTCCCCAAACAATAAGTGACCAAGCCACAACTTCAACCATACGTAACTTTTCCTCAATCAAATTATTAAACATGAGCCCAGCAATTCCAGCAGGAATCATTGCTAGCACTATCAAGCCAATTAACTTTCTATTTTTCCTATACTCACTATCTAATCTTTTGAGATTAAATCCAGATAAAATTTTAAATATATCTTTTCTTAAAGCTAAAATAATAGACAGTCCCGTAGCAAGATGAATCACAGCATCATAAGCTAGTCCTTGATCTGGCCAATTAAAAATACGAGGCAATAAAATCAAATGCCCACTTGATGAAATGGGCAAAAATTCTGTAATCCCCTGAATTATTCCAAGAACAATTGATTGAACTATTGTCATTTTAATTCGAGCGTTAAGCAAGGCATGAACTGCTTCATGCCGAGCAGTGACTTCAAACAATTCAGCGAATTGTTTGAAGGGGTCACTGTTTATATATGCCACTGGTATATATAAACTATACCAAAGGCATCAGAGAGACCTACTCCTTACTAATATTAACTACTTGCCCTGGTTGCACTGGCTTGCTGGTTTTCTGATTCATTGGAATTGGTTTAGCCTTCACAGCATCTTCAAGCTTTAACTCTTCTGCTGGCTTTTGAGCTACCTCTTCTACTGGTTTATTTTCTACTGGCACTTCCCCCTGAGGCTTAACATCTCCTGGTTTTATCACATCATCAGTTTCACTTTTTTTAACATTTTTCTTTGGCAGCTTAGATGTATCAATCTCACCTGCCTTAAACTTAGTCAAACAGTCTTTACAAAAAACATTTCGATCACTATCAGGTGTAAATTTAATATTTATTTTATTATCACAATTATCACACTCAGCATTTGGCGGTTCCTCTTTTGGCTTATCACCATAACCACCAATCTCCTTGGACACATGCCCAGCTTTAAATATTGCTTCTTCACCATCAAGCATTGCTTCGCTTCCTGACGCCCCCATAGTTTCTTCGAGTCCGCTCCAACGCATAATTTTCTCCTCAACCTCTTCTCTATCTTTAGTATAGCGTTCACGAGACACCTTAATAACCTTTTCAGCCACACCAGACTGAGGCTGGGCAATAGGTGGCAAAGTATTTGCTGAAAATGGTTTTGAGGCTACTCCATCAATCATTAATCTAAGGTATATCTTATACTTAGTCAAATTTACCAAATCTTCTTCTAAAAAATAGGGTTCAAACTCCTTAATCATATCTTCCGCATCAGGCGCTCCAACTCTAAAGGCAAGTATTGTACCAACATTGCCAAAAACTGCATCTTTTACCTTTGTAATCTTTCCACCAGTAGCACCAGCACTTGTCAATTGAGCAATATACTGATGAGCCATAATTAAATTTAATCTATACTTTCGAGCCTCTGATAAAATATCAGCAAATGACTCAGTGGCAAAATTTTGAAATTCGTCAACATAAAGATAAAAATCTTTTCTTTCAGACTCAGGAATATCAACTCTGCTCATAGCAGCCAGCTGAATTCTGGTAATCATCATGGCTCCCAGTAGTGCCGAATTATCTTCCCCAATTCTACCCTTTGATAAATTCATCATAAGTATCTTTTTTTCATCCATCATCTTCCTAATATCAATAGTTGACTTGGCTTGACCAACAATATTTCTAATAACAGAACTTGATAAAAATTGTCCAACCTTATTTTGAATAGGCGCAATTGCTTCTGTTCTAAAACGCTCATTATAGTTAGCGTATTCTTCTACCCAAAAAGCCTTGACAACTGGATCTTTAATTTTATCAACAATTTTTTTCCTATAATCCTTATCAACCAGTAATCTATTTATTCCAAGCAGTGTATTGCCCGGGCTATCAAGTAATGCCAAAATACAGTTACTCAAAATGTATTCCATTCGGGCTGACCACATATTTGCCCAAATCTTAGTAAATACCCCCATCAGTCCCGAACTGACCAAATGCTTGTATTCGTCGTCCACTGTTTCTAAAATATTAAAAGCAATCGGATGCTCAAGATCAGACGGATTAAAATATATCACATCATTTACGCGATTGGCCGGAATCGAACCAATAATTTCTTCAATCAGCTCTCCATGAGGATCAACCACTGCCACTCCTTCACCACGAATAATATCTTGAATAATCATATTTTGCAGCAGCAGCGTTTTTCCCATACCTGTCTTACCAACAACATACAAATGACGTCTTCTGTCATCTCTTTTAATGCCAAATTTGCGACACTCATTTCTAAAATTTGTCTCGGCAAAATATGTTATATCATTATGATTCGCTTCTTCCATTGTCTTAGTGTTTAATTTAGGCACCAAAGCGACCTAGGTTTCATTGCTTAAAAAATTAAAACGGTAAATCAGCCGGCGGTTCTACCTTTACGCTCGTATCACTACCTCTATTAAAATCATCCACGCTGTCAGATCCAAGCTCGGTGTTATCAACTTCTTCCTCCTTTTTAGCATCAAGCTCTAATCTTTTTGCTACTTGTTCTTCCTCATAAATTGTATCAGGTAGGTCAACCGGCGCAGCCTCTTTTTTAGCATCAACTTTTTTAACAGTTTCTCTCATAGCCTCAGGTACTGGAAAATGAAATATACTAGCCAGCTCCTCAATATTAAACACAAATCCCTTTCCCCAACCATAAGTCTGACTTCTATTTCTAAAATATCTCATTATCTTATTCTGCCTTAGTTGAATTCTCTTATCAACAAAAAAATAATTTGCCCTAGTAAATGTTTTCATTATTGGCTTAAAAGCATTAAGGTCAAGCGCTGAAAACAACTGCAAGGCGCCAATGAATGAACCAGCTCCCTTAGGCTTATTCATCTTTCCTTTTTTTGTTATAAAAATAGCACGACATTTTGTTTGATAACCAAGCTTGCTTATTTTCAAAGTAATTCCATCAACCACATTACGCTCTTCAGGTGTCAAATAAAGCATTTTATTCGGTGGCCCTTCCCTCTCAACTTTTTTCTGACTAGTTCCATCTTCCGCTGCATCATAACCAATACCATAAACAAAAAGCTCTTGAGTCAGTGTTGCTATATAATTTAAAGGAGAAAGCATCAAGTCCACAATATTATTTTTCTTTTTTCCTTCAACTCCAATAATTTTATCAATCAGCTTGTACCCCTCTTCTTTCCAATCATCATGGATAGGCGTTATTATAAACTGCAACCACATCTCCTCATCTCTATGCACCTTATTAAAAACCTCAAGCATTGATCCCATTGGATCAGCAAAAGTTTGTGTCAAAGAATGCTCAAATGAAGGATATGTTTTAATTGGATAAGGAGAGGGTTTGGTTAATCCAAATTCAGATCCCCATAAATCATATTCTTCAGATGGAAATTTCACTTCTTTAAATCTTTCCGTATAATCCTCAACCTCAGAAATTTCAGCTTTAGGGTATTGACCATAAATTGCCGCTTCTACAATATCCTTATGAGTCACGGGTGTTCTTATTAAAAACTGAGTATAACCACCAATGCTCACTATCTCTAAACTAAAAGCCTGCTGAAATTTCCCATCAATATATTTTTCCTTCAGGTTAATCGACTCCATAAATGGCCACATGGCAGCAAAAATATGTTCAACCGCTTTTGTCGATTGTAAATTCTCCTGAGGAATATCAATTGCAAGCAAAGTCCATTTTATAGTATCTGCGTACTTATTCTGGATATAAAACATATATCCATATGAAGATCCAATTACCATGGCAATTAAAAAAGCAATCCAACCGCCATTCAAAAACAGATACATAAAAGTATTGATCGGATTGCCAGTACCGGCCATTATAAAAAAGTCCTTAAACTTATCGATTATACTGGATATATCAAAAAGTTGTTGCATAGTCAAAGCGTCAAGCTAGGAGTGAAAAGTTTCACTCCTAGTAGCGGAGACGGGTCGAGTGATGTGCACTAGTTTCAATCTACCAGAGATAGATTGAAACGCACCACGAGACCCAAAACCTTAGAAGTTTTGTCTTAATTTCATACATATTCATTATACCATCTTTATGATTCTATCAAAAGTGCTTTATTTGTATAAAATAAGCGTCAAAAAGAGGCGCTAGATGCGCCTCTTTTGAAATATTAAATAGTTAAATTATGCGCTCTGCTTAATCTTGTAAGCACCTTCTAAATCTCTTTCAAACTTATCCTTATTGGCTAGAGTTAGATTAACACTTCCTTCTTTAACCATTCTACGTTTTAAAACTTCCTTCATAATTTCTTCTTTAGTCAACGGAACTCCAACATCACGAAGTATTTCCTCAATAACATCAGATATAACTCCCGGTTTATAACCCCATTCTTTAAGTGCATAAATTCCGCGACCAATAAGTACAAATCTATCATCTAAAATTAATTCATTATGAATAGTTGCAGGATGAGCCTTCTTGTTATCAAACTTTTCACTATTAATAGCTTCAGCGATTACCTTGTAATGCATAGGCTCTTTTGATTTCTGCATAACTAAATGAATTTTATCACGCATTCTTTTAGGATTAACACTTCTCCAATGATTTAATCCCCATTTGTCAAATAGATTCTTTTTAAAATGTTTACTTACTTCAAGATAAGAATGAACTGCATTTTCCCAATTTTCAATATCACTAATTAGCTCTTTTAACTTATCATCAAGTACATCTTTCTCTAAATGCTCTAAAATATCTTTTAAATGCATTGGTTCATCCTTTTTAGATAAGATATCCTTAATTCCATCAACAACAGGTTGATAATGATCAACATTTCTCTCTCTTACTTTCCATGCTCTATCAGTATGAACAACGTCAACTGGCTCAACATGATCAACTAAAAACTTAGAAAATAAAAATCTTAAGCAATTCTTATCAATTTCAGTATCTTGACTACCTTCAAGTAACTCGTCCATTAGGCTATCTTCAAGTCTAATAAATCCACCCTTATGAATATGTTTTACCACAATGGAAGCAATGTCCGTTAATTTACCGCTAAGCCCTTCAGTTTGCAAAGCTTTCTTTAGTGCGTTATTTTCAATTTGTCTTACTCTTTCACGAGTAATACCATATTTTTGTCCAATTGCTTCAAGTGTTAAAGTATCAGATCTGTCCAAACCATATCTAGCGCGAATTACTTCCTGTTCGCGTGAATTAAGATCCTGTAATACAAAACTGACCAATTCCTGAGGGATTAATTCAGCCCTTTTTTGGTCTTCTTGCATTTCTATTACTTTGTCTAGAATGTTTGAATCAGTCATATTGTCTAATAATTAGATTAGAATTAAACCTATAAAATATTTCCTATTTCAACGGTCTAAATCCAATTTTTTTAATAAATATCAATAAATTAGTAATTATGGCAAACAATTATTTAGCTAATGTTAGCCTAATAGCCTACCTAACCTCTTTAATTAGTGTTAGTATAACAGATATTAAATAATTTGTCAAATGCCAACCTTGTATAATAGCAGATTTGCCAAATCTTGGCAAATGTTACCCTCCTTCTTGACCAAACCATAAATATCACCTATAATATCTAATAACAAAGCAAATATTGCTTTTTTCATTAAGGGGACGTTTAAATTCGATTGAAATTTGTTTTTAATAGTTGCTGATCAAGTTGAACACTTGTAAAAATATTCACACATTTTAAGTGTCAAAAATAAATTGAGCGCTGTAAAAGACGCAATTGCTCATGCATTTGCTCCTAGCTTCGCTCCTGTAGTAGCTTAAATTCTACTGCCATCTAACCGGTAAAGCCTGTGAATCGGACCTAGGTGTAATATATTCGGGTGTAGGTTTACTAGCGTTTGGGCTAGCTAACTGAAAGTTATCCAAACTATAAACTAGGCTATTTTGTTTGTTTTATATCTCTAGTTTGAACAAATCTAAACAAACTACATTAGTACACAATTATTATTTTCGCTTCAAGACGTGGGTGTGATCCCCACCGTCTCCACCAGTTTAAACAGTCCTGCGGACTGTTTAAACGGGCAATGCGAAGCCATTGACCTACACTTTACTCTAGTGCTTAAACGGGCACTGAGTATCAGTGCCCCACACTTTACTCAAACTGTTTAAATGGGCAATGCGAAGCCAGTTGCATTGCACAGAGTAATGCAACGCCACACATTAATACCCTCGAACATGCAACGTAGATACCGTAGACCTAAACCAAAAGTAGATCCCATTAAACATTTCAAAACAAATGAACGTATTTTGGCACCTGAAGTTTTTCTTATTGACGAAAAAGGAACACAAGTCGGCCCAACTAAAACAGTAGACGCCCTAGAATCAGCTCAAGAATTAGAACTTGACCTAGTTGAAGTCGGACCAAAAGCAAAGCCTCCAGTTGCTAAATTAATGGATTATGGACAATACAAATATGAAACTGAAAAAAAAGTAAGAAAAGCAAAAGCCCATCAGAAAACAACTGAGCTTAAAGCAATCAGACTATCATTTAGAATTAAAGGGAAAGATTTAGAAACAAAGCAAAAACAAGCTCAAAAATTCCTAGACGATGGTAATAAAGTAAAAGTTGATATAATATTAAAAGGCAGAGAAAGAGCTCACAAACCGCTAGCTATAGAGAATATGAACACTTTTGTTAAAAATCTTGGAGATGACATTAAAGTACTCCAACCAGTAGCTGTGCAAGGTGGTCAAATTTCAACCACAGTAACCAAATCCTAATTTTATTAAATAATCTTAATTCAATGGCAAATAAAGCTAAAACAATTAAATCAATCTCAAAACGCTTTAGAATTACCAAAAAAGGTAAAGTAAAAAAGATCAAACAAAGCCAAAATCACTTCAAGGCTAAAGACACTGGCAAGCAAACCAGAAACAAAAGACGTGACTTGACTCTCTCAAAAGCTGATGCTAAAGTCATTAAAACCCTTATAAAATAACATTTTAATTAAATGCCAAGAGTAAAACGTGGTGTAATGCACACCAAAAAGAGAAAAAGGATTCTAACTAAAACTAAAGGCCATAAATGGGGCAAAAAGAAACTCATCAAGCAAGCAACTGAATCTCTTCATAAAGCAGGTGCTCATGCTTTTGCTGATAGAAAAAAGAAGAAAAGAGTCAACCGTGCCCTATGGCAAATCAGACTAAACGCCGCAGTTCGGGAACACGGTCTAAGTTATTCAAAATTCATTAACCTACTTAAAGTTAATAAAATTGAACTTGATCGAAAAGTACTTTCAGAAATTGCACAAAAAAATCCAGAAGTATTTGCTAAAATTGTTAAACAAATCAAGAAATAATTATAATATTTTTTCAATAAAAAAAGCCCTAGTCCGAAAACTAGGGTTTTTTGTTTATATATTTAATTTATTTTATTTTTATTTTACTTTTATTTCAAACGTCCATTTGCTCCACAGATAATCAAGGTTGCCCCCTTCTCTGCACGTCCACCAGGGATCAAATATCCCTACCTTTAACGCCCTTAAGACAATTCCAGCAAAAAGAAATACCGGGCCGGCAATAAATCCATACCAAAATGGACTATAATATGTACCAGTTAAAATTCCAACTAAAATACTTGAGGCAATTAGAAGCGCAGATCCGTTTACAAAAAACAAATTTATTATCCAAACCGGAACCAAAACAACTCCCAGCGCAACAGCCAAAATAGAAAGCACGGCTGAAAATATAAACTTAGCTATAATTAACACAGCGTAGCATAGATACCATAAACCATGAATAAACAATTTTTTTTCAATATAAAATAAGCTATAATTATTTTCTTTCAGGTACTCCACAATATAACATACGCTGTCATCTACTCCCCATACTTTCCTTCCTCTACCATTCAAACTTCCATTCTCAGCAATTTCAATATACGGGAAAAAAATGCAAACAAAATAGAAAATTAGCGGTGCAAGAACATACATAATAATATAATATCCTGAAGTTTTCTCTTCAAATGACAACACGACGCATATTAAATACGCGATAGCAACAGCAGTTTTCAATATAAAAGACAATTGAAATGATTGAGCTTTTTTTATCCAGGAAATTATTTCAGGTAATTTCAACTTTTTCTGAGCTCTATCTGCCAGAGAGACAAAGCCACTCATGTCAACCGATATTGATTTAACAAATCTATAATCGGCTATAAACAAACCAAGTAAAACCCCGGCTACAACTGATATCGCAACTTGATAGGGTTCAGTCCCCCAGAGCGCCCTAGTTAAAAATACTCCAAGCGCTACCCCAACCAAAACTGAAAGTAACATTCTTAAAACTGATGGTTTTTGTTCCATGATCAATCCTCCATTTAATGAACTTGTTAATCAACACAAAGGGTCTTCAGTATCGAAAACCAATAGATCCCAAACTTGAGATGCGAAACCTCCATTTCTAACTAAGAAAAAGGGGTTAACTTGTTTAATAAAATGATGAAATATCAATCCAATTGCGCAAAATGAAAAACCTGCAATAAATCCTAAGTAAAATGGATTAACATATGCCACCACAAATCCACCCAGAAGAATACTACTAGAGATTAATAATGTTCTCCCATTAGCAAAAAATAGATTAATTATCCAAACTGGTATAAACAAAATTGTAAGAGCTACTGAGATTATAAGCACACAAAGACCTAATACTATGCCAATCAGCCCAAGAAGCCCATTCAACACATATGCTAAACCAAGTACAAACAATTTTTTCTCAATATGAAAAAAGTTTAATTTTTTCACGTTCTCGTAAAAATATGGATCTCTATCTGTATTATTCCATATTCGATGAGTCGTTTTCAATCTTGCATAACTTTCAAAAGTTTCAAAATAAGGAACAACAACAACAACAGCAATATAAGCAAAGATACCAAGTATTAACCAAACACTTTCTGTATAAACCACTCCCAGGCAAAAAGCAATCGAAGCAACCATTACCTTAATACAAAAACTCTTTCTATACAAAGGCATTTTCTTAACACTCTCTATACTAGTTTTTAATAATTTAATCCATTTTGAATCAAATAAACCAGTAATTAGTGCTGTCATAGATTTCATGTCCCTAAAGACAGCAACGGCATTTTTTATGTCATCAATTATCAAACCAACAACTATACCAATAATAATCGAAATTGCTACCTGATACAGCCCATTTCCCCAGACAACGCTGGTCAGTAACCACACAGCTGCAATCCCAATCCCTACACTTAAAAACATCTTAAGTACAGATTTCTTCTGTTCCATGATCAATCCTCCATTTAATGAACTTGTTATGAACTATCTTTTGTTTAATTAAAGACTATCATAATATACTATCATTAAATGACATTTTTGTCAATATTAAAAACCGCCCCATTGCGGTTTTATCATTTCAAACAATATTGACTTACCTTAGCTAATTAAGCTCACTATCTATTATCTTTCTTAACTCTCCGTAGGTTAGGGCATAATCATATTTCTTATTCCCTATAAAAAAGTATGGCGTAGCATCAACTCCAATCGCCTGCCCGTCAGTAAGTCCTTGCCCTACTAACTCTATTTTTTCACTATTATCCAAACATTTATTAAAACGAGCTAAATCAAGTTTAAGCTCTAGCGCTATATCGTTGTACAGCTCTCTTGACAGCTCTTCTTGATTTACAAACAAATAATCATGATACTGCCAAAACTTACCCTCATCTTCCGCACATCTAGCCGCCAGAGCAGCAGTTCGTGCATTTGCGTGAGATGGACTTGGAAAATCTTTCCAAACTAAATTCACTCTACCTTGATATTCAACTAAAACTCTAGAAAGATCTTCAGAAACTGACTGGCAATAAGGGCACTCAAAATCACCAAATTCAAGTATTGTCAGCTGAGCACTACCTGACCCTCTAACAGGATCACTCTCATCTATTATAGACATATATATTTTTGAAGCCGGTGTAATCAGCAAATCAGGCCCTTTTGTATTATCTTCCTCAGTAATATTAATGTTACTGTTATCCTCTGGTGCTAAACTATCAATTTGACCAACTGCCCAAACATAAAAAATTGCTACCAGTAGCAATACACAAATAACTACAAAAATTTTTAATCCTTTGTGTGCCATATTAAAGCTTTATATAATACAATTGATCTGTAAAATTATCGAAAAAATACAATCTAGTCATATTATCATTTAAAAACACCTCTCTTACCTGGAATTCATCTAGCTCACTTGAAAGCACAGGATATGCAATAAGTCGACTTATTCCAGTATTTAAGTTTATCTCATAAAAAACATCTGCTTTGTCATTTAATAATTCAGGATAAAGCCCAGATCCCTTAGTAAGAGAAATCGGCACAGCACAATAAACTTTTGTCTCGCTAGCAAAAACGCACTTATCAACCCAACTAGATAACCCTAAATTAAAATTATTATTCCCAATACTACTACCGTCAGCATCAGCAATCCAAAGTATTGGATTATATTCATTATCAGCCAGAACTGTATGATAAAGTAATTTCTTACCATCTGGTGACCATAATCCCTTAAAATTTGACCCAGATACAATTAAGGATTTGAAATTCTCATCATTAAGTCCAATAAATATCACCTCTTCGCTAGTTAGTCCTACCGGATCGTGATACAGAGCGACCACTTGATTTGTTGGCGACCAACTAACTTGGACTTTATTACCCTGATCTCCTATTGGCTCAACTGCCCTTGCCGAACTATTGTTTGAATCACTAACTACTAACCAATTGTCATCCTCACTAGTCCCAATAAATTTATAAGCGATCTTATCTGAATCACTATCAAAACTAAAATCTTCAGCCCCTTTAGGTAAAGTCACTTTTTTATCTTGAGTAAAATCATATATTATATTAGCACCATCCGGATATTCAAGTATTACTTTTCTACCATTATCTGACCAAGTAGCCTTTTCAACAAAAGGAAATTTTTCATCAGACAACTCGATCACATTATCTCCGTCAAAACTCATACGATAAAACTTGTCATCACTAGCATTTAAAAAACTTATTCCTCCATTACTTACTTTTATATTTTTTACATCCACATCAATCAAGCTATTTGCTTTTGTAAAAGATCCATCTGCTCTATCTGAAATTATAGGATTAATATTATTATCATCTGCATCCCCACTTCCCGTATCTATATCATCACCTCCAGTAAGATTGCCACCAGGTCCAACCACAACAGCTCCTCCGCCAGGCCCTGTGCCAGGCAGTATTCCTCCCGGATCAACTACGCTTCCGGGAGGTGGCTGGCCAGGTACCGGATCACGAACAAAAATTAACCAAATTATTCCAATCAAAAGAGCAATACTAATTATTACAAGTAGTATTGCAAGTAACACTCTTTTGTAATCAAGTGTTGGCAACATAGTTCGAAGGTTAAATGAGGTTTGAAAAATTTCAAACCGAATACTGAGAACGGGCCTTGCGTTATGCCAAAGGCATCGCAAGGACCTACACATTATTCTCTAATTATTCCAGCGAAAACGGGCACTCTGTTGTGCTGAAAGCACCAGAGTGACCTACTCATTATTAATAATCACTCTGACGACGGACTCTGTGGTTGCATTGCGCCGAGCAATACAACGAGACCTACACCTTATGATTAATTAATATCTATTCCCAATTAAGACTATCAACTAACCACTTATCACCTATCTTTACAAGTTTAACAATTGCATTTTCATTTATCATTTTCTGACCACTATTGTTTACTTTATTTTTCATGGTTTTTACTTCAGCCGTTACTGATCTTGAGCTATAGTAATCAAGATTAACCCCTACAACCTGAGTAGTCACACTTTCCTTATCCCCTTCCAGTGTTGAAATATTTCTTTTTATAAAATCATCCGCCCAATTCTGCATCTTGTAAGTCATCATTGGCTTAACATCAATAATATTTTGAAATTTTGCATCAGATGAATAGGTGCCAAGCATACCCACAAAAAATCTAGCGGTATTTGATACATCCGCTCTATCCATTTCTTCACCAGTCAGTTCTGTACCACCATTACTGCCTCCATTTCCTCCACCAGGTAGTCCACCAGTTGGATCACCTCCACCAGGTAGCGCTCCTCCACCACTTCCATTTGTATTTGTATTAGTATTAGTATTTATCGGCGCAGCTGTCTGATTATCATCACGCATAAACATATAGTATCCTCCAAATCCTAGCCCCACAAGAACTATAATCAGAATAATTGCTATAATAATTTTTTTAGTCATAGTATTTTTTTTAATTATTCTTTCTTTTCTCCATCTTGAGTCTTATCAAATTCATCTTTTGCTTCTTGAATCTCGAGAAGCTGTCTTGGATCAGTAGTGATAATTTGATCTTCGGTGTAGCTGGCCACAACTTTTATGGCCACATGCTTTGATCCCGCAAAAAATATCCCTTCCCCTACTCCGCTTTCAAGCAGTAAGTATCTCTCACCTTGAGTAAGCATAAATGTCTTCGCTACAATATCAATTGAAGCTGTTGACTGACGAAGTAGTAATTGCATCGCCGAATTAGTTACAATTGCTTTTCCATAAGGGGAACCCAAAAAATCATTTACATCCTGAGTAATAGTAGTCAGTCCTAAATAATATTTTCTACATCTTTTAGCCAGAGCAAAAATAAACTTAGCACTGTCTTCATATTGCATCAACCACCAAGCCTCATCAACAACAAGTATTCTCTTCTTAAGCTCCGAGCGAACTATGTTCCATATATAATTAACAATAGTATAAATTGCAATTGGCCTAAGCTCATCCTCAAGATCTCTAACAGAAAATACTACTAATTGATTCTTGATATCAATGTTTGTCCTATTATTTAATAACCCTGCAAAAGTACCCTTTGTATATTTATCAAGCTTTTGACTCATACTGTGTCCACCTTCCATACCTTCTAAAATGTCTTGCAAATCTGTCATAGTTGGAGCCGTAACCGTCGCCAGATCAGATTCAGGTGTAATATCATTTTTTGCATAACATTCAAGTAGCGCCTTATCAAGAAGTGAATCCTCTTCATGGCTCACTTCACCAATCATCAGCCTAACTAATCCCTTTAAGGTAATTACTGCCGAGCGTATAATATCTCCTGTCTTGTTCTCGTCATCAGTTTTAGTAGGTAAATCAAAAGGATTAATCTTACTTTCTGAATTAAGTGAAATGTTAATGTATGCCCCACCAACTGCTTCACTCAAATACTGATATTCCCTTTCTGGATCAATAATTATAACCTCAGTGCCCATCATCATGGATCTTAATACTTCAAGCTTAATCGCATAACTCTTACCAGCACCTGAAGTTGCGAATACGACAGTATTGGCATTTTGAAGTGAAAATCTATCAAATAATATTAAACTATTATTATGCCTATTAATTCCATACAAAATTCCTTCATCACTAGTAAGTTCTGAACTTACAAATGGAAAAGTAGATGCAATTGGAGAAGTATTCAAATTGGCATATACCTTAATCTCATCGTGGGCTAGAGGTAAAGTTGAATTAAATCCCTGCTCAGTCTGCCAAATTGATCTTCTAGTATAAACAAGTTTGGAACTAATTGACGTTTCTAATCTCTCAATAGCTTCTTCTAGTTCTTTCTTACTACTAGAATAAACCGTGATATATAATCCAAATTGAAAAAAATGCTCTATCCCCTGAGTAAGATCATCTCTAAGTTTTTCAATATCTTGAAAAGCTGTTTCTTGCAGCGGATCTCTAGGTGCACCCTTTTCCCTGTCACTCATCATCTGCGCTCCCACATTACCAATCTTTTTCTTTAATTGCTTTAACACTATCCCAGACGGAATTGGATAAAAATACATTGAGACATCCATGGTTAAGCTCATATCAATTATCGGTTCAAACCAACCAACTGAAATATATCTTGGATAAGTTGTTACAAAAACAGTTGATACATATTTATCATTTAATTGCAAAAAAGTAGAATCAACTTTCATCGCTGAAGGTGCCAATAAATCTTTCAAATTTGTAATCCCTTCCTTATATACCCTTTCTGCCTCTAGTGCCTCTTTCTCTTTTTCTGTTTTTAAATTTTCGCTCACTAAATCATCAGCAACTTTTTTAGTTGCCTGCTTGTTCTCCTCTCTGCTCATTTGTTTTTGTATTTCTGCTGGATTAAACATATTATTCTACCCTTAATTTTGCTACTTCCTCCATTTTTTGTTTTTCGGAAACTTCTGGATTGTAGCTATTATAATAAAGCTCAATTAAACTCTGAGTATCAAGCTTTTGACTATTCACCATCATCGAAGATAGTCCATTTTGAACTACTCCAAGCCTTCGGTCCAACTCTTGACTATATTTTTGAAATTTTTCTTTCTTTAAACTGACTATCTTTACAATTTTAAAAGAATTTAAAGTTTTTGCTATCACCCCCTGCTTTTTTGTTCCTTCTTGTGGGTTATATGGCACTACAATATAAAATCTCTTTGACATAATATCACCCAGATCCACCAACTCTTTTACATATTGCCTGTATTCACCAATTTGAATCTTAAGAAGCTCGTTGGTTTGCTCTCTTTCTTTAACTTTTAAACTATCTATATAGTTATTAATATTGAGCTTTCTTGACTGCACTACAATCTGAACTGAAAAATTAATTGAATTAATAAATGAAATATATCCCTGAACAATGGCATTTTGTTCTTCTTCAGATTTTAATGCAAAATTTATAGAAGACACCAAAAGCACACCTACCAAAGTATTATCCTTCATAATTACTGTGTCATCATGAATTTCAGCAATGTCAATAAATTGCTGTGTTGGAACTTTTGTCTGCTTGCCTTTACTATCTGCCATCGTAGTAACGTTTATTTAATAATTATCCTTGAAATTTTCCGCCTGTATCAACTATTAATGCCAAATCTCTTAATTTTTTTGGCCTAATTCTTTTCTTAGGCTGAAAATCAGTCTTTACCTCTTCTATCTTTTGAGGCCTATTAGCTACAGTGACTTCCATGGCTGTCACATGCTTGTGCCACACACGAACTCTTGGTCTTCTCAGTACGTCTATTATGCTTTTTACAAATTCATGAAATCTTCTACCGTTAATTTTTACAAATCCAAACACCACAACCAAAATTGCTGTGAGAAATGCAACCACCGCAAATCCACTCGTATCAAGTATTTTATATGCAATAAAAACAATAATTCCTCCACCCACCATCATAATAAACTGGCGAGTAGTAATCGGTCCTATTATCTTATCTTCTACATCGATAAATTGTGGTGCTACAAAACGATCCATCGGATTTTATGTTAATTTTCTTAATAACTCAATTTTTTATTCAAATCAGCCACCACATTAAATTCTTCCGGAGCTAAAAAGGGTTTATTCTCCTCTTTGAATTCTCGAATAACAACTTCTATCGGTTTTTTATACGCCATACTCGCTGCCCCAATCGCCAAATACACCTTGTTTACCTCTGACTCTTTCCAAGCTTTAATTCCTTCAGCTTTTTTAACCAAAGACTCATCTTCAAGTAGGCCAATCTTTTCTTGAATTTTTTCTGATGCATCAATTGGATTTACTCCAAGCCGCCTAAATTCTTTTAAACTCAATTGTCTAAGCTCATCAACCGGACCCATAGTCATATGTTTTGGCAAAGCTTCGTTGCTGACCACTTCAGGTCCTTGGCCTTGGCCGTATTTGACACCCTGAAGATTATCCACTGGCTTACTTTTCTGAACTTGAGACACTTTAGTGCCAACATGAACAATTTTATCTGGCTCTTCAACCTGCTCTCTCAAAACATCAGGAATCTTTCCTGTTTTAATAGCCCTATCAACCTGCTCCTTTTTTTTCTCAATCGACTCAATAAATCTTTCAAACTCTTCATCACTAAGAGATTTACCAATTCTCCCAAGTGAAGCCTTAAGAGCCTCTCTTGCCGCTGCTAAACTTCGAATATGTCTTAACCTAGATACTACTATATTTCGAAACTGCACCGTCTCCTCATTTTCCTGAAGGCCAATCTCTTCAAAGATAGTCATCACTACCCTATTAATAAATGCCTTTATTAATTTATTCTTATCATCTTCAGTTAAGTCTTTAAGTTTACTTACATCATGTTCATCATCAACATGAAAATAAAACTTTGCCGCTGGTTTTTTATGAGTTACCTTAGGAATTATTTTTACCTTTTTAGGCTGCTGACTAACTTTTTTTGATTGATCATCTTTTTTCACCACAAGCTCATCTGTCGGTAAATCAATCAGCTTCCCGTTCCGGAGTACCTTAAAAGCACCACCTGTGGTTTTTATGACAATTTCATCTTGTAGATCATTTTTAAGCATGGCAATTTATTATTATATTATAGCAAACAAAACGTATTTCTTAAACTATTCCACATTCCATTTAAACTTACCCTCCTTTTCATCTCCGTAAACCATCTCCTGATACTCAAGCTCTCCTGCTACTCTTGCAAGATTTCCAACTGCAATTCCGCTCATTAGTGAATCATATTCATTCATGCCTAAACGATTTTCAAAAATATATTTAATAAATCGTGCAAAATGCTTTTCATTCGCCGGATCATTTTTAAAATGCTCCACGTCTAAATTATTTTGCTCAAGATATCCTCCCCAAAATTTTACAAACCTATCATCTTTAGCAAATGCCACCCTAATCTGTCTATTTTCAGCTATAGCAAATAAAGCCCCGAGAGCATCTTTACTACTACTACTATTCACTGCGTGATAAAACTTACTTCTAAGCACCTTTAGATCTTTTACTGACTCCTTTTGCAACTTCTCCCCTACTTCAATAGCTCCCTGTGACAGCTCTCCGTCCATATACTTTTCAAAATCTTTAAACATTTCAGCTAAACTCTCTTTATTATCTTTCTCTTTTACAGTTTCCTTAATAAGTACTATATCAGGTTTCCCTTTTTTTTCTTCCTCTTCCCCGCGCAAGGAATCTTTTACAAAATCAGGAATGTCAGAATCAAGTAATAATTTTGTTGCCCACTCGATATCTGCTCTAATTTTTGATTCATCTCTAAGCGGTTCAACTTCTGATCCCTTAATAATCCCTTTCATACCCGGTTCATCAATCGGAATATATTCTTCAAGCCCTGGCGCATACAAAGAGCTTAATTTTAATTTTTCATATATGTTAAAGACAACTCTAAGCTTATCTTTTTCTTCATTTGATGCCTTCTTTGCATTTTCATTTCTTGTAAAATATTCAGTTTGCTTTGTTTTGTTCACTGGAGTAATTCCCAAGTTCTTATTATAATCAAATATCCAACTAGCCACACTTGGCTCAAGCATCTTGCTTTCACTCATAAGCTTTTTAGAACTTATCCTTTCATTATTTTCAGCTAGCGCCTTTCTAATTTCATTTTTTAGCTTATCTCTTTCTTCAAGCACTAAAATATTTAAAAATTTAAATCTCATCTTTTCTTCCAAATTAAAATCCTCTATTTCAAAAATTTTCAAAAAATTCTCTTTAAATAATTTAACAACTTCTCCTTCCTTTAATAGCGCCAAAGCTATCCATCGAAGTTTAATGATTATATCCACGTATTGTTTATATAAATCCGCATTAGCACTTTTAAAACCAGCCTCATCATCAATAAGCGAATTCAAACCATTACTAATACTATATGCATTTTCATGTTCGTCAAACAAAGCAATCTCATTAAAAGCAGCCTTAAGCTCAGCCAGTGATTCTGGGTTTGTTATATCAAATTTTTTTTCATCTATCTTTGCCATTAAAACATCTTAAATTATTAAGTATTTTTAGATTGCCTTATAATCATTGCTTTGTTTATCTCATCAGCTACTCTATCTCCCAAGTTCTCATTAGTTTTTGTGGTACTTCCCCCATAATTATTTTGCAGGGCAGACATAAATTCTGCGTACTGCTTCTGCTGACCAGGGCCTATATCTCTTTGTATTTTTCTTAAGATTTTCAAATTTTGTGGTAAAAGTAAGTTCTGAGCATAGTTTGAATTAAATCTTTGCTTATTCATAAGCCCAGTCATTGCCGCAAAATCCTGCTTAATAGAAGCAATGCCAACCGGATTTAAAACACTCATCCTATTACCACTCCCGGGATCTCTGTACTCTGTCATCCAAGCCAAACGATTACCCTGACGATTTAAATTCTCAAAATCCTGTTTACCTTGCTCAACTCTAACTCTGACTTGTTGCTCTGGCATTGATCTTTGATACATCTGGCCACCTTTAAAACCAACTGATTGACCAAAAGTCCAATGTTTAATACTTTCAGCTTCGTTACTCATATCATTTTGCACAGCATAAGCCCACTGCTCATTCATACCAAGCTTCCCGACTAATTCCTTTTGAGTAAATTCATTTAAACCAGTTTGGCTTTGTTCATACCCTGCAGCATCAAGTATTTCATTTAGATGCCCCACTGTTGCTGACTTAATCGCCACAGCTGAAGCTAAAAACTTATCATCTCTACTTCTAGCATTTTTATACATTGCAATAAGCTCATCCTCGTTAGTCGTATTAATGTTTCTAAATTCTTCATAAATCTTGCCTTGTGCGTCTTTACGAGCATAATAATCTTGCGGAACATAAGACTCAGCTTCCCCCAAATTATCTTCGGCTTTCCTTTTGTCTTTTCTAACACTATCAAGATCTCTTCTTTTAAGCTCTCTTGCTCCTTCAGTATAATTTCTTGTAGCCTGAGCCTCTAAATCATCTTTTTCATCATTAAGCCCTTCTAAAAGCTTGTTGTTCTCCAGCTGTTCCTTATCATTGGCATCACTTGATCTAAGTCCAATTTTTTCTTTACTCAATTTGCTTAAAGCTTCTTTTTCTGAATCATTCAAACCTCCACCTCGAACTCTAGCTTCATCTTCAATCTTTTTCCGCACTTCATCTATTTTAGCAATTCTTTCGTCTTTCGCTTCTCTTTGCTCTGCAGTTATTTTTCCATCTTTAATATTTTTTATTTCTTTTCCTTTTGCACCAGCTTTATTCATAAAATAACTAGTTGCCGCCACCGCAAATGCCTTTGGGTCAGACCTTTGCAAGCCTTCCATTCTAATTTTATCAGCAGTAATATCATCTCGTTTTTTTTCTAGCCCAGCCTGTTCTGCTCTGAGCCTAACATTATCTTCTGGTTGAGTTATTTTAACCTTTTCAATATCTTCTCTTAGCTTATCTCTTTTTTCCGTCATAGGATTAACCACTTCTTCCATCATCTTGTCAGCCTCATCTTTTTTGCCACTAGCCTCCAACGCCCCTACTTCAGCACTTTTTGTATTGATATCACCATTAAGCTTTGCTTCATCTTGCTCAAGAGTCTGCAATTTTCTCAAATCATTATCAATTTCCTTTAATTGCTCTATTACCCCCTGCTGCTCTTCTTCAATTGTAGGCATTATTGCCTCATCAACATTTTTTCCATCAATTTCTCTTAAAGTATTTTTTTCTTTTCTTTCTACATCCTCCAATTTTTTCTGATTTTCTTGTATTTGCTCTGGAGTAGTTTTATAAAAACTTCCAGCTCCTTTGTTCCATAAAAACCCTCTTCTTATCATTTCAGCTCCACCTTCACTGCCAGCCGCTGCCCAAAGACCTTGCGTACCCATTTTCTGCATTCTCTCGCCAGCAGCAGCCATTCCTTCAACATCTTCTTTCTTTCTCTTTGTTTCCCCTGCTGCTCTAAAATTCCTAACAATGTTAGCCGGATTAAATTCAAGTCCATGAGTATATTTCGCCAATCCTGTTCGTTTAAATTTAGGTTTTCCATCGGCATCAACCCCATCTTCTTTAGTGCTACCAAATAGTTGCCCTGCTTTAGCTTTTCTAGATCCCCAAACATACCCTGCTCCAGCCACAAGAGCACCACCAACAAGAGCTGCTGTTCCCCATTTCTTCGCTTTATTCATGGCATTCACTCCAGCACTTCCACCCATAACTCCCATCTGCTGAGTCACTGCAATTGACCCCATCAGTAGCGCTACAGTTACTATATAGTCAAACATATTCTGGGTACTTGAAACTTTTGTAGCCAAATATTGAACATAAAGTAAATCTTCTTGTTTTTTTTGCGACGCTTCAGCATCTTTACCTGTCGCAACTGTTTCATCAAAAACTGACTCGTCAACATTTCTATGAAGTGATATTATATGTCTTTGATTTTCAGTATCTAGGTGCATTATAATACTAAACGAAAGCCATAAGAAGAATGCTAGTACTGGACCAACTATAATATATTTACTTAAATTACCCCAATACTGTCCAAAGGCACCCACTTTCGTAAGTGGTCCATTCGGCATTATCGATGCAATAAAAGCAATTGGTGCAAAAATTATTAAGATCCAAAGCATTACAATTCTAAACAGTAGTACTGCTACCATGGTGAACACAGTCACGCAAGCCACCACAAGCATGGCAAGTGCCAACACAGATGAACCAAAGATGCTCCAATAATTAATATCAGCCACATTTTTAATCTCGTCGCTAAGCTCAAGCATTGCTTTGACTCCCATACCATTAACAACCGCCCCAGCCGCAATTCCCTTAAAAGAATCAACAAAGGTAAGCATGATCATCTGACCAAAATCAATTGCCATACCAACAATCATCTTAGAAAAATTCACCAATATCACAGCAAGAATCAATTTAGGCAATAATTTCTTATACTCATAAGTCTGAACATTAAACAAAGTTCCAAGAGCGATAACAAGCATGACGACAACAAAAAAGATATTAGTCAGGTCTCTTATCATTACCCAACCAATAGACACCGCCCGTGAATCAACGAACTCATCATACTGAGCAATTGCCACTACCATGTTTATAAAAATAATGAGAAGTTTACCCATCAAACTTATAAATAGCATTACTACCTTAGTCAAAAATTCAGCAATACCTTGAGACGAATCACCATCTTTAGTAACCTCTTCAGAAACACTCGCATCTGGCGGATCAGTTTGAGCTATCGCACCATCAACTGAAATCAGACTAAAAGCCAAACCAATCGCAAAAACCACCATTAGTATTCCAATCGCGTATTTCTTACTTTTTAATTTTTCTTTCAAATTTATCATAAATTTTTTAAAAATGTTGACATATATTATATGTATCGCTAAACCATGAAGACAATTTTATCATACTTGCACTCCAAAAGGATGAACAGGCGTAATATGATATTCCAAGTATAATTGCCTGAAGGACTGCAAATAAAAATAAAATAGCAAATGATATAACAATAATTGTTAAAATCTTATGATCCTTGGCAAGACCCTTAATAGCTATCCAGTCAATTCCCCCAGTAAAAATGATTCTTAAAATATAAAATATTAATCTTCTATTTTTTTTCTTTTTTTCCTGCTGCCTGGCTCTATTCGCTTTTAATTTTTTTGCGAACTGTGCATGCTGTGCATTTTCTTGATCTATAATTGTTTGTTGATCTACCATAAACTAATATTTTACACAATTTCCTTTTCCGCTTACAAAATAACCTACCTGATTATGACCAAATCCTTTTGGAATACTATCCCAACTCATATCAAACTCTACGCCTTGCGTGGCATCAATCAAACAATATGTATCATCATCTTTGCACCATCCGCTATAAATAAAAATATTTGAACGCGGACATTCATCAATATCCTTACACATTCTCTGTGCCCATAAAGTTCCACATTCTTTTCCTTCTTGAGTATTAGCCATTTTCCAATTCCTACTTCCATATCCCATTTTATCATCAATAATACCAATCACCTTATCAGCACATTTATATGAGGCCACATCAAACTTAACACAAGGCGGATCACTTTGACCCCAACCTTTGTCACATTCAAAACCAGAACAAAAAACATCTTCACCACTAAGCTGATCTTTTAATAAATATTTTTTACCGCACTGAGGTCCTTTTTCCTTGTCAGTTCTAAGTATTGGAGTCGTTGTTTTACCTGCAAGATCCATATTTCTCTTACACCACCCAAGAGACTCCCCTTCATCAAAATTATTGAGCGGCGCCACAACAAGATCTAAATCCTTAATAACTGGATTTGCAATATAAAGAATTGAATAACTAGCCAGCGCCAAAACCATACCCATGATAGCTGAAATTATAATAGTCTTTGCTCCTGCAATTTTCTGAGCATTACCTGCAGCAAGTAGCCATCTAAAACCACCAAGCATAACCATAATTACAGCAAATATCCCAATGGCTCCAATAAAGAAATTATAAATTGCTCTAACATAAGCCGGAAATCCATTGACGCAATATAGTGTCTTTATTTCATGCACAGGCTTAGCATTATCATCATAATAAGTAGTTTTAAACTTACAACTATTAGCAATTCCTGGAATTCCAACCTGCAGCTTATAGCTTCCATCGGGACATTTAGCAACTGAACAATCTTCAGCGCACCAATCAACTCCTGCCTCACAGCTAGAGTTAGTAGCTGCAGGATTTTGAGCTTGAGCGCTTCCATTTATACCTAAAAACCCAACTAATCCGGCTAACATTAGTACAATAAATACAATTATTGATTTTTTAAAATATTTACTTTTTTTAATCATTTGTTTAAAAATTGTTTGACAAATTTAATTTAATCTGTTAGACTATCCTTGTGGATAAATTCACATTATATAAATACAAAATTTTTATACAACTACTTATAAATACAAAGGAGGACTACCATGAAAAAGTCAATACTTTTGACTATCTTAGTCTTATTTTCTCTATCCATCCTAGGTCCAGTACTTGCAAGTAAAAATGACACCATACCAACCTCAGAACAAATCATCGCATCAATCAAAGCAAATAATGACCTAAAGTCAACCAGTGAAAATATTAAAAAGGAAGTCTACCGATTATTAGAAACCGAAACCGTCTTATGTGATTACGTTCGAGCTATCTACAGAAAAAACAAAGACTTAAACAGAGATAAACTCTCTAATATTTTAGATCAAGTTTACCACATCGATAAAGAGTATAAAACACTTTATGATAATCTAAAAACTAAATATGAACTTGACAATAGTCAAATATATGAATCATTTCATATTTACGCTTATCGACTAGGCAAACTAATCGAGAAACCAAAGGTTAGTTCTGAGGAACAAAACAAACAAAAGTTACTTGCAACTTTGCTAGACTTTAAAGAAGAAAAATAATACTATCCCTTGAACCCCCAATTAAAATCTGGGGGTTTTTTTATATAAAAATTTAAAGAACTACCTAATAAACATTAACTGTTATATTCTCACCACCAAGCTCGTTTAGAGCATTTTGTGCAATTACTGAAACAGTGTACGTTCCTGGATTATCAAAAGTATGTGTACTGGTCACTACTGTTGAATCACTTATACCTAATGTGAAAAAATCAATATCTCCGCTCCCATCTCCGTAAGCTATTTCGACACTAATTGGATAAAGAGTTGGATCATCGACTGAAATAACATCAGCCGTAACGGTAACAGGCAAAGGTGCATTACCGCTGCTAGGAACTGCTACAAAATCTTGAATTATTGGTGATGTACGTGGTGGCGGTGGTGCTCTTTGAACTTCGACAACAACGTCTACTACCTCTGATCCAGCCGTGTCGCTATCTATTGTTATAGTACCTCTATATGTATTATCAGTGATTGCACCTGAACTTGTTATTGTTAAAGTAACATTCGCACTCTCCCCTGCTCCAAGCACTCCTGTACTTCCAGCTGCCGGACTCAAGGTATAGCTAATGCCTGCTGGCAGACCGGTCACATCTCCAAGTGTCCAAGCAAGTGAGCTTCCTACGAAATTAGCGTTTGTTATTGTAAAGGTTTGCGGAAAAGGAAGAGTGAAGCCTTGCGCAGGCTTATCATAATAAATCAAACTTGAAGGACTAACTTGTAGTATTGCTCCTGGCAAGGTCCCTTCATCTTCATATATAAAAATATTTCCAAATGTTCCACTAAGCACTGTATTTTTTTGACCCCAATTATCTTCTAAAACAACTGTAGGTGAATAAACATTCGCACCACTACTGTCAACTGTACAGTTAGGATTTTGATTGCAATTTGGATCATACATATAGTAATGAACTAATGTATGAGGATTACTTTTATCCCTACCTTTAATTCTGAGTCCCGATTCACTCACTCTAGTTCCATCACCCCAATCCACTGTATAGGCCACAAGTGGCACCTGATTCTCATCAACTTTTGAAGTAAACTCAAGTATAGCAGCACCCTGCGATATAATAATTGCTCCTGATTCACTTCCATTTACTTTCATGTCTCCAACAATTGGATCATTTCCAGAATCTGTTATATCCCAACCATAAGTAAATATATCATCTGCTTCACTTTGTTGAACGTATCTCATCTCATAAGGAGTCACACTAGTATCAAGCTCCCATTTCCAAACCCCATATGATCTAGCAAATAAATTTGATAGTCTTGACTGACCTCCAATATAGTTCTGGGCTCCATTTTCGAAATTTTCTACCTGACTACCATTTAAATTAATCCCTACGCACAGTCCAGCAACTCCATCGATACTGTATCCACAATCAAAAATTGTTCTGCATGATCCTCCTATCTTGTTCTCAGCTCCTGACACACACTGAGTTTTACCAATATCACCACCTGCCCCATAAGGACTCCCGGCTCTTACTTGATAAGGAGATTGCATTCCACTGGTGTTGGCCGGCATTGTGTAAAGAGGATCAGGCCAAGCATTTGGATCATAATCTGGGCTATCAGCAACAGCTGCTCCATAAGGATAATAGTCTTGGTCATAGCCATAACTCAAGGCATTGCTCTGATCACTCGCTGGCCAACCGCCTTTTTGTATCCGACTTGCCCAAGGCGTTGCTTCACCATCCTCTGTCACAACTTTAGCAATCAAATTGCACGGCTCTCTTAAATAATATGTAATTTTAGTAATAGATGTTTGCGCACTGCCATCTGAGCCATCACACTGACCAATCTGAATCCCCTTAAGTAGTCCATCATAATTCCAATCAAACTTAACTCCAGCTAAATCACAATCAGAAGCACCATTTGGCGACAAAGAATTACAACTGCCAGTGAAATATGGCAAAGCATCAAGCCAATTATTTACTTCACTGCATTGAGGGTTCTGTGCCTCAAGTGGATGAACAAAACTTGACCAATCATTTTCCCTGCCAAGTGTTAACTTGTAATTAGTCTTTCCCTTATCATTTCCATCTAGAGAATTATACTCAATCTCAACTTCCACAAATTGTACTTCATCTTTTCTCACGTCAGAGTATCCCCACGATGAAGCAGACAAGAATGCATAATCAGCAGTACCCAGTCCATCTCCATCACGAACAAACCAAACTTCATCACTAGCCACGTACCCCTTATCACCCTTTTCTCCATAAATCCCTTCTCTGTTATAGTTTCCTGCTGATTCTATACAATAATACAGCGGCTTTCTTCCTTTGTAACCCACCACTTCGTCCCCTGAAAATATATTTGACTCACCTTGAATAATATCAACTGGCCACCAGTTAAGGCACATTGGTTGATTTGAAAACTCTCTTGGCAGGTATCCCGGATCGGTTTCTATGCAATATCCTTTCCACCCTTGATAATCTTTTTTCTTTTCATTGTCATAATAGTCACAAGCTGGCGCGTTATCAGTCGGATACATCCTGCACGACCGAGCCACATAGTTTCTCCCTTCAGCCACCTGAAGTACAGATTTCATGTTTACGTTATCAATATAAAACGCTTTTTGATTTATAGAACAGGCCTCTCCATCGCAATCACCACTTGAGCCACATGCTGTCCCAGCAGTAAAACATCTATTGTCCCCCGGAGCCTGCGCTATAGTAATACTAAGCTCATCGCTATCACTACTACCAATATCTGGCCCATAAATACTAAGCACATATTCCTGCCAATAACTCTCAAGAGGAACGTAATCTATCTCTGTCTCAGTATCTGGATTATAATATTTAAATTGTGTATAACCGTTGCCACCACCATATGGACCAACTGACACTATAATATTCTGCCCATGAGGATTTGATGTTTTAGCTCGAAAACTTACCACATAAGTACTTCCCTGACCCGTGTCAATACTACTTGCAAGTTTATTTGCCGTCACTCCGTTGTATGCCCCTGCTGGCTTGATTCTAAGCACCTTATTACCATTATCATCATAATTACTAAACACTCCACCTGCCGGAGCTACTTTCCATGGCCTAGTTGAACCATCTCCAAAACTACTATTAGGAATTCCAACTGGCATTCCCACTTCACTCATTACGCTATATGGAAAATACCCATCAGCCACAGCTCGAACGCATTCTGAACCTGTACCACAATCAGCACTTGGCCCACTACACTCATCCCCACTCTTACTGCATCTAAATCCCCAATCAATTCCGACTTTGCTAAGTCCTGATAAATTTTTAATCTTATCTACATCACAATTACCTGTATCTTTGTCCTTACACTGGCTATCATATGATAGCTCATCTTGATTATCAGAAATATTTATACATGACCCACCTTTATCAATAGCACTACATTTGCCAACACTAAAACACATATCCTCATATTTTGGTGGGCTCTTTTTAGTGTTTAACATCTGCACTGACGCATTGCAATACAACCACTCATCACATATCCTATTTTTATCTGTTTTAAGAATAATATTTGCGTCTTCAGTATCGTGAGAGCCAGATGTTTTAAATGAAGCTTCACCAGAAGCTGCACAATCAGGTGAACCACTAGCTCCAGCACTACAAAAACTATTATCAGTTGAACTCATTACATAAAAATAGTAAGAAGTATCAGCTTCCAGTCCCTGTAGATCAACACTATGATACGTCACACCTGATGAACCTGTTTTAAGTATATTGTGAGTACCGCTTGTCTCACCGTAATATACATAAGTACTTGATTGAATATTCGTCTGCCATGATATTGATGCACTATGAGCGGTAATATCTGACGCCACCACATCACTTATAACTAAATTAGTATCCGCTGTTGTACTAAATGAACCAGAAACTGTGCTCATAGTGGCATAAACTCCATTTGGATCCAAACAATCTAAAGTATAATTATATGTTCTAGCAGATAATCCTGTAGCTCCATAACTAAACACACCACCTGAAGATGAAGATATTGACCCTGAATTTGGCCCTCCAGAAACATCCACCGTGCAAGTTGCATTGTCTGGCACCACGCACCAATCAAACTGAGCTCCACCACTGTTTGGCGTAACAATTAAATTAGTATTAGGACACACTCTTACTGTTGGCGCAGTTACATGATAAGTTCCACCACGAGTTGACTGTAAGACATCATCAGAACCTACAAGAACCTCTGTATCGTCCCCAGCGCCATCCTTATTAAATGAAATATTAACGTCCCCTTCATCACCTCCTCTAAAACTCAAAATTGCAAGCTCCACCGGTGAGTTACCTGAATAAGTATAACCACTCATGTCTAAAATTATATTTTGCCCGGAAACAGTAGCTGTCCCACTGCTTAGTGGGCTATTACTAAAATCAACGTCAGCATCAGAAATATTTAAAATTCCTGTTTGACTCATCTCAAGTACTGCTTTAATTTCGCTTATACCATTCACATCAGGACTCATTAATAATTTAATTTCCATAACATCCCCTGAGTTAATCCATTCTTCTGATGGAGACAGATAAAGCTCTGTCCCTTTAACACAAGGATCATTGCAACATCTTGTCCCTACATTTTCCCAGTTCGCTCCAGGACATGTCTCGTCAGCAGCACATATTTCTCCTGAGCATGGCGCTGAGTTGCAAGTAACTGCCAAATTATATGATCCATCAGTTCCATCAGCAGAAAAATCTACATTCCTAACTCTTCCTCCATCTTCAATAAAGACACTATGATTCTCAGCTGCATCACTAAAATCCTGACTCATAAACCTAATTGATGTATTTCCTACAAAAGTTGGTGAGATTGTGGCTGAAATTTTAGCAAGTATTAAATTGTCAGAGTTAAGCCCAGGACTTGGCTTACCCCTAATAATTTCAATAACTCCAGTACTACTGTTTACCCGTGCCATAGCATCTGTGTCATAAGCACTAGTACTTGTATCAATAAGTACATTAGTCACCACCGCTGGATCATACTTTAAAAAAGCACCAGCTGTCACAATACCATCTTCATTAGAATGACTCGTGCTACTTACATCAGTTAAGACTCTTATAATATAAGAATTACCACACTCAAGTGTTTGGCCATTAATATTATCAACCGTTACATCATGAACCAATCTCATTGCCGGATCACCCGGAGCAGCTATTATAAAATAAAGAGAGGCTGCTACGGCAATCACAAGAACTGGTGCCAAAAACACCACTATTTTCTTCTTAGGAGTCATCCATCGCAGTTTCTGACGCAACTTGTAAACCGGATTAGTCTTATAAACATCCAAAGTTCCTGGTTTATCTGCTTTTATTTGATTGTTATTTTCATCTGCCATATTTGCTTAAATTTTATTTCACTTCAACTTCAACTCCACGGTAGCTCATAATCATACTTGTCCCATTACCATCGTCTAGAACTAATCTTGATTCAGCTTCTATAAAGCCAACTTTACTAATACCTAATTTTTTAGCTTTAAATATCACACTTCCTAGTAGCCCCGATCCGCCAGTAAAGCCATCATCACTATCCATATAATTCCTGTCCCCTGGACTACCACGAACTATGTAGACCGAACCATCTTCGCCTACGCCACTTGGTGCTCCCATAGATAAAACTGAGTTGCCAGTATCCACTCTAACTGCTTCTAAACTGTCTCTATCGTACAAAAGGTAACCCGAAGCAGCTGTTATATTTGAATCTTTTGTGTTCATAAATATATCAACTCTAATCTCCTCCCCTACCTTAATCTCACTCTGTCCAATTTCTAGATACAACTCTCCGGGAAGTTTTAATGTTTGCACTGGAGGAGTTACCTGATTAGGGTCTACGCCATTATTACCCGCAAACTTATATAATCCAAAAACAATTAGAATAATAATTACAATAATAATTCCAAATATTACTAACCATTTGTATTTATCCCAGAAATTTTCCCCTTGCCCAAAATTACTTGGATTTATTTGCTTTGCTTCTTTCATATAATTTCTTTATTTATAAACACACTTTCCTAAACTACCGCCAGAGCTATCAAAGCAATCGGAATCATTATCGCATTCTCTAGTTGTGTCATCACTGCATCTCTTAGTGCTAAAATAATTATCAGCTCCACCATAAGGATCATGAAAGCCTCTGCAACCCTCTTCAAAATTTATCTCCCTGCAAGTAGTATCAATCGTATTTGATTTATAATAATAGTAATCACAATGAGGCGCGTCACTATCTACCCCAGGATAAGGCTCCGCGTTGACACTCACCACGTCACACCCTGATGGTGTTGTTGGATCCTGATATTCCGTGCATTGATCAAAACTTGATGGACATGTCGCCACCCAATCACTACATTTTCCACCACTTGGATCCATACTAGCATAATCAACACAATCGCTATCAGCTAAACATGTATTTGAAATTACATTTCCATCAACCATACTTCTCCCTCCCACGCAATAAAGTCCGCCAAGATCACTTCCAGCACTATCAATGTAATCACTAATAGTTGGATAACTGCCGAGTCCCGGACAAGCTGCATTGTTGTCCCCTACTTTGTACCATCTATATTCTCCATCATCACCTTGCACGTATTCGCAGGTATAAACATTAGGATCTTTAAAATGATCAAGTGTGTTATCGCCAACTGCTTCATACTCTTCACACCAAAGTTCACTCACATCGCAAAGTGGACTTGACTGCCTATCAAAATCGTCAGCATCAACTACTAAATATTTTATTTCAAAATGTATCTTTGTATTATCACGATCCGGCTCAACTCGACCAAGTTTAGTGCAACCCACTTCACGGCAAACTTTATCTCGATTGTAAACCAAATAAATTTCCGCATCAGCTTCTACAGTTACTCCTCCAGGAAAAGTACCATTATCAGGCTGCTCCCCTGGCTCCCGAGAATTGTTCATATCAACCATTTTTTCGCATCCCACCAACTCATCACGACAAAGTCTGTCAAATGATTTCAGATAATGACTGTTTCCATTGTTATCTCTATATTCCTCGCAACCAACCATGGCTGTGCATTCACTTGGCGTTACCCATGAACCACGAATCAAATAAAGATCATCTTTTGTTTCAGTTAATATAATGTTATCAATATAGAAATCTCCTCCAGCGTCAATTACTAAATATTCCTGACTCAAAACTTCTCTATTAAAGAAAGTTAAATCAAACACATAGTTGTCCCAATTGTCTGTCAAATCAGTTTCACTACTACTAAAAGTAGAATTGGCATTGGCAGTATCAACACTATCTGAAAAATATATTTGAGTTATACTAGAATTTCCACCCCTTGATTTCGCCCAGAAACTAAGCTTGTATGATCTTCCTTCGTGAACTGAGCCACTTACATCTGTATAAATCTTATCTTCACTTGCTGCGAATGAATTTCCATTAGCAGTTACAGATTCAGGGCTTGTCGCTCCCCCACTCCATCCCTGAGTGCCTGACTCAAAATTACTCTCAACAATATTAGTTATATTATTTGCCTGCGGCCCCTTGTATTCTCTACAACCAACAGAGCTTGAACTACACGTTTTACTCTTACCTGTATTTATCAAATAAACATTCTGATCATAAGTTCGCCTCATTGGCACACAATCACTGTCAGATTGCACTATACGCGAAAACTTCATCCAATAAGAACCACCCGACGTTGTAGTAAATTCCACGCAATCAGGATTGTAAACCGGATTTAAATCAGGATCAGTACTTCCAACTGTACATATATGAGCTCCTTCTGTGTTATCCGTACAGCTCACGTCACCGCTAGAATTAACTGCCGTATTTGTACAAGGATAATCACCTCCATCATTTGTCTTAAGTAGTGTCCAACTTCGAAGCTGGTTGCCCTCTTCTGCTGTTGACTGCCAAGTATAATATGTATCAGTACCAGTGCTACTAGGTAGTACACATGATCTAATTTCAGAAAAATACATTCTTGACTCCCCTGCTGAGCCTTCTTCTACATTAGTAAATTCTTCGCATCCATCATCTCTAGCCGGACAACTTTTAGCAGTTGACGCCATAAAAGAAACGTATCTTGAATTTAGATCAAGAAAACTTTCCTGCTCCATATATGTCTTCATTCCCACGCACTGCTCAAAACAAGTATCTTGATCTGTTGTAATACCCGGTACTCTTGAGCCACTGTATGATACTGGGCTATAAAACTGGCAACCCTCATCAACTTCCTCACAATGAATTGCAAAATTTGAACACTCTTCGTGTCCACTTTCTACACATTTTTCAATATCATTTCGCCAAAAATTTCCAGCTGCCTCACAAGCCGCTGAATCACTTGAGCTCATTTCGAGAGCATAACCCTCACATTCATAATAATCAGGTGCCTTTCTCATATTCACCTTAAGGTACCCATCATAATCTTCGTAGCTAGAAACATTACCCAGATCAAAATTTGGGTTACTAGATACTCTAACAAACCTGCTACACCCCTCTTGGTCTTCTCTACACTCACTATCTCCCGCAGTTCTATTCATATAAATCCTATTATCAGTGTCAGATACCGTGCAAGCCCAATTATTTACCGCGGGATCCGTGTCCCACTCACTGCAATACTCTCGACAGCCCACGCTCGTTGAATCACATTCAACCGTTCCTTGAAGAGTGTTATATAAATAGGAAATTTGAGATCCGCCTCTAGAAGTATATGATTTACAGCTATTAAAGACTGCTTCACATTTCTCTCCCCTTATATCCCACACTGGCTTTTCTTCCGTACAATATCCATAGTATTCACAACCCTGATCTCCTTCTTTAATACAACTTCTCTCATCAGCGCAATAGTCTTTGCGCACCACAAGAACTCTTGGCTCATCTAATTCATTTATTACATTATCATTATTAGAATCATAAGGAATCAAAGTTGGCTCACTAGCTAGCAACTCTCCTGGTCCTTTCTTCTCACAAATTGTCTCAGGTGCTTTAAGTACCCAATCTTCATCAACCAATCTATAATATGGTGAATTTTTATCATTATATTTAGAAATTAAATAATCCAAAGTCAATTTAACTCCACTGTTATCATATTTTGCAAAATATTCAGCAGCCAATTCCCAACCAACTGGTATAATTCTATACTTTCTAAGCACTACTAGACTGCGATAAGAATAGATTCCATCCTCAATATCATCTGTTCCTCCACTTTTGTCCTCATTATATCCAAATGCCTGATTACCAATCAGGTATCCCATATCAAGGGCTTCTCGAACTGTATAATGAGGCTCATGAGTAATAGCTATTCTCATTTGTGTATTTATGGTACAAGTATATTGACTCTCCTCATTGTCACACGTTAATTCATTAATTAACTTAAACGGACCACCAAAATTGTAATCAGGATTTCCAAGATCAGCAAATCTATCCCGTGCCGCCTGCTCAAGACTTCCCCCAAAACTCGGCCCATAAGCTCCTCCGAGTCCTGATGAGGCTCTACCTTTATCATCTAAAAGCCCTTGCTTGTATTGACTCATCAATTTTGACACAAGCGTATTGGCAAAAGGCCCAATAAAATCAGCAGTCAGCTCTCCAGTAAATACAGATTGCTCATCAAAAGCCATATCAAATGGTTTTGTTCCCATAATTTTACTAAAAATTGCCGGGGTTTTAATCTTTCCTGTAATTTTTGACCTAACAGCTTTCCAGCCATCTTGCACCTGCAACCTTAGTACAGCCAGTCTCTCTTTGTTTCGCTGCCCTTCCTGAACCTGACCTGTAACATTTAAAAATATTCCCAGCTGATTTCCGTTAGGATTAAAAATCTCTGAATAAGTCGGCATATCAACCAGTTTCAGCTTTCTTGCATCTTGTACTTGCTCCCACATTTTAGTAAAAGTACAACTCGGTTTCGTCTTTCTAACGTATTCTCTAGCATAAATATCAAGATTTACTTTAAAGAGTGGGTCATAAGGTTGACACAAATCAACTCCCCATCTAGTTTTTAGTTCATTATTAAGAGAATCAGCCAAAAATGCATCTCCTTCTTCTTTTATATAGTCAGCAAAGCTAGTTTGAAACATTGGTGCTTGCCCTTTGTCTCCTGTAGCAATATATGTTGCCGTATCAACCGCAATATTACTTACCATTTTTCTAAGTCCCTCCCTAAAACCGAGTGCCCCTAATTTCTCATATGCCTTATTAACTTGCTCATACACCTTTCCTAAAACATCAAAAGGTATTTTAAATATATTAAAAATACCTTGATTAAAATCAAAAGCCTGAGCCGTCTTTGATTTGGTAGCAAAAACACCACCAAATACAATAGTAAGTATTACCACTACTATCGTTAGCTTAACGATCAGCTTATGCTGTTTATTTTTAGGTGAATTAGCCACGAGCACGAAACTTAATTTATCTACTGACTATTATTTGCAATATCGTTTAAAACTTGGATTAATTGTTCATCTGTTATTGAATTAAGTACTTCTTCTTCAATTTGTCCTGTATCAAGCATCATTTGCCGAAGCTCAGCAATATCGCCTTCAGTCAACTCACTAAAATTATATTGATCTCCACTTGATGGCGTTTCTCCTGCGCCAGAATCATTATCTGATCCTCCACCACCTCGGCAATCCTGCCCCTTAGGACAATTAGGATCAAATCCTTCATCAATTTCATCTTTATCGCTAAATCCATCTGAATCACTGTCAGCCAGATATGGCGAGGTGCTATACACATACCTCTCATCAAAATCGCTTAGTCCATCTCCGTCGCTATCTAAATTTGCCAACTCATCAGCTGTCGGCTCAGAATTTTCAAAACCAGCTATCAGATCACCACTCAAATTATCGTCATATGGCTGAACTGGAATCCTAATTGACTGCCCAACCCTAAGAACTCCAAGAATTAATGTAGATATACCAAAAAATACCAAAACTCCAAACATCAGCTTGGTCCACCTGTCATTATTTTTTGCATTAAATTCATCTGGCATTTAATGTCAGATTCAATTAATTTTTATCCTTATTCCTTATATATATTATACAATATTTTTACGTATTTACCTAACTTAAAGCATACTTAGCTGTGTATAAATATTAATTTCAAAAAAACTTAATGTATTAAGCTTAAAAGATAAAAAAATATTGAATTTAATCAATATTTTTAGTAAAAATTTAAATAAAATACAATTTTAATCAGCTTAGATCAATTTGGCCAACTCCACCCAGCTTTGAACTGCCAAACCCTCTGGCCTTATTTTACTATCAAGAGAAAGTTTCTCCATAGCCTTAGCGATTTTTTGCGTTTCATATACATTTCCCAAATTATTCTTAAGCATTTTTCTTTTAGCAGAAAATCCTACCTTAACCACTTTAAAAAATTTTCTTTCATCTATATCTGGAAGTTCACTTCTAACATTTAAGCGCATAACCACTGAATCAACCTTGGGCTCTGGCCAATAATTCTTCTTACTAACTTTAAATAGAATTTCAGGCTCAGAGTAAAATTGTACCATCACTGAAAGCACACTCATTTTAGAAGGCTTTGCCACTATACGCTCCCCTACTTCCTTTTGTAGCATCAGTATCATCTCACTCGGCTTATTTTTCCTCTCTAAAATTAATCTTAAAAATCTAGAACTAATCGCGTAAGGCAAATTTGCTATCACCCTGTAGTCGCCTAAATCAAATTCCTTATCAGTAAGCAATTTTAAGATATCATCGTGAATTAACTCAAAACTAGATTCGTTTTTAAACCTACTCTCAAGGTACCCAATCAATTTATCTTCAAGCTCAACCGCTGTTAGCTTACCCGCTCTTCCAAGTAGCTCGGAAGTTAGCACTCCTAACCCCGGTCCCACCTCTAAAATATGATCATTTTTGCTAATTTTGGCAAAATCAATAATTCTGTCTATTACCCCCTGATTTATCAAAAAATTCTGACCCTTACTCTTTTCAGGCAGAATTTCTAGCTCTTTACAAATATCTCTGATATGATTAATTGATACTATAGTCATTACTACAAGATATCATGTTTTTACTAATAAATAAAGCCTCAGGGCCCAGTTCTCATAATATAGTGGCTAAACTCAGAGGCATTACCAGTTTAAAGCGCATCGGCCATGCCGGTACTCTTGACCCTTTTGCCGAAGGTCTCTTAGTCATCGCCATCAAAAGAGACTCAACAAAAAAGCTAACAAATTTATTAAAACTAGATAAAACCTACGAAGCCACCCTAAAACTAGGCGCCACCACGGATACATATGATAAAACAGGTACTATTAAAAAAGGTAAAGAAAAAAATCTAAACCTAACTGAAATCAAGAAAGTTCTTAAAAGCTTTGAGGGTGACTCACTCCAAACTCCACCAGATTATTCAGCAAAAAAAATTAATGGTAAAAAAGCATACGAATTAGCCAGAAAAGGCAAGACTGTCAATCTTCAAAAACAAAAAATTACCATAGACTCCATTAAACTCAAAAAATTTGATAATAAAAAACAAACATTAAGCATTGAAGTTAATTGCTCATCAGGTACATACATTAGGTCCCTTGCCGCTGACATTGGCAAAGCCCTCGGTACCGGTGCCTATTTAACAAAATTAGTTCGCACCAGAATCGGTCCTTTTAAGCTAAGTAGCGCCATTCATCTAGGCAAGCTCAATTCAAAAAACTGGATCAAGCATACTTTCAATAATCTCCCCAAGCTAAAAGTAAAAAAACGCATCTTAGTCTTTGGTACTTTTGATAAGCTCCACCCAGGCCACAAGTCATTTTTCAACCAAGCCCTAAAACTTGCCGAGGAACTATATGTTATTCTAGCCAGAGATAAAAATGTCAAAAATCTTAAAGGCAAAACCCCTCATCACAGTGAACTTAAAAGAGTCGAGAGCATTAGGAAGCTAAATCTAACTAAGCAGGTGAATCTAGGTAGCGAAAATTGGATCAACAGATATCGCATAATAAACAAGATCAAACCAGATATTATTGCCCTTGGTTATGACCAAAAAGTAAATCTAACAGAGCTTAGAACAAAATTAGAAAAATATGGACTAAAACCTGAAATTATACGTCTTAAACCACATAAACCAAGCGTATTCAAAAGCTCGCTGATAAAATCTTGACACACTTAAGTGTCTATGTTAAACTAGTCCTAACACAATTACTAAGTAATATAAATGAAATGCCTCAAATAAAACAATCAGCTAAAAGACTAGCTCAGTCAAAAAAGCGCGCTATCTCAAATAAGCTTGTTACAGATAATATTAACTATCTTTTCAGACAGTTTAAAAAAGCTCTAACAACTGAAGATAAAGGAAAAGCAGAAGAGCTAGCAAAAAAACTTATTAAATCAATGGATAAAGCAGGAAAGAAAAATATCTATCACCCAAACAAAGCTGCACGAAAGAAATCAAGAATGATCAAAAAAGTAAATGCTTTAAAGAAATAGTATTATACTCAATACACTAAAAAACCCGCTACTCAGCGGGTTTTTTGCACTACACTTTTTGCTATATCTCAACCACAAATACTTCAAGCAAAGTCTTACCACTACCACCTAATTTTAACCTTATATCAATTTCAAGCAATTTAGCATAAATCTTTTTTAGATAATCCATCTCATAGCTTCTGGCTTGCGGCATTGCTTTTTGAACTACAAAAGGATGAATTCCAAGCTCACTGGCAATTTCTCTGTTATTACTGCCCCCTTTCTCAAGTTCATTTTTAACCTGAATTAATATTCTAAACTGCCTAACTATCATGGTGTGCAAATACAACTCATTTACTCCGCTTTCTAATTGATCATGTATTAGCTTAAGAGCTAGCTTTTTATTCCTATTCGCCACCGCATCAACCAGGTTAAAAATATTATCATCAATTTTAAATAGAACTGACTGCTCAATATCTTCCTTTTCAATTTCCCCTTTTTTCTTTTTGGCCAGTAATTTATCAATCTCTCCAGAAAGAGCCCACAGGTTACCGTCTGATTTACTAGAAAGCAAATACGCATTTTGCTGATTAATTTTCCCACCCCCGTCCACTACTCTTTTTAAAATAAATTGAGTCAACTGCCCCGCTTCTAAAACTAAAAATTCTTCTTTAAATTTAGCTACATTTAAATATTTATATAAAGATGATCTTTTATCAACTTTTTCATTCCAAAAGATTATGACATTATCTTTCTCTCCATCTCGATAATCTCCACTTTTAAGTAACTCTAAAACCTCATTTTGCACTGCCTTACCTGCAGAAAAAATACTTTTTATCACAATCATTCTTTTGCTTGATAAAAATGACCTAGTCGCAATTGCTTTATTAATATCATTAATATTAGTTTTTTCTCCATCAATTGAAATCAAATTCAAACCAGACTTATCAACTTCAGTAGTAAATCTCTCTTTTAAACTTTTCAATTTCTCAATTGACCTAAACGAGTCAGGTCCATATAAAAATATTATCATTTCATATTGTTAACCAATGTATATATTATACAAAAAAATAGGATCTTTTCTAGCCTTAGTAAAATAAATACTTAAATAGCCCATATTTACTTCACTTTTCATTATTTTAACTACATTTTTCTTTGACAATTATACATATACATGTTACGTTGAGGAGACTTAAAAGCAATACAAAAATCGCATAAATTAAACAAACACATATTAGGAGAACATCACATGAGCACATCAGCCTATTTATTAGTACTTCGGATCCGGATTCTAGTAGTTTTAGCTCTCCTAATGACATTTACGGGAGCAAAAGCTCAACTTGATCCACTTAAGCCTTTATCCGGATTTCTTATACCGCTTGATCAAGAAATAAATATAGTAGAAATTAACAACACTGAACCAAAGATCTATCTTACAGAAATAAAACCTCGCTACGTTGAACACATCTATCCTCCACCGCCACCAGCTATAAGTGATTACAGTGAATATGGAGAAGCGTCATTTTACGGTGATTTTTTCCATGGCAAGTTCATGGCTAATGGCAACAGGTTCAATATGTATGATACTACGATAGTGGCTCATAAAAATTTACCTTTAGGAACAAAGATTAAAATTACAGATATAAAGACGGGTAAAAGCATAAATGCTACTGTACAAGATCGTGGACCATATAAACCAGGTCGCATAGTAGATCTTTCTTACGCAGCTGCACTAAAACTGAATCCTGACTTCGAAACATTAGGCTTAATTAATGTAAAAATAACCCCATACTTAATAAGTCCAATTGTCACTTTCCAGTGGCCCATTAAAGGCACTGTTATGTCATCATTTAGATCAGGCCACAGAGCACTAGACATTGATGGCACTATGCTTCAACAAATCAAACCAATTGCTGCAGGAAAAATAGTTTTTGTCGGTACTAAGCCAAATGACCCAAAAAGAGAACCTCTAGGCAACCACATTATCATTGATCATGGCTATGGAGTAAATAGCACTTATGGTCATCTGAGTCGCATTAAAGTAAAGAAAGGAGACTGGGTAACAGCTAAAACTATTATTGGTAACGTCGGAGTTTCTGGACATGTAGTACCAATCAACGCTGATGGTAGTCATCTTCACATTGAACTAACAAAAAATGGAAAATATCTAAACCCAAGAACGCATTTTGACAAAATAACGAATTTAAAAAAACTTCAATAGATCTGAGAGGAGACAAAAATGAAAATTAAGCTATTCTATTTTATCGGCACAATTCTAATCATATCTTTTCTTTCTTCCTGTGTTCTAACCAGTAGAAAAATCAAAACATATGATGAAGACCCTAAAACAAAAGAAAAAAGCAATATTAAAGTAGTTGAATTTGGTGCAGGTACAGAGATCGGAGATGTCGAAGCGGCAATTAAGCTTCTTAAGGCTCAAAAAGAAAAAAAACTTGGTGACGCCCAGGCTGAAGCAATAAGTACAGTCACCGCTCAGCTTAAACCTATGACTAAAGAAGATTATGAAAAACTTGCACCTGAGACAATACTCAAGCAAACAGGAAAACTAGTAGCTTTCATGCTCGCCGGACAATACTTTGTTGCCGAAGGTTATGGCAATAAATCAATCTACAATAGGAATTCCAATCCTATTGCCCAGTCAACCAGCAAAGCAAGTAATGCCCGAGTTGGCACTAGCTCAGCACAAGTTACAGAAATTGATGGTGGCATATTATTAAACAGAAAGATATATGCCTATGATCAAGAAAATAACTATTACTACGGACCAGTGCCTACCAAAGAAATACTCCATCTACTTAATACTGACCCAGATTACAGAGAAAGGTGGAAAAAACCTGGTGGTATTCATTACTATCGAAAATCAAATCAAACTAATTAAATCAAAAAAGGTTATCCGAAAAGGATAACCTGTTTTTTTATTTAATTCATATTTCTACTGCACTACACCACTTCTATTACCCAACACTATATCAAATATAAGTACTGTCAAAGCATAAGAAAATATAATAACAACTACCCCAATAATTGCCCGCTGAATAGACTTCTTGGCAGTTTGGATAGTCTCTTCATTGCCGCCAGACATCATCCATCGAAAACCTGCTATAAAAATTAATATAAAAAATATGATTGCTACAATAGACAGTGCCCCTCTAATAACCAGACCAACTATTTCCACCGGATCTGCATTATCAGGCAGGTCTGACCACCTCCTAGTTAACTCCAAATTACCAAGAATTTTTCCACCAAGCTGTCCCGACGATGCAGTAGACTCAGTTTGCGCCATAGCCACACTAGCTAAAGCAAAATTAGCTACCATTAAAACCATTAGTAAAGTAAAAAATATCCTAACTTTTTTATTCATATTTTTATTTATTATTTAATATTAATTTAACTCTTCAGCACCACATTAAACACAAATATAGTAATAGAGTATGACAAAAATATTATCACCAGTCCAATCAGCGCCGCTGTTATAATCTTTTTAGCTTTATCAATAGTTTCTTGATTCCCCCCTGATGTCATCCAGCGAAGTCCTGCATATATTACAAGCACTAAAAAGACCAAAGCAAGCACTCCAAGCACCATCTGGATAATCCAAATTACCGGCTCTGTTGGATTTTCTGTTTCACTCGGCAGTCCAATATCTTCCAGGCTCCCTGCACCTTCTAGCTGGCCTTTAATAAGATCATTAATTCCACTGTCCCCCGCAGCTGGGGCAGGAGTTGTTTGAGCAAGAGCAAAACTAGTAAAACCAAATACTAATACAATTACAATTATAATAATTTTGTCTAAATATTTTTTCATACAATTCTTGTTTAATTTAAACTTTAATAACAAACTCCACTTACACCTTGTTCAACATTGTATCCACCAGCATCCCACGAACAACACGCATCTCCAGAATCTATATCATAAGCATTAATGCAATCATCTTCAAATAAAATAGACTCGCACTCAAATACGCTACAATAAAATTCATTAGCCTCATAACCAAATTCTTCTTCTTCGATTGGTACAACCGGTTGAGGAGGTGGTTTAGTAGCCTTAAGCACCTCATTAGTAATATAGTACGACAAAGCATACGATCCAAGTACCACAATCACACCAATTATCGCCCATTTAATAGTTTTTCGAGCCATCACCACAGTCTCTTCATTGCCACCTGCCATCATAATCCTTACTCCAGCATAAAGTATCACAATCAAACATATACTTCCAAGAAAGCCAAGTATTCCATTTATTATGGCACCAATCACTTCAGGCAATGATCTTTTCTTTAAAGTTGATCCACTGGCATCAGACGCTTCAGGTCGATTAACCACGTTTTTCAAATGCTCCGACACTTTGGTTCCATCATAAGCACTAGCAATGCTAGCGCATGTCAAACAAATACTAAAAAATAAAATAATAATTAAACCTATTTGTATTGTCCTATTTTTTATCATTTGTTTTAATTAAATTACCTAAGTAAGTGCCTTAATAATAAAATATGTTAATGCATAAGCGCCCATAACAATTAAAGTTCCAACAAAGGCGTTGCGAATTAATTGTTTTCCTTTAGTGATAGATTCTTCATTGCCACCCGCCATCAAAATCCTAAATCCCCCAACTACTATAATAATAAGTAGTGTTGATCCAATTAAGGCTAACGTTGAATAAATAATCCTACCCAAAATATATGATAGTTGAGGAGGATCACTCGGGTTTCTAAGTCCTACAGTTTCAGCCGTACTATTTAACGTATCTTTAAAATTAAAAGCATTAGCCTCGGCTAACTCAAGCACACCTCCACTATCACCCTTCACAATCACAAAAGGAGAAGTGGCCATCACACAAATAATAGTTGCAACTACAACTATTACAAGCGTTCCTGTTAGCCTGCTTCCCCTTTTTGTGTTGTTAGAATTCATAAAAATTACCAGCTGGTATTTCTTACCTATTATAATTGATTGCCAACAACATTGAATATGAAGGCAACAATTGCGTAGGCAAAGAAAATTATAATCAAGCCGATGATTCCGGCTGCAATTGTCTTTTTTGCTGAAGCAATGTTTTCCTCATTGCCACCAGCTGTCATCCATTTAAAACCACCAATTAGGATAATAATGAGTGCCAGTATACCAAGTATACCAAGTAATGTCTGGATCACGTTTACTGCTACATCTCTTACTTCCTTAGTACCAAGACCAACATTTTTTGCATAATTTAGGCCCCAATCAAGTGCCAAAGCTTGTTTTGCAAAAAACACAGCTGATAAGGTAGTTAAAGTTACACTAAGTTTTTTCATGCGCTTAATATTTTAATTAATTTTATCTTAAAAACGCTTAAACTCTTTCTAAGTGCCAAATACATTAAATATAAATGCCACTATTGCATATGCAAACATAATTATCACAAGTCCAATTATCCCTGCACCAATTGTTTTTTTAGCTGCTGCTACTCTGTCTTCATTACCACCAGATGTCATCCATCTAAAGCCACCAAGTAAAATGATGATTAGCGCAAGTATGCCAAGTAAACCCAAAAGATTTTTAATCACGTTCACTGCCACAGCTTTTACATCTTGAGTTGTTAACCCAACACTTTCTGCAGTTTTTATATCAAAAATATCTTCTTGAGCAATTACCATTGGAGCAAGTAGTGCGAAAACCAAAGCACAAGACAAAAGAATTAAGCCAGCTTTTTTAATCTTTTTCATTTATTTTGCGTTAAAAAAGTATTAATAATTCGACCTTTATTAAATAATTATTATTTTTATTACTATTTACTTATATTATACCTGAAAACCACCTAAACTACTAAAACTTATCCCCATCTTAGCCAAAACTTTTCTATCTACATTTATCAGATGTTGGACCGCGGTACCAATGTTCTTTATCAAACCAAAAGCCAGCATCAACTTTAAAATAGAATTTTATAAGTAAATTTACCAAAGTCCATGCAGCAAGTATTATAACAATCGCTAAAAATGTGTGAAAAATTATTTTTTTATTAGCTGCAATTGATTCGGCATTTCCCCAATTCATAATTAGCCCAATACCTGCCCAAAGTAGTAAAATCAATGATACTCCAGCAATTGAAATGAATATAAATCTCCCCACGTTATAAATCACCATCATCACATCACACAGCGTACAATCACCAACTTTTTTGCATCTATCGTTAACATTATCCATTAAAGTAATACCATCAACATTTGTCATAGGCAAAAACATTCCGAGCATTATCACGAAAACAAAAGCAACTATTAATTGTTTTTTATTCATCATAGCGTTTGATTAATTCTTTGAGCAGAAAAATTAATTGCCTCTTCGGCAGTATTTTTGCCCTCAATTACATAACTAATCATATCTCTAAAAATCTCCTCAGCCGCAAGAGCATTTCTCCCTTTATACCAACTCCTAGCAGTCAACACCTGATTAGCAAAAGGACCTACATCAATATCGCTTAACTGACTATCAACTAGTGATCTCAGTGCAGTTGGCTTTTTAGCACTTTTTAAATATTTAGATACATTATCTTTGCTTGTGGCAAACTTCAAAAAATCCCATGCATAATTCTCATGCTCTGTTTTTTTGCTGACTGTCTCTACCCAGTACGATGCCATGTTAACTTGCGTTCCCGTGGCGTCTGTCCCATTAGCATTAATATGAGGCACAGGAGCCACTCCTAAATTAAGCTTAGCACCTTGAGCTTTAATCAAAGGCAACTGATAAGAGTATCCAAGCATCATGGCTAGTCTGCCGGATATAAATGCCTCTGTTGCTTCCGGCATATCCGCGTTCCAGTTATAGACTTCCTTTGAAGGCAAAGCAAAATCAGTATAAAAACGTAGTGCCTCCATTCCCGGCTTATAATTCTTATCATCCGCATAAGGACTTGATGAATGAAATCTTACTGCCCGGCCACTAGAATCCACCATTTGCGTTCCATTTTGCATCATCAAAAGCGAAACTATGTCCGTTGCTCTATTTATATTATCAGCAGACCCCATTGCAATCCCAGCTGATACAATATTTCCTGAATCATCTTGTAGAGTCAATTTCTTAACTGCATTTTTTACTTCAACCCATGTTGTAGGCACTTTAGTAATTGCTGCGTTATCAAGCATGGTTCTATTATAAAACAAAGCTAAGCTATCAACTGAAAGCGGTAGCCCCATAACCTTGTCTCCCCTAACCACGTCACCGTAAACCACTTCAGCAAAATTATTCCTAATATCAATTGGGGTAACTCCTTTCACCTGCTTGTAATCAGCTGCCTCTACGTCACCTGATTTCTTATTTCTTTTGGTCACATAAGGCAATTTGTAACTTTCCGGCATTGTCGAAATCTTACTATCATACTTAGAAATCCAACTATTGTGAATTGAAAAAATATCCGGTCCCCTATCTTCTGCCCACGCTTCAATTAGAGCATCTTCATATTCATCATATCTAAGTTTTTTATACTCAATATTAACATTTGGATGTTCTTTTCTGTAAGCATTGATTATTTCAGTAAATGCATCTTTTCCATCAAAAACACGCCAATACTTTAAAGTAATTGGCGCTTGTAACTCTTTTACTGCAGCCGTATTACCCTGCTTCAAACCACAACCACTAAGCATTGGTAATACCAAAACAGCAAGGATAAAAATATTGAAATATTTTCGGATATTCATATATACATTATACTATTTTTTCAGCTTTGTGTACAAATATTTTTTAAATTCACCTCTGAGCTCTTTATCTTGCCATAAAAATTCAACTGTTGTTTTTAGGTAACGTAGTGGATCCCCTGTGGTTAGCCATTTACCATTTATTTCGCAGACTAACACTTTTTCAGTTTTTGAGAGCTCATCTATTGCATCAGTTAGCCATAGTTCACCATTTTTTCCAGGCTTTAATTTATTAATTATCGGTATAATCTTTGGAGTAAATAAAAATCTTCCAAATATTGCCAAATCAGATGGTGCATCCTTTTGATCTGGTTTTTCAACCGTTGATTCAAGAATATTTTTAGTTCCTTTCTTAAGCTTAGCTATACCGTATCTATTAACCACGCTTTTATGTACCTTTTCTACTCCAATAATAGCTGCTGCATCAGGATTTTTTTTATACATATTCACCAGTTGCTGACAAAAAGGAACCTTGGCAATAGTCATGTCATCACCATAAAGATAAAAAAATGGCTCATTTTTCACCAAATGCTTTGCTGCCATAAGCGGTACCGCCGGGCCATAGCCCATATGTTTTTCTTGATTCACATATCTAAACTTAGCCATACTAGAAATTCCTCTAATCATTTTAAGCATTTCCTTTTTGCCACCTTTTTTTAATTGTCCCTCTAGGTATTTATTGTTATTGCTAAAATGATTTTTTGTCGCATCAGCATTTTTTTGCGTAACAAGTATAACTTCCTTGACACCTGACGCTACCACCTCTTCCACGTCCCATTGGATAATTGGCTTGTCAATCACAGGCAACATCTCTTTAGGTACTGCTTTTGTAGCTGGTAAAAATCTTGTTCCAGTTCCAGCTACTGTAATAATTGCTTTTTTGGGTAATTTCATCTCTATTAATTAATTTTTAATTGGCGGAGGAGGTGGGATTCGAACCCACGAAAGGCTATAAACCTTTACCGCTTTTCGAAAGCGGCGCAATAAGCCGAGCTATGCGACTCCTCCCTGATTATATCATTATCCTATCATTCTAGAAAATAAAAATCAATCAAAAAACCGCCTCAGATGAGGCGGTTAATTATCAACTTAATTTCCTACTGCGATCCCCTACCTCCCCCAGTCAGCCATACTCCAGCTCGAAGAATCTTACTGAAAACCTTACTAGTACTAATCCGATCAAACAGTAACACCCAAACTGCATTTGAAAAAACATTCCACAGAGTTCCATATAGTAGCATTACTCCAATAAAAGTCAGAATTCCAAGAGCAAATATTAAAGATAAAAAGCCAGTACTGCTTATCGACTGGGCAATCATAAATAGCATTAAAAATGGCAAACTTACAAAGACCACAACCAGTATCATGAGTAGACTAGTTAGGATATGAAGTAAAAATAAAAGTAATCCAGTCTCAAGCGAAATAATCCAATTTTTACGAAACAAACTCCAGGCTTTTCCAATCGCTTCGCTGATATGCTTATCTTCAAGCATCACGTAAATTAGCGCGAATTGAAACACAATAGCAAATACTATAGCCAATGGCACAAATATAATAAAAGATAATATCACTAAAATATTTTGCCAGAGCAAAGTACTACTTTCCATAAAAAAGATCAAAAATGGAACACTCACAAGAAGATAAAGAAAAAATACTGCTAAATTCAAAATCACACTAAGCAAAAATACTGGCCAGAACTTAGCATTTCCTCTGTGAAAAACTTCATTAAAGATTGAATCTCTCTTGCTAATTGATTGCCTAATTCCATAAACAAGTCCACCTTGAGAAACAACCGAGAGCCACACGAAGAAAGCAGCCAGAGCAATAAGCATCATAAAGATGGCTACACTCCAAAAATCTAAAACTCCTATTGCTTCACTAAGCTTAGGCGCACTAAACTTCCATTCTTTTATTGCATCACTTATCTGGTTTAAAAATACTCCTTGCCCTTCAACTCTTTTAAAATTCTTAATACCATAATTATACGCCCCTCCATTACCCATCAGCACAGCAAAAAGACCAAAAAACCATAAGTATTTAAACTTCCAAGTAATGGACAATGCATTTTTTAACAAAGGTCTATATAGTTGCATAGTGTTCGAACGCTTAACAAAGCGTGAGTTCAAACTATAAAGTAGTTTGAACGGGAAATGTGAAACATTTCCCCACACCTTATTATTAATTATTATTAATTTACTAGTATTAATCTACACTTATTATACCATAAAAAAAACAACCAATAAACAATTGATTGTTAATTAACCTTAAAATGAATAAATTATCTATTTTTTGGCTTTCTTTCCTACAATTTTTTCAAATTCCTCTCTTTCAAGCACTTCCCTAGTAAGCAACTCACTGGTTATCTTATCAAGTAAATCTTTATTCTTATTTAAAATCGAAGTAGCCTGTTTATAAGCATCTCCAATATATTCCTCTACTTCATCGTCAATACGCTCTTGAGTTTTTTCAGAATAATCCTTTTGTTCGCTAATTTCTCTACCCAAAAATATCATTTCTTCTCGCTCACCAAAAGTACGTGGGCCCATATGCTTACTCATTCCAAATTGAGTTATCAACTGCTTAGCCATATCAGTTGCTTTCCTAAGATCACTAGTTGCCCCAGTAGTCAGCTCACCAAATATAAATTTTTCTGCAGAGTACCCACCAAGAAGTACCGCCATATCATCCAAAAACTCTGAGTAGCTGTGCATATGTCTGTCTTCTGTAGGCAGTTTAATAGTGTATCCTCCAGCATTACCACGAGAAATTATTGAAATTTTGTGAACCGGATCAGCATTAGGTAACATATGTGCCACCAGCGCGTGCCCCGCTTCATGATAGGCCGTAATCTTTTTTTCTTTTTCACTGAGCATTCTAGATTTTCGAGCTGGTCCTATCATCACTTTATCTATGCTTTCAAGCACGTCATCCATCTCAACTTTTGCTTTATTGCTTTTAGCAGCCTGAATAGCAGCTTCATTAAGCAGATTAGCAAGATCAGCACCAGAAAAACCAGGTGTTCTAGCAGCCAGTGCATGTAAATCAATTTTTGTATCTAATATTTTACCTTTTGCATGGATTTTTAATATCTCTTCTCTATCTTTGAGATCAGGCGAATCAACCACAACTCTTCGATCAAATCTACCAGGTCGAAGTAAAGCCGGATCAAGAACATCAGGTCTGTTTGTTGCTGAAAGTACTATTACACCCTCATTAGGCTCAAATCCATCCATTTCAACTAGTATCTGATTCAAAGTTTGTTCTCGCTCATCATGAGATCCACCCAGCCCTGTCCCTCTTCTTCTACCAATCGCATCAAGTTCATCAACAAAAAGAATCGAAGGAGCACTCTTTTTAGCTTTGGCAAAAGTAGCTCTAACTCTACTTGCCCCAACACCTACAAACATTTCGACAAATTCACTTCCTGATACATGAAAAAATGGCACACCAGCTTCCCCTGCTGTCGCACGAGCAAGCAGTGTTTTACCACACCCAGGAGGACCAACCAGCAGCACCCCTTTAGGAATCTTAGCCCCTAAAGTTATAAATTTCTTAGGATGTTTTAAAAATTGGACTACTTCTTCAAGCTCATTTTTTGCTTCTTTTACTCCAGCCACATCAGAAAAACGAACCTTATGTTTCTTTTTATCCTCAGCTTTATCAGTTTTAGCCCCACTCTGCCCAAAACTCATTGCTCTTTTATTTACCCCATGGACTGATCTTGATAAAAACCATATTAAACCAATTATCAAAAGAAGTGGCAAAGCATATGGTAGAACTTGCATCACCCAATACGAAGCACCTGTTTCAGTTTTAATAGAAATATTTGCATTTTGAAGTTCTTCCTCACTAACTCCGTAATTAATAAGTACGTCATTAACTGATTCAACGGCTTCTTTATATGTTTCCAACTCTTGCCCTTCTTTAGTAGTTATTTTTAAAATATTTCCTTTCACTTCTATCCCTTCAATCTCGCCTGCCTTCACTTTCCCAGCAAGAGATCCAAGACTAACTTGTTCTACTACTTTTTGCTCATCAGAAAAAACTGACAACAACCCTGCGGTTAGTAGCATTATAATAATAAAAATTATGAATGGTTTACTAATATTTTTCATCCTATTAAATTATTTTTAATATAATTAAATTCTCGCATGATGTCCTGCCTATTCCTCATAGGGCTCTCAATGATTATAGGTGCTTCAGTATCTTGTATCGCCTTTATAATCTCAGCTTGCTTTGTCTCATATAACCTATCATGATTTGAGCTATACCCACTCAAATGAATCTCAACAATCAACTCTCTAAAATTCTTATACATCTCACGCGCTAGCTTTAGACTATTATCATTTGCATAACAGTGATTTACGTCAAGCACCATTTTAATATCCTGCTTTTTAAAAATATTTATCAGATCCTCCACACTGCGACAACTTTGCTTACTTGTATCCATGTTCTCAATTGCCACTGAAAAACTATATTTATTAAATATATTCCAATCTTTTATCTCATGTGGATGAAATACTACATGGTCGACATCAAATTTCTTACTTGCCTGCTCAATTTTTTCCAAAATACTGTGAGTTTCACTATCATCTATAAAGTCACGCTCTGTTGGCGCATGAATAGATACGTATTTAAAAAATTTAATGTCATCTGCCTTCAATTCTTTCATTAACTCCCATCTCTTATCATCCATGCAACTAAATTCAATAGCAGTTGCATGAAGCTCTTTAAAGATATCAATTTTATCTGACCAGGTAAACTTTTCAGGTCTCCCAGTATTAAAGCCTAATAACATTAGCTTGTATTTATTATATCAATAATTTAAGCCAAATCCAATCCCAACTTATGATCCAGTGGCTCAAAGTTTGTAATCGTAAAATTATATTCTTTTCCAATCTCTAAATTCTTATCATCCCCGCCCTCTTCTTTTTTGACAATTCGAGCAAGTCCCTGAATATCAGATTCAATTTCAACAAAAGCACCAAATTTATGAGGTTTAATCACAGTACCTTTAACTTTATCCCCTACCTTAAACTTGTCACCAATAGCTTCCCAAGGATCTTTAGATAATCTCTTAAGAGAAAGTGACACTTTATTAGTATTAATATCAATAATTTGAGCTTTAACTTTATCCCCTTCTTTAACAATGTCTTTTGGATTATCAATCCTCTGCCAACCAATTTCTGAAATATGAATTAATCCTTCAAGCCCTTCTCCGAATTCCATAAAGGCGCCAAAGTCAACAACTCCAGTAATCACCCCGTCAACAACATCACCTTTTTTGTATTTATCAAGTACTTTTCTTCTTTCCTCTTTTTCAGTTTCCTTCTCAGAAACAATAAGTATTCCTTCTTCATCAACCACATCAATAATTTGCACTCGAAGCACCTTGTCAGTAAGTTGTTTTAATTTTTCTAAAATTTTAGTTTTATTACCCCCAATTACTCTTGGATAATGCTCGGGAGACAATTGTGAAACAGGTAGAAATCCTAATATTTGATTAAGCTTTACCATAAGTCCACCTTTATTTGCATCCATCACAGTTACTTCAACGATATCTCTATCTTTTTTAATATTCATAAGTTTATCCCATGCTTTTTTATGTCCCGCTCTTCGAATAGATAATTCTACTAATCCCTTTTCATTTTCACTCTCAATTACAGTAGCAGAGATCTGATCTCCTACCTTAAGATTATTATATTCCCCACTTTCATCATAAGCCTCATTGCCTCGAATAAGTCCGGTCAAAACTCCATCCAGATCAACCAACACTTCGTTGCGACCGACATAAACTATTTTTCCATCAATCATGTCACTTGATTTTGGCAGAGAAGGAGCATCATTTGAGCTAAGTAGCTTATCCATCTCGCTCACCTTTGGTTTTGTTGTTTTTGTAGTCATATTTATATAATATATACCTAGATATAATTTAAGCCCCATCTATAAAGTGGGGCAAAACAAATAAAAAATAGGTATTTTGCCTTTATTTAATTAATAATTACTAACCAAGTCTTTAAGGCTATTGTACAAGGTTAATATTTGATTATATTGATTATAGCGTATTATTTAGAATTTGACAAGCCCCTCTAGAATTGATAAAATTTAACTAGAATTGGGGTAAAAAATACCCCGTAATTTGTTATAAATTATCAATAAAGTGTAGGTCACTCTGGTGCCGGAGGCACAACAGAGCGCCCGTTTTCACTACTCGGCTTGAACAGTTTCAAGCCTCGTTAACGTTCTAACTATGACACTACAATGGTACGGTGGCGCATGTTTTAAAATAACTGCCAAATCCTCAAGCGGAGATTCAACTGTAATCACAGATCCTTATTCAAATAAAAATGGTTTAAAAAAACCAAAACTCGCGGCTGATATCATCACTCAAAGCCACGAACATGACGGCCATGGTGACCTTAAATCAGTCAAAGGAACAACAGACACTCCTGATCCTTTTGTTATAAAAGGCCCTGGTGAATATGAATTCAAGGGCGTTTTTGTTTATGGAGTTCCAGCGTATCACGATAGCGAAGGTGGTAAAAGTAGAGGAGCTAATACAATGTATGTTATTTCAGCCGAAGGTATAACTATCGCACATCTGGGAGATCTTGGCGAAAAAGAACTCACCACTGAGCAACTAGAGTACATTGAAAACTCTGACATACTTCTAGTTCCTGTTGGTGGAAAATACACAGTCGATGGCAAAGAAGCTGCCAAATTAGTTTCCCAAATTGAACCACGTATCGTCATTCCAATGCACTACAAAATTCCAGGACTAAAACTAGATATTGATTCTGCTGATAAATTTATAAAAGAAATGGGCAATAAAGCAGAAGAGCTGGATAAGTATAGAATTAATAAAAAAGATCTTCCTCAAGAAGAAACTAAACTTATTATCCTTAAACCATGAAAGATGAAGATAAAAAAAATGTAACTAAATTCTATCTTACTATTGGCCTAATAACCGTTATTCTAGTTTCCGCCTGGGTCTTAAACTTTAAAAAACAATTAGCAGATACTCCAAACACTAATAGCAATCCAACACTCAGAGCCGAATGGGACAAAATGACTACTGACCTGAGCACTGTCATAGATGGCCTTAAAGAATTTACTGGTTCAACCGTTCAATCCCCTACTAGCACAGCAACTGAGCTTCAACAAGCTGCTGAATTTTCCCCAGAGCAACTTGATTCTCTTATAGACCAACTTAATATTTCAACTACGACTACATCAACTATTAAAATTTTACAATAATATGCCAACAAAGAAAAAACCAGAGCGTGATAAAAAAACAACGCCTAAAAAAATTACCAAGGAATCTCCTGCAGCTATAACTTTAGCAAAAATAAATCCAAGAGAAATCACGACCGAAATGAAAGAATCATATCTTGATTATGCTATGAGTGTTATTGTTTCTCGTGCCCTACCTGACGTAAGAGATGGTCTCAAACCGGTTCATCGAAGAATTCTTTATGCTATGTGGGACATTGGATTGAAACCAAGTGCCAAATTTAGAAAATCAGCAACTGTAGTTGGTGAAGTACTTGGTAAATACCATCCTCATGGTGACACAGCAGTTTATGACTCTATGGCCAGGCTAGCTCAAGATTTTTCTATGCGCTACCCTCTTGTTCACGGCCAAGGTAATTTTGGATCAATGGACGGAGATCGCCCAGCTGCTATGAGATACTGCATAACTGGCGATTCCCTAATTCTAACCGATAAAGGCATCCTGCCTATTGAAAAAATTTCAAGTAAATCTGAAGAAAAAATCAATCTTGGCATCCTAAATTATCAAGGTAAAAATAAAAAAGCTAGTAAATTTTTCAATTCAGGCAAGCACAACATAATAAAACTAACCACTAATGAAAATTATCAAATTGCTGGCTCGTACAATCACCCGATCCTAACATGGGAATTAGATGAATTCGATAAGCCCAACATCAAATGGAAATTACTAAATGACATTACAACTAATGATCATGTCTTAATCAACAGAAATTCGTCACTCTTTAGCAAACAAAACCTCAACCTCAGCCAGTACCGCCCAACAACAAATCTTAAGATGAAAAAAGGCATTAAACTGCCAACAGTAATGAATAAAGATTTAGCCTTTCTTCTTGGAGCTTTAGTTGCTGAAGGTAGTTTTCATCAAGGTAAAATTATCTTCAATAACCAAGATACCGCCTACTACAATAAAGTTAAAGATATCATACTCACTCAATTTAAAGGCACTACCCTCTATGAAAGAAATATTGAAGGTGATTGTCAGGAATTAGACCTATACCACCAAGTAGTTGTCAGATTCCTAAAAAATATTGGTTTAACTGAAGTAAAATCAGACAAAAAAGAAATTCCTTTTTCCATCCTTGAGTCTAAAAAAGAAATAATTAAATCATTTCTATCCGGCCTCTATGAAGGTGACGGTAGTGTTATCGCCCACAAAGATAAAAGACATAATGGCAACACAATCGAACTAACCTACAATTCAAAAAGTGAAAAATTAATTAAGCAATTAAAAACTATCCTTTTGAATTTTAATGTCGTGACTACGATGCCATATAGGGATAAACGCAATAATTGCTTCAAACTAATTATCTCAGGTGTTAATAATATTTCTAATTTCAAAAAAGAAATTAACTTTTTCTCCAAACGAAAAAAAGATACCCTAGCCGAAATAGAAAAAATGAATCAAGGGAGAATGAGTAAAACCGACTGGATTCCATATTTATCAGACTACCTAAGAAAAAATTACAAAAATAAATTTATTATAAAAAATAATTTTGATCGATATAATAACCTAGAAAAAAACTATAAACATCTAACAACTATCATTAACTCCTCTGATAAAAAAATGATAGATTGGCTACTGGATAATAAATATTTCTTTAACAAGGTTAAAACTATAGAAAAACCAAAGAAAAAAGAAAACGTATATTCTGTAAAAGTAGACAGCACCGATCACTCCTTTATCGCCAATGGCTTTATTAACCACAACACAGAAGCAAAGCTAAGAGCAATCTCAGAGAGTATGCTTCTTGACCTAGAAAAAGATACAGTTAATTTTATCCCTAACTATGATGGCTCCCAAAAAGAACCTCAAGTTCTACCAACAAAAGTCCCAAATCTTCTCCTAAATGGCACTATGGGTATTGCCGTTGGTATGGCTACGAGCATTCCACCACACAACTTAGGAGAACTTTGTGATGGCATAGCTCATCTCATAGATAACCCTGATGCTTCAGTCGATGATCTAATGAAATTCATCAAAGGCCCTGACTTTCCAACAGGAGCCCAAATATTCAATCACTCAGATATTAAACAAGCCTATGCCACAGGCAAAGGTGGCATTGTAATGCGCGGTGAAACAGAAATAATCGAAGCTAAAAGTGGTACTTTCAAAATAATAATATCTTCAGTCCCCTATCAAACCAATAAGGCGGCCATGATAGAAAAAATTGCCGATCTAGTTAAGGATAAAAAAATAGAAGGCATTAGAGATATCAGAGATGAATCATCAAAAGGCGATGTCAGAGTTGTGATTGATCTCAAAAAAGATACTTACCCTAAAAAAATCCTAAATCAAGTATACAAGCATACCCAGCTCCAAGGCTCATTCCATGTCAACATGCTAGCTCTAGTTGATGGAATCCAGCCAAGAGTTCTAACTCTTAAAATGATTCTAGAAGAATACGTCAAGCACCAACAAGAAGTAGTCAGAAGACGAGCAGAATTTGAATTAAACAAAGCCAAACAAAGAGCTCACATCCTAGAAGGTCTTATGCTTGCTCTTAAAAAAATCGATGCAGTTATTAAAACAATTAAAGCCAGTAAAGACAGAGAGACTGCCAAAATCAATTTGATGAAAAAATTCAAGTTAACTGAGCTTCAAACAATAGCAATTTTAGAAATGAAGCTTCAGCAGTTAGCTAACCTTGAGCAACAAAAAATAGCCACTGAGCTAGCTGAAAAGAAAAAATATATCGCTGAACTGATTGCTCTACTTAAAAGTCCTAAAAAAATTCTAAATGTTGTCAAAAAAGAACTAAACGCAGTCAGAGAAAAATTTGCCGATGAGCGAAGGACCAAAATATTTAGAAATGCGGTGGACAAATTCTCAACTGAAGATCTTATCCCTGATGAAGCAACCATTGTAGTTATTACCAAAGATGGCTATATCAAACGTTTGCCCCCAGAAACATTCAAAAGCCAAGCCAGAGGCGGTAAAGGTGTCATCGGTCTTTCTACTAAAGAAGAAGATACTGTTGAAGAACTAATTTCAACGAGCACCCATAAAGATCTATTCTTCTTTACTACTAAGGGCCGTGTCTTTGAGCTCAAAGCCTACGAAATCCCAGTTGCCAGTAGAATTGCCAAAGGCCAATCAGTCGTCAATTTCTTGCAACTCGCCCCAAATGAAAAAGTGTCCTCAGTCTTTTCAACAACTCATCTAGATAAATACAAATTCCTAGTCATGACCACTAAACAAGGCACAACTAAAAAAGTAGCTCTTGACCAGTTTACCAATGTCAGACGCTCTGGCTTAATTGCCATTAAACTCAAAGGTGAAGATATCTTGCAATGGGTTATGCCATCGACTGGAAGTGATGAAGTAATGATCACTAGCTCCCTTGGTCAAGCTATCCGCTTCAAAGAAACTGATCTCCGCCCAATGGGCAGATCAGCCGCAGGTGTCCGCGGTATACGACTTAAAAAAGATGATTTTGTTATTGGCATGGCTATCGTAGATGAAAAGAATAAAAAGGGATCAGTTTTTGCTCTTTCTCAAACCGGTGCCGGCAAACTGACAAGCTTGAAAAACTACAAAGTCCAAGGACGTGGCGGATCTGGTATTAAGACTCTAAAAGTCACTAAAAAAACTGGCCCTCTTGCCTCTTCGTTTATAACAGATCCAGACAACCTTCCTGATGAATCAAAGGGTGATCTAATTATCATCTCAGCTAAAGGACAAGTCATCAGACTCCCTCTAAAGTCAGTCCCATCTCTGGGCAGAGATACTCAAGGAGTCCGTCTAATGAGGCTAAAAGAAGCTACTGATGAGGTGGTCAATGTGACCTTGGTTTAAATCAATAATTTAGATAAATAAAAAAAGCGGGGTTTATTCCCTGCTTTTTAGTTTTGCTTTATTTAACAATTAATCTTTTGAATTCTTTTCTTTTCTCTAGCAACTCCTCTCTTTTCCTATTTATCTCTTTTTGTAACTTGTTCAGTTCTTCCTGATCCTCAACCTTGCGCTTTAAAGTTTTTAAATTTTTCTTATCAACTTCAATTGCTATTTCCATACCCTGTATTTCATCTGTATCTTTTATAAACCCTAAACCTCTAAAAAAATTATGAATTTGTGGTTTAAAAACTTGATACAAAACATAAACTATTGTTCCAGCAATAAAAAATGGAAAAAGACGTGCTATTGGCAACATTTTTTGTTTCCTCCCAAATATTAATATATATTTAGTAAATTGTAATTACATTTTAATTTAACATACTTTAATACACAAGTCAAGTCAAAAAAATCAATAAAAATGGGCATTTACTTCTTTAAGCCTTGACAAAATTCAAAAAATAGTATATTATAATACAACATTTTGCTCACTGCAAATATTCACAATAAATATCAAAAAAGAACTCTAACAACCAAATATTATTATGAAAGGAGGAAAAAACTTAATTCAATCTAGTATTCCTTAATTAACTCATTTAACAAAAAAGAAAGGGAAAAAAATGGGTAACAAAAGTTTCAAATCACTTATTCTTGGTTTTATTGGTTTTGAAGTTAATGAATTTGGAAACGTTGATACTGATCTTGATAATTTCAAAATCTTACCATTTAACTGGCTAATCATCTTCACTTTATTCTGCTTTTGTTTCAACACCTGGTACACAGTAGATAAAGAAGAAAATGCCACCATCAGAACCTTTGGTAAATACTCCAACACCGTTGGACCAGGACTCCATTTTAAAATGCCTTGGCCTTTTCAAAAAGCAAGCACCACGGGAATAACCAAAGTAAAAACAATGGAAATTGGTTTTATAACTACTGAAGCTGGGCCACCAGCTATTCGCGAAGATGTTTTATTTGAAGCTGAGATGCTTACTGGTGATGGCAATATCGCCGTAGTTCACTTTATTGTTCAATACAAATCCGCTAACGCACTTAAGTGGCAATATAAAGTCAAAGACCCAGAAATACTATTAAATTATTTAGCTCAATCTTCAATGCGCCTAGTTGTAGGCTATAGTGACTTTGATCAAGTTGCTACATCAGGAAAAGCGGTAATACAAACAGAAGTAAAAGAATTGCTACAAAAATTATGCGATAAAATTGATTTTGGCGTATCAGTTGTTGCAGTTCAGCTCCAAAATGTTCATCCTCCGTCAGATGTCATGCCAGCTTTTAAAGATGTTCAAACATCCAAAGAAGAAAAAGAAACAATAATACATAACGCGGAACAGTATAAAAACAAGCTAATTCCTGAGGCAAAAGGAACAGCTAAAGAAATGATCAATCAAGCTAAAGGATATTTTGCCAAACGTACTGAAGCTGCCCACGGAGATGCCGCAAAATTCTTAGCTGTATTAAAAGAATACAAAAAAAACAAATCAATTACCGAGCAACGTTTAATTCTAGAAACTCTGCAAGAAATAATTCCCGGTAGTGAAGTTCTTGTTGAATCAGGTAATAGTAACAGTATCCTAAAATTCTTAGATATGAATAAACAATTTAAAAATGAACAATAAACATTTTTCGGAGGAAAATATAACATGAAATTATTTTTCAACACAAAACTCAATTCCCTTGCTCTTTGCTTATTTCTCGTTTTACTTTTTGCCTTTAATACACTTACATACACTGTTGATGAAACTGAAATGGCCGTTGTACTAAAATTTGGAAAGCCCGTTAGCGAAACAGCAGATCCAGGGCTCCACTTTAAAATGCCTTGGCCAGTCAACTCGGTAACATTTATGGAAAAAAGATACTTTATGTACGATTCTGACCCAACTGAAGTTGTTATTGAGGGGAAAAGAGCATTAGTTACTGACTGTTTTGCACCAATTAGAATCACAGACCCCATTAAATTTCTTCAAAACTCTCTCACTATGGAAGGTGCTCAAACAAATACTAACGCTCAAATATACTCTCATATCAGAACTTCACTTGGTGAAAATGTCTTTGATGATATTGTAATCAATAATCGAGAATCAATTTTAGATTCAATAACAAAAATGAGTAATCCTTCACTAGAAGAATACGCTCTTGAAACAATTATGGTTAGATTTAATCGCGTCGATCTTCCCGTTCAAAATAAAGAATCAGTCTATGACCGAATGAGAAAAGAACGAAATCAAGAAGCTCAACTCTATCGCTCTGAAGGCGAGCAAGAATCAATAACTATTAAATCAAATACAGACAAAGAAAAACAAGAAATTCTTGCTGCGGCAGATAGAGAGCAAAAAGAAATCAGGGGAAAAGCCGACGCTGAAGCTACCCGGATATATAATGTAGCCTACGGCAAGGATCCATATTTCTTCAACCTTTTAAGAAGTCTTGAAACAGCTTCCCTGATTCATGGAAAAGAATCAGGTACAACCACCAAATGGATGTTAAGTGGCAATGAGCCACACTTAAAAACACTATTGAAATAAAAATTAATATTAAATTAAACTTAATTAACAATCCCAGTATAAAAATTATACTGGGGTTTTTTTATTCACATAAAATATATTTATTTGATCAACAATAATTAGCAAAAAAAATAAACCACTTCATTTAGAAGTGGTTTTTATATTTTTAATTTAACTCTTCAAGCACACTGCATTCCACACACAATTCCTCAACAGGTTGCCCTATAGCAAGAGCTACATCCGCGCATTCATTATACTGGCAACTGTCAATTCCAAGCATTTCTGCCATTTCCTTGTCGGATCGAATTGAATTGTTTTGTGCATTATACGCACCAAGTTCTTTTTTCTTTTTATTTGATTTTGTAAATCTGCATGTATTAACTAACTTTGGATTAGCAATCCTAAGATGAATCTCTTTTAATCCAATAGCTCTAATCTTTGGAATTAGGTTATTTCTTGATTGAGTGCCACGCACAATTGAATCATCCACGAAAACACCAATTTTACCCACGTACTGCCCATCAATAAGTGGGATAATTTTTAATCTAGCTTCGTAATCTCTAAGAACTCCAAAAGCAGGAATATAGCTCCTACTTGAATAAGGATACTTAATTAGAAGCTCTACGTAAACCGGTAAGTGCTTTGGATCAAGAAGTCCTTCTTTAACTTGCCTGATAAATTCCATATGATATCCAATGGCATGAAATCTACCAGAATCAGGGATTGGCGAAACTACATCAGGATAGAATCCATTTTCAATGTCTCGCCTAGCCAAACTTGCACCCATTCTTATTCTAACTTCTGCCGAAGAAACACCCATAGTCATAGAAGTCGGAAACTCTGTATAGACTTTTTTAAATGAATCAAATTGAGCTTTAATTCCTTCTTTGCTTAAAGTCCCGATAGTGGTTACTTCACCATTAGATAGCACTACTACTTCACCTGCACCGAGATCTCTATCTACCTCAAAGTCTTGATTTAAAAAACCAGTAGTTTCAGAGGCAATTACTGCTGCTCCTTTTTTCTTACCAATTGATAAGATTTCATGTCCATCAGGTCCTCGAGCTGCAAAAATTTTACTCTCAGTTAATATAGCCAGAGCATACGCTCCCTCAATGGTATCTGTCATATATTGAAGACCATGTAAAAAATTATCATTAACACTTTTACTTTCATCCCATCCAGCTTCAATTATAAGCTTAGCAATAAGAACCACATCATCGACTCTCTCTAAGCTTTGATTTTTCTTTTTAAGTTCAGATATAATCTCATCTCGATTAATTACGTTCCCTGCAAAACAAATACAAAAAGTAGAAAAAGCAGATTCTGTCTGATATGGCTCACGAGCATTATCGCTAATATGAGTCAGTCCCAAAGGGCCATAAAATCCTACTAGATCATCTTCAAATTTAGGCCTAAATAAGCCTCTATGAGTTCTTAGCTGTATTTTTTTATCCCCATTCATCGGATTCATGGTAACTGTAGCCATGCCTGAGTACTCCACACCCAAATGCTGGCGATAAAAAGTAAGCAAAAACAGATCGTCGATAAATTGCCTATCCTCTTCGGCTCTATCAGACTCTGGTTTGTAATAAATATTAGGATTAACACTAAAGGCAACTATTCCGCTCATTTCATCTCCTCCGTAAAAAATTTTAAATTTTTTCTATTTATTTTTCCACAACACCTATCTACTTTATCATACATCCAAGAAAAACAAAAAACATCCCGAACAGGGATGTCTAAAATATATTTGGTACGCCGTATAGGGATCGAACCTATGACCTTCGCCTTAAGAGGGCGCTGCTCTACCAGCTGAGCTAACGGCGCATATTTACGCCCGGTAGGATTCGAACCCACAGCCTTCTGGTCCGAAGCCAGACGCTCTATCCAGTTGAGCTACGAGCGCATATTAAAATATAAAGATACACCAAAAACTGGCTTTTAAATTACCAATTTAAAAATATATTGCCTTACTACATTCCTTCTCCACTACTCTGTGGCTCTTCTTTAACTTCCTCTTCCTTTGGCTCATCGGGAACCTCTGGAGTTTCTACCTCTGCTTTTTTCTTCAAAGAGTCTTTTAGAGTTTTACCTGCTCTAAACTTTGGCACAGTCACAGCTGGAACTTGGATTCTCTCGCTAGGATTTTGTGGATTCACTCCACCGCGAGCAGATCTAAATTTAGCAAGCCATGTACCAAAACCGGTCAGGGTCACCTCTTCACCTTTTTGTAGTGAGCTGATTACAAGCTCTTCAAAACCTTCTAGGACTTTTGTCACTTCCTTTTTGTCCATGGAAAGTTTTTCGGCTAATTTGTCAATTAGTTCTACTTTGTTCATAGTTATTAATTTAATTGACCTTTTCCCTATTTATAGGGATTAATAAATATTAATTAATTTCTATTTCCTGATCAACTCTTTTAATGGTTTTTGCTCTACCTGTCTTTTCATCAATACTAACCAGTACTGCATTTACCTGAACTACACCCTCTTCTGGTTTTTCAAAGCTTACCGGCAGCTGAGTTAAAAACATTGTAAGTGGTCCTTCGCGCTCTACTCCGATTATTGTATCTCTTCCACCGACCATTCCTATATCAGTCAGATATGACGTACCTTGAGGCAATATTTTCAGATCTGCAGTAGGTACATGGGTATGTGTTCCAAACACTGCACTTGCTCTTCCGTCTACGTGCCAACCAAAACCATTTTTTTCACTTGTCGCTTCACCGTGAAAATCCACTATCACTATATCACTTTTGGCTATTTTTAGCAATTTTTCAATTTGATCATACTTTTTAAAGGGATCATCAAAGTTTTCCTGCATAAATACTCGCCCCATCAGATTTATCACCACAATTCGCTTACCTTTTACTTTTATTGTAGTATATCCACTCCCAGAAACACCTTCTGGATAATTAGCCGGTCGAATAATACGCTCTCCATACTGAGTAAAGACCTCCTCATATCCTTTTTTCTTGTAAATATGATTACCACTTGTCAAAATATCAATTCCCGCTTCAAACATCTCTTCTACGGTTCTCTCTGTAATCCCAATTCCGTGCGCTAAATTCTCCCCATTGGCTATCACCAAATCCGGACTATATTTCTTCCTATACTCTGGTAAAACTTCGCTTATTGCTCTGCGACCAATTTTACCAACAATGTCACCGAAAAATAGAATTTTCATCCTTATTATTTATCTAGCAAATTCTTCTACTCTCATCTCACGAATGACAGTTACCTTAATCTCACCCGGATACTTTAGCTCTTCCTCTATCTTGTTAGCCACTTCACGAGCAATCTTTTTAGCACTCCAGTCATCCACTGTAGTAGGCTCAACAAATACCCTAAGTTCGCGCCCTGCTTGAATAGCGTAAACCTTTTCAACTCCTGAAATATTTTTAGCAGTAGCTTCAAGGTCTTCCAGTCTTTGAACATACTGTTCATAAGTGTCTTTACGAGCTCCTGGTCTGGCTCCTGAAATAGCGTCAGCTGTTTTAGCAATCACTCCTTCAAGTGTTTCGGGGTGATCCATGTGATGCTCAAGTGAAATCTTAGCAATTTCTTCCGGCAGTCCAAATTTCTTCATTATGTCATAACCAATTTCAGGGTGACCTCCCTTAACTTCATGATCAACCGCTTTGCCAATGTCATGCAATAGTCCCCCTTTACGAGCTACCGCCACGTCTGCCCCAAGTTGTTCAGCCAGTAGTCCACTTAAAAGCCCAACTTCGATAGAATGCTGCAATACATTGTGACCATAACTAGTTCTGAATTTAAGCCGACCTAATATTTGAGTAAGTTTTGGATCAAGTCCTCCTACGCCTACCTGGTACATTGCGTCTTCACCTGCTTTTTTAATCTCAATTGCTAAATCTTTTTTAGCAGCTTCAATCGCTTCTTCAATTCTACCTGGATGAATTCTTCCATCAGCCATAAGTTTTTCTAGTGCCACACGAGCAACTTGTCGTCTAATAGGACTAAAACCACTCACCCAAATAGTATTTGGTGTTTCATCCACAATCAGCTCAGTTCCAGTAATCTGCTCAATAGTTTTAATGTTTCTTCCTTCTTTACCAATAATTCTACCCTTCATCTCATCACTAGATAGTGTCACTGTCGTAGTAGTAGTGTCAGCACTATGACTAGTCGCACACCTCTCAATAACAGACGATAAGATTTGCTTTGCTTTTTGCTCAAGTTCTTCTGTATTTTCTTTTTCCAGCTTTCTTACTCTTTGATAAAGCTCATCCTTTACTTCGCTCTCTACATTTTTAAGTAGCACATCTTTTGCTTCACCTTTTGTAAGTGCCGAAATCTTTTCTAATTTTTTCATCCCTATTTCTTTGATCTTTTTCAAATCTTCCTTTAATACTTCTAGATTTTTCTCTTTATCAGACAACTTATTTCTTTTATCTTCAAACTCCATCAATTTCTGATCAAACAAATTTTCTCTTTTTTCCAAACGTTTCTGGACATCTCGAAGCTCTCCTCTTCTTTTATTCTCTTCGTCTTTAATCTTTTCTTGAAGCTGAATAGCTTTATTTTTCCCCTCTATAATAATCTCACGTTGCTTTTCCTTAGCGTCAGTGATCATTCTGTCTACCTTAGACTCAGCAGTCTGGGCATCTCTCTTGGCCATGGTACGACGAAAAAAGTAACCAGTAGCAATACCGGCACCAAGCACCAACATAAATATTAATATTTCCATATGTATTCCTTTTCTATTTCAAAAGAAAGGATTCTACATTAAGAGTCTGCGACACGCTAAAAAGCATACTTGTCGCATGAGAAGTAATTAGAGATTGAGCTCTAGTATTAGATTTAATATTAGGATTTAATCTCATATATAAATAAAATAATATCACCTATATTCCTTCTGAACTGTACTATCTTAATGTGATTATCTTTCTTTAAAAATCTTTTAAATGATTAAAAATTAATAACCTTTTGTTGAATATATACTAGCACACTATTATTTATTTGGCAAATCTTACCTATTCTTGCATTATTTAGCCATTTATGTTACTATATAAACTAATCAATAATTGATTAATAATTAATACGTTATTCTTGGGTCTTCCTATTAATATATAGGATATACTAGGATTATCGTAAAAAGGAATCTAAATGCTAGATCCAAGGAAAAAAGCTTTAGTCATAAAGAAGTTTAAAACTCACGATGACGATACAGGCTCCCCTCAAGTTCAGATCGCAATTTTGACCGAAGAGGTCAAAGAACTAACCGATCACTTGAAAAGCCATAAAAAAGATTTTAGTTCAAGAAGAGGATTATTCAGAAAAGTAAATCAAAGAAGAAAACTTTTAGCTTATTTAGCTAAAACAGAAGAGAGTGAATATGATATATTAATCGACAAACTTAAACTCAAGAAAAAAGTTGTCATTGCTGGTTTTACTGATAAAGAAGAACTACCAGAAATTGAACCCACCGAAGAAGAGCTTAAAAAACTTGAAGCTAAAAAAACTAATACTGAAGCTAAAAAGACTAACACTAAGTAGATAATATTGAGCGGCGCTCCTATTTACGGAGCGCCATTTAAAAAATTTAAAAATTAATTAATTTGACCATCAAACATTCAGGCTTAACTAGCTTGCAGTTTGACGGTCAAAAACCGTATACTTCTTATGAACAAAGAAATACAAGAGTTCTCTGCCGAAATTGGTGGCAAAGAGCTTATTATTACCACCGGCAAATATGCCGGTCAAGCAAACGGCGCCGTCACTGTACAATATGGCGATACCGTAGTACTGGCAACTGTTTGCCTAAGTAGCTCTATTAGAGAAGGTATTGATTACTTCCCTCTAATGGTCGACTATGACGAAAAATTGTACGCTGCTGGAAAAATTAAAGGTTCCAGATTTATGAAAAGAGAAGGTCGAGCAAGTGATGAAGCAATTCTATCGGGTCGCATCATCGATCGCTCAATCAGACCTCTTTTTCCATCTGAGATAAAAAATGATGTACAAGTAGTCACTACAGTACTATCTTTTGATAATGAAAATGACGCTGACGTGATTGGCCTGATCTCAGCTTCAGCTGCTCTATCTATTTCAGATATTCCTTGGAATGGTCCTATTGCTGCTGCCAGAGTCGGTAGAATTGATGGTGAATGGGTCTTAAATCCAAGCTACGAAGCTCGTACAAAAAGTGATCTTGACCTATTTGTTGCTACAGGTAAAGAAAAAGTAGCCATGATCGAGGCTGGCGCCAACGAAATACTAGAAGACGATGTTTTTGAAGCAATTAAATTTAGCCAAAAACATACTAACAAAGTAATTAAACTTATCGAAGAAGTAACTGATAAAGTTGGTAAAGAAAAAATTACTATTGGTACCGAGCTTACAGAAGAAGAAACCGCAACTCAAAAGAAAATTCATGATAAAGTTGATTCTTTTATGACCGAGCAAAAAGTTGATGCAATATTTAACTATACTAAAAAAGAAGAACTTAACGAGAATATATCTAAAGTAAAAGAAGAGCTTGATACAATTCTAAAAGAAGATAATGAAATAAGTAAAGACGAGCGATCAAAGGGTGTCACCCTAGTTGATGAATATATTGATAAAAAGCTACGTAATCTTATTTTAGAAAATGAAAAAAGACCTGATGGCAGAGGGTTAGATGAAATTAGATCTCTTTCAGCCGAAGTTGGGCTGCTCCCCCGCACTCACGGTACTGGATTATTTGCTCGTGGTGAAACTCAAGTTCTCTCAGTAGTCACTCTAGGCTCACCAAGTGATGAACAAACTATGGACACCATGGAAGAATCAGGTAAAAAACGCTACATGCACCACTATAACTTCCCACCATATTCTGTTGGTGAAGTCAGACCTATGCGTGGTCCAGGCAGAAGAGATATTGGCCACGGTGCCCTTGCTGAAAAAGCTCTTATCCCAATGCTACCTGAAAAAGAAGACTTTCCCTACACTATTAGAGTTGTTTCAGAAGTACTCTCCTCAAATGGATCATCTTCTCAAGCTTCAATTTGCGGCTCAACCCTTTCTCTTATGGACGCCGGTGTGCCAATCAAAAAACCCGTCGCCGGAATTGCTATGGGTTTAGTAGTAGACGAATCTGATGAAAAAAAATATAAAATTCTAACAGATATCCAAGGTCTTGAAGATCACACTGGCGACATGGATTTTAAAGTAGCAGGAACCAAAGATGGTATTACCGCTATTCAAATGGATACTAAAATCCTTGGCCTTACAGATGATGTCATTAAGGACACTTTAGCCAAAGCTAAAGAGGCTAGATTAAAAATCCTAGATGTTATGAATGCGGCTATTAAAGAGCCAAGAGCTGAAATGTCCAAATATGCCCCAAGAATTATAACCATCCATATTAATCCAGAAAAAATCAGAGATGTTATTGGTCCTGGTGGAAAAATGATTAATAAAATCATTGATGAAACCGGAGTAAATATTGATATCGAAGATGATGGCTCAGTCTTTATCACCGGTACCGACCAAGAAGGCTCAGCCAAAGCCAAAGAATGGGTAGAGCTCATTTGTGCTGAAGCTGAAGTAGGCAAAGTGTACAAAGGTAAAGTAACCCGCCTTATGGACTTCGGTGCTTTTGTTGAAATCCTACCTGGCCAAGAAGGTTTGGTTCATATCTCAGAAATGGCACCATTTAGAGTCGGACAAGTAAGCGATGTTGTCAAAGAAGGCGACGAGGTAGAAGCTAAAGTAAAAGAAATCGATGATCAAAACAGAATTAATCTAACTTTCATTGATACCAATTTTGATTTTTCTAAAATCAAAAAATCAGATGCCCTAGAACAACCTAGAAACGACCGTAGTTTCACCCCAAGACGAGGTGGTGGTAACAGAGGCGGTAACAATAATCGCAGACCTAGGTTCTAACTCACCTTAATGTAATACAAAAAGGGCAACTGGCTTAGTTGCTCTTTTTGGTTTGAGTTTGACAAAATTATAAAAAATACTATACTATACAATTAGCGCTTGTGGGGGCTTTGGCTCCCTCGCGGTCAATACATAAACCGCAAACGAGTGCTTTTTAATTATCTAAATTCACAGCAAAATCTCCCCTGTTTTAGGAACGGACATTTTGCACTTTTTGTCTAAGGGCTTCATTAGGTGATAATCCTCCAAGAGCACAATGTTCTAAGTTATTGTAATCCATATTCCATAGTTTAAGTTTTCTTTTCAGCTCAGC